>Ga0210390_10005274_pt1 | contig 10850 bp, 10 predicted proteins | sample IncBWH11OmetaG_FD_161050 | JGI IMG/M metagenome (GOLD analysis project Ga0210390, IMG submission 161050) | Forest soil microbial communities from Barre Woods Harvard Forest LTER site, Petersham, Massachusetts, United States - Inc-BW-H-11-O ... | reverse complement strand
CGTGCTCGTCCGCTCGGTCGACAGCTGGCGCAACCGATTCGGTGAGCGGTCCGCGCCGACCGCCGTGTTCGACGCCGTCGACTCGTTCTTCCGCGACCGCGGCAGCCGCCTCTACTTCAGGCGGCTCACCGACGGCGCGACCGCCGCGAGCGTCGTGGCCGAGGACGCCGACGACGACGAGATCTTCACCGTCACCGCCACCGAGGTCGGCGCCTGGGGCAACGGCCTGACGCTCGAGCTTGTGTCCCCGTCCGCGGCCGCCGCGCTCGCCCGCACCCGCGCCCGGCCGCGCCTCGAGCTCGTCGCGCGGGCCCAGGACGACGACGTCGACGACGACGTCGACGACGGCGCCGACGACGGCCCCGAGCAGGGCGCTGCGGTGCCCGCGGTCGCGGTCGTCCGCCGCGGCACGCAGGTCCTCGAGCGGTCGGTCACGCTCGCCACGACCGGCGACCTCGTCGCCTGGTCCGCCGGCGCCGCCTACGTCCGGGTCACCGCCCCCGACGAGACCGTCGCGCTCACCCTCGGCGCCCACGCCCTCGCCGGCGGCCTCAACGGCACCGTCCCGGTCACCGACCCCGACGCCCTTCTCGACGCCTGCCTGGCGATCGACCCCGCGCTCGGGCCCGGCCAGCTAACCGCCCCCGGCAAGACCGCCCTCGGGCAGCACGAAGCCGTGCTCCGCGGCGCCGACTTCGGCAACCGCGTCGCGTACCTCGACGCCGACCCGGCCGCCGACGAAGCCACCCTCACCGCGCACGTCCGGCAGCTGCGGACGCTCGAGGTCGACCGCTGCGGCGGCCTGTTCGCCCCGCGGGCCGTGATCCCCGGCCTCGCGATCAACACCCGCCGGATCGTCCCCTGGTCCGGCATCCAGGCCGGCCTGACCGCCCACCGCGACACGTTCGGCAACATCGCCCAGCCCGCCGCCGGCCGGTTCGGGATCAGCCGCGCCGCGTTCGACCTCGAGCGCGAGTACGACGACGACGCCCGCGAGCGGCTGATGCTCGCCGGCGTCAACACCGCCCGCATCGTCCAGCAGTCGGTCCGCGGCTACGGGTTCCGGTCGCTCGTCGACCCCGAGGGCCCCCGCCGCGCCTGGCTGCAGCTATCCGGCGTCCGGACCGCGATGGCGATCAAGGCCGAGGGCGACGCCGAGGCCGAGAACTACGTGTTCGCGGTCCTCGACGGCCGGCTGCGGAAGATCGCCGAGTTCGGCGGCGCCCTGTCCGGCATCTGCCTGCGCTACTGGCAGAACGATGCGCTGTTCGGCCTGACCTCCGAGGAGGCCTTCCGGGTCAACGTCGGCGACGCCGTCAACACCCCCGAGACCATCGCCGACGGCCAGCTGCGCGCCGTGCTCCTGCTCAAGGTCGCGCCGTTCGCCGAGTTCGTCGAGGTCCAGATCGTCAAGCAGGCCATCACCGAAGCGCTCGCATAGGAGGAACCCCGTGCTCACCAAGAATTACGACGTCACGGCGTGGATCGACCAGATCGGCGCGCTCGGGACGTTCGACTCGTTCAGCGGCGGCGGCGTCGACAGCGACGAGCTCAAGTACCACCTCGGCGGGATGAGCGGCACGATCTCGCTCGGCGGCCTGAGCGAGGTCGACAACTGCGTGATCGGCCGGATCTACCTGCTCGAGCGCGACCACAACCTCGTCGGCCGGCTGCTCGACACCCCCGGCAAGGTCGGGATGATCATCTGCAAGCAGCCGCTCGACGGCGACGGCAACGTCTGGGGCCGGCCGCTGATCTACATCGGCACGCACAAGCGGACCACCCCGCCCGAGCACGACTCCAACGCCGCCGCGGACGCCGCGATCATCGAGCTCGAGATGACGCCGAGCTTCGTCGGGCTCGGCTGATGCCAGAGACACCCCCCGAGATCCGCGACGTCCTCGAGCGCGCCCGCGGCGACATGCCCGAGCTCGGCGGCCTCACCGACCGCCCCGGCGCGATCGAGCCCGAGCCGGCGCCGGCGCCCCACGCCAACGGCGAGGCCCCCAACTCGCTGATCGGCGCCCTGCGCGAGCAGCACCGCCGCATCGGCCTGGAGAAGGCCACGACGATCCCGCTGCCCTGGTGGGACGGCAAGCTCGGGATCCGGTTCCGCTACCTCGACGACCGCGGGTTTGATCGCCTGCTCGAGGTCGCCGCCGGGAACGGCAGCCCCGCGCAGATCAAGCGCGCCAACCGAGACCTCGTCATCGCCGGCTGCGAGGAGGTCGTCGCCCGCGCCGACTCCGACGAGGCCTGGGGCCCGCTCATCGAGGGCCAGCGCATGCGACTCGACCGCGACCTCGCCGACGCTCTGAAACTCGGGCCCACCGAGAGCGCCCGACAGGTCCTCGAGGCGCTGTGGGACGGGAACGTCAAGGCGCAACTGGCGATCGGCGAGGTCGCCGGCCAGTACTCCGATTGGCTTCGCGGCCAGGCGCCCGAGGTCGCCGAGCGACTCCAGGGGGAATCGCGACGGCCGGATCGTTGAGCACGGTCGCGGCCGCGTGCCTCCTCGGGATCCCGGCCGAGCGCCTGGTGTACGGCGACACGCTCGAGCGCCTCTACTGGGGCGCCGTGATCGAGCGCGCGGTCGAGCAGGACGCCGTCCGCCGCGACAACCAGGCGAACGTCAACGCCAACGCGATCGGCGAGCTCCTGCGTCGCATGTTCCGACGGAGGCGGCGTGCCTGACAGCCGCTCCACGCTCGAGATCCTGGTCGACGTCAAGAACGCCCAGAAAGGCGCCTCGGATATCCGCGGCGTCGGGCAGGCCGCCCAGGCCAGCGGCACCTCGGCCGAGGGCGCCAGCCAGGGGTTCGCCGGGATGGCGAAGAACCTCGCCGTCGCCGCCGGCGGCGCCGTCGCCGTCCGCAAGGGTTACGACTTCCTGAAGGGCGCCGCCGACCAGACCGCCGCGCTCGCCAAGGAGACCGCCGCGCTCACCCGCACCACCGGGATGGACACGAAGTCCGCGAGCGCCTGGGTCTCGATGGCGAAGTCCCGCGGGATCGAGACCGACCAGCTGACCCGCTCGTTCACCGCGTTCTCCAAGCAGATCCGCGGCGCCGAGGGCGGCAGCAAGGCCGCGGTCAAGGCGTTCGCCGACCTCGGGATCTCGGCCGACGCGCTCAAGAACATGAAGACCGAGGACGCGCTGCTCGCGGTCTCCGACGCCTTCCAGAAGCTCCCCGCCGGCGCCGACAAGGCCGCGATCGCCCAGCAGCTATTCGGCCGCCAGGCCCAGGCGCTGCTGCCGCTCCTCAACCTCGGCTCGGCGGGCCTCCAAGAGCAGATGAAGGTGATGGAGAAACACGGGCTGGTCATGGACGAGGCCGGCGTCAAGAAAGGCCTCGAGCTCGCGAAGGCCCAGCGCGAGCTCCGCGCCACGACCGACGGCCTGAAGGTCTCGATCGGCTCGGCGCTGATCCCCGTGCTCGTCGCCGCCGCCAACGCCCTCATGCCGCTGATCCAGGCGTTCACCTGGGGGATGCAGAACATCCCCGGCTTCAACTACCTCGTCCTCGCCCTGGCCGCCGCGATCGGAGGGCTCCTGATCGCCTCGGTCGTCGCCGGCGCGTTCGGCGCGCTCGCCGCTGTGTTCGGCCTGACCAGCGCCGCCCTGCTCGGCCTGATCGGCACCGCCCTCCTCGCCGCCGCCCCGTTCATCGCGATCGCCGCCGCGGTCGCCCTCCTCGTCGCCGGCCTGGTCATCGCCTACAACAAGGTCGGCTGGTTCCGCAGCGGCGTGAACGCCGCCTTCAACGCCGTCAAGGCCGCCGGCGTCGCCGCCTTCAACGCGATCAAGACCGCGATCACCAGCGTGGTCGGAGCGTTCACCTCGGCGGTCGGTGGGGTCAAGTCGGCGATCGACGCGATCATCGCCGCGGTCAAGGCGATGGTCGCGCCGATCGAGGCCGCGGTCGGCAAGGTCAAGGACGTCGTCGGCGGGATCGGAGGCGCGATCAGCGGCGCCGCCGGCGCGGTCGGATCGATACTGCCGTTCGCCGCCGGCGGCGTCACACCCGCCGGCGGCACGCTCGCGCTCGTCGGCGAGCGCGGCCCCGAACTGATGGCGCTCCCCGGCGGGACCCGCATCACCCCGCTGCAGGCCGGCACCCAGCAGCCGATCGACGTCGGCGGCCTCGGCGGCGACATCCACGTCCACCTCGACGTCGACGGCCGCGAGCTCGCGCACGTCGTCGCCCGCGAGACCGACATGCAGAAGAACCGGCGATGACCGGCACCGGCGTCCTCCCCGAGCCGACCGTCCCGCCGATCCTCGGCGTCCGCGCCGGCTGGCTGTGGCCCGGCCACCACGTCATCATCCAAAGCTGGGAGGGCAAGCTCGCGCTCGTCTGCCTGCTCGAGGGGAACGGCGCCCGCCCGACCGACAGCGCCGCCGAGTGGGACGTCCTCGAGCGGCCCCGCGCCGCCGGCATCACCGAGTGGCAGGGCCGGCACAACAAGCGCCTCGAGCTCCCGATCATCGTCGAGGGGTGGGTCACCCGCGACGGCGGCGGCCTCTGGGTCGAGGACCACGTCGCGACGCTCGAGGAGATGCTCGACACGCCGCTAACCGTTCGCGTGGTCGGCCCGATCCCCTTCTGGGGCCTGCGGTGGGCGATCACGAACATCGACTACGGCGACTGCCTGCGCGACGTCGTCACCGGCCGCCGGATGCGCCAGCACCTCGTCCTGCACCTGGTCGAGTACGTCCAGCCCGAGGACCTCGAGAAGCTCCCGCGCGCCGGCGCCGAGCCCGCGCAGACCCGCCAGTACACGATCGTCAAGGGCGACGACCTCCAGAAGATCGCCCAGAAGACGCTCGGCAAGGCCGCCCGCTGGCAGGAGATCGAGAAGCTCAACCCGCCGATGCGCGGGATCAAGCTCGACGCGAAGAAGTTCCCCGCCGGCAAGAAAATCAAGGTGCCCGCGAAGTGAGCCCGGCGATCAAACTCGCGACCGCCGCGACGCCGGCCCGCCCGCTCGAGCTCCAAGACCTGCGGCTGCAGGGCGACAAGAACGTCGTCGCCGCCCTGAACCGCGCGATGACCGGCGCCACCCAGGACGAGACCCTCGAGGGCGCCTCGGTCGTCGTGATCACCGTCCGCGACCCCGCCCGCGGCCTGCTCCGGTCGAACATCGTCAAGACCCGCGCCACGCTGATCCTCGACAAGGTCCAGTACCGCCTCGTCCGGGTCGCCCGCGAGGGCAACCAGCTGACCCTCACGTTCGAGGAGACCGCGGTCAACGTCCTGCGCGACTACGACGAGCCGCGGAAGGCCAACCGCGACACGACGACCCGCGCGCAGTTCGTCCAGACGCTGGTCCGGGAGCCGAAAGAGTTCGTGATCCCGTTCAAGTGCCCCGAGCTCAACGAGCGCCAGGCGATCGCGATCTGAGATGCCCTCGTGGACCGAGCACGCCGCGCAGGGCCAGCTAACCGTCAAGGGCAAGCGCGCCAACGCCCACCAGGCCGAGATGATGGCCCTGATCGCGACCCGCACCCGCGCGAAGGGCGGCGACCTCGAGAGCGCCGCCGGCGCGATCGCCACCGCGATCCAAGAGAGCGGCGTCACGAACCTCAACTACGGCGACCGCGACAGCCGCGGCCTCTACCAGCAGCGGCCCAGCCAGGGGTGGGGAACGATCGCGCAGATCACGACCCCGAGCTACGCGATCGACAAGTTCCTGTCGATCTATCTGCCCTACCGCCGCCAAGGCCTCGGCTGGCTCACCGCGTCGCACAAGACCCAGCGGTCCGCGTTCGCGAGCGCGCCGGCGAAGTGGTACCCCGAGGCGTCGCGCGCCGCCTCCTACTTCACCGGCGGCGGCGGCGCCGGCGCCGGCGCCAGCGTCGGCACCACCGGCGACGGCGGCACCTCCTACACCGAGGTCCGCGACCTCCCCTACGAGTTCAGCCGCGGCACCGCCGACAAGAAAGAGGACAGCTTCACCTGCATCGGCCGGCTCGCCGAGGAGGTCGCCTGGCGCCGGTTCACCCGCGGCGGCCAGCTGTGGTTCGTGAGCGAGGACTGGCTCGCCAAGCAGCCGGCCAAGTACCGGATCTCGGAGACCTCCCGCGGCGTGATCGCGCTGTCGTTCGAGTTCGAGACCCGCCAGGAGGCCGCCGAGGCGAACCTCAAGATCGTCGCCGGCCGGTACGCGCTCGGGCCCGGCGACGTCGTGCAGCTATTCGACGAGGGCCCCGCCGACGGCAAGTGGCTCGTCGCCTCGACCCGCCGCGACCTGTTCTCGGTCACCCAGGACGTCCAACTCAAGCGCGCCGGCGTCAAGCTCCTCGAGCCGGCGCCCGAGCGCCAGACGAACACGGTCACGGTCGCCGGCAACGAGCAGGACCGCGCCAACCCCGACCTCGGGTCGCTCAACAGCCAGGCGGCGAAGTGCTACGCCGCCGCCCAGACGATGTCGAGTTGGGGGATTCCCTACTCGATCGCGCACCGCACCCTGATCGCCCGGCCGCCGAGCGCCGACTGCTCGAGCAGCTGCTGCTGGGCGCTCTGGCAAGCGGGGATCCCGCTCCCCGGCGGCGTCGGCGCCGGCAAGTGGGCGCCGGTCTCGGGCGCCTTCCTGAACTGGGGCCAGCCGGGCCCCGGCAAGGCGATGACGATCATGACCAACGCCGGCCACATCTGGATCCGCTGGAACGGCATCGGCACCGCCTGGCGGTTCGACACCTCGAGCTACGGCACGCCCGGCAACGGCCCCCGCCAGCGCGGGACGCCTCGACCGCTTACCGGGTTCGTCCAACGGCACTGGCCAGGGACCTGATGCCCGGCGACCTCGACCAGATCCTCACCCCGGCCGACGTCCCGAGCCCGCTCGGCAACTCCCAGGGCTGGGAGGGGCGCGTCACCCGCCTGACCCCGCGCGGCCCGATGGTCGTCGTCGACGGCTACGACCGGCAGCTTCGCTGGGGCCCGTGCCTGCCCGCCGACGTCAACGTCGAGGTCGGCCAGCGCGTCCTGGTGACGCTGACCAACCGCGGCCGCCCGTGGTTGACGCCGAGCGCCGGCGACCCCGGCGACAGGGGCCCCCAGGGGCCCGCAGGACCGGACGGGCCGCGCGGCCCCGACGGTCCGCAAGGCCCGCAGGGGTCGCGCGGCCCCGCCGGCCACGACGGCGCCCAGGGCCCCCAGGGCGACCAGGGCGACGACGGCCCGATCGGCCCCCACGGCGGCGCCGAGATGCTCGACACCCAAGTGCTGTTCGGCCGCCAGGACGGCTACTCGCCGCAGCTGGGCGCGCTGACCCCCGTGCTCGTCGACGACGTCGCGCCGCTGGCGCTCGACATCACGCCGATCGTCGACGCCTGGTGGGAACTGACGGTCAGCATCGGCCTGCTCGAGAAGGCCGATTCCGCCTACGCCTACTGCTACGCGCAGGTCACCCTCGACCCGCCAGACGAGGACGGGCGCGCGACCGTTTCGGCGATCGCGACCCAACACCTGGACGTCAACCGCTACGACGCCCGCGTCCTGGCCCCGCTGTTCAAGCTCAAGGAGGGGGTCGCCTACCGCGCCGCCGTGTTCCTGTCGCCGAGCGCCGGCCTGTGGACCTACTACCGCGGCCAGCAGCAGCTGATGATGAGCGGCAAGGCGTGGGGCCGCGGGCTCGGCACCGACCCGCCGCACGGCCCGCCCGGCCCGCCCGGCGACGAGGGCCCACCCGGCCCGCAGGGCGACCCCGGCCCCAAAGGCGACCCCGGCCCGCAGGGCGACCGCGGCGAGGCCGGCGTCGGCCATGAGACCACCCCCGTCGGCGGCGTGATCGCCTGGACCAGCCGCACGATCCCCGACGACTACGTCCTCGCCGACGGCCGCCGCCTCGAGCAGTTCGACTACGTGCAGGGGTTCAACTTCGCCGTGACCGAGTGGTTCGCCGGCAATCCGCTCTGGTCGGTCGACCTCAACAGCGACCCGCGGACGTTCACCGTCCCCGACCTGACCGACCAGTTCGTCCTCTCGGGCCCGCCGCTCGGCACCCGCGGCGGCGAGCGCGAGCACACCCTCACCGTCGAGGAGATGCCGAGACACGAGCACAAGCGACTCAACGGCTTCTATTTCCGAGCGGACGGCAGCGTGACGGGCGATCTCGACGTCCCGATCTGGAACCCGACCCCGCCGAATGAGCAGTCGTGGGGCTACGAGGGGGTCGCCCCCGACGGCGGCGACCAGCCGCACAACAACATGCCCCCCTGGATCGCGCTGGCCTACATCGTCAAGGTCCGCGGCGTCGTCATCGACGGCGACCACCTCGTCGGCCCGCCCGGCGCGCAGGGCGCTCGAGGGGACCAGGGTGATCCCGGCCCCGTGGGCCCGCAGGGGCCCCCCGGTGACCTCGGGCCCGAAGGTCCGGCCGGTCCGCAAGGCGACTCGATCGAGGGCCCCCAGGGCCCGCAGGGCGCCCCAGGGCCACCCGGCGACCAGGGGCCCGCCGGCGACCGCGGCGACACCGGCCCGCCCGGCCCCGAGGGCGAGAAGGGCGACACCGGCGACCTTGGCCCCGTGGGCCCACAGGGGCCCGCTGGGCCGCAAGGCGACCGCGGCCCCGAGGGTTTCCCCGGCGAGCCCGGCATCGGCCTCCCAGGCCCCAAGGGCGACCCCGGCGACCCCGGCCCCAAAGGCGACCCCGGCGAGAAGGGCGACCAGGGAGAGAAGGGCGACCCCGGCCCCGGCGCCGAGGTCAACTTCGCGCGGTTCGCCCGCCGCACCCGCCTCACGTCCTGGCCGATAGACGTCAACCGATTCGAGGTCCTGCCCTACAACGTCCCCGGCGGCGGCGACGACTCGCTGTTCAACGCCGCCGGCGAGTACATCGCCCCCGTCGACGGCTTCTACCGCGTCGTCGGCCAGTGGTCGATCGCACACAACCCCGCGTCGCCGCCGACGCTGTTTCTGATCGGGATCTCGATCAACGGCGGGTTCATGCGGATCAAGCAGGGCCTCGTACCCCAGATGCCGCCCGAGTCGCTGCTGCCAATGGCGAGCTTCGACATCACCGGGACGGTCCAGGCCAGGACCGGCGAGCGGATCGGGATCGTCGGCGGCTACTCGAACCGAGCCACCGACATCGCGAGCAACGTCGGCGACGGCTCCCTGCACTGCTTTATCGAGGTGACCCGCATTGCCTGAACCCCGCCACTTCACGATCCCGTTCCGCTTCGAGCAGCTGCGGACCGGCCGCGCCCGCGCCGCGAGCACCATCCAGGGCACCCCGAGCGAGGTCGCCGACTGCGTCGAAGTGATCATCCGCACCGTCGCCGGCGAGCGCCAGCAACTCCCCGGCTTCGGCCGGCCCGACACGCTCGAGTTCGGCACCGGCGTCGACCTCGCCCGCGCGCAGCTGCAGACCGCGATCGACGAGTCCGAGCCGCGGGCCCGAGGGATCGTCGAGGGCGACTACGACCCGAACGACACCGGCGTGATGCGGCTCCGCGCCATGTACGAGCTCACCTGGGAGGCCTCATGAGTTGGCTAGACGGCGCCGCCGCCGAGTTCGACCCCGCCGAGATCGAAGACCCGAACCTGCAGCTAGCCGAGCAGGACGTCGGCTTCACCGGCCCCGACATCGAGACCGACGAGCAGGAGATCGCCCGCCAGGTCTTCAACCGCCTCGCGACCCTGGTCCCCGGCTTCGAGGCGCACGACGGCAACCCCGACACCTGGCTGATCGAGGCGTTCGCCGCGATCGCCGCCGAGCTCCGCGCCCTGATCCGCGACGTCCCCGAGGCGATCTTCATCACCCACGGCACCGAGGTCCTCGGCCTCCCGATCCGCGCGCCGGCGCCGGCGCTCGGCTACTCCACCTGGACCGCCGTCGACGACCTCGGCTACACCGTCCGCACCGGCGCGCAGATCACCCTCGCCCGCGCCGGCGACGAGCTCGTCGGCTTCGAGGTCCTCGCCGGCGTCGAGATCCCGCCCGGCGAGACCGTCGCCCTCAACGTCCCGATCCGCGCCCGCGACGACGGCGCCGACGGCAACGGCCTCGTCGGCACCGCCGAACCGTCGGACCCGCTCGATTGGGTCGAGTCGATCGAGGTCCCACGCCCGACCAGCCAGGGCGACGACGGCCAAGACCGCACCCAGTACCTCGGGCAGCTATCCACGCTCCTCCGCGTCGTCGCGTTCCGGCCCGTCCTCCCCGGCGACTTCGCGATTCTCGCCCTCACCATTCCGGGCGTCGGCCGCGCCGTCGCGATGGACGGCTACGACCCGATCACCGACACCTGGGGCCACACCCGCCGCGTCTGCCTCCCGATCACCGGCGACAACGGCCTGCCGCTCCAAGACGCCCAGCGCGCCCAGGTCCGCGACTACCTCGAATCGATCCGCGAGGTCAACTTCATCGTCGACGTCATCAGCCCGCTCTACGAAACCGTCGACGTCGACTTCAGCGTGACCATGTTCGGCGAGCAGGACCCCGACGTCGTCCACTCGATCTGCGTCTCGGCGCTCGAGCAGGAGCTCGACCCCGCCAACTTCCGGCTCGGGACCGTGTCCCCGGCGACCGGCGCCGGCGAGGTCATCCCCCCGCCCGCCGCCGGCGAGCTCCCCGGCCGCCAGACGATCTGGGTCAACAATCTGATCGGCCTGCTCGACCGCTGCCGCGGCGTCGACCGCGTCAACGAGGTCACGATCAACGGCGGCGGCGACCTCGAGCTCGGCGGCCCGTTCACGCTGCCGCGCCCCGGCCTGATCACCGGAACGGTCGTCGAGCCATGACCCAGCGCCGCGCCGTCCTCCCCGACGACGTCGCCGAGCCGCCCCTGGACCTCGGCGACACCGGCCGCGACCTCTACGCCGCCACCCCGACCCTCGCCC
>Ga0210390_10005273_pt1 | contig 10852 bp, 7 predicted proteins | sample IncBWH11OmetaG_FD_161050 | JGI IMG/M metagenome (GOLD analysis project Ga0210390, IMG submission 161050) | Forest soil microbial communities from Barre Woods Harvard Forest LTER site, Petersham, Massachusetts, United States - Inc-BW-H-11-O ... | reverse complement strand
CGGTTCGACACCGTCGTCGTCTATAAAGTTGACCGACTCACCCGCTCCCTGGCTGACTTCGCCAAGATCGTCGAACAGTTCGACAAACAAGGTATTAGCTTTGTGTCGGTCACCCAGCAGTTCAATACCACGACCTCCATGGGAAGACTGACCCTCAATGTGCTTCTGTCCTTTGCGCAGTTTGAGCGGGAGGTGAGGGGAGAACGTATTCGGGACAAGATCGCTGCTTCGAAGCGCAAAGGCATGTGGATGGGCGGAGTCGTCCCGATGGGCTATGACCTCGAAGACCGTCATCTGGTGGTAAATCCAGAGGAGGCTAAACGGGTCAAAGAGATCTATGAAGCGTATCTGGTTGAAGGATGTGTCTCGAACCTCCAGATCTACCTTGAGAGGAAGGGTATCGAAGCAAGAAGAGATTGAGTAAAAATGGAAACTCGTCGGGCGACAACGCCCTTCTCTCGAGGCGCACTCTATCTGTTGTTGCAGAACCGCGTCTACCTCGGCGAAATTACGCACAAAGGAATACCTTATCCCGGCCAACACCCAGCGATCGTCAATCAGGCTTTATGGGATCGAGTTCAACTTCAGTTGAAAAATAACATTCAAGGAGATAGAACGAGAGGACACTCGACCAGCACCAGCATTTTGAGGAGACTTCTTTATGACGAGAACGATAACTTGTTCACGCCTTCTCATGCGAGGAAAGCAGGGCGACGCTATTGGCACTACATCTCACGCGCCATAATCAGACATGGACCGAGCAGAGCATCAGGTCCCGTACGTTTACCCGCGGGTGAAATCGAAGAACTCGTGTGATGTCTGACCTGCTTAGATCTGCTCCCCGGATTGTGGATCTGCTTCGGCCATACTCTCCAAGCATGGCCGAGTTGCAGCATGCCGGGCTTGTTACGAGAGACTACCTCAATTCGGAAGAAAAGGTACGGAACGTCTTGAGATTGATCGTAAATCGGATCTTTGTTCGGCGGTCCAAAGTCGAACTTCAACTGTCGAAGAATGCTCTCGCAAAGTTATTTCTACCATCTCAGTCGCCTCTGCTCGAAGTGGCGACAGGCGAGAGTATCGTGCTCGAAGCAACCGCACAGCTTAGTTAATAATCAAAGGGATTTGTCACGGCAAACAGGATTCGATGAACGCTACATCAGCAGAATTATCCCTTTGGCATTCCTGGCGCCTGACTTTGCTGAGGCAATTCTCGGCGGAAGACAAACACCAGAGCTGACTATCGAAAAATGCGTGGCTGACATACCTCTTGAATGGACCCTCCAACGAGGAATAATTGATCGCATCACGCCGTTCTAACGAAGACCTTCAATTAGCATAAGCAGCGCGGAAACGCTAGCCTGATCTAGCATGGCCCCCAATTCGCCAGCTCAACCCCCCAAGCCCGCTATGAGGTTCCACTGACTTCGGCGCCGGGGTCACTTACAACTCGTCGCCATTCAACTGCGAGATATCGAAAATATTAAGTAGTAAAATCGGATGCGGCGCGCCGTTACGCGAATTGTACATGCACGTGCTGTTGGTGATTAGGGCTGAGTTTGTCAGCCATCTTGACTAACCCTGCAAAAGAGTCGGCTTGCATCTTTCGCATGATATGCGCTCGATGTAATTGAACGGTCCACTCGGTGATTCCCAATTCAAATGCCACTTGTTTGTTTAGTAGACCGCTAGCCAACAGCGGCAGCACCTCTCGCTCTCGGGGCGTCAAAGATTCATACCGGGCCACTAAACTGGCACGTTCGGTAGCTTCTCGCCTATTGGCGAGATTCTGCTGCAACGCCCGTTCCACCGAACTAAGCAGCGCGGCTCCATCAATAGGTTTTGTGAAGAAGTCACTCGCACCCTCCTTCATCGCGCTTACTGCTAATGGAATGTCGCCACGTCCGGTGATGAAGATGATCGGTATGCGGCATCGTTCGCTCTTGAGATTCGCTTGCAGCTCAATACCAGACATGCCTGGCATGCGAACGTCGGCAATCAGGCATGCGGCCTTGTGCCCTACTCCGGAATCTAGGAACTGTTCTGCGGAGTCGAAGCAGAGCGTGGACATCCCCTCCGATTCGACCAGGTCTCGCAGTGCACTTTGAACCGACTTGTCATCATCGAGGATTGCCAGAAGGCGTGAGGTGTGTTCGATCTTCATGGGCAAAAAGGTAACCCTGTCCACAAAGGCAGCGCAATTGGATCGCAGTCGAAAAAACTACCACTCAGGTGGTAGTCGATTAGACCCGAGGAGGAGCGGACTAGCGGCCTGTCAGCGAGACAACTCCACGCTATTTGGGAAGAACCATTTTGAGCTTGTCGGCCATACGAACCAATTCAATTAGCGACCCTGCCTGCATCTTCTGCATTAGGTTACCTCGATGGATCTTTACAGTAGCTTCGCTGGCTCCGATTTCTGAGGCAATCTGCTTATTGAGCATTCCAGAGACTACGAGTCCCATAACCTCCCGCTCTCGCGGGGTCAATGCCTGATACCGCCGATGCAGTCCGTGGACCTCCGCCTGCTGTTCTCGCGCCGCACGGTCACGCTGGAGAGCCTGCTGAATCGCGTCGAGCAGATCCTGGTCTCGAAAGGGCTTCGTCAGAAAATCCACGGCGCCCGACTTCAGGGCCCTGACAGACATTGGAACGTCTCCGTGCGCGGTAATAAAGATGATGGGTATTTGCATACCAATCTCAGTTAGCCGGCGTTGGAAATCTAGTCCACCCATCTGAGGAAGCCTTACGTCCAGAACTAGGCAACTGGGATAAGAGGTGGATTGCCTGTTCAGAAATTCCTGACCCGTTGAAAACGACTCGGCGCGGAGACCAATTGACTCGACGAGGTCCTTGACGGCCTGTCGCATGCTGCGATCGTCATCGATGATGAACACGGTGGGAACAATCGTGGGTTTCATGCATGAGCCTCTGTTTCGCCGGGGAGTATGAAATGGAAAGTTGCACCCGCGCCCTTATTGGCGGTGGCCCATACCCGCCCTCCGTAAGACTCCACGATCGAGCGGGTAATGGTCAGCCCCATACCTGTCCCCTGCGGTTTGGTCGTATGAAAAGGGTCAAAAATGTGTTCGATGAATTCCTCCGGCAATCCTACGCCAGTATCGCTGACGGAAACAATTAGGCGACCTTCTGGATTCACTTGCGTTTTGATCGTCATCTCGCCTCCGGTATCTTTCATCGCTTCAATCGCGTTGAACATCAAGTTCATGAGGACCTGTTGAAGCTGCACGCGATTAGCGAGGAGTCTAGGAATATCCACGTCGAGTTCCTGATGGATCGTTATTGCGTGACGATCCGCTTCAGCTCTTAGCAGAACAGTCATTTCGGCAATTATTTCCTTTAGGTCGATGCTTTGCCGCTCTGCAGGGAGGCCGGTTCTGTAAAAGGATCGCAAACTGTTGATTACATCTGCTGCACGATTCCCATCCTGCTCAATCCTGGCGGCCGCTGCCCGCGCTCTTTCAAGGTCGGGTGGATCATGTGCCAACCATCGCAGAAGGGCGTTTGCGCTTGTGATCGAGGCGGCGATGGGTTGCTTGATTTCGTGCGCCAGCGCAGCAGCAAGTTCTCCCAACATGTTGACTCGGTTGATGTGTGCGAGATCGGCCTCTAACTGCCGCAGCCTTTCCTGCTCCTTTTCCGCACGCCTTCGGTCGGTTATGTCCATCGTGATGCCAACGTACTCGCCGACTTCCTGAGAGGGGTTGTGATGTCCGATACCACGCAGAGTTCTGATGGCGCCATCGGTGCGACGAATTTGAAATTCGACGTCGTAATCCGCCCCTGCGCTGATCGCGTTCTCAAGTTGCACCCTGATAATCCGTTCGTCTTCCGGAAGGATTGCTTTGTAATAGAGGTCGAATGGAATTGGGCCTAGGCTGGGATCGAAACCGTAGAGGCGAGCGTTTTCGTCCGATGAGTGGAATATTTCCCGCGTGAGCAAATTGCACGCCCAGCTGCCAGCGTGAGTCAAACTCTGCGCTTCAGCTAAGTACGCCTGCTCCCGTTGCAACTCCTGAGTCAATAGCTCCTGCGCTGTGACATCCATTGTGGTGCCGTGGAATCCCTGAAAGATTCCGTCTTCAACCACGGGAATACCAACACACCGTACGTACCGCGTCTCTCCATCGGGTCGAACTATTCGCTTCGTGACGTCGCAGCTGCAGCGTTGCTCATGCATCGTCTTTATTGTTTCAGCCATGGAGGCTCGGTCTAGGGGGTGGACGGTAGCCAAATACTGCTCAAGATTTGGAGTCCCGTCTTTTGGATCAAGTCCGTAAATCTTGTAGACCTCGTCAGACCAATAGATATTTAAATCATCTGACCAACGGACACCTAAATCTCTCGACGCCCAGCTCCCCATATGAGCGAGGCGCTCCCCTTCGCTTAGATAGAATTGGCTTCGTTGTAGGGCTTGCTCTGCCCGTTTACGGTCAGTGATGTCCTGGCTCACACCGAACATCTGGTAGGGTCGCTCTGATTCGTCCTTCTTTAAATCGCCCAGACTGTGCACAATGCGAATTTCTCCGTTGGGACGAAGAATCCTGTGTTCACATTCAGCGCGCTCCCCAAAACGAATGGCCTCTTCTGCGGTCCGAAAGACATAGTCTCGATCCTCAGGGTGGATCATTTCGCGCACTGTCGCAATGTCAATGGGGCCTTTCCCTGGGGCCAACCCAAAGATGCGGTAATATTCGTCCGAATAGGTCACTTGATTCTTCGCAAGATCCCACACCCAGGAGCCTACGTGGGCAACGCGTTGGGCTTCGTCGAGCGAGGCCTTGCTTTCTTGCAATTCGCGGTACAGGACTTGGAGTTCTTCCTCTGCACGCTTGCGTTCCGTAATGTCCTGAACGGTACCGAAAAGCCTGCGGGCCTTCCCGGACGCCTGATTGTCCGGATCACCCGGCATCGCACTCCAAAGCTTGGAGGTGATCGCGTGCACGGTGCGCACTTCTCCACTTGGAGTGACAATCCGAAATTCAGCAAGAGGGTGCACACCGACATCAATCTCCACATCCACTCCGCTATAGAGAGCTTCTCGGTCCTCAGGGTGGACCATTTGGCGGACCATCGCTAAGTTCATGGGACGTTCTTGCGGTTTGAGCCCAAAGATGCGATAGGTCTCATCAGACCAAATGACCTCACCTGTCTCAAGATCCCACTCCCAGTGGCCAACATGTGCGACGCGTTGTGCTTCCTCAAGTCTGGCGTTGCTCTCTTTTAAGTCTCGAGATAGAGCCTGTCGCTCTTCTTCAGCGCGTTTGCGTTCAGTGATATCGGAAACGACGCCTATGTACTCGCGATTGCCGGAGCTATCACTTCCTGCATGGGCAACCACGTGGACATACTTGATGACCCCGTCGGGAAATTGAAGTCGGTGCTCGTCGTCCAGATCCATCCCGTCGTTCGTGGCGAGATCCCTCAGACGTCGCAGGCGTTCTCGATCGTCGGGGTGAATTCTGTCGAACACAAGATCGAGCGTAGGATTCGTTTCTCGAGTGAAGCCCAGAATTCTGTAGGTCTCGTCCGACCAAAGCAGTTCGCCACTGTCGACCTTCCACCCGAAAGTCCCCGAATGACTCAGCCTCTGAGCCTCTGCCAGGTACTGCCACCGTCTTTGCAACTCTGCTTGCGCTTCTTTCAAAACTTCATTTGCCTTCTCAAGCGCGTCTGTTCGCTCAGCGCCCCGAGCATTCAGGATGTCATGTGCTTTGCTGGGCTGCTTTCGGGCTCGGCGCTGTGTCATTTGCGTCCTTTCGCTGGGGAAGCCCGTTGCGGATCAAGCAACTCTATCAGAGCTCGGATGTCACGATTCTCGAACACCATGCTTGGAGCGACTCCCATCCCGCCAACCACGACATCCACCATGGCTCGGGCCAAGTCATCGGCCCTCATTACCTGATTGGGGAACAGCGCCCGAAACGCCGGGTAAACCCCTCGTAAGAAGCCGTAGCTGAAATTCGGTTCCTTCCGCGGCTCCACGGGGTAGATGTAAGCGGGCCTGAAGACGTAAAGACGTGGGAAACCTGACGCGTGGAGTGCATTCTCTGCTTCTCCCTTGTAAGGTGCAAAAGCCATTCGGCTTCGTCCCGTGGGGTCGGCGCCACTCCCGCTCAGGAACGAGAACGCTGTGTCGGGACTACTACTGCGGAGAACTCTCGCAAACTCTACCGTGTAATCGACGGTTATTGCACGGAGCTGCGCGTCTGGCACGGTGCCCGTATAGGTACCCATGCAAAAGACCGCTGCATCCTGATCCGACAGCGCCTGCGTGAGTGCTGAACAATTACCGAAGTCTTGATGCACAACTTCATGCAGCTTGGGGTGCGAGATGCCGAGTTTCCTGCGCCCAATAGACGTCGCGCATCCGATGGTGGGGTGTTCGAGCGCATAGCGCAGAGCGTATCCACCAACCATTCCAGTCGCGCCCACGATTACCAAGCGCTTCTTAACCGCGCTGGGAACATTCATTGCACGGCTCCTGTCATTGCAAAGGCACTCGTCGAGATCAGGTGGCTGCTCGCTGTCATCATAATGCGCGTTCCTCCAGCCAGTCCACGTACAGCAGACGCTCCGCAAACAACCACTCGCCATCCATCTTCACAAACGTATCGTGATAACGGAGTGATGCGAGCATCAAGCGTCGCTTTTCATCGTCGATCGTGACGTGATGCGCCAGGCAGTAGGTTTCCCCGATGGCTCGGTTGCCCGTCAACGTGTAGATCGTGCTCTGCCCGATGAAGTGCGTGGTGGCATCGTACCTGTTGAGGTCCGCGAAGACCGGAGCGAGTTCCTCGCGCGAGTGGAGTTCCTGCGAAGGCGTCGGATCCTTAGCGTTCATGTACACCACGAAGTGGGTGTCTGAGGTAAAGAGCGCCATCTGCCCTTTCGCGTCGCGACGGTCGGCGCAGTGAGCGTAGGCTTCGACGAGTTCGCGGATGGCGAGCCGATCCGCGGCTTCCTTTGACGAGACGGTAGCTTGTTTACTCATGAGCGACTCCTTGTTTGGTCTGACGTCACTCTAGGATGGCCCGTGGCTCGAGAAACGCCTCGATTCCGAACGTGCCAAATTCACGGCCAAGGCCGGACTTCTTGAATCCGCCAAACGGTGCCTGCTGATTGTCAAGCAGACCGTTGATGGCTACGCGGCCCGCGAGGATTTGAGAGGCCACACGGCGCGCGCGCGTAACGTCGGTCCCACTCACGTAGGCATGAAGACCATAGCTCGTGTCGTTGGCGATCCTGATCGCATCTTCCTCAGTTTCGTACGTGATCACGCACAAGACAGGGCCGACAATTTCTTCCTGCGCAATCGCCATGTCGTTATTCACATTAACGAACACCGTAGGCTTCACGAAGAAACCCGCCTCGAGCCCTTTCGGATGGCCATCGCCGCCAACGAGGACCTCAGCACCTTCTTCAATACCTTTGCGGATGTAGGATTGCACTCGCTCGTACTGTCTCTGCGACACCATAGGCCCGACGGCGGTCATTTGATCGCCCGGATCGCCGACTGGAAAGGCCGGAATCGCATCCACGATCGCTCGTTTCACGTCATCGAGTCGGGTTCTGGGCACAAGGAGCCGGGTCCCTGCAACGCATGCTTGACCGCTGTTCATAAACGCGATCGCAAGTGCGGTCGGGACCGCTTTGTCAAGGTCGGCGTCGTTGAGCAGGATGTTGGCCGACTTGCCGCCTAGCTCAAGCGTGACGCGTTTCATGGTCGCGGCGCTATCGCGCATTATGGTCTGGCCGACCCCAACCGAACCTGTAAACGAGATTTTAGCCACGTCAGGATTACGTACGAGCTCAGCCCCCACGACATCACCGCGGCCTATCACTGCGTTACAAAGGCCTTTCGGGAGATTTGCCTCCCGAACACATTCGAGCCACGCTTGCGTTTGCAATGAGCTTAGCTCGCTGGGTTTGATCACCGTTGTACAGCCGGCGGCGATTGCCGAGGCGAGCTTGGCGGACAGGAAAAACGAGTTCGCGTTCCAAGGTGTGATCAGACCGGCAACCCCGACGGGCTCAAGAGTGACAGTCGAATTGCCAAGACTCTTCGTCAGTGGCAGTTCCTGGAGTGCCTTTTCAGCAGACAAGAACGCGTTGGCTGCCGCCTCCATCAGTAGCTTGGAGAACCCGGCGGTGCCGCCGTACTCCTCGACCATAGCGGCGGTCAGATCGTCGACGTGCGCCGAGACTGCTTCATGCAGCCGCCGCAACACATCCGCACGGTCCTCCTTCGTGGTACAACCGAAAATGGCAAACGCGCGCCTGGCCGCGGCGATGGCGCGCTGCGCATCCTCTTCATCGGCCAATGTGACGCGGCCAATCACGGTATTGTTTGTAGGGTTGATGCTGTTCATCACCTCGCGGCCGTGGGGTTCAACAAATTCTCCATCGATGCAGTGCGGTGTGATTGCTTTCATCGCATATCTCCTTGTGCGAGGATTTTCGGGCGTATACAGTCGACGACGCCGTGGACGAGGTCCGGCCGTCTATTTCCCGCTGCATCGAGGCCTCTGTGTTTTCGGCGAGGAATCGATGCACGAGATGAACCGCCATCGCGCCCTCGCCGACCGCCGATGCAACGCGTTTGATACTGCCTGCTCGTGTGTCACCAACCGCAAATACTCCTGGCACACTGGTCTCGAGCAGGAGCGGGGAGCGGCTCAGTGGCCATTGAAAGTTCTCATATTCACCAAGATCTGGTCCGGTAACAACGAACCCCTTCTTATCTAGAACAAAGGAATCCTTTAGCCAATCTGTGCGGGGCGCAGCACCCGCCATCACAAACACATGGCGAACTGGCTTGGTCACCTCAAATCCGAACGAGTAGTCTCTCCACTTGATGCTTTCCAGATGAGCCGTACCGGTGACAGCAATAATTTGAGTCAGATAGTGGATTTCGATCCTCGGATTCGCTTCTATCCTAGCGATCAGATATTGCGACATCGATTCTGAAAGTCTTTTCGAACGCACTAGGAGATGCACCATCGATGATGTCTGAGCAAGAAAAATGGCGGCTTGTCCCGCTGAGTTCCCCCCACCCACTACCGCTACCTCTTCCGAGTGACAGAGCTGAGCCTCCATATGCGTTGCGTTGTAATAAATACCTCGGCCCGTGAAATCGTCTGCTTCCTCGACAGGCAAGCGCGCATATTGCGCGCCAGTTGCGATCACGATGCTGCGTGCAGTGAACTTAAGGCCAGACTCCAGAACGACCTTATATGGTTGTTTACTGGAGTCGATATGCACGACCGACTGAGCGACCATCAACTGTGCGCCAAATTTCTGAGCTTGAGCGATGGATCGATTTGCAAGCTCCTGTCCAGAGAGCCCCGTGGGAAAGCCGAGGTAGTTTTCTATCTTTGAGCTCGACCCTGCCTGACCGCCAGGTGCTGACTTCTCGACAATCAGTGTCTTCAGTCCTTCTGAAGCGGCGTACACCGCTGCTGCGAGGCCTGCTGGACCAGCACCGATCACTAAAATATCGCGCACGCTTTTGTCGATGTTGATGTTGAGATCAAGACAGGTCGCTAACTCGGCAATAGAAGGATTTCTTAGCACGTATCGCCTGTTGCAATAGACAACTGGAATGTCGCCATTACGAACGTCGAGCTTTTCCATCAAGTCGCCCGCAAAAGACTCGGTCTCAATATCAACGTATGTGAACGGGTGCCCATTTCTGGTGAGAAATTCTCTGAGCGCAAGAGTACGTCCGGAACTCTTGGTTCCGAAGAGAATGACATTTCCTTCGCCCAGCTCAATCATCAACAGGCGACGCGCGACAAAGGCTCCCATGAGAATCTCGCCGAGTTCGGTGTCTTTGGTCATAAGCGACAGCACTTTTTCTCGAGGGAGTTCAAGGACGGCACCATCTTTTGTCACCCGCGCCGTCAGAAGCGATCGACCGCCCGAGATTACAGACATTTCTCCCGTGAACTGTCCTTTTTCGCGAACTGCCAGGGTCTTCTCGTCCTCGCCGGCTCTGCTGATTGAGATTGTTCCGTCCAGGACAACAAAGAGAGGAACATCGGGACACGAGGGTTCATAGAGAACCTCACCGGTACGAACGGGACGCAGCTGCGCCACTGATCTAATCCGGTCGATCAATTCTCGATTAAGTGTGGGATTGTCTTGCATGTTGCGAACACCTCGCTCCCTCTCACAGGGCACTTTCCTTGCCTTTGGCGTTTGACTGAGTCCGCCGAGTCCCGCTTCCAAGCGAGAAGCTCTACCTGAGTACACGGCGATGCTATCCTCGCCTCGTGCACAAAGAAACTACATGTTTCTGCAGGTTCGATCTATTTTTTCCGGAGGGTGATCAATTACGAACGGTGATTTTGAACTATCGATTGAGAAGGCATTTCGATATCAGGTCCAGACTCAATTGAGCAGATCTTACCGCAGAAGAAACTCGGACTATCGGTCGAAGCACTCACTAGCATTAGTCCCCATAGGTTCTCGCTCGTCGAAGCGAATTTGCTTTTCGCACCCACCATGAGAACCAGAATTGTGGTGGGGATGAGGTATCCTCGCGCGAGGTTAAGGGCGTGTGCCAATGGTGTTCGTCCACCTAGGCAGATAGTTCGGACCGGAGACGTGCGGATGATCCCTGGATCGCATTCAAGCCGAAGACCTCTAACGAGGTCCGGGGCGCACACGAGCCTCTCCGTAACGAGAGCCACCGTTGTGCTCAAGCCGCAACAGTCATTGACCGACGGATCAGTCGCGTGGAGGTCGATAACTTTCGATTGCCTTCACAGCGTTTTCAAGAAGATAACTAGGGCCTCTCTCAATTCTCTGAAACGTTTGGCGGGTT
>Ga0210390_10005271_pt1 | contig 10852 bp, 14 predicted proteins | sample IncBWH11OmetaG_FD_161050 | JGI IMG/M metagenome (GOLD analysis project Ga0210390, IMG submission 161050) | Forest soil microbial communities from Barre Woods Harvard Forest LTER site, Petersham, Massachusetts, United States - Inc-BW-H-11-O ... | reverse complement strand
CAAGCTACCCAGTTTGATTCCATTACCAAAGGAGGTGACCGACCATGTGGTCGTAGCGCACGGCCTGCATCTGGTACCTGGCAATATCCAATATCATTTCGGCCCCACAGGCAACGACGACCCTGGAATACCCTGGGAACTCGAAAAGACGCTTGTGGATGCCCAGCGGGGCATTCCGCAGGGGTCGGCCACGTCCTCCCTCGTCGCCGAGAACATGATGGCGATAGCGCTACGCAAAATTCCCGACGGTGTCGGGGATCGTGTGGCCTACGGCGATAACTGTCTGGTCATGGCGAAAGAGAAGGGCGGCGCGCTGACGATGATCAAAGCCCTCGAAGGCGCTTTAGAGTGCCACCCTGCTGGGCAGCTTCGGCCGAAAATTGAGTATTTTGCGCCAGGCCAAGCCATCGAATTTCTTGGGCATTCGCTTACGCGCAAGGCTAACGGGAAAATTCGCGTACAAGCGTCCGCGAAGAATCGGGAGAAATTCGATTCAAACGTTGTAGCCGGACTAAGTAGCTTGCAATCCAGCAAGCTCAGCAAGAAAGCGCAAAAACGGCAACGCGGCAACTTGGAGCGTTATGTTCGCTCGTGGTCTGCAGCTTTCAGTTTGTGCGAGGGTGTCGATGATCTTCGGACCTATTGGCTGAAGAAGATCACGAAAGTGCCCGTCGATTTCAAATCATGACAACGAGTCGAGGAGAACAGACATGCCGTGCTATCTCGCACCGAAAGGTGATCTGGTGATGGACGCCAAGATCGAGCGCGACGTTGCAGACAGCGCCGAAGGCCGAGCCTTGATGGATGAAATTTATAAGGCCGTGAGGTCATATTCGGATTTTTTGGAGGATCGCGGGGTAATCTGGTCAGAGCATGACCCCGATGAGATTCCGAGATTGAAGGCTCAAGCACTCGTTGTGACTCTTGATTACGGCGACGGAGACAATGCCGTCGATATCGAGTTGAAAAAGGACCTCTTGATCGCTTGTACGGCGACGGAGTCGATCCTGATCCCTTTAAGGATTTGCGCTAGTCTAATCCGCGCACCAACGCTTCTCCTCGGACATTTTCGGACAATGCGAGATACGACGCACAATCAATAGCTTCACCCAAAAAACGCGTGTCGCAACTTTATTGATTTAGGTAAAAGGGAGAGCTTGGACATGGGCGGCTATGGTAGCGGTTGGCAGGGCACGAAGAAGGATGTGGTTGACCACTGCGTCGTGCTCTCGATCAAGGAGCTCATTCATGCGCGCGTGCTCGTTCCGGGCAGCTCCCATCGTGGCACGCTGGTCTGGGGATGCGGTGGCAGTGAATCGTCAGTTAGGTTCGAGTACGAGTCAGAGCTACGCCAGGACGGAACCGGCGCTCTATTTCTCCGATACGTGGGTGCCGGCCAGCCATTTTGTCACTGGGTTTCGCTGCGCTCTACTGCGCCGCATTTCGGTGGTCGACGCTGGTGGTTCGTGTGCCCATTGAAGCGCATTCGCGCCGCGAAACTCTATTTGCCGCCAGGAGCTACAAGCTTCGCTAGCCGCCAAGCGTATGACCTCACCTATAGGTCCTGCCAAGAGAGCGGGAGCAGGAAACGGTCAGATAGGTTTTGGCGTCGAATGGCCCGCCGACTAGGCACTGACTATGCTAGTCCTTGCTGAGATGACGGCAGGCGGCCTTGCGCCCAAAGACCTGCACGAGCCGATCTTGTCCGGTATTGACCGTGAAGCCGAAGCGCATGTCAGGAACATCGGCAAGGAAGCAGCCCGGCGTGCCGGTCTTACCGAAACCGAGATTAAGGACTTGTATGCCGACGACTGAAACAAGACGCCGCCAGAGACCGCGGTGGTGACATGCCAGAAAAGATGAGAATTGTTTGGCCGACCGATCCTGACTTCAAGGAGCTTCTGGAATTGGACCGACTTGTGTCCGGCGCCGGCATCCAGGCGCTGTGGCAAGCATGGAACGCGGGCGAGATTCCCGAGCCGGATGCTGGCGACGAAGGGCGCGATACAGGGAACTGGCATGCTCAGGGACGATAGCGGGAATGGCGGCAGGAGGCCGGCTGCGGCCCGCAATGTGCTGGGCGAGCCGCTTGAAGTCTGCTCGATCAAGCCGATGACCGGGTTCTATCGGGACGGCTGCTGCAACACCGGGCAAGAGGACATCGGCAGCCATACCGTCTGCGTCGTGATGACCCCCGCGTTTCTGGAATTTTCCAAATCGCGCGGGAATGATCTGTCGACTCCAGTGCCGGAATTTGGGTTTGAAGGTCTGAAGCCCGGTGATCGTTGGTGCCTATGTGCACCGCGTTGGCAGGAAGCCTTCGAAGCAAACCAAGCGCCCCGCGTCGTCTTGCGCGCCACCCATGAAGGAGCACTGGCTCACTGCGGGCTTGCCGATCTCAAACGGTTCGGCGTGGACCTGTCGTGACAGCGTACGAAGCGCCTGAGCCCTGTCTACTCTATTCGGCGACATAACTTCGCCCCCGAAACCGGGTGGACGGCGAAGATTGCTGACGACTGTTGGAAGCTCGTCACTTGCACAACAGCTCAAGGCCATAGCAATGGCAGTACCAATGGTCATTGTCGGGCGAGAGCGCGACTAGTGACTGGGTAAAACCGTTGAAGGCCCTCAAGAACACTACGATGAGCCTTGAGCTTTCGTTGATGCCATTCTGGATGAGCTGCTGGCGGACCCGGGCCAGGACAGGCTCCAGCTCGGATAGTAGTTTCTCGGCTGTGGCCATCCAGTCGGTGTTCTTCAGCGTCGCGACGATGCGATTGAGATTGTCGGGATTTAATTGAGCCCGATATTGCAGGTACGCTTTCCGGGCGTTCGCGACAGAATCGACCGTCGCAGAAGGATTGCCCTCGACGAGGGAGATCCAACAGGCGTCCATCTCGGCGACCATGAGGTAGAACTCTGGAGGATTGACGGCCAGTGCGAGCAGCTGCTCCGGCGATATGTTGACCGGTTGGTGCTCCTGCGAGAGGGCCAGCGAGCTCACCAGAAGGGGCAGCGACGCGCCAGTCAGGGCAACGAATTTTCGCCGGTCCATCGTTGTCATTTCTCCGTTGGAAGTGACTTGATCAGGCTTTCCGCCAGAATCGAACTGTAGAAGAGGAAAGCAAACGCGAAAATCAGGAAGGCAATGCTAAGCGTCGTGAGCTGGAGCAAATTGAAGAACTCCGCCCACCAGCTGGGCGACCATTCACCCGTTCCCGCCGCGAACGATTGAAAATTCGCTAGCGCAGCCGCGTTGGCAAGGTACCCGCAAACGAAGGATGCTGCGCTTGAAATCCCCGAGAGGAGGAGCGTCCACGACACCTTCGACTTGCTGAAGGGCAACTTCTGGGCAGCCAGCGTATGCGCGACCATGAGGATTTCCACGATGACGAGGCCGCCCGCGATTTCCCACAGCGAGTTAACATGCTCGGTGAGCATCTTGCTGAATTCGATGACGATTTCCTTCTCCACCGCCATCATTGCCTCCCGGTGCTACCATTCCGATGCGTCACGATAGTCGCGGCTGTATGACATAAGCAATAAACGTTCGGTGGAAGGGGCCGGGGGCGGTAGCCCGGAAAAAAATCAGGCGCGCATCCCCTTTCGTCAATTGCAATCTGCCGGCGGTCTATTGGCCTACAGCGGACACGCCGCTCGTCGACCGCGATGTCCGCTTTCGGGGTGAAAGCGGACGCCAATAGTTAGACCGGTCGCGGCAGCTTTTGACCCATAACCGACATTGAGCTCGCCCGCTTTACTGGGCGGCGCAAAAAGCGCGTCCGGGCCCCTTTCGGAGCCCTCGCCTGAGCCGATACGATACATCGTCCTGAGCCCGAGGCGAGGCAATGCGACGGCGCTCCAAACCAGGCGGTGAAGCCGTTAAAGCACGACGCCGGAAGACGGTAACGCCGAACCCCCGCAATCCGCCAAAGGCTGCCCGCCATCGGGGGTTATCGGCTGCCGACTTAACTAAGAAAGTCTCACTGTTTAAGCGCGAGCGAGACGAGGCACTGGAGCAACAGAAAGCGACCTCCGAGATACTGGACGTCATTGCGAGTTCGCCTGGAGACTTGAAAGCCGTTTTTGAGGCCATGCTTGCGAGCGCAATGGATATTTGCGAAGCGCAGTGTGGCAATTTGTGGCTGTACGACGGCGACTCTTACCGAGTTCAAGCGATGCGAGGCGCGCCTCCGAAACTCATGGAGGAGTGGAGTAAGGGGCCGCTCGGCTGGGGTCCCGACACGGGCCTCGGCCGCCTTGCCCAAACGAAAGATACCGTCCACATCGCAGACGTCACCGCCGAGAAAGCCTATGTCAATCGCGATCCCCTGAGGGTCGCGACTGCCGACATTCTGGGCGCGCGAACTTTCCTGGCGGTTCCCATCCTACAGAATGCCGAGTTGATCGGCGCAATCGTTATTTATCGCAAAGAGGTGCGTCCGTTTGCCGACAATCAGCTCGCGTTGGTACAAAACTTCGCAGCCCAGGCTGTCATCGCTATAGAGAACACGCGGCTACTCAACGAACTGCGCCAGCGCACGACTGACCTGACGGAGGCGTTGGAGCAGCAAACGGCAACGTCAGAGGTTTTGAGTGTTATTTCAAGTTCGCCCGGAGAGTTGGACCGGGTGTTCCAAACAATGTTGGAGAATGCCGTCAAAATTTGTGAAGGCAAGTTTGGCTTCATGCTTCGGTATGATGGCAATGCCTACCACACGATGGCCGCCCTCTGCCCGGTGCCGGAATACGTCCAGGAAATGAGACGGAGCCCGCTGAGGCCCGACCCTAATACTGCATTGGGGCGGGTTGCTAGAACCCTTCAAGTGGCCCAGATCACCGACATTACCGCTCATCCCCTCTATGCCGAAGGCAACCCGACAATCGTGACTGGTGCAGAACTCGGCGGCATTCGGACGATAGTTGCCGTGCCAATGCTCAAGGATAACAAACTTATCGGCGCCATCACGATCTTCCGCCAAGAAGTGCGCCCCTTTACCGACAATCAGATCGCGCTAGTCCAGAACTTCGCCGCCCAAGCGGTCATCGCCATCGAGAACACACGGCTATTGAAAGAATTGCGCGAGAGAACGGACCAACTGGAAGTGCGGTCGCAGGAAATCACCGCACTCAACCGGGAACTGGAAAAGCGCGTCGCGGATCAGGTCGGCGAAATCGAGCGCATGGGCAGACTGCGGCGCTTCCTTCCGCCGCAAGTAGCCGATTTGATCGTCGCGTCCGGTTCAGAGCAACAGCTTGAGAGCCATCGTCGAGAAATTACCGCGCTCTTCTGTGACCTGCGAGGCTTCACTGGTTTCTCGGAGAGTTCCGATCCTGAAGACGTGATGGCACTATTGCGCGATTACCATGCGGCAATTGGCGAAATCATCGTCAAATACAGCGGGACGCTCGAACGGTACGCTGGAGACGGCGTTATGGTCGTCTTCAACGATCCTGTGCTGGTAGAGAACCCCGCGCTCCAAGCCGTGCATATGGCTCTCGAAATGCGTGATGACATTGGAGCCTTGACCGATAGATGGCGTCGGCTTGGGCACGACATCGGCTTCGGTATCGGTATAGCGCACGGCTTTGCCACTCTGGGCACAATCGGCTTCGAGGGCCGCTTCGACTATGCCGCCATTGGCACAGTGTCTAACGTTGCCTCTCGGCTGTGCGACGAAGCCAGGCCGGGACAAATCCTGATTAGTCCGCGAGTGTTGATGAAGGTCGAGGAGGCCGTGAAGGTCGAGCCGATAGGTGAGTTTACGCTCAAGGGAATCCGGCGTCCTTTGGTTGCCTACAACGTACTCGCAGCCACACCGGCGAATTGACCCGCGACGACAACATCGACGTCGCCTATTGGCCCTTAGCTGCCCCCGCAGTTGGGAGTTTCCGAGGCAGCTTTCAGGGGCAAAGCGGACATCAAGAATCAAGGCCGGCGCGGCAGCTAATGACCCATAACGTCACTTTGCCACGACTAACGAACAATTTCCTTTTTAAAGATCGTTGCGCCTTGCCTGATCAAATGTCTTTTGTCCTCACGTTCGCTCGGAGAGCGTTTGTCCTTGCTATGCGGAACAGGGATCGTACCAATTTGGATGAGATCGCCATTTTTGGCCTTAGCGTAACCCCGAAGGACTTTCCTCATAACATGCTCCCGGGACGGCGCCCCAAACTTAAAGTTGCTTCACATCCTCGTTCAGCGCGCAGATCGTGTCCAGGACCGGCTCGATGTTTTTTCTGGGGTGCCAAGAACCGGTATTACACTCAACTTTGTTGCAGCGCACGAGTCCGTTCTTGGCCCTTAGCGGACATTGAAGTCACGCGGAGCGATGTCCGCTTTCGGGGGCAAAGCAGACGCGCCATCAGACGACAGGCGCGGCGCTAATGACCCAACTGCGACATCGGTTGACCCCTCAACGAGCTGCGCCCGAACTCACACTCAGCCCTCTTTGAAATGTGCTAGATTGAGGAAGTCTGACGCGTTGTCGGAGCCGAGGCCAGACATGAGACGGCGTGAGTTCATCACCCTTCTCGGTGGCGCTGCTGCCCTGTGGCCGTTCGCGGTGCACGCGCAGACATCGACCGGCAAACTGCATCGCTTGGGCATCCTGCAACCCGGCGCGCCCCCTGAGCCGCTCGTTGACGCCATCCGGCAGAGAATGCAGGAACTTGGCTATAGCGAGGGACGCAACATCGCTTTCGAATATCGATGGGCGGAAGGAAAGCTTGACAGGCTTACCGAGCTCGCAATGGAACTCGTGGGTTTGAAGGTGGACGTCATCACGACACTTAGCACCCCCGCTGCCATTGCGGCTCGAAAAGCGACAACAACGATCCCAATCGTCTTCGCTGGCGTCGGTGACCCCGTCGGGTCTGGTGTCGTGCCCAGTCTGTCTCACCCTGGCGGAAACATAACGGGTATCTCGCTGCTGGCCACTGAGTTGAGCGGGAAGCGACTTGAACTTCTCGAAGAGATCGTCCCCAACGCATCTCGCGTGGCGATGCTCTGGAACGACACCAATCCGGGTATGGTGCTTCGCGCCCATGAAGCGCAGAACGCTGCGTCTAAGCTGGGTGTAACGCTTCCATCCATTGGGGTGCACGATCTGATCAGTTTCGACTCTGCGTTTGCCGCGATCGAGAGTGGCCAATTCAACGCGCTACTGACGCTTGTAGATCCGTTCACGCGCGAGCACCGTCAGCGGATCGTGGATTTCGCCGCCCAACGACGCCTGCCGGCGATCTACGAGTCACGAGAGTTTGTGGATGCGGGGGGCCTCGTTTCTTACGGGCCGAGTCTCGCTGTCCTTGAACGACGTGCCGCCGACTATGTGGATATGATCTTCAAAGGTAAGAATCCAGCCGATCTTCCGGTCGAGCAACCGACCAGATTCGAGATGGTGATCGACATGAAAACCGCGAAGACCTTAGGTCTTACGATTCCGCAATCTGTAACGATGCGAGCCGACGAGATGATTGAATGATCAGCCGACGTCGGTCTATTCCGCAAAGCCATCGACGATGAACGCGCTCGAATTTGTCGTTTTGGCACGGATGGCATTGATTTCTTTTATGTCCGATGCATCAGCCCAACCTTGCGCTTTCTCCTTACTGTCGAAGGCGAGAACCACAAGACGGGCAGGTGGAGTTCCGTCAATAGGAGTCATCATTGTGGAGCGGATGGCATAGCGGCCGCCAAGTTCCTTAAGCCTGGCTGGACCCGCCGCAGGGCTGGAGGTGACAGCCTTGAAACCCTCGGCGTCGGTCATCTTTGCGATGTCAATGACGACATAAGTAGGCGGCTTCGCTTGTGCGTGCAGCCCTTGAACCGCGAAGGCGCCTACTGCGACGCCCACAACCATTGTCAGCCCTGGTAGGAGAAAGCGTTTCATCGTGATCTCCCTACTTTATCTGAAAGGATTGACGCGCGCCCACGTGCAGCATCGCGAATGCCGATGACATCCGTGAGATCGCAATTTTGGTATTTGAGCTGCTCTATGCTTGCCGACAGCACCATGGCTGCCCATTGCAATGACCGGGAGTTCGGCACGTCCCGTTGGCAGCACTGATCAATGCTACACGAAATTGCTGCCGCGCGGGAGGCCGTTCCTGGCCCTTAGCGGGCATGCAGACGAGCTTCTGTCGCGGCAGCTTTTGGGGGTAAAGCAGACACGCCTCTCATTCCGGCGCGCGGCAGCTGACGACCCAAAGCGGACATCGTAGGCCGGTCTTTAACAGGGTCCAGCCTGTGGTGATCGCTTACATCGGTGGTGCGACGCCATCGCGGCCGACATTGATCCCCGGCGCCCACAGTCAGAGGCCAAGCCCGGCGATGTTCAATATATCTGAAAGTGGGATTCCGAACTGATCAGAAAGACGCCCCGTCCGCCCGAACGTGGAAAACGGATTTTGGTGCTGGAAATCACATCGTCGACGAACAATCCGCAATAGCGTCGGTTCACGCTGTTGAGACTTGGGAGTGAATCATGAGCATCACTTCTGATAAAATTCGTATCCCTCGGCGTGCCGCCGTTTCCCTTGCGCTGTGCTTGGTGGCTTTGTCGCCCGTTGCCGCTGAGAACGCTCTTGTTACCGGTATCGGCAATCAGACCTGTGCTTATTGGCAATCGTCTCCCGACCATCAAGCGGAGGGAGTGGCTTGGATTTACGGCTTTTGGAGCGGGCTAAACTATGCCACCAACCAAGATCATATGATCGGCCAGAATATTGATGCTCTTGGCAAAATCGATGCAGTGAAGAAAGCCTGCGATGCCGAGCCGGCAACGCTCCTGGTTGACTAGACGTTCGCCACATACGTAGAAATCGCTAAAGCGGATGCAGAGAAGCGCTGACCCCCTCGGCGATAACAACGGTCCACTATCAGTGATTTAGCGGAGGGTCCGATTCTATCCGGCGATATCTAAACCAATCCCCCGTGTCGCCCCACGGCAAATCTTCGCCGCAATCGACGCATGTTGGCGCGCTTGGCAGGGTTTTTTTGCCGACTTATCTCGTATCCGGCGCGGCACTTCGGGCAGATGAAAAGGAATTTCATCGCAGACGGAGCAGGAACGCGACCGGGCAGCTACAACGAGGGCGCTACAGGATGCCCGTGTACATGATCAGGAGAGCGAGGCCGCCGACCACGGTGCTGATCAGAAGCACGCCGATTACTTCTTCGAAATCCATAGCTGGCCTGCTTTGCGCTGGTAGCAGCGATAGGGTGATTCCCTCGAAAATAGCGAGGACGTTGTTGCGCTGTGCGCACAATTCGCACGACCGCGTTTGGGCCAATCATCGCGGGTCCACACCCCGAGTGCCGGCCTACTGAGCGACAGCGGATATTTCCCAGCTACCTGCCGCGGGCGCATTTAGGACGGCGCGACAGCTTGCGCACTCGAATTTTCGAGCCGTTGCTCGCTCGTCATAGCCGAAAGAGGGACGCTGGAAGCGCATTGGATTGGCGCAGAACGGGCAGCGCGGATGCGGAGAATCGAGGTCCATAACCCAGGCTGGACTCGAGACGGTTAACGAAAGGTTAACGGAACGTTTGCAATAGTCAGTATTGTGACGAAAGGCTGCAGCGCCAATCGCCTTCCGGGACTCGCAAATTTCAGATCAGTGATCTGTACGTGGGACGATGATGGACAGCGCCGACCAAATCATCGGGGTCCGACGCGTCCAACCGGCGAGTTTCGCGTCTGCTTTCGGGGGTAAAGCAGACGCTAGGAGTTAGGCCGGTCGCGGGCAGCTGATGACTCAAAGCGGACATCGCAGGCCGGTCCTTAACAGGGTCCAGCCCGGGGTGATCGCTTACATCGGTGGTGCGACGCCATCGCGGCCGACATTGATCGCCGGCGCCGTGATCGTTCCGTCTGGCATCCTTTGTCCGGCAATAATGAAGATTTGTGCTCCGAGCTTGAGGTCGTCCATGTTGCCCGGGACGAACCGCACGACGGGGGTGTTCGGCGGCACGATGATCTTCTTCTCGCCGTCGGAATACTTCACCATCATGATCTGGCCGTCGATGCTGGCTACACTCGATTCAACATCGGCATTGGTCATTGTGCTGCCTGGCTCGCGGTCCCACGGCAAAAACTTTGCCGGCACGACGCCGCGTTGCGCGGCCATAAAGACGTGAAGCCCAATCGCTTTCTGGCTGCCATCTGGCTGCGGCATGGCAGTGACGCCGATAAAATCTCCCACTTTAATATCGGCGAGCGAAGCCTTGACCATCGTGGTTACGCGGGGATTGTCGGCGAGCTTAATCGTCAAGGTATTGCCGTCGCGTGACTTTACGGTCAACGTCTGGCCATCAACCTTGTCGATCGTGCCGCGCACGCGCACGGTCTGAGGAGACTGCGCGACGGCCAACGAAGCCGCAAAGAGCGCGGCAAAGGCGCCCATGCCGAGTGTTCGTCGTGTCAGGATTGCCATTTGGTCCTCCCAATTTATGCAGTGTAACGATCTGGTGGATCGCTTTTGTAACCCCGAAAACTGCTGCATTATTCCAGGGCGGTGTCTAGTTGCGCTCAGCTGCCGCCCCAGCCAGTGACCGGCACGGCCGTTTACGACCCAATGCGGACATCGCGCTGCCGATGAGCTAATTGAATGAGGCAGCATGTCCGCTCCTGGCCCAAAGCGGACACGTGGGGCAGCGACTTTCGCGGCAGCTTTCGGGGGTAAAGCGGACGCGGCGATTAGAGCGCGTCGCGGCAGCTCATGACCCAAAGCGGACATTCGCGAAAGGCTTATTCGATCACTTCGTCGGCGGCCACTAACAGAAGCGGCGGTACATTAAGACCGAGGGACCTCGCGGTTTTGATGTTGATGATTAGCTCAAACTTGG
>Ga0210390_10005269_pt1 | contig 10852 bp, 8 predicted proteins | sample IncBWH11OmetaG_FD_161050 | JGI IMG/M metagenome (GOLD analysis project Ga0210390, IMG submission 161050) | Forest soil microbial communities from Barre Woods Harvard Forest LTER site, Petersham, Massachusetts, United States - Inc-BW-H-11-O ... | reverse complement strand
CGGGCGTTCCCCGGACATCGAGACCGTGACCGACTCGGGTAAGCACCTGGAGCAGACTTGCTCGCAGCCGTTGTCCGTGACGGTGAGCGCCCGGCGCGCCGCGGCCATCTCGGTCGTCTGTATCGTTCCCTGAGCTCAGCGGCTACGACGGGTCGGCGTCGGCCAGCGTGTCGGCCAGTGCGGCCAGGCCGATCGGGCCGAGGCTCAGCGCGGCGGTGTGCCAGCGCTTGAGGTCGAAACCGGGACGCCGCATCGCCTCGGCGCGGGCCGCCAGCCAGCCCCGCTCGCCGAGCTTGTAGGAGATAGCTTGAGCCGGCCAGCCGAAGTAGCGGACCACCTCGGCCTGGATCCGGTGCGGCTCGCCGCGGCCCGATTTTCCCAGTACCTCGCACGACTTGTCGAAGGTCCACCGGGAGCCATCCGGCAGCGGCAGGTCCAGGTGGACGCCGATGTCGATGACCACCCGCGCGGCGCGTAGCGCCGATCCGCCGAGCATGCCCAGTCGCGTGCCCGGCTCGGTGAACCAGCCCAGTTCGTCGGCGAGGCGCTCGGCGTATAGGGCCCAGCCTTCCCCGTGCCCGCTGACGAAGTTGGTTTTCGCGAACCGGGACAGCCGGTCCCCGGCGGTCTTGGCCGCGCCGACCTGCAGGTGGTGTCCGGGCACGCCCTCGTGGAAGACCGTGGACAGCTCGGACCAGGTCTCGAACCGGCCCCGGGGATCCCGTCCGCCCAGCGGCCACCAGGTTCGCCCGGGCCGGGTCAGGTCTTCGCTGGGCCCGGTGTAGTAGGCGGCTCCGGAGGTCGAACCGCGGGCCAGGACCACCTCGATCCGGCGCAGCGGGGCGGGGATGTCGAAGTGCACGCCGTCAAGCTGCTCAATGGCCCGGTCGTGCCGGTCCTGCAGCCAGGCCAGGTACGCGTCCTCCGAGATGACGTACTCGGACTCGTTGAGGATGGCGGTTGCTTCGTCCAGGCTCGCGCCGGGCCGGATGGCGTTCGCTTCGGCCCTCATCTCGGCCTCGATCCGGGCCAGCTCGGCCCAGCCCCAGTCGTAGGCCTCCTTGAGGTCGATGTCCGCGCCCAGGTTGAGCCGGGCCGCGACCGCGTATCGTTCGATGCCGACGGCGTCCACCTCGGTGGCCCGCGGCGCGTAGTCCTCCCGCAGGTAGCGCGCCAGGTCCGCGTACCCCTGGTAGGCCCGCGCGACGGCCGCCGCGAGCTCGGCCGCGAGCGGGCCGTCGCCATAGGAGGCGACCAGCGAGTCATGGCTTCCCACACAGTGATCGGCGGCCACCGCGGCCTGCACCGCTTGCCTGCGCGCCGCGGTCAGGCCCTGAGCTAGCCCGGCGTCCAGGCTGGCTCGCCAGCTGGCGAACATGACCGGGATCGCGGCCAGGCGCGCCGCGATGTTCGGCCACGCGTCGTCGCCATCGCGCGGCAGCAGGTCCACGCTGTCCCGGACCGAACTGATCAGCCCGATCGGGGCCCGCACCAACCGCAGCGGCTCGTTCAGCTGGTGCCAGGCCAGCTGAGCCTCGAGCCGTTCGCGGAGGAACCCGGCGGCCAGCCGGTCAGCGGCCGAGGTCAGGGGCATCGGCTCGAGCGCGGCCAGCGTGGCCGCGATGAGCTCGGCCCGGGCGGCGAAGCCATCCGGGCCGTAGTCGGTGGCCGCGCCGAAGACGCCGGTCAGACCTTGCATCCCCGCCGCGACCGGATCCAGCGCCGCCCACCGCGTCACGTAGTCATCGCAGAGCTCGAATACCGGAGTCATCCCCTTACCTTACGGAGGGCAGGGGTCTGGGGGGTCGTCCCCCCGAGGACTACAGGTGGAACCGGGTCCCGGTGACCTTTTCCGCGATGCCGCTGCGATCCAGGTACGGAGTGATCCCGCCGAGGTGGAAGGGCCACCCGGCGCCGAGGATCAGGCACAGGTCGATGTCTTCCGGAGCGGCGACCACGCCCTCGTCGAGGATCAGCCTGATCTCCTCGGCCAGCGCCTCCAGGGCCCGCTCGCGCACCTGCTCGGGTGTGGACGGGCGGTCGCCGCCGGCCAAGATGGCCGCCACCGCGGGCACCACCGAGAAGTCGGGTCCGTAGACCGCCGTCTGACCCGCCGCGACCAGGGCGCGGAGCTTCGGCGACACGGCGAACCGGTCGGGGTAGGCCGCGTGGAGCGTCTCGCCCACGTGCAGCGCCACGGCCGGGCCAACCAGCTGGAGCAGCAGGAACGGAGTCGTGGGCAGGCCCAGCGGATCGGGGGCGTGCTCGGCCACCTCGAACGGCGTGCCCTCGTCCACCGTGGCGATGACCTCGCCCAGGAACCTGGTCAGCAGGCGGTTGACCACGAACGCGGGCGAGTCCTTGACCAGCACGCAGTTCTTCCTCAACGCCTTGCCCACGGCCAGCGCGGTGGCCAGCGCCGCGTCGTCGGTGGCAGCGCCGCGGATCACCTCGACCAGCGGCATCATGGCCACCGGGTTGAAGAAGTGGAACCCGACCACCCGGTCGGGGTGGGCCAGCCCGGCCGCCATCTCGGTCACCGAGAGCGAGGAGGTGTTGGTGGCGAGCACGCAGTCCGGCCGGACCACGGCCTCCACCTCGGCGAACACCTTCTGCTTGACCGTGATCTCCTCGAACACCGCCTCGATCACGAAGTCGGCGTCGGCGAACGCGTCCTTGGTCAGCGACCCGGTCACCAGGCCGGTCAGCCGGGCGGCCGTGTCGGCGGTGATCCGGCCGCGGCTGGCCAGCTTGGCGATCTCGCCGTGCACGTGGCCGACCCCGGCCTCCAGCCGGGCCTGGTCCAGATCAGTCAGGACCACCGGCACCTCAAGCCGCCGCGCGAACAGCAGCGCGATCTGCGCGGCCATCAGGCCCGCGCCCACCACGCCGACCTTGGTCACCGGCCGGGCCAGCGACACGTCCGGCGCTCCCGCCGCGCGCCGCGCCCGCTTCTGGGTCAGGTCGAACGCGTACAGGCTGGCCTGCAGTTCGTCGCTGAGCAGCAGGTCGGCCAGCCCTTCGTCCTCGGCGGCGAAGCCCTCGTCCCGGGTCCGGTCACGGGCCGCGGCCACCAGCTCGATGGCCCGGTAGGGTGCCGGAGCGGCCCCGTGCAGCTTGCCGTCCGCGAAGAACCTGGCCCCGGCGGCCGCGGCGGCCCAGTCCTCCTCCGGGATCGCCCGGGGCACCGGAACCGATCCATTCAGGACGCGGGCGGCCCAGCGGAGCGAGGAGGCCAGGAAGTCGGCGGGCTCGAACAGGGCGTCGGCGAGGCCGAGCGAGAAGGCCTCGGACCCGGCCACCATGCGGTTCTGGCTGAGCGGGTTCTCGATGATGAGCTTGAGCGCCTTGGCCGGGCCGATCAGCCGCGGCAGCAGGTAGGTGCCGCCCCAGCCGGGCAGCAGGCCCAGGAAGCACTCGGGGAACGCGACCGCGGTGACGCCCGAGGAGATCGTCCGGTACGAGCAGTGCAGCGCGAGCTCCAGGCCGCCGCCCAGGGCCGCGCCGTTGACGAACGCGAACGACGGCACGCTCAGCTCGCCGAACCGCCGGAACACCTCGTGCCCCAGCCGCCCCACGGCCAGCGCCTCGTCGCGGGCGCGGATCACCGCGGCCACGCCCAGGTCCGCGCCGGCCGCGAAGATAAACGGCTTGCCGGTCACGCCGACCGCGACGATGTCGGTCCTGGCGGCCACCGCATCGAGCGCGTCGCGCAGCGCGAGCAGGCCCGCGGGGCCGAAGGTGTTCGGCCGGGTGTGGTCGTGCCCGTTGTCCAGGGTGATCAGGGCCATGGTCCCGGCCCCGCCCGGCAGCTGCACGTCGCGGACCAGCGCCCGGGTCACCACCTCGTCGGGGAACAGCGAGGTGAGGACCGAGTCGTCACCGATGTCAGGCATTGAGGTTCTCCCACAGGACGGTGCCGCCCATGCCCAGCCCGACGCACATCGTGGTCAGGCCGAAACGGACGTTCGGCTGCTCGGCGAACTGGCGGGCGAGCTGGATCATCAGCCGGACGCCGGAGCTGGCTAGCGGGTGGCCCAGCGCGATCGCGCCGCCCCACGGGTTCACCCGCGGGTCGTCGTCGTCGATCTTGAAGTGGTCGAGGAAGGCCAGGACCTGGACCGCGAACGCCTCGTTGATCTCGATCAGGCCGATATCGTCGATGGTCAGGTCGTTGCGGGCCAGCACGGTCTCGGTGGCGGGTACCGGCCCGATGCCCATTACCTCGGGGTCCACCCCGGCGTAGCTGAAGTCGACGAGCCGCATCCGGGCGTCCAGGCCCAGCTCGGCGGCCACGTCCTGCGCCGCGACAACGCAGCCGGTGGCGCCGTCGTTCAGCCCGGCGGAGTTCCCCGCGGTGACCCGGCCGTGCGGCCGGAACGGCGTCTTGAGCCCGGCCAGTGCCTCGAGCGTGGTGTCCGGGCGTGGCGGCTCGTCGGTGGTGGCCAGCCCCCAGCCGCGCTCGGCGCTGCGGATCGCGACCGGCACCAGGTCGGGCTGGATCTTGCCCGCGGCGTAGGCCGCGGCCACCTTACGCTGGCTGCCCAGCGCGTACGCGTCGGCCCGGCCGCGGGTGATCTCACCGAATCGGTCGTGCAGGTTCTCCGCGGTCGAGCCCATCACCAGCGCGGAGGGGTCGACCAGGCGCTCGGAGATAAACCGCGGGTTCGGGTCGACGCCGGACCCCATCGGATGATGGCCCATGTGCTCTACGCCACCCGCGATCGCCGTGTCAGTGGCGCCGAAGGCGATCGACCCAGCCGCCGTGGTCACGGCGGTCATCGCGCCGGCGCACATCCGGTCGATGGCGTAGCCCGGCACGGACTTCGGCAGCCCGGCCAGGACCGCGGCGCTGCGGCCGATGGTCAGTCCCTGGTCGCCGGTCTGGGTGGTGGCGGCGATGGCCACGTCACCGATCCGCTCCGGCGGCAGCGCGGGGTTGCGCCGCAGCAGCTCGCGGATCACGCTGACGACCATGTCGTCGGCCCTGGTCTCGGCGTACAGGCCGGCCGGGCCGGCCTTCCCGAACGGGGTGCGGACGCCGTCCACGAAGACAACATCGCGTGCGGTACGGGGCATGGTCACCCTCCCATAAACGAGAATGCTACTCACCGGTAACAACACTAGGCTATGGCGCGCATGTTCCGGTTCGCGGGGGCGACGGGGTCAGGATGCTACGGATGCCGACCGAGGTAGGCGACCAGCTGGTCGCCCGGGCTGGCCTGGGCCGGGACCTGTACCGGGGTGCCGAACAGGCCCTCGCGCCCGGTGACCAGCAGGGGCGACAGCCGCAACATCCGGGTGGCCAGCGCGGACGGGATCGGGCCGCCGCGGCCGCGCGCCGCGCGGACGTCCCAGCCGTGCACGGCGATCTCGACGGCACCGGTGCAGGTCACGATCCCGGCGGGCAGCGGCAGGCCGCCGACCAGGACGAACCGGTCGGGGCCGTGGTGGGCGTAGCACGCGAACAGCAGGTTCGCGGCCCGGTCGCGCAGCAGCTCGACCGGGTCGTCGCCATCGGGGTCCGGAGTCGCGGCGTCGTCGGGCTCCAGGTCTAGGTGCCCGGTGCGCAGGGCCGATTCCAGGTCGGCCATGGACGCGGCCAGGTGCGCGAGCAGCGCCTCCAGGTCCCAGTCCGCGCACGGCGTGGGCAGCGTCATCTCCCCGGGCGCGACCTGCGCGCACGCGGCCAGCGCGTAACTGATCGCGCTGGCCAGGAGCGCGATCTCACCCGACGGCGCACACCTCGCGCCGACCTGCCCTGCCATGTGTCCTCCTGCGGCCTGCCGGCCGCCTAACCCTATAGACCGGCCGGCGGGCCGTTTCTCACCGGTGGAGGAGCCGATTCGGGTCGTACAGAACCACGGTGCCGGCGAAGACGTCGCCCACCGAGTTCAGCTCCTTGCTGCCCAGCCAGATCAGCGGGCCCATCAGCAGTTCGCCATTCAGGAGCAGCCCGGTGCCCTGGCGCAGCGCCATGTACTTCCGGCCGGCCACCTCGCGGGTATCCCGCCGCCAGCAGCGCAGCCCGAGCAGCCGCTGCGCAGGCGTCTGGCCCTGGTCCCAGACCACGACCTGCCAGATAAGGTAACCGAGCCCGAGGGTGGCGATGAACAGGCCGATGGCCAGGAAGAAAGAAGCGGCCACCCGGCCCTTGCCAGCAGTCCGGACGCCCTGCGGCAGGATCAGCCACGTGTCAGGATCGAACCACATCCCCGGCGGGACGCGCGGCGGGACGAATTGCTCGTAGCCGACCTTGATCGTCACCGCAACCTCGCCGTGTGCTGCTGGCCCTGGTCAGGATTCTAGCGGCCCTTGCGCAGGAAGGCGCGGAGCCGGTCCAGGGGCCAGGTGTTGATCACGTCGTCGGGGGTGAGCCAGCCGCGCTGCGCGGTGCCCACGCCGTACGGCAGGTTGCCCTGGTCGGCCACCGAGTGCGCGTCGCTGTCGATGGCGAACACCACGCCCGCGTCGCGGGCCGCGCGGATGTGGTCCGACGGCAGGTCGAGCCGCTGCGGCGAGGCGTTGACTTCCAGCGCCGTCCCGGTGCGGGCACAGGCCCGGAACAGCTCCCCGAAGTCCACGTCGACCGGCGGCCGCCGCCCGATCCGCCGGGTCAGGGGGTGCCCGATGATGTTGACGTACGGGTTCTCGCACGCGGTGACGAAGCGCCGGGTCATCTCGGCGCGCGGCTGGTCGAAGTTGGAGTGCACTGAGGCCACGCACAGGTCGAACCCGGCCAGGAAGTCTTCGTCCCAGTCCACCGAGCCGTCCGGCGCTATGTTGAGCTCGGTGCCGTGCAGCAGTTCCAGGGGCGCGTCCAGGGCCCGCACCTGCTCCCGCTGGGCCAGCATCTTGTCGTCGGTCATGCGCTGGAAGAACAGGTTGGGCGCGTGGTCGGTGATCGCGTAGTACTCGTAACCCTTCCCGGCCGCCGCGGCCACCATGTCCTCCAGGCTGGCCACCCCGTCGGTGAGGTTGGTGTGCGTATGCAGGTCTCCTCGAAGATCTTTTTGCCGAACGAGCCGTGGTATCTGTCCCCGCGCTGCCGCCTCGACCTCACCGTGGTCCTCCCGCATCGCAGGCGGTATCCAGGCCAGGCCCAGCCGGGCGTAGACCTCCTCCTCGGTACGCGAGACGATCAGCTCCCCTGTCTCGGCATCGAATAGTCCATATTCGGATAGTTTGAGTTTTTGCCGGATCGCGACCTGCCGGACCGCCACGTTGTGCGCCTGGGAGCCCGTGAAGTACTGCAGCGCCGCGCCCCATGCGTCCAGCTGCACCACGCGCAGGTCGACCTGCAGGCCGGCCGGGGTGCGGATGGAGGTCTTGGTCGGGCCGCTGGCAATCACGTCGTGTCCGGCGCTGAACGCCGCCATCAGCGGGGCCGAGTCGTCCGCGGCGGCCAGGATGTCGACGTCGCCGATCGTCTCCCGCCAGCGCCGCAGTGAGCCCGCGTAGGCGCAGCGCTGGCAGCCGGGGATGGCGGACATGGCCGCCACCATGGTGGTCGCCGTGTGCAGGGCCACGTCGAGCAGGACCCGTTCGCGGCCCTGGCGGTACACCTCGATGCCGCTGGCGATGCGCTCTTCGCTGCGGGCGCCGAACCCGGCCAGGCCCTCCAGGCGGCCCGCCTTGACCGCCGCGGCCAGCTCGTCCACCGACGAGACGCCCAGGTCGTGGTTGAGCTGCAACGCCCGCTTCGGCCCGAGGCCGGGCACCCGGGTCAGCTCGAGCACCCCGGCCGGGATCTTGGCCCGCAGTTCGTCCAGGGCGGCGATGCGCCCGGTGGCCAGGTACTCGGCGATCTTGGCCGCGATCGAGGCGCCCACGCCGGGGATGGCGCGCAGGCCCTTGGGGTCGAGCTGGCTGATGTCCTCACCCCAGCCGCGGACCGACCGGGCCGCCTTCTCGTAGTTCCGGGCCCGGAACACGTCGCCGCCGGTGATCTGGGTCAGCTCGGCGTACTCCCGCAGCAGCCCCGCGACTTCTTCATTAAGCCAGGCCACTCTTTTCTACCTCCCACCCACCCCCTCCCAACCAACCCTTAGGCGTGGCACGTGAGCGGACGGCCGCCGTTGTAGGCCACCATGTCGCCCAGCGCCTGGACGAGGTCGATGGGGGCGCCGCGCTCGCCACCGTCCAGCTCGAGGTAGGCCCGGTGAAGGTTCCCCACGATCCGTTCGGCATCAAGAAGATCTTTGAACTCACCCAGGTCCACGGCCCGTGCGGCCTGCAGCGGGGACAGGCCTTCCGCCTTGGCCTCGCGGGCGGTGCGCTGCACGAAGCGCAGGTAGGCCAGCACGTCGTCGATGACGCCGGGGCCGCAGACCGGGCCGTGGCCGGGCACCAGGGTCCGGGCGCCGAGCGGGCGCAGCACGGTCTCCAGCACCTCGATCCAGCCGCTGACCGAGCCCATCAGCGCGAACGGGGTGCCGCCGTTGAACAGCAGGTCGCCGGCGAAGACCACGGATCGTTCGGGGATGTGGAGGATCGAGTCGTTGGTGGTATGCGCCGGGGTGCCCACGTAGCGGACCTCGCAGCGCAGGTCACCGGACCACAGCGTGACGCCGTCGGTATAGGTCAGGAACGGCGGGGCGAGCTCCAGCGGCCCCCAGTCCACGTCGGTCCACACCCCGGCCGGCGGGGGCATCGGCGTGCCGAGCATCGCCTCCCGGCACCGTTCGTGCCCGACGATGGTCGCCCCGCCGAACAGGTAGTTGCCGTGCGTGTGGTCGCCGTGGTGGTGGGTGTTGACCAGGGTGCGGACCGGCCGGTCGGTGACCGTGGCGATGGCGTCCAGGTAAGCGCGGGTCCGCCGCTCGGTAGAGGTGGCGTCGACGCTGATCACGCCGTCGCGGCTGACCAGGAAACCGGTGTTGTTGATCCACCAGCTGCCGTCAGGCTGCAGGTAGGCGTAGATCCCCTCGCTGACCTGCTGGATCTCGCCCAGGCTCATCGTCGTGGTCCTTCCTGGCCGCGGGCACTAGCAGCGAGATGGCCAGCAGCACCCCGAAGATGCCCAGCCCGGCCAGGATGAAGGCGTTGCCGGTAATGAGGTTCAGCCCGTGCCAGTGGTACTCGGGGAACCAGGACTTGTCGCCGTACCACTGGTACCAATAGGGCTGAGTGTTCTTCGGGATCCAGAGCAGGCCGAGCGAGTCCTCGCCGAGGTTGGGCGGGCGGACACCGAACCAGCGGGTCGGCCAGGCCCCGAACCAGACCACCATGGCCACGGCCAGCAGCGCGCACGCGGTGGCCGTGCGCCGGGCGCCGTGGCGCCAGGCCTGGACCGCGTAGTGCGCGGCCACGATCGCGCCCGGCACGATCCACACCCAGTGGTGATCCCAGCTGACCGGCGAGACCAGCAGCCCGGTCAGGGCGGCCATGAGCAGGCCCAGCATGGCGTAGCCCTTGCGGTCGAGCAGCCCGGCGCCGATCACCCCGGCCACCCCGACCAGCACGGCGATCACGATCCAGGCCACATGGCCGGCGTTGATGCTGCCGGCCAGCCTGGTGATCAGGCCGTCGAGCGACTGATTGCCCGCCCAGCCGACGAACCCGGTCCGCCCCGGCTGAGCGAACAGCCCGCCGAACCACCACTTGTTCGAGTCGCCAGGCAGGATGACGAAGCCGAGCAGGACGCTGAACACGAACCCGGCCAGGACCAGCGCCGCCTGGCGGAACTTCCTGGCCACCAGCAGGTACGGGATGAAGACCAGCGGGGTCAGCTTGATGCCGGCCGCGATGCCGGTGCCGAAACCCTTCCACCAGCGGCTCCTGGCCGTGTCGGGCTGACACAGGTCCCACATGATCAGGGCCAGCAGGACCAGGTTGACCTGGCCCAGGTAGATGGTCCGCAGTACCGGCTCGGTCCACAGCACCGCGGCCGTGCCCAGCAGGGTCGCGCCGGCCCGGATCGCGAGCCGGCGGTAACCGAGCCCGCCGAGGGTGAACCACACCACCGCCAGCAGCGAGATCAGGTTGACCGCGACGGACAGCTTCAGGGACAGCTGGTACGGGACGAAGGAGACGACCGCGAACACCAGGCTCGCGAACGGGGTGTAGGTAAAGGGCAGGTGGAGCTTGCCGTACCCGACCCAGTCGTACAGCGGCGAGGCCAGGCGCGGATCGTAGTACGGCCTGATGTGCCGGACGATGAGCCCGCCGGACCGGTATACCGCGAAGTCGACCGGGTCCAGGGTGTAGCCCTTCGCGTGGCCGACCATGTAGATCACGTAGCTGCCGAGGGCGACTCCGAACGCGATCAGGCCGGCCAGCAACAGCCAGCGGCCGCGCGCAGGGGCGGGGCCGGCCAGGGACTGCGGGCGGGTGAGGACCGATCTCACCTGGCCAACCTTAGCCGCTCCGCGAGGCGAGCCTGGCCCCGGTTAGGATTTCACGGATGTCGGAGACACACATCACCGCGCGGGCGACGGGGCAGGCTCAGGCGAGCCGGCTGGTCCGGCTGCGGCTGTCCAGCCTCGGTACCGTGATCATGCTCATCGTGCAGTTCATCCTGGGCGTCATCTACAACTTGTACGGGACGGCACCAACGTCGACCAAGTCCATCGGCCTGTTCTCCAGCCCGGACCTGGCCCTGCACGTGATCCTGGGCATCCTGCTGGTCATCGCCGCGCTGGGCCAGCTGATCCGGGCCATCACCGTGCGGCATAAGCTGTCGATCTGGATGTCGGCGGTCGGGCTGCTGGCCATCCTGGGCGCGGGCTTCGCCGGGCTCGGCTTCACCGGCAGCGGCGCCAGCGGCGCGTCCCTGGGCATGTCGCTGGCCTTCGCGGTCGCGCTGGCCAGTTACGTGGTCCTGGTCTTCGCGCTGCCCTCGTCGGCGTCG
>Ga0210390_10005267_pt1 | contig 10855 bp, 8 predicted proteins | sample IncBWH11OmetaG_FD_161050 | JGI IMG/M metagenome (GOLD analysis project Ga0210390, IMG submission 161050) | Forest soil microbial communities from Barre Woods Harvard Forest LTER site, Petersham, Massachusetts, United States - Inc-BW-H-11-O ... | reverse complement strand
AAGAGGAGCGGCACGAAGGCGTCGCCGAATTCCGCCGAGAGGCGCTCGGCATCGGCCGTCTTGCGTACGCTGCCGAACACGCGGAAACCGTGCGCAATCAAAACTTTCGCGGTGCCCCAGCCGATGCCGGTGGACGTCCCAGTGACGACAACGCTACGCATCTTTCAGCCTCCTCGGGCGCGGGCGCATTGACCGGCGCGCGCACAATCCCCATTGGTGATCCGGATCATTAATATAGTGCGGGGCCGTTTCAGGGCGATGGCGATTTGGCGGCGCGTTGTGCTCGCTCTCCTCTTGGTGCTCCCGGGCGCGGCCGCTCACGGCCAGAGCGGCAATACCTTCGCGGCGTTTCTCGAAGCGCTCTGGCCCGACGCGGCCCGCAACGCCATCACGCGGGCGACATTCGATACGGCGTTCGCCGGCGCGACGGCGGACCCGGCCGTACTTGCCGCCATGCACCGCGAGCCGGAATACGGCAAGCCGTTCGGCGCTTACGTGGCGAGCCTCGTCTCGCCGGCGCGGATCGCGACGGGTTTGCGCAAGTCGGCGCAATGGGCCGTGACGCTGCGCGCCGCGGAGCAGAAATTCGGCGTCGACCAGAGCATCCTGGTGAGCATCTGGGGAATCGAATCCTCATTCGGCGATGGCGAACAGAAATGGGACGTCTTCCGCTCGATCGCGACACTTGCCCAAGCCGGCTTTCAGCAGCCGCTGTTCCGCGATGAACTTTTCAGCGCGTTGAAGATTCTACAGGACGGCCACATCGCGCGGCGCGAATTCGTCGGCTCCTGGGCCGGCGCGATGGGCCAGCCGCAATTCCTGCCGTCGAGCTATCTGAAATACGCGGTCGATTTCGACGGCGACGGCAAGGCTGACATTTGGCGAAGCGTCCCGGACGTGCTGGCCTCGATCGCCAACTATCTGCAGAAATCCGGCTGGCGGACGCATCTGCCGTGGGGCTTCGAGGTGCTCGTACCGCAAGGCTTCGATTACCGCACGAGCCGCGGTACGTTCGGCGAATGGTCGGCGCGCGGCGTTCTCCGCGCCGACGGCGGACCCCTCCCCGCAGCCGGCAGCGCGATCCTGTTCTTTCCGAGCGGCGCCGCCGGGCCGGCCTTTCTGGTCACCGACAATTTCGTCGTGCTCAAGCGCTTCAATAATTCGGACGCCTATGCGCTGGCGGTCGCCGCGCTCGCCGACCGGCTGCACGGCCTGCCCCCTTTCCGCACCGCCTGGCCGGCCGACGACTTCCAGCCATCGCGCAACCAGCGCATCGCGCTGCAGCGGCAGCTCGCCGCGCTCGGCTACAAGGTTGCCGATTTCGACGGTCATTTCGACTTCGAGCTACGCGAAGCGATACGCGACCTGCAGGTCCGCTTCGGCTTGATCCCGGACGGCTACCCAAGCCGCGCCTTTCTTGACCGCGTCGGCGTGAGGGTCCCCTGACCCGACCTGCGCCGGTCGGAATCGAGGCCAACACGGCCAAGGAGCTGTAGCATTCACGCTCTTCAATCATGGGATGTAGACCGGGGACGCCCCAAATTAAAATCTTGGCGGCGTTAATTCGCCACGTTTGACGGCATTTTCGGGTCTTCGGTGGTCTTCGGCCGGTCGCTAACGATTTGACAGGCAGGGCTGCATTACCCATGTTCCCGGCGGCCGCTAGGCGTCGAGACAGCGTTGAGACCCCAGAAAAGGCCGACAAATCATTGGGTTAATATGAATCTGGTAGTAGTGGAATCGCCCGCCAAGGCGAAGACGATCAATAAGTACCTTGGGCGCGGCTACGAGGTTTTGGCGTCTTTCGGGCACGTGCGCGACCTCCCCGCCAAGAGCGGTTCGGTCGATCCCGAGGACGATTTCCGTATGATCTGGGAGGTCGACCCCAAGGCACAGAAGCGGCTCAACGACATCGCGGAAGCAGCCAAGGGCGCCGACAAGCTCATTCTGGCGACCGACCCCGACCGCGAAGGCGAGGCGATCTCCTGGCACGTTCTCGAAGTGCTCAAGCAAAAAAAGGCGCTTAACGGCCAGCCGATCGAGCGGGTGGTGTTCAATGCCATCACCAAGCAGGCGGTAACGGAAGCGATGAACCATCCGCGCCGCATCGACCAGGCTTTGGTCGATGCCTATCTGGCGCGGCGAGCGCTCGACTACCTGGTCGGCTTCACGCTGTCGCCGGTGCTGTGGCGCAAGCTTCCCGGTGCGCGCTCGGCAGGCCGAGTGCAATCGGTGGCGCTGCGGCTCGTCGCCGACCGCGAGCTCGAAATCGAAAAGTTCATCCGCAAGGAATATTGGTCGCTGATTGCGACCTTGGCGACGCCGCGCAACGAGACGTTCGACGCGCGGCTCGTCGGCGCCGACGGCAAGAAGCTGCAAAAGCTCGACATCGGCTCCGGCGCGGAAGCCGAAGCATTCAAGCAGGCGCTGGAGACCGCGACCTTCGCCGTGGCCAATGTCGAGGCCAAGCCGGTCAAGCGGCATCCGCAGCCGCCGTTCACCACCTCGACCCTGCAGCAGGAAGCAAGCCGCAAACTCGGCTTTGCGCCCGCCCACACCATGCGGGTGGCGCAACGCCTCTATGAAGGCGTCGATATCGACGGCGAAACCGTCGGCCTCATTACTTATATGCGTACCGACGGCGTGCAGATCGCCGGCGAAGCGATCAGCGCCACCCGCAGCCTGATCGATCAGGACTACGGCGCAAAGTATGTGCCGCAGGCGCCGCGCCGTTACGAGACCAAGGCGAAGAACGCCCAGGAGGCGCACGAGGCGATCCGTCCGACCGAGCTCACCCGCCGGCCGCGCGAAACCAAAAGCTTCCTCGATGCCGACCAGGCCAAGCTCTACGAGCTGATCTGGTTGCGCGCGGTTGCGAGCCAGATGGAATCGGCCGAGCTCGAGCGCACCACCGCCGACATCACCGCCAAAGTCGCCGCGCGGCTCCTTGAACTGCGCGCCACCGGCACGGTGGTCAAGTTCGACGGCTTCCTTGCGTTGTACCAGGAAGGCCAGGACGAGGACCCGGACGACGAGGAGTCGCGCCGCCTGCCGCCGATGAGCGCCGGCGAGCCGCTGACCAAGCGCTCGATCGCCGCGACCCAGCATTCCACCGAGCCGCCGCCGCGTTACTCCGAGGCGTCGCTGGTCAAGCGGCTGGAAGAGCTCGGCATTGGCCGGCCTTCGACCTATGCCTCGATCCTCCAAGTGCTCAAGGACCGCAAATACGTGCGGCTCGACAAGCGAAGGCTTTTTCCGGAAGACCGCGGCCGCATCGTCGTCGCCTTCCTGGAGAGCTTCTTCGCTAAATATGTCGAATACGATTTCACGGCGGGGCTCGAGGAACAGCTCGATCTGATCTCCAATAACGAAGTCGCCTGGCGCGACGTGCTGCGCGATTTCTGGCGCGACTTCATCGGCGCGATCGACGAGACCAAGGACCTGAAAATCTCCGACGTGATCGACGCGCTCGACGAACTTTTGGCACCGCATCTGTTCCCGCCGCGGGCCGACGGCGCCGATCCGCGCGCCTGCCCCGGCTGCACCGGCGGCCGGCTGACGCTGAAGCTCTCCAAGTTCGGCGCCTTCATCGGCTGCTCGAGCTATCCGGAATGCCGCTATACCCGGCCGCTCACGGTGCCGGGCGACGGCTCTGGCGAGATCGGCACCAAGAAGCTCGGCGAAGATCCGAAGACCGGGCTGGAAGTGACGCTGCGCAGCGGCCGCTTCGGTCCCTATGTCCAGCTCGGCGAAGCGGAAAAGGGCGGCGACAAGCCCAAGCGCGCCGGACTGCCGAAGGGGACGGTGCCCGTCGACGTCGACCTCGAGCGCGCGCTGCAGCTGTTGTCGCTGCCGCGCGAAGTCGGCCGCCATCCGGAAGATGGCGAGCTGATCAAGGCCGGCATCGGCCGCTTCGGGCCCTATATCCAGCACGGCAAGACCTACGCCAGTCTCGAACCCGGCGACGATATCTTCCACATTGGGCTGAACCGGGCGGTGACGCTGATTGCGGAAAAGATCGCCAAGGGTCCGCGCCGCCGCTTCGGCGCCGATCCGGGCCGCGCGCTCGGCGACCATCCGACCAGGGGCGGCCCGATCGCGGCCAAGAACGGCCGCTATGGCCCCTATGTCAGCCACGAAGGCGTCAACGCTACGCTGCCGAGCGACAAGACGCCGGAGACGATCACGCTGGAAGAGGCCGCGGCGCTGATCGATGCCCGCGCCGCTCGCAATGGCCCTGCCCCGCATGCGCGGCCGCGCAAGGCCAAGCCGCCGTCGCCAGGCACCACGCGTCACATCAAAGCATCATCCAAACGACCGGGGGCCCGCGCCGCCAAGCGGCCCGCGGCCGGCAAAGCACCACGCAAGTCAACACAAGCTGCCGAATAATCCGACACACCGGGCCATTACATTAATCTTTGGCCGATTCCGGCCAATGAGCGGCCTATGAAACGAACGTCACTCCCCTCGCGCGAGGAGCTTCTCTCCTTCATCCGCGAGCGCTCTGGCAATGTCGGCACCCGCGAGATCGCCCGCGCCTTCGGCGCCAAGAATGCCGACCGTGCCGCGCTCAAGCACATGCTGCGCGAATTGACCGAAGGCGGTCACATCGAGCGGCGAAGGAAGCGGCTGCACCGCGCCGGCACCTTGCCGCCGGTCGTGCTCGCCGACATTACCGGCCGCGACAGCGACGGCGAACTCTTGGCGCGGCCGACCGAATGGGACGAAGACGCCCACGGCCCCGCTCCCGTCATCCGCATCGCCTCTTCGCGCCGCGCTCGGCCGGGCGAAGTCGCCGGCGTCGGCGACCGCGCGCTCCTTCGCGTCGAGCGAAGCGGCGAGGATGAAACAACAGGCCGCGTCGTCAAGCTGATCGATCGCGCCAAGCACCGCGTGCTCGGCATCTTTCGCGGCCTGCCGGGCGGCGGCGGCCGGCTGGTGCCGGTCGACAAGAAGCAGCTCGGCCGCGAACTGACCATCGCGCGCGATCACGCAGCCGGCGCGGTCGATGGCGATCTCGTCGCCGTCGAAGTGGCGCGCCACGGCCGGCTCGGACTGGCGTCCGGCTCGGTCGTGGAGCGGCTCGGTTCGCTCGCGAGCGAGAAGGCCGTCAGCGTGATCGCGATCCACGCTCACGGCATTCCCCATGTCTTCGCCCGCTCGTTGATCGCCGAGGCGGAAGCCGCGCGGCCGGCAACGCTCGACGGACGCGAAGACTGGCGCGAAGTTCCGTTCGTCACTATCGATCCGCCCGACGCCAAGGATCATGACGACGCCGTGCATGCGGCGCCCGACACCGACGCGCGCAATCCCGGCGGGCACATCGTTACCGTCGCCATCGCCGACGTGGCGCATTATGTGCGGCCGGGCTCGGCGCTCGACCATGCTGCGCTGGAGCGCGGTAATTCGGTTTATTTCCCTGACCGGGTCGTGCCGATGCTGCCGGAGCGCATCTCCAACGACCTGTGCTCGCTCCGCCCGCTGGAAGACCGGCCGGCGCTGGCGGTGCGGATGGTCATCGGCGCCGACGGCCGCAAACGCTCGCACGCTTTCCATCGCGTCATGATCCGCTCCGCGGCGCGGCTGCACTATGAGCAGGCGCAGCTCGCGGTCTCCGGACGCACCGACGAAGTCACCGAGCCGCTGGTTGATAAGATCCTTGGGCCGCTTTACGCCGCCTATCGCGCGGTGGTGCACGCGCGCAACGAGCGTGGCCCGCTCGATCTCGAGCTTCCCGAGCGCAAGATCCTGCTCAAGTCCGACGGCACCGTCGACCGCGTGATCATGCCGCAGCGGCTGGAGTCGCACCGGCTGATCGAGGAATTCATGATCCTCGCCAACGTCGCGGCGGCGGAAACCTGCGAACGGGCGCGGGCGCCGCTGATCTATCGGGTCCACGACGAGCCCTCGCCGGAAAAGCTCAATGCGCTGCGCGAGTTTCTGGCCACGTTGGAAATCTCGCTGCCGAAAGGCGGCGCGCTACGGCCGGACGCGTTCAATGGCATCCTCCAACGGGTCAAAGGCCGCGAGGTCGAGCGGCTGGTCAACGAAGTGGTGCTGCGCAGCCAGGCGCAAGCGGAATATTCGCCAGAGAATTTCGGCCATTTCGGCCTCAACCTGCGCCGCTATGCACATTTCACCTCGCCGATCCGCCGTTATGCCGACTTGGTGGTGCATCGCGCGCTGATCCGCGCCCAGAAACTCGGCGCCGACGGCCTACCCGAGGCGACTGACGTGCCGGCGCTGGCCGAAGTCGCCGCCAACATTTCGGCGACCGAGCGCCGCGCCATGAAGGCCGAGCGCGAAACCGCTGACCGGCTGATCGCGCATTTCCTCGCCGACCGTGTCGGCGCCACCTTCGACGGCCATATTTCCGGCGTCACCCGCGCCGGCCTGTTTGTCGAGCTCGACGAGACGGGCGCCGATGGTTTGATACCGGCGCGGCTGATCGGCGATGAATATTTCCGCTTCAACGAGGCGGGTCGCGCTTTCACAGGCAAATCGGCGACCTACCGGCTCGGCGATCCGGTCACCGTCGAACTGGTCGAGGCGGCGCCGGTCGCCGGCGCGTTGCGCTTTAAGCTCGTGCATGGCGATCATGCCGCCAAGACGGAGCGGACTCGACACCAGCCGCCGCCGCAGCGCAAAATCGAGCGCAACAAAAAGCGATCGGGACAGCGAGGCCGCCGTTGACCAAGGACGATCCCGAACCGATGGTCGGCAATGGCTCGGCGGCCGACCGCGCCGAACGCCTCACCCGCACGATTCGCGATCAGTCTTCGCCCAATCTGCGGCCGCGCGATTCCGCCACCCTGATCCTGATCGATCGCTCGGAGAGCGTGCCGAAAGTGCTGCTCGGCCGCCGTCACGAGCGTCATCGCTTCCTGCCGGGCAAATTCGTGTTTCCCGGCGGCCGGGTCGAGATCAAGGATCGAGAGATGCCGACAGCGGCGCCGCTGCATGCGCGCGACATCGAGCGCCTGATGCAGCGAGTCAAGCATCCGAGCCCCGCCAAGGCGGCGGCGTTTGCGCTCGCCGCGATCCGCGAAACCTATGAGGAAACCGGCCTGATGCTTGGCGTGCCGGCAAGCGGTCCGCTAACTGCGCCGGCCGAAGCGTGGCAGCCGTTCGCCAAGGCCGGCATCATCCCCGATCTCAGCGTCGTGCACTTCATCGGCCGCGCCATCACGCCACCGAACCGGCCGCGCCGGTTCGACAGCCGCTTCTTTGCCGCCGATTTCAACGCCGTCGCCCGACGCGACGACGGCTTTGTCGGCGCCGACGCCGAACTGGTCGAGACGGTGTGGATGCCGATCAGCGAGGCGCGCAAGCTCGACATCCCTGGCATTACCGCGATCGTGCTCGAAGAATTGCAGGACCGGATCGCTACCGGCATGACCCACGATTATCCGGTGCCGCTCTACCGCATGCTGCACAAGAAGTTTCTGCGCGAAATCCTTTGAATTTGCCCAAGGTTACAGGGTTTCTTGACATTGCCCATTTGCCGACTAGGTTGTCGGCCGACACGCGAAGGAAGGTCCGACGATGGCCAAAGCCACCAATATCAAGATCAAGCTGGTCTCCAGTGCCGACACCGGCTTCTATTACGTGACGAAGAAGAATTCGCGCACCATGACCGACAAGCTGGTGAAGAAGAAATACGACCCGGTCGCCAAGAAGCACGTCGAATTCCGCGAATCCAAGATCAAGTAAAGACCGGCGAGGTCGATGATCTTTGAGAGCTTTCAGCGTAACAAGCTCCGCGTCGGCGACATCGACATAAATTGTGTGACGGCCGGCCACGGCCCGCCGCTTCTGCTTCTCCACGGCTTTCCGCAAAATCTGGCGATGTGGGCGAGGGTCGCGCCGATCCTCGCCGCCGATTTTACCGTGGTGTGCACGGACTTGCGCGGCTACGGCGATTCATCGAAGCCGAAATGCGCGCCCGATAACGCCAATTATTCATTCCGCGCCATGGCCGGCGACCAAGTCGGTCTGATGAAGGGGTTGGGCTTCGACACCTTCCATGTCGTTGGCCATGATCGTGGCGGCCGCAGCGCGCACCGGATGGCGCTCGATCATCCGGAGGCGGTGCTGTCGCTTTCGGTACTCGACATCGTGCCGACCTACGCCATGTTCATGGAGACCAACCGCGATGTCGCCGGCGCCTATTGGCATTGGTATTTCCTGTCGCAGCCGGAGCCGTTTCCCGAGCGGCTGATCGGCGCCGATCCCGATTTCTTCTACGAGGCCTGTCTGGTCGGCTGGGGATCAACCAGGCTCAGCGACTTCGATCCGGAGATGGTCGCGGAATACCGCCGCTGCTGGCGGCAGCCGGACATGATCCACGGCTCATGCTCCGATTATCGCGCCGCCGCCAGCATCGATCTCGAGCACGACGACGCCGATATCGACAAGAAAGTCAGCTGCCGGACGCTGGCCTTTTGGGGCGCGAAAGGCGCCATGCAAAAGAACTTCGACATCGGCGCCGAGTGGCGCAAGCGATGCCTGCATGTCTCCACCGCCAGCCTGCCTGGCGGACACTTTTTTATTGATCAATTTCCGACGGAGACGGCGCAGCTACTCGCCGAATTTCTGAAGACCTGATTTTTGAACGACGCTGCAGCGTTGCAATGCTGAAAAAAAGCAGTCGCCGCCGGCAGGTGGCCGGCCGAGAGCGATGTCATAAGGAGGCCACTCGCACCGCTCCCGAGCCGGCCGAACCCCACGGACCCAGGAGATGCGGCGGACCTGAGCACTCCGCAGGGCTGTCCGATCCGACGCCATGACGCCTTCCGGGCCGTCGCCCGGCCGGTCGGAAGGCGAACTGCTATGCATTTCTGATGACCCACAGCAAGGCTAGCCCAACGCGCGGCGAAATCAATCGGCAAAATGGGCGGCAATCCCCCTAGTTGGCCGCCGCGGCGCTCTTAGGCAGCTTCTTGACGCAAACCGACCCGCCGTGGGGCAGCTGCTCACAATCCCAGTCCGGCCCGAAACCGGTAGCAGCGGTCCCGCGGAACGAGGGTGATTTCATCGCGGCCACGAGCAATGCGGCGACGATGATGACGCCAAAGATGATCGCGAGGATCTCCTTGCGGCTGGGAGGAAGCCAAGGCCAATACCGCCACAGCCACCTCATCTCCCGCCTTTCAGGAACCCGTCGCCGTTCAGGAGAGCCCTGCGCTCCCTATGCCGCGTCCGGCACCACCCGATTACGCCCGTCGCGCTTGGCGCGATAGAGCGCTTGGTCGGCGCGCTTGAGCAGGCCCGCGGCATTGTCGTCCTGGCCGCGCAGCGCGGCAATGCCGATTGACAGCGTGACCGGGATGCTGCGTTGTCCCTGGTTGACGGCAAACGGCTCGGCGGCGATCCGCCGGCGGAGCCGCTCCGCCACCATGGCCGCAACCGCCATGTCGGTCTCCGGCATGACGATGACGAACTCCTCGCCGCCGGTGCGGCAAGCCAGATCGATGCCGCGGATCGAGCGCTTGATGCGCAGCGCGAAGTCGCGCAGCACGTCGTCGCCGGCGTCGTGACCATAAGTGTCGTTGATCGCCTTGAAATAATCGATGTCGAGCATCAGCGCCGATAGCGGCTTGCCGCGCGCGGTCGCCTGCTCGATCAGCGTCGCCAGATGATTTTCCATGTAGCGGCGGTTGAACAGGCCGGTGAGCGCGTCGGTGATCGCCATCTCGATGGAGGTCTGCACGTTGTCGCGCAGCCGCTCGGTATAGCGGCGCTTGCGCACCTGGCTGCGGACGCGCGCCAGCAGCTCGTTCTTGTCGACCGGGCGCATCAGAAAATCGTTCACGCCGAGCTCGAGGCCGCGCACCATCCGTGCATTATTGTCGGGCTCGGTGATGGCGAGGACCGGCACGTTGCGGGTGCGGTCGAGCGAGCGGATCTGGCTGCACAGCCGCAGCGCGTCGAAATTCTCCAATCCCAGCGAGACGATCAGCAGATCGTAATTGCCGTCGGCGGCGCGGAACAACGCCTCGGCGGGATTGGCTTCGACTTCGACGCTGTGCTCGACCGCAAGCGTCGCGGCGATGCGCTCAAATGACGCCGCGCGATCGTCGACGATCAGCACGCGGCCGCCGCGGCCGGCATCGGCAACCGCTTCGCGCTCCGGCGATTCGATGCCGATGTCGCGCGACGTCAGCGCGCGCATGCGCAGTTCGTCGGTGACCATCTTGAGCCGCGCCAGCGAACGCACCCGCGCGATCAGCGCCAGCTCCGGAATTGGCTTGGTGAGAAAATCGTCGGCGCCGGCTTCGAGCCCGCGCACGCGGTCGGAGGGCTGGTCGAGCGCGGTGACCATGACCACGGGAATGTGGTGCGTCACGGGATTGGTCTTGAGCCGCCGGCACACTTCGAACCCGTCGAGGTCGGGCATCATCACGTCGAGCAGCACCAGGTCGCATTCGGCGCGCTCGCAGATGGTCAAGGCATCCTGGCCGCTCATGGCGGTCACGACGTCGAAATATTCGGCCGACAGCCGCGCTTCCAAAAGCTTGACGTTGGCGGGAATGTCATCGACGACGAGGACGCGAGCAGTCATTTCCGTCTACCTTACGGATTCCCCAGGAAGTGGCGGATGGTCTCGATGAACTTGCCGACCGAAATCGGTTTCGACAGATAGGCCTCGCATCCGCCCTCGCGGATGCGTTCCTCGTCGCCTTTCATGGCAAAGGCGGTGACGGCGACGACCGGAATGCCACGCAGGTCCTGATCGTCTTTGAGCCATTTGGTGACTTCGAGGCCGGAGACTTCGGGAAGCTGAATGTCCATGAGAATCAAATCCGGCCGATGCTTGCGGGCGAGGTCGAGCGCTTCGATGCCGTTGCGGGTC
>Ga0210390_10005265_pt1 | contig 10857 bp, 12 predicted proteins | sample IncBWH11OmetaG_FD_161050 | JGI IMG/M metagenome (GOLD analysis project Ga0210390, IMG submission 161050) | Forest soil microbial communities from Barre Woods Harvard Forest LTER site, Petersham, Massachusetts, United States - Inc-BW-H-11-O ... | reverse complement strand
GCGCTGCGGAGAGTATGAGAAGTAGTCGCGACATGGTGTCGTAGTGGAACACAATGGTCGCCCGGGGTCCAAGATTCTTCTCGGACACAGGGCGTTAAGATCTACGCCCCTCCGGGAAGACCGTATCGGATAAGACGATTCATCCCAACCCCATCGAGCGCGATTTGCACTTTGAGGCGGATAAAACCCTCTCTTCTTACGCCGATGAAGCTCGTGCGCACGAGAGGATCGTAACGTGACGTTTTCAGGCGCCTCACTCGCGAGGCGCCCTTCGCTATCATCAGGGGTGTAGTTGCAGCGTCGGTATCACTTCCCGGGCGAGCAGCCGCACCGATGTCGCGGCTGCCTCGAAGGGCATGGTACCGAAGATCATATGGCACGCAACGTAATTCACGCCGGTCTCGCGCGTGAGTTCCTTGAGAAACTTAAGCACGCTCGTGGGTGATCCAGCGATGCCATGACCTATCGCGGCGAGCTCGTCAAAACGCTGTGGGTACATCTCTGCCAGCGGAAAGGCGAGGCGCGATCTTTGCCACAGGAGTTCCAGTGCCTCGCGCCACGGCCGATAGGCCTCATCTGCAATGCGCCGCGCCTCGGCGTCGGTTTCGGCAACCACGATGTGTCGCGATATGCCGATCATCGGCAGATCGCCGCTCTTGCGGCCCGCCGCTGCCCACTCACCGCGGTAGCGGGAGACAATGTCACGGGCGCGCGCAGCAGGCCCGAGCGAAATCACGTTGATGCCGCGTGTCACGGCCCAGGGGACCGCCTCGACGTTCGGTATGCCGTACCAGAGCGGCGGATGCGGGCGTTGCACTGGCTTTGCGACTGCCAAATAATCCTTGAATTGATAGAACCGGCCCTCGAAATTCAGCACCTCAGCTTCGCAAGCCTGCATCAGGACCGCGAACGCCTCGTGATACATCGCCTGTGCCGTGGCCGGATCGAACCCATAGCGCTGATGCTCGAGCAGTGCGCCACCGCGACCAACGCCAAGCTGCAACCGCCCACCGCTCAGGTGGTCGAGCATACAGATCTCCTCGTAGAGCCGCAGCGGATGATGCAGCGGGAGGACGTAGACCAGCGGACCGAATCTGATCCTCCGAGTCCGCTGCGCCACGGCGGCGAGAAACACGCTCGGGGACGGCGCCATGCCGAGCCGTGTCGAATGATGCTCGGCGACATGATAGGCGTAATAGCCCTCGGCCTCGAGTACGCCGATGAGCTTCAGCCGTTCCTCGAGCTGGTCACCGAGCGGTGCCCCATTGTGATCAAGATGATCGAAGACGCCGAACTGAAGCATTGCGGTTAAGAGCCGGATTCGGATGATGGCCGGTCATTATCCGACAGTTCGAGCTGTTCGCACATCCATGTGCTCGTCTCGCGCGGGCGGCAACTAGGCTGCCGAGCGGCTTCCCCGCGTCTGCTGTTCTGATTCAAGAGCTAAGGCGATCCCCGTGCACTTCGGATACTGGCTGCAAGCCCAAAAATGTTTGCCAGCGAACTTCCCCTGCCGCGCAATGTGATCGACCATCCCCGCTCCGCACTTCGGGCACCTTTGCACCGCCGGAATCGTCGGTGAGAGCCGGACACTCGGATTCTTTTGTGCCGCCCCGATGATCTGCTGCAGCGATTCCCCACCGATGAGACGAATCCGGCAACCCCGCGCGAAGTCGCGCGCCTCCTTTGTGAAGGTGCCGCCGGTAACGACAATGCCCCCATCGGCACGCCGCGCTGCCACGACGCCATTCAATTCACGAACCACCGACACGCCAACCTGCGGTGTCTTCCAATGCTTGCATTGAATCAGAAGCCGCTGTCTCGCCTTAGTCGCAATGAGGTCGATCTCGCCATTCGGCCCCGAACCTCCCCGCTCATCGATTCGATATCCCTCCTGTCTCAAAGCCCCGCAGATGAGCAACTCGAAATTGCGCCATTCCATCGCCCTGACCACGGGGGGCGTGTCGTCGATAGCAGCATCGGACGACCTAATCCCTCTTACCTGTTTGACGATCGAAACAACCGCCGCCATACGGACTTGCCGCGCCAGCTTGGATGCCACCGCCCACATACTGTCAAACAACCCCGCGCCCTTCGCCATTGTTCAAATTCCCAGCAGTTCGTAACTGAATGGTTTTGCCACAATTAGAGTGCAATTACCGCGACTCTAGTCACGAGATTTGCTTCGACTCGCCGGTAATCTTCGACCGGCCGCGTTGAACGCCGGAAGCATTGGCGACGGCGACCCTTCTTCATCAGAAGCGACCGCGGTTAATGCAGGGTAAAATCTTCTCGTCCTTGCTCGCCCATAAGTTCGAGGATCCTTCCTCCGCCACGAGCGACGCAAGTCATCGGATCGTCGGCGATCAATACTGGTAGCCCGATTTGCGTCATGATCAGTTTGTCCATGTTGCGAAGCAATGCTCCACCTCCGGTCAGCATAACGCCGCCTTCCGCAACATCACTGCCGAGCTCCGGCGGCGTTTGTTCGAGCGCTTGTCTCACCGCGCTCACAATACTGTCTAGGGGTTCTTGCAGAGCTTGCAGTATCTCGTTCGAGTTCAACGTGAACGAACGCGGTACGCCTTCCGAAAGATTTCTTCCCCGCACGCAGATCTCACGCACGTGTTCATCAGGAAACGCTGAGCCGATTTCAATCTTTATGCGTTCTGCGGTAGCCTCCCCGATCAAAATACCGTAGTTGCGGCGGACGTACAGTGTGATCGCTTCGTCGAACTTGTCCCCGCCCATGCGCACGCTCGCCGCGTAGACAATCCCGTTCAGCGAAACCACGGCGACTTCGGAGGTGCCGCCACCGATATCGAGGACCATCGAGCCACGCGCCTCGTGCACCGGCAAGCCTGCACCCACTGCGGCCGCCATGGGCTCGGACACGATATTGACGCTGCGCGCACCGGCGCCTTCGGCGGACTCTTTGATGGCACGGCGTTCGACTTGAGTTGCACCGAATGGCACGCAAACCAGTACGCGTGGACTAGCACGATAAAAACGATCACCGTGAACCTTGTTCATGAAATACTGCAGCATCTTTTCGGTGTACTTGAAGTCGGCGATTACGCCATCCTTCATGGGCCGCACGGTGGTGATGTGCGCCGGCGTTCGGCCGAGCATCTTCTTCGCTTCCATACCCACGGCGACCACGATCTTGCCGCCGCGATTGGGCGCACCCTGCACGGCCACGACCGAGGGCTCGTTGAGTACGATTCCCTGCGACTTGGCGTAAATCAACGTATTGGCGGTGCCAAGGTCGATCGAAAGGTCATTGGAAAAATGACCGCGCAGGCGTTTCAGCATGGGGAATGGGTCTTTTGCGAAAGGAAGGGGGAAGCCGTTGCAGGGCGTGCCGATCAACAGCTCAAGAGCTGAGTCATGTTTAGCACGTTTTCACTTGTACTGCGCGAATGCTTTGCGGATTGGCGCGAAGGAAATCGGCTGTTCTCCGTCTGCCGGGCTGTTCGGGCGTCCCTTGCCCAAGCGACGGCGGCCGAGAGGCGCACGAATTTAGGCAGTCGCCGCGAATCCACTACCCGACCGCGTACGAATGGTAAGAATGGTAAGAATGACGCTGAGTTGACAGCGCACAGGCGCAGTGCGGTAAATGATGCTCTGGCCGGTCACTTTTATTGGTGGAGCGAATATGGAATCCTGGATTGCTGGACTGGCGCAACACGGCTACGTGATTCTGTTTGCTGTCGTCTTTCTAGAATCCGTCGGCCTTCCCCTTCCCGCGGCACTGGCGCTGCTGATCGCAGGCGCCGCCGCGGCGCGTGGCTCACTGCAGGTCCCTTATGCCGCGGTCGGGGCTCTCGTGGCGATGCTGGCTGGCGACAGTCTAATGTTTCTATTGGGTCGCACCACCGGGTGGTGGCTCCTCGGAGTGCTCTGCCGCGTGTCGCTGAACCCCGAGGCATGCGTTCTGCGTTCCGCGGATTCCTTCTACCGGCGCGGCCGTAAGCTGCTGGTCGTGGCGAAGTTCATTCCCGGGATCAATACCATGGCGCCGCCGCTTGCAGGCAGCATGCAAATGCGCTTCCTGCCGTTCTTGCGCTTGGATCTGGCCGGGGCCGCACTCTATGTTGGATGCTATTTCGGGATCGGGTATGTTTTCAGCGGCGCCCTACAAGCCGTCACCCAAGGCTATCGAACATTCGGCAGGGTAATAAGTAGTATCGTGATCGCGCTGGTTGCGGTCTATCTGGCTGTCCAAGTTTGGTTGTGGATCAAAGAACGCGCGCAGCCGCCCGTCGCTTTCGCAATCCCCCTTGAGGCAGCTGACGGTTCTGCAACGGGCGCCCAAATATACGACGTTCGCAGCCACGGGTATTTTGAAGTGAATGCTGTACGCATCAAAGGATCCAGGCGATTGGATCCTCACGCACTGCGTCAAGCCAATACCGATTTCGAAGGCCAGGTGTTTCTGTATTGCACGTGCGTACGTGAAGCGACCAGCAGACGGGTGGCACGGGAGCTTGAGAGCAAACTTCGAGGCAAAGGCGTGCGCATCGCAGTTATTAAAGGTGGCTTACGCGCGTGGCGGAAGGCAGGGCTGCCGATAGAAGCCGTACCGCGCGATGATATGGCTGCGCTTCCGGCTTTCGATTAGCCAGCGACTCGATCCCGCCGCGCAGCTCCAACACAGGAAAACGAACCGCGCTTAAGTGGAGATACTCTTTGGCGTGTAATTCAGTTCGCTGCGAGCGCTCCAGCGGTACAGATCTTCATCTCCACAATGAGGGCATTTGATCGCAGTCAATTGATCAGCGAAATCCGCCGGCGTTTTGCCGCCCGGTGCCTTGGCCGCAATCGCAATGACTAACCCGCACGATCGACTCTTGCACAGCCAACCTACGTAGATCTCACCCTGCGCCATCTGTTGCGGCGCCCTGACATCGACGTGGCGCAACGGCGCTGACGCGATTGGTTTGTGTGATGGCGTACCCCTGCTTTTTGTTGGACGTTTGATTGCCATTGCCGCCTCTACGCTGATGAACATGGGAAAGGCCCTCAATTTTTACGCCCATCAAAGACAATCCGTCAACCTGCCAAGGTAATTCCGGACCTTACGACGCCTGCGCCTTGGATATCGGGTCGAAACCGTTGCAAGGCGGGATGAACTCGATGTCTGCCCGCAGACAGCCAGGCTCTGGGAGAGTCTTATCGGGGGTGATCGTCGATCCATCACCGAAGGAGAGATTTTATGACCAGTCTGGCCACCTCCCATGCCCACGGCCGCGGGTTCAACTCTGCGTTTATGCTATTTATCGGTGGGCTCGCTGTTGCTGCCGCGAGTGCAGCCGGTGCCTCGCCCGCCGACCGCGATACCCCCACCGTCATCATTCACTACACTACAGCGAGTCTTGCGACCGACAGCGGCGTGCACGCGTTGTATCGCCGCATCGAGATGGCAGCTGAAAGAGTCTGCCCGCATGAACCGGCCAACTCGCAATTGCCCAACGAAGCGTTAATCAAGTGCCGCCATGACACCGTCGCTGTCGCGATAGCGAAGATTAACGACCGGCGGCTCGCGGCGTTGCACGTCGCCAGCGCACATTGAGTCCAGGCTTCGACTTCGGCAACCGAGGTTAATGTCGCTGGGATGGGAGCGCGCAAAACATGGGCTCGTCGTATGCAACGAGGCTGGTCAATTTACCTTTCGCCGAAGGGGTTCAGCTAACAGGCGTTCGAGGGCGTCGGGATCCACGGGCTTGGTCATGTGTTGGTCAAAACCGGCATCCTTCGCGCGCTGCCGATCGTCGTCTTGCCCCCATCCGGTCAATGCGACCAGGCAAATCCCGGCGGCCCACGGTTCTCGACGAAGTTCCCGAGCGACCTCATAACCGCTCAGGTCGGGCATTCCTATGTCGATGAACGCGACATCCGGGCGGAACGTCCGAGCAAGCGTGAGAGCCGAACGACCGCTATAGGCCACACGGATTTCGTGCGCGGCGAGGTCCAACAGCATCCCAAGCGCATCTGCGGCGTCCTTGTTGTCATCGGCAATCATTACTCGCCGTGCATGTGGTCCAGCCGGAGGCGCATCGACATCTCTCTTCTGATGTTCTCGTGAGTCGCGAGTGCCCAGCGGTAGTCGTACGCAGAACTCGCTCCCATGTCCAGTTCCGCGGCTGTGCGCCTCAATCGTACCGCCATGCAGTTCAAGCAGACCCTTCACGAGCGCAAGGCCGATCCCAAGACCGCTCTCGGAGCGAGTCGACGCGCCATCAATTTGTGAAAACATTTGGAAGATACGCGCGAGCGCGTGCGGTTCAATGCCAATGCCATCATCTTTAACGGATAGGCAAAGAGTCTCGTTCTGCAGGGTCCCTGACAGCTCGATATGACCGGCAGGGTCGGTGTACTTAGCGGCGTTAGTTAACAAATTGCAGAGTATCTGCGAGAGACGTAACGGATCAGCCTCGAAAACCAGATCCTCGCGCGGCAGGGTGATAGTGAGTTCGTGATGCTTGCCATCGATCAACGGGCGGGCCGCTTCGACCGCGGAATCAACCACCTCGGTCAGCGTGACGCGTGTCTTTTTGAGTTCAAGCTTGCCTTGGGTGATCCGCGCGATATCGAGCAGATCATCGAGGAGCAAAGCCATCTGCCCCACCTGTCGCTGGATCACATTCTGTACCCATTGAAGCTGTTGAGGCGCAAGCTTGGGCGAGGCAAGAACCTGAGCCGCGGTGCGGATCGGCGCGAGAGGGTTACGGAGTTCATGCGCGAGCGTTGCAAGGAAGATATCCTTGCGCTGATCAGCCTCACGCAGCGCCGCCCCGGTGGTCCGCAGCGCTTCGAACTGATCACGTAACTGGTATTGACGGGCTCGAGCGCGGAGAGCGGCCTGAATGGAACTCAACACAGTGCGAGAGGAACTAGGACGCTCCAAGAGCGTGACGTTGCGCAGTGAATCGAGGACCCGATTGCTGATCGGCGGCGATGTACTGGAGTGGCACAAGAGAACAACGGGAACATCTGACCAGGGTGGTTGACGGGAAAGTGCCGCAAGCAGCTGATCGATATGCGGATCGATGAATGCCGCATCGGTCATCAAAATTGCGCCGACCGAGGTCTCGATCTCCGCCGCTAGCAATCGGGCGCCTTCATACGGATTTACCTCTATTCCGGCGCGCCCGAGCAACTCCAACGTTGCTTCACGGTCGCGTCGGGTTGGCGCCCACAACAACACACGATAGTCGTCCATTCGCCATGCCTTTAGCGGGCAGGTCCGTCGGGTTGAGGGCGATCATTGTGCTTGCACGCAGGTTCCACTTCGATCGGGCTCCCTGAGAGGATGCCGCGCAGCGTGAGTAATGGCTCGCTCAAGTGAATGCCGTGCTGATCAAACCACAGCTCTCGGATAGATCCTTCATGTCCGCCGGTGCGCTTCTTCAGCACCGAGATAGCCTTTCGCACTGTACCAGCGAGTTCGAAATAGCGCAGAAGCAGGACTGAATCCGCGAGGTAACTCGCATCCACCGGAGAAGTCATATTGGCGCCGATCATGCCGCTTTGCGCAACCGTGAAGAACGTCGCCACGCCTTGATTGTTCAAGTACGAGAGTAGCTCATGGAGTTGCGCCGTCAAATAGTTGTTTTGGGGCATGGCGTTAAGGTAGCCATTGAGACTATCGATGATGATCACCCGGGCGCGTTCTCTTTCCACGGCTGCCCGCACCTCGTGCGCGAACTCCCCCGGAGAAATAGCCACGGGATCGATTTGGTGGATGGCGATTTGGCCGGGTCCCGAGCCTTCATCGATGCCCATTCCGATGCCGCGTGATCGGGCGATGAGTGCCGATTTCGTTTCGTCGAACACAAACGTCGCGGCATGGTCTCCCCGTTTGGTTGCGGCCGCGGCGTATTGCAGGGCGAGCGTCGATTTTCCGGATCCGGGCGGGCCAATGAGTAGCGTACTCGTCCCGCGGTCGATGCCTCCCCCCATAAGCCTGTCAAGGCCGGCAACCCCGCTCGCAAGGGCTCCGTCTTCGTATGATGATGTGTGGTCGGCGGCCACCAAACGCGGATACACCGTGAGGCCGCCCCGACGAATTGTAAAGTCGTGGAAACCGCTGATAAAGTTGCTGCCGCGAAACTTGATCACCTGCAGCTCGCGGCGAATCTGTCCATACGCCGGAGCGCTCGAATTCAAGGCGATCACGCCATGAGCGATACTGTGCAGCTGCAGGTCAGGTCCCTCGCCCGTCCTGTCATCGATCATAAGCACCGTGCAGTGGCGTCCGATAAAGAATTGCTTGAGGGCGAGAATTTGCCGGCGATAGCGAAGCGAGCCTTGCGCGAGCAAGCGCAGCTCCGACAGCGAATCGAAAACCATACGTGTTGGTTGACTGCGCTCTACTGCCGCCAGCATCCTATGGGTAGTCTCGCTGAGCTCGACTTCTGAGGCAGGCAGCATGGTCAGCTGCTCCTCGCTATTGAGATGATCTTCGTCCGGAATCAATTCGAGAATTTCGATGTTGTCTAAAGACCACCCGTGTGAGTGCGCGCCGGCCTCGAGTTCACGCCTCGTTTCTGCGAGAGTGACGTAGGTACACTTCTCACCCCGTTGCACCCCTTTCAATAGATACTGAAGGGCTAACGTGGTTTTTCCGGCTCCGGGCGCCCCATCGATAAGATACAGTTGCTGAGGAATCAATCCACCGTGCAGCACTTCGTCCAAGCCGGGAATACCGGTTGTTGATCGCGTGTTTTGGTTCACATCTGTGATTCTAATCCCTTTGGCTAGCGTTCTCATCCGGGCATGGTGCTGTTGCGCATCCGAGCATTTCACCCAATGTATCGACGCATCGGTCTGCTGTCTGCGCGATACGTTTTACACCCGACGAAAAAAATAGATGATGAGAAGGACGAGGAGTATCGTTCCAAGGCCGATATACATAAGACTCTCCCAATGCATGACCTGACTTCGACCCCAGTGTGGGCGCGACGCGGCGAGTGCGGGATTCCCCAAGGGAGACTGTGACCGTCAGACAAGGGAGCCAATCTGTGTAAGCTCCACTGCGATTGGGCCGCAGCGTAAAAGGCGCGATCCCGCTGGCGCGTCCATTGTTTCTGAAATCACGTAGGCGCCATCTGACGCTGACATCGGGTCTTTTCACCTTGGCGATTCGAGCGGCGGTCGATAGGGTCCAGCCTGACGCAGGGCGTCCAACACGCGCTCCAAAGTCAGAGTCTGGTGGCCCTATTGCACTCGATAAAACTCAAGGAAGCATCATCATGCGATTTCAGTTGGCTTCGGCGATGATAATTACGTTCTGCCTTGCGGCTTGCAACGGTGCAAAATCGCCGGATACAGTGGCTAAAGACGTGGCAACCGCTGAGCAGAAGGCTTCAACGGAAGTGGCAAAGAGCGAAGACTCGGCCGCGAAGGACCTAAACAGCGCCGCGGGGAAGGTCGACGACAAGGTGGTCGCATTTAACAACGCGGCTGCGAAGGACGTCTACAATCTTGCGATCGCAAAGGCGGATGGGATTCGCCAGGTAGCGCTTGCCAATTGCGAGTCTGCGAACGGCAATGCGCAAAAATTGTGCAAGGAGCAGGCGGAGGCCGACTACGCGGCAGCTAAAGCGAACGCAAAAGCTGTCGCCCAGGCTGAAAAACAATAGAAGTGATGGGCCCATCGGCTCGCGTGGTTGTGATGATGCCTTGCACAACAAGCCGAGCCACCTGAAAGAGCAGTTAGGTCCTTTTTGGTGCTCGAAGCGGAAGCGGAACCAGCGCTTGTATCGGAGTTTGGCGACCCAGCCTGCGTGAATTCGCGCTTTCAGGGCCAGGGCTGTTGGGATTCCGGCCCACGATACGCTCGAGATGGCAAGTTTGATTTGCAAAAGAGCCGCGAAGTCGCATCGCAGGTAGGATTCGTATCATGAAAGATGAATCACATACGACTAGCGAGCAATCGTTCAGTCGTCCGAGCAATGCCGATACTGAGATCGATTTATTGGCGCGCGAAACGCAGGCGCCACGCGAGCTCGTCGAATCACTCTATGCCAGCGAACGCACGAGACTTGAGCGGACCGCGCGCATCAAGACTTATATTCCCCTGCTGATCCATCGTCGTGTCAAAGCATTGTTGCAGGAGCGGCAACCCCGCCGTGTGGCTTAACAAGCCATGCAGCTAGCCCTTCAATTCCTGGCGGTACGTTTTGCCGCCAGTTGCTGAACAACGGCAAGCGCTTGCTCCGCATTGGCATCGCCCGCAACTCCACCGATCGTCGCAACGATCTTGTTGTCGGGGGCGACGACGAAAGTGGTTCGTTCCGCCATGCTATGGCCGATCTCGTTGCCGCGGGAATCCTTCATCGTGGCGACGGCCTGTCCCTTATAAGTATCCGCGATTTGAATATCGTAGGATTTCGCGATCTCACCCTTCTCATCCGAAGCCACCGGCAGCTTGCCGGCGCAATATTTAGGATCGGCCGAGAAGTCGTTCAAGCGCGAAATACTGTCGAGCGAAACGCCGATGACGGAGGCGCCTGCGGCGGCGAACTTGTCGTGATTCTCCGCGAACGTATGTGCCTGTAGATTGCACCCACCAGTAAAGGCGGCGGGATAGAAATACACCACGACCGGACCCTTCTTCAATGCGTCGCGCAGCGAGTATGTAAATTCCTTGCCGGCCAGAGAGGCCTGTGCTTTGAAGTCGGGCGCTGTGTCGCCTTGCTTCAATGCAGCGAAACTCGCCGTCACCGCCAGCATGAGTGACAGGAAACCTAGGACTTTACGTTTCATGGCGAACCTCCCACGTCATCTTGAGCGTAGTTTAAAGGAAACAGAACTCACAGCCGCTTGGGCCGGAACTTAGCTCAGGCGCCG
>Ga0210390_10005261_pt1 | contig 10862 bp, 14 predicted proteins | sample IncBWH11OmetaG_FD_161050 | JGI IMG/M metagenome (GOLD analysis project Ga0210390, IMG submission 161050) | Forest soil microbial communities from Barre Woods Harvard Forest LTER site, Petersham, Massachusetts, United States - Inc-BW-H-11-O ... | reverse complement strand
ACCGTGAAGCATGGGCTGGCCTGGACGTTCGTGACATGGGAAGGTTCCCTGTGGTGGTGGCGATGCGTTTCTGACGCCGCGTTACTCGGTCAATGTGGTGTGGTGGCGATGTGGCTTATCCGACCGCGCTTGCCTTATTCGGTGGGCGCCCTTCCAAAACGGCAAGCCGCGCCTGCATCCCGTTAACGATTCCCTCAATATTTCCCAGCAAGATACGTTGCTGTTCAAGCTCGGCGCGCAGCATAGCGGCTGCCCCATTCAGCGGCCCAGTCGGGGGACGAGCGACCTTGCGGAGATACCGGTAAATCTCCATGGCGAATGCGCCAAGGACGCCAGCACCAATCAGATTTACCGGGTCGCTCACGGGCTTAGCTGCCTCAGTTATCACCGTCGTCGCCGCCTGGACCCTCGGGAGGATTAGGAGGCGGGTTCCCGCTATCGCCCCCGCTGGGGTCATCGGCCGGTGCTGGCTTGGGGTCTGGACAAGGCTCCGGTTTGTGATGATGAGTTGTAGTACTTTCCTTGTGTTTTGGGCTATTGGACACAGTACGAACCTCACAGACGATTGTATGTTATCGCGTAGGATTTTGCAGCATTCAGTAGCCGTTAGGTTCATACCTGACTGGATAGTACCACTTCATCCGTTTCATCGGAATCACTTCGCAACGCCTCCAGAAGCTCTTTTGTGAGTTTAAGTGCTTCTCGGGTGGTGGCTATTTCGTCACGCTCGACCAGCAGCGGGTTGACCAGCCAAGCCAAGTGAATCTGGTTCATATCCTTGTGCAAATGAATGCAGGCTACCGCGGCGTGCGGAAAGGTCTTCTCTCCGGTCTGCGCACCGCACAGATACTTCAGCAACTCGCTGACGAGAGGCTGGTGCGTGACCACCAAGGCGCTCTCACAGTTCTGACCCAGTTGCTTGATGCGCTTCCACGCTACCTCGGGCTTGATATCCGGGTCCAGTTGCCAGATTTCCTCAAAACCAGTGGCGCCCAACGCTTCGAAAAGCGGCTTCGCTGTATCGCGGGCGCGCGCCATATTGCTGGACACCACGAGGTCAACGCGGCCCAGCTGGCGCACGAGGAAATCGGCAATAGCCGGTATCTGGACCGTCCGCCCGGTCTCGGTAAGAGTCCGCGTGGGGTCCAACTCCGGGCCGTCTTCCGACTCCGCGTGCCGCATGATAAGCACCCGAGAGAGCGCCACGCTACCGCCGTCCTCTGGCCACCATCGCCGCTTCTTGTGCCTTGAGCGTGGTTTCCAGCTTCACCAGCACCTGCTCAAGCCGGGCTTCCTGCGCTGCTGTGCGCTTGGGTCGCGCCGTCCGCATGGCCTTCGGCTGCTGTGCTGGTGCCCCTTGCTGCTGCGCCGGGTTCTGCGTAGGCTGAGCAGTTTGCCCAGGCGGTGCGACTGCCGGCAGTGGCGGCTCTTCCTCCTTCGTGCGCAGCGGATCGTACTTATCGGGTCCGGTCAGCGGATACATCGCGTCCAGAATTTCCTTGATATCGAACTCGAAGCCAAACGATAGAAGCTCGTTCAACATAAGCTCGACACCCACCCGCTCATCGATGCCGGTGGTCTCGAAACCGTTCATCGTCATGGCGTTTACAATCGCCGCGATACGCTGCGGAATGTCGCCTTCCACGATGGCCGGGAACTTCACGGCGATGTTGATCTTGTTCGGGTCTTTAGTCTTTGGCTTCTTGGCTTCGAACACCCGCAGATGCGGAACCATCAGGGAGCCTGGTTTGGGCTTGACCGCTTGAAGCTCGATTACCATGTTGCGCGGGTCCTGCTTGCGACGGGCCAACGCCTCGCGTAGCTTGCCACTGTTATGCTGCATGGAGTTGATAAGCACCTGACGCAGAATTACCGACAGGTCCTCTTTCCAGACTTCCTGGTCGCCGAGGAACTTTAGCTCAGTCGGCCGGTCCAGGCTCGTGGCCGTCGCCAGATTCCCGCTGTCGATATCGCCAAAAAAATGCTCGGGCAGGCCAAACACCATGTACGCCATGTGAGCTACGGCGCGCGATTCCTCTGGGGTTTCCGAAAGCCCGCTCGTCTTGAACGGCTTCATGGTGGTCCCAGGCCCATGCACCCAGGCCGAGGCGGCCACTGGCGGCGGCTGTTGCTCGATGCTCTCTAGGTCATTTGCCAGCGTCGTGGCCATCTGCTGTTTCATGCCAGCGATAGCCGGCGGGCCACCCTTCGTCTCGATGTCGTAACCGTACCGCGAGAGTGCCCGCACCCGAGAGCAGTAATCCTCAAGAAGTTCTCGCCTGGCGCGCGCCCAATCCAGCGCCGCATAGGCCCGCGGACAGCCAAACAGCCAATCGTGCGAGGCGCCCTCTTTCCGGTGATAGACCTTGATGGGCATCCCCGTATCATCCCGAGCGATTTTCCCTTGCTGGCCGCTGGTCGCTTGGTCCATGATGGCCAAGTCCTCGGGCGGCGGGTCGTAGCCGAGCGCCACGTACCACATATCCCGCGGCATCGGCTTCAGGGTTCGGGTGTTCAGGTCAAACCCTTGCTCGGTCCAGCGGCGATGGTAGTATTGCGGCTTGCTCGAATCGTTAGGGTCCGTTACGATCTCTTCAATCTCAATGGGGTCGAGGTGGCGCAGAATCGTCATTCCGTCCAGCGGGTCTACAAAAAAGGTCCAGAAGATATTGCCGTCTGTGTATTTGGACTTCTCGCGGTCCACCAGCGCCGAGTGGCCCACTTCCGTTTGGTTGCGCGGATCGGTCAGAAACGCCTGAATCACGGCGTCGGCGTCCTCATCGTCCGAGGACATTTCCACGTGTCTGCCGAAAACATAATCGGCAGAAATTAATATTCCACGCTGAATGATGGGGTTCTTGATGCGGTACAGACGGCAGATGAGAATGATTTGCTGGATACCCCAACGCGAGAACTCGAAGCGCGCCTGGGCTTCCATTTGCTTCCACGAGCGGTCCTCCATGGCAAGCTCAAGCTCAATAAGCCGCTCCTTGCATTGGACTACCGCAGTGCTGTCAGATTCGTGGATCTGAATGGCCGTCTTCAGTGGAGCACTTGCCGCTTCCCTGACGGCCCCGCGCGGCATCCATCCGCCACCCGCGAGAAAGATAGCCTCCCGGTAATCCTGGGCCAGCCGTTGCACCTCTGAGCGCCGCTCTTCCTCCTGCACCCTCATGTACTGGCGCAGCATCAAGTTTTGCTCGGCCAGCGATTCGACCGTCCCGCCGGCAGTCTTCAGCACCCGGTCAAGGCGTGGGTTCAGGTAGCGAGCCACGCGAAGGACGAAGCGCCGGAGCCAGTTCATATGCGTAAGTGTATGCTGTGTCACGCTGAAACGCAATCAGCCGCGCAGCGGTTTGCCATTTCGCTTTGGTTCCCGTAGGGCAATCTCGCCGACTTCCAGCGGTGGCGGGTCGCGCCGCGAAAGCGCCTGGCACCATTCGAGCGACGATTCGCAGCGGAACGGACCTCCGTTGCATTCCCAGCCTTTCTCGGCGCTGGCGAAGTCCCGGACGCGCTTCTCCAGGTCGTTCATATTGCCGCACGTGCGGATGATTCGGTATTGCATCAGGTGCGGTCTCCCGCTGCGGCCTTTCCGTAATCGTGCGCATCGGCCTTGGGTGCCGTCCGCCGACCGCGCCGCATATTGGCCAGCACCTGCCCTCTGGGGCACCCGCAACGTTCCAGGCCACCCGTAAACGGGTCCACGCGCCAAGCCCCGTCCTGCGGTCTGCAATCGCGGCACGGAGGCGGTAGCGGCGGCATTGGCTTGCGGTGTCTCATTTGCGCCTTGCGTGTTGCCAGCATCGTTTTCCGTCTTTCCCAACCCGGCGCCGACACTGGCGACCAGTTGACCTAATCGGAGCGCCGCACTGCATACCGGGAAGTAGAGGCTGGCGTTTCATCTACCCTCTCTGAGCGATTGCCCTGCGAGTCGCCGCTCGTAGAAGCGCTCGAGCTGCATCACGCATTGTCAACTGTGCCTTGAACAATTCCGCTGGAGTAGGCACTCCAGAAATCGTCTGCCCTTGTTCTAACACACAGTCCACTAGCATCATGCAAGCGCAATTCGCTTCCGCCGCGCAAAGCCTCTCAAGACAATTCAACATGTCAGCGCATGCTTCCCAGATTCGCTCTTGCCCAGGGAGAGCATGATCTCGCATCTCTTTGAATTCTTCTTTAGTCATTTCCGCACAATCTCCACTTTACCGCGAAGCGTCCAGCTATCCTCGGATACGATTATCGGCCCGAGGAACCTTTCGTGCTCATTCACGCCGATCAGCGCGCCCGTGCAGAGCCGGGTGTCCTGGTCGTCATCGTGCCACCAATCGTTATCCGAGCCTTGATAGGCTCCCTTCCCGCACGCCCGACAACGATAATCCGGCTGCTGAAAATAGCTCTTGACGATGCCCTCTTTGGTGTCGAAGTACCACGGCACCCGCACCGGCTGGCCATCCAACAGCACATTGTGGTACTGCAACACCTCGGCCATCTCAGGTGGATCAAACTTTCTGTTCCGCGCATCGTAGTGGCCTTCAATGCGTGGCGTCCACCGGCAGTTGTTGCGAAGTTCGGACAACGGAACAAGTTTCAGCGGACCAGCGTGGAGGAAACGCGAATCAGCATGGAAGTGGTCGCCGATAATCATGTGGCGGTAGCCGTCTTCCATGCGTAGACCAGGTGGAAGTTTATCGCAGCATCCAAACGCATAAACGTAATCCTGAACAGATTTCGCTCTCACCAAACAGGAGATTTGCTCAGGGGTCCAACTTGGATTCCACTCCTTCGCGTTGTACCACTTGAATTTGCGTTTCCGTTCCTCGCGGTCCAGGTAGCCGTAATGCAGGAGCCGCACCGGGATTGGGACCGCTTTGTTGATCAACTGCTGCGGCACATTCGAGCAGTGGAAACCGCCGCCGTGTTGTGTTCGCAGAAACGACAGTTCGCGCGAAGTCAGACGAAACATGCTGGGCCGGTTGAACGAGCCGTAGATGCCGTCCACCCGCACCGTCTTTTCGTCGTTCCATAGGTACACGATACGGAACGCCGCCGCTTCCATCTCAGCTTCAATGGCCGCTTCCAGGTTTCCGAGGTCCTCCTGGACAAGCTGCTCATCCCCATCGCACCACAAAACGTAATCGCCGATTTGCGCGCCGCGTTCCCACAGATAAGCCAGCAACGCATCCTTTGCCGATGGCTCATCCTTTGCAGGGTATTGGGGATACCAAACGCAACCAAGACTAGAAACTATCTCGGTAGTGTTGTCCGTGCTGCCATCATCGAGTACCACGATTCGTTCGCAGATGGGCTGAAGCGATTTGATGACGCGTGCTATCCAGCGGGTCTCATTCTTTACTCTCATTGCTCCAAAAATCATGTGGTTTGAAACTCCTTTCCTGCCCACTTCTCGTTGAGCCGCCCTTTGTACATCGCGTAATCTACTTGCCACGCCGGCTCATACGTCGAGCGCCCGACGTGGTCGGCCTTCACTGCCGGTACCACTACCGGAATGCCCTTCGCGTGTGCTTGTAGGCACAGGTCCTCCACGTGGCAGTGGAACCCATCGAACGCGCCCTCATCGAATCGTAGGCCAAGGTCGCGCCGAAAGAACACCGTCGAACCGTCCAGGCACGATACCGGATGTTCGGTTCCATCCGGCAGCGAATGGCCCCACCAGTACCGCTGTGCATCCATCGCCGCGCCCACGATGCCGCACACCTTACCATCCTTGGCCGTGCGGTACAGAATCTCCAGGTCCGGCGCGAATTGCTTCGTGATGTCCGAGACCTTCGCCAGCGGACTATCGAAAAAAACATCCGCATGAATCAGCCCAAACACGTCAGTACAGAGCGGCGAGGTGAGGAAGCTATTGCCGATCGCGCTGAGCGGTCGCTGCTCGAGGTTCTCGATGATAGCAACGCCCACGAAGTCTGGCAGGCGCTCGGCGTTATGATCCACCCACGCGCGGGTAGCTTCTTTGTCCTTGCCTACCACTACCAGGAGAAGGTGTCTCATTGTTTGGTCGGCTCCGCGCCGCTAAAACTCTGGCAAGTGACCCTGAACCCAGCAAGACCAGCGGGCGGTTCGGTGCCGGGAAGCACAAGAGGAATGTGAGCCTCTTGGCCGTTGATGGACATCGTAGGCTGGTAAAAACTCATGCCAAGTGGAATCCCAAAGAACTCAAACGGTTGCCCGCAGTCTCGACAACTCACCTTAACGTCAGCAAGGTAAGCTACGATGATACCGGGATCTTCGCCGTCCTTATTTATGCGATTCACTGCGACATAAGCATCGAAGTTCTCATGCTGACAACTCATAGAAAGTTCCCCTGCGCATCACGCGTCATGAAGTTACAATCCCGGCAGGCAGACAGAAAGCTGCGAGTGCCGTTCTCGTGGGACGCCCGAATATCATCAATCTCTGGACCGTTCCAAATCTCGGACAGTGATTGACGATTGACGTTGCCCACCACCAGTTGCCCGTCCCAGTCTAGGCAGCACACGGAGACGTCGCCATTCGCCTTGATGTAAAGCTCGCGGAACGGCTTGGGGCAGCAACCTGTGGTGGGCGCCGCGATCCCGATGCTCACCAGCCGCTGGTCCGAGCCGCCCCAGTTGTGCCGCAAATCAATGCTCAAATCGTCGGCCACGCCGGACCATTCGAAAATGAACTCCGGCACGTCCTGCGGCGGCGCCATCAACTGGGCCGTGATGTGCGGCGTCTTCGAGCCGCGCTCATCGCGCATTTTGCGGAAGCGCCGCGCCTGGTCCAAGATGTCCTTCGCCTGGAATATTGAGCCACTGTTGTCGGCGTAGTCTGCTGTGCCGCCGTACACCGAAATGCGCAGCAGGTCCAACCCGCTTCCAAGGAGCGGTCCAGCATAGCGGTCAAGTAGGCTGCCGTTAGTGGCAAGTTCTGTGCGGTTGGTGGTCAAACTCAAACCCTGTATCATTGACGCTAGGTTAGGGTTTAGCATCGGTTCGCCCATGCCCCAGAACCGAATCGCCTCAAATCCCATATAAATATCGCCAAGCTCGGCATAGACCCGCCTCCACGTCGCCTCGCTCATCCGCTGGTAGTATCCGGCCTTCTCGCGGAAGTCCGGTACCGATTCAGGACACACACCGCACTTGAAGTTGCACTGGTTGGTTGGCTCAATGAAGAGCACGGCGGGAAATGGAAGGGGTTTCATCATCTGCGTTCTATTGGTATGAGTTTTAGCATCTCGTAAATTTGCCCCAAACGATTGTTAAGATCTCCCTCCCACAGCCTACTGTGCCTAACATCATAAGCTGTAGCCTTGGCAATTGCGGCGATAGCCTCAAGCCTAGCAGCTATTATGTCTAAGTCTTCACTCATATCCTCACCACCCAACTATTTCCGCGATGCTCGACTCTCGACCCGAACGCCTCGTCCACCGCCTGTGTCACGCCCGGCCACATCCCAATGCGGTAATCGTGCCCCGCCAACAGTCCGCCCGGGCGTAGCTTCGGTGTCCACGCCGCGATGTCCGCTTTGACGTCATCGTAAAGGTGACTGGCATCAATGAACACGAAGGATAGATTCTCCTTGTGGTCTCTAGCAAGAGATGCCGCTACGAGGCTCGACAGCCGCATGGTGATGACCAATGAATTCGTGGCCGACATACAGCGACAGAAGGCATTATACAGCGGCAGTCCGATCAACTCAGCCGGTGGCAACGGCGTGGGCTTGTCATCACCGTACTGCCACCACGTTGCGTACATGGTCGGGTCCCAGGTATCGACACAGCAGAAATCCAGTTTCTTGCCGCTACCGGCGATGCGCTGCGCCATGTACGCCGCGCTCTTCCCGAGGTAGGAACCGACTTCAATCAGCACATCGCCGTCCCGCGCTTCGTCCACGGCTTGGTCGTAAATCGATTGAAAATCAAACCAGCCCGGGATATCCTGCCACGTCTTGATCATGCGTATTCTGGCCTCATCGAACTCGCAACGAACTGCTTTTTGGTAAGGTGACGATACCATTCAGGATAGCCCGGAGCGCGCCCGTTAAAATGGAGAAATAACGGCGCAGTGCCACACCGTGTGTTGAATGCCAGCACAATACCGGAGCAGGGAGCCACGTAAGAAGCCGCTCCCGTATAAAGCGATTGGAACGCCTCGCACCGATAGTCCAGCGACATCGGATAGTTCTCTCTGTGCATCCAATGCAGCACCTGCTGAGCGCCCCCTCCAAATGGGTCATCCAGCGGCAAACGCTTAATCTCGGTTGTCAGCAATTCCACAAACGCCAGGACCGCCGCGCGCGTCCCGCAGTACTGGCCGGCGTTCGGATAGCGCCACGGCGTCTCGCACAGAGCATCGTACGATGCCCGCCAAGGGCCATCAGGGAAGCAATTGGCCTCACAGGACACCAGAAGGTTACCCTTGGCCTCCTGACACAGCCGCTCAATCGTAGAGGCGTCCCAGCGGGCGCACAGCACATCAAACGAATCGGTCTGGACGATGTAATCAGCGTCGGTCGAGCGCAGGAAGGCCAGCGTCTCGGGCACCGATTCCAAGAACAGCCGAGGGTCGTTCGAAGGGTATCCCAACGGCTTATCAGTTCCCAGGACATTCAGCGGCACTCCATGCTGTTCGCAGGTATCCCGCAGCCCGGCCCAGGCGTTACGGTCTGTGGTGTGCGCACTCGCCAGTACGATGATATTGCTCATTCTCAACAAGACTCCTTTGGAACAGAAGCCTCTAGCATGTAGCGCCTCACGGACCAAGGCACAGCGCAGATAGCATCAAGCACAATATCCAAGTTGCTGACCGCTATAAAATCGCTGTTTTCAAAAGAGAACGACACCAGACGGTTCGAGATCGTTTGGATAGTGATCCAACTACTTGTGTCGCCAGGGAACAAAGCGATGTGCTTAGAACCGTTTACTAACATAAAGCGCCTCATTCGTAGATCACTCCGGGTTCCCGTGTCCAAATCTTGATGTCCGCTCCCGGCGACGGCGCCCCGTTGCTGCTCGTGATTCCCGCATCGATCACCACGGGGGGAGCGGCTACACCGATACGGCCGCCAGCCGCACGCACCCGATCGCAGAATGCCACGTCCTCGCCGCGCAACACGCCTGGCCCGTCGCTCACCATGGGACCGCACGAATCCCAAGTCGCCCACCGCATGAACATATGCGTGCCAGCCAGCGTCTCGCACTCGTTCATCCGAATCGATGGTCCAGAGGTCAACTCCGCGCCACGGCCCCATTGGAACTCCAACGGTGTGCCTCGGTGGTGCGGATGGTTTTGACCGCCCCATAGGCGGAACCCGTGCGGCTCCGACGCCTCGGCCATCTGCTCCATGCGCTCCAACCATCCGGGTTTGAAGTATGTGTCGTTATCTGCCAAGCAAAGCCAATCGCGCCGTCCGAACCGAGCCTCAGAGGCTATCACGCCCGAGGTCTTCAGCCGCCCGAGATTGTGGTCAGAGTTTCGATAAACCCGCACATCGCAATGCGTCTTCGGCAGGCTCATCAGGAATTGCTGCGCCTGGTTGTCCGTGGTGCCATCGTCCACCACCGTCAGCACCCAGGAGCGGCCCGTTCCGCCGTGGACCCCTTGGCGGTTGTCCGATGCCATCAACGATTCGATGGACTGGCGCATCAGCTTGTAGCGGTTCTGTGTGAGCATTACGATCGATGTCATTTGGCCACCTTGCGTCCGCACCACTTCTTATACAGTTCGGAGGCATTTGCGATAGCTATAGCGACAGGAGCAATGCACAGATACCATGGGGTTCTAAATGCGATCATCTCATACTCTATAAAACACCACGCCATGAACGCCAATACCTGAAGCCGCCAAGGGCACCGCTCCCCGTCAAAACCCCAAGCAATCCAATCTGCAATGCTACGCTTCGTCATTGTGCTCAATTTTCCAGCCCACCTTCAGGAACACGCTGCCGGAACGCAATCACCGCGTTGTCTGCCGCGTCCTGTGCGACCTGCCAAGCGACCCCGCCATTGGTACGGGCCGCGTACACCAAAGCCCACAGCATCGCTTCTGCCTCGTCTTTGAATTTCATCTCTTATTTCACGCGCCCCCTGATCCGACAAAAAATTCCAAACGCTTGAAGCGCAACGACGACCATCTCAAATGGCCATAGAATATGCAGCAAGCTATGAGTAAAAATATAGAATCCCTCGATACCGCAAAACAGGAGTAAGTTTACCCAAGAGAGCACCCACCAAATCAGCCTAGGTCTCGTCATTCGAAATACCCCACTTCTCTCGAAACATCCGCTTGCCGTGCTCCAAGCTACTGTCCATGCCCGGCGCTCGGAATGTTGACGGAAGCGTTTCATGGTCAACGAAACATCCATCGAGCACGCCGAGATTAAATCCCGCTTGTCGAATCCGATAGCTTAGATCGTCGTCGGCACAGGCGTAACTGTTGAATCGCTGATCCAACATCCCAACGGTGTTGATGACCCGGCGCGGGATGAAGCAACAGACCATGCACAGCATTCTCGGCTCGGGACGGTACCAGTGGCCGACACCAGGAACAGGGCTATATGGTCGCTGCGTCTGGTTGATATTGCCTACTCCATTGCACGCCGCGCTCAACATACCAACCATTGGAGCATTCGCCAAGGAAGCCATTGCTGAGAATCCCCCCGGCGTCTTTAGGATCGTATCATCTCCGCAAATAATTACATCATCCTCGCCGGCCGCCAAGATTCCCAGATTAACGTTACGAGGCCAACTGAACGGCTTGAGCCCATCCATGTGTTCACACTCGCCACAGTCCCACGGCCAAGGACGCCAAACAGAATCCGGGTCTCCGTCCCATACCACAATCACCCTGCACGTCTCGCCCGCTGCCGTATCG
>Ga0210390_10005254_pt1 | contig 10869 bp, 9 predicted proteins | sample IncBWH11OmetaG_FD_161050 | JGI IMG/M metagenome (GOLD analysis project Ga0210390, IMG submission 161050) | Forest soil microbial communities from Barre Woods Harvard Forest LTER site, Petersham, Massachusetts, United States - Inc-BW-H-11-O ... | reverse complement strand
GCCGATTCCAGCGGCAACGCGGCAATGAACCAGAACCTGAGCATGGAGCGCGCCCAGGGCGTAATTGCCTTTTTGATCCAGCAATGCAACGTGCCGGTTCGCCATATTGTGGCTCCAGGCGCCATGGGTGAAGTGGCACCAGTCGCCTCGAACGAAACCAAGGCCGGACGCGCAGAGAACCGCCGGGTTGAGGTTAAGGTCCTGCTGAACAAAGGGTTGTCGGGCACCTGATACCTGAGGTTCGCGAAAGAGTGGGCGCGGCTTCGCGCCCGCTCCTATTTTTCCTCACAACGATGCGGTGGAAGCTGCGCTGAATAGTTCCTTCCATTCACAAGGAATTCAAACAGGCGGGACTAAAGGAGAGAGGCGCTCGGCATCCTCACAAGCGCCTCCTCAACTACTTCAACGTAAACCGTACCTCACTGGATCACCTCCTTCTCGGCAAATGCGCCGATGTCGACAAGAGTGTCGAGTTCCCCGAGTATATCGCGGGATCGCTGAGTTGTCAGCCCAACTGGCGGGCCTTCGTATTTCCCATTGTAGCGGCCGCCTTCTGAGGCCGGCGCATTTTGTCCGTCCCGAACGGTTTTACCCGGCAGGCCGCTCTTTTTTTGAGTGCGAGAGCGAAGCTCTCGCTCTTGCGCGTGCCACCAAATCGACCAATTCAACGATTCGGCGAAACCCGATCACACACTCCGATTCCTTCGACTGTCCGCTGAACTCCAACCAAGTCCCCTTTACGTGGTCGCCGCCGCAACATGTTCGACGGGTAAGGTGAACTGAAAGGTCGCTCCGCGTTCCGCGTTTCCGCTCGCCCACAAGCGGCCTCCATGCGACTCAATGATCGACCGGCTGATCGACAGGCCCATGCCCGTGCCCTGCGGCTTTGTCGTGAAAAATGTCTCAAACACCTTGTCCGCCCGCTCGGCGGGTAATCCTACACCGGTATCGCTCACCGATACCAACACCAGGCCGTCCGAATTCCGTTCCGACGTGATCGTGAGATCCCCTCCCGCATTCCCTTCATTGATTGCTTCCATCCCATTTAACATGAGGTTCATGAAGACTTGCTGCAGTTGCACCCGGTCCGCTCGGACCTGGGGCAACTCAGTCGCAAGCGTGGTTTGAATGGAAATCGCGCGCCGTACGGCCTCGGTCCCCATCAGGCTGACCATTTCCCGAATCACTTCATTCACATCGAGCGGCTCTCGCTCCGATTCCCCCTTTTTGAACAAAATGCGAATTCGGTTGATGATCTCAGAAGCCCGGGTTGCATCCTGGATGATTCTCAATATGCCTTCCCGCGCCTTCGCGATGTCGGGATGTTCGCGTCCCAGCCAGAGCAAACTGGCGTTCGCACTGGTGTGTACCGCTGCGATGGGCTGCTTGATCTCGTGCGCGATCGAACCCGCTAACTCGCCCAACGTCGTCACCCGGTTGATATGCGCAAGCTCCGATTGCACCTGCCGCAATCTCTCGCGCTCCTCCTCGGCCCGCTTTTGCTCCGTGATATCCATTACGAAAGCGACGCCGTTGTTGGAACTTCCCTGGAAACTCGCCGCGCCAACCAGCACGGGCACACGGCTGCCGTCTTTGCGCAGGTACTCCTTCTCGAAGGGTTGAACGCTTCCTGCCGTCTTAATCTCTGCCACGCTCCGCTCGCTGCGGTCCCGCCATTCCGCGGGCGTCAGGTCTGTCCAGCGCAAGAGACCCGAAGCAAGATCTTCGTGACCGTAATCCAGCATATGCAGAAACGCGTCATTCGCCTCGACGATCTGGTCCGCGTTCCAGAAGAAGACGCCGATGATATTGGCGTCGACCAGGCGCCGTATCTTCGCTTCGCGCTCTTGAAGATCCCCATAAAGACGTTGCAGCAGGCGTTCGTTTTGCAACCTCCGGTCAAACGACATCGTGATTAGCGTCGTGCCCAGCAGAAGCAGCGTCGTCATTCCGATGCCAGAGGCCCCCAGCGTCGAAACTTCGACCGTGTCCTGCATCACAGGTGTGTCCCCGGGCACAAAGTAAGCGGCGGCCATGGCTGTGTAGTGCATGCTGGCAATGCCCATGCCCATCAGAGATGCGGCGCCCACCTTCGTCAACGTAAAGCCCTGGTGAGATCTGCCGAATTGGAACGCGAGCCATGCCGCCACCGACGAAAACGTGACTGCAACCACTACGGACAATCCTACTATGCTCAGACTATAGTGGTGCATGGCTGCTGAGCGCATTGCCGCCATTCCGATGTAATGCATAGAGACGATTGCGCCGCCGAGACACACGCCTGCAGTGGCTGTATCAATGTGCCGCATTGTTTTCTTGCTCACAATGTAGAGTGCAATGGCCGCGCCGGCCACGGCGGCCACCAGAGATAAGACAACCGTCGGGACGTGGTAAAGCACCGGCACGGGAAGGACAAATGCCAGCATGCCCACGTAATGCATGGACCAAATTGCGAAGCCCATGGCGATGGCTCCGCTGCTGAGCCATGCCCAGCGCCGCTGGCCGCCCGATGCGGACACCCTCTCTCCTAAATCGAAGGCAGCATACGATGCTACCATCGCGATCAGGACGGAAAGGGCAACCAGGCCCGGGTTGTAGTTTCCGGCGATCATCTCGGCAGCGGACCTCGTTTTGGCCGAGATTAGCACGTTTGGAAGACTGCCCGGTAGCGCAGTTCCGGGTGTGTTTTAGCGTTTCCTCAACCTTCGTGTCGTCCTACCCAAACCCCAGTTACGAGTAACGGAGTTCATCCGCACAAACTGCCGCCGATCGCTAACCATGTCCAGCCTACGAGGTCGCCGCCGCGACATGTTCGACGGGTAAGGTGAACTGAAAGGTCGCTCCGCGTTCCGCGTTTCCGCTTGCCCACAAGCGGCCTCCGTGCGACTCAATGATCGACCTGCTAATCGACAGGCCCATGCCCGTGCCCTGCGGCTTTGTCGTGAAAAATGTCTCAAACACCTTGTCCGCCCGCTCGGCGGGCAATCCTATACCCGTGTCGCTCACAGAAACCAACACCTGGCCGCCCGAATTCCGTTGCGACGTGATCGTGAGGGCCCCTCCCGCATTTCCATCACTAATCGCTTCCATGCCATTCAGCATCAGGTTCATGAAGACTTGCTGCAGTTGCACCCGATCCCCCCGGACCTGGGGCAACTCTGTCGCAAGCGTGGTTTGGATGGAAATCGCGCGCCGTACGGCCTCGCTCCCCATCAGGCTGACCATTTCCCGAATCACCTGATTCACGTCCAGCCGCTCCCGTTCCGATTCCCCCTTCTTGAACAAAACGCGAATTCGGCTGATGATTTCAGAAGCCCGGGTCGCATCCTGGATGATTCTCAAAATGGCTTCCCGCGCCTTTGCGATATCGGGTTGTTCGCGCGCCAGCCACAGCAAACTTGCATTCGCACTGGTGTGTACCGCAGCGATGGGCTGCTTGATCTCGTGCGCGATCGAACCCGCTAACTCGCCCATCGTCGTCACCCGGTTGATATGCGCAAGCTCCGATTGCACCTGTCGCAATCTCTCTCTCTCCTCTTCCGCGCGCTTCATGTCCGTGATGTCTATGTTGGACCCGATATAGCCGGCGAATTCTCCTCCCGCATATCTTGGAATGCCGCTCTCGATCACCCACCTGTATTCCCCATCCGCACGCTTGAGCCGGTAGAACATCCGGAATGGCTTTCGCGCATGAAATGCCGGCAGGAAGCAGTCGAAGCACCCTTTCACATCGTCTGGATGCACCCCTTCGATCCATCCCGTGCCCACTTCCTGCTCCATTTTTCGGCCGGTGAAATCCAGCCACGGTTTGTTGAAATAATTACAAACGGCATCCGTTCCGGTCAGCCAGATCATCACCGGCGCGGTATCGGCCATCTCCTGGAACCGGGCCTCGCTCTCACGCAGCCGTGCTTCCACTCGCTTCCGTTCCGTGATCTCTTCTTGTGCCCGTCTCAGGTCTTCGACGTCCAGATTGGTTCCGTACCAGCGGCTGATTTCGCCCTGGCTTTCGCGCAGAGGCACTGCCCGAATCAAAAACCAGCGATAGCATCCGTCCGCTCGCCGTACACGGGCTTCCGCTTCAAACGGCTCACCCTGCGCCACGGCTGCTCTCCATCTCTCCACAAAATCGGATTTCTCTTCGGGGTGGATGGCTGCGGCCAACTCTTCACCTACGGCGTCATTTAAAGCAGTCCCTGTGTACTCCAGCCATCTCCGGTTACAGAATTCCACCTCGCCACCCGGTAAAGCACTCCAGACGAATCCCGGAATCGCATCGATCACTCTGCCCAAATCAAATTCTTTTGTCTGTGGGTCCCGCGGAGTTTGCAAGGGTGTTGCCCCTTGCTCGGAGGGCTGATTAGACCGTGACTGACTCATTGGCGTCCCCCTCTTGACTGCGGCCACTAAGCTCCGAGTCACTAGCTGAGAAGATAACGTCTTCCAACAATTGCGCCACTGTATTGACGCAATTCTCGCGACCTGAGTATACTTTGATTCCTTTTTTATTTGCAGGGGCAAGGAACACTCGGCAGTTCGCTACCGTCCACCAGTCCGCCGACCTCGCGCTCCCGAGGAGGGCACGTGCTTAGCAGAGACGATTGGCTGCCTCTGGCCCGTAAGCTGGATTGGGACTTCACCTATGTGCGCGAAGACGAAGTCTTCCCCGAGGTGATCAGCGGTCACCCCTGGCTTCCTCACTCTGAATGGAAAGATTGGGAAGAATCCTTCAAGACTTCCTACCGCGAATACGTCGACAATCAATACGAAAAAGACATGGCCGTTTATGCGGTGCGCGACGCCGTGGGCCGCCTGGAAAATATCCAGAAGTTGGCTGCGCCATGGATGAATAGCCTGAAGGCCCATGCAGCCGCCTTGCCACTGGCGGAATTTACCGGCGTCATCGGCAGCTTGCGTGGCGCGAGGTTTGGCCGCGACAGCGCCTGGCGAACCATGTCGGCCTTTGGCGCGCTGGATGAATATCGCCACACTCAGATTCCCCTGCTGCTCTTCCACCAGTTGGTGCGCTTGGATCCCCAGTTCGATTGGGCGCACAAGTTTTATCACACCAATAATTGGTTCGCCGTCGCCTCCCGTCACTTCTTCGATGAATTGACCCTGGGACAAAACGCAATTGAATTCGCCATCGGTACGAATTTCGTCCTGGAAACCGGGTTCACCAATTTGCAATTTGTTGGGCTGGCTTCGCTCGCCCGCGAATCCAGCGACCACATGTTCGAGCGGATGGTCACAAGCATCCAAACCGATGAAGCCCGGCACGCACAGATCGGGCACCCTGTTCTCGAAGTTCTCATGAAGCACGATCCCGACTACGTGCAATACCTCCTCGACAAGTGGTTCTGGCGAAGCTGGCGCTTGTTCTCCATCCTGACAGGACTCTCCACCGACTATCTGACCGCTCTCGATCAACGCCCTTATTCCTTCAAGGAATTCATGGAAGAGTGGATCCTCGATCAGTATCTGCGCACCCTCGACGAGTTCGGCCTCAAGAAACCCTGGTATTGGCACATCGTCGAGGACGAGCTCGAGATCTACCATCACATGATCTATGCCAGCGCCTATTCCTACCGCGCGACTCTGTGGTTCGACTTCGTCATCCCCAGCCCCGCCGAGCGCAAGTGGCTGCGAAAGAAATATCCCAAATATTGGGACGACATGGATGCCGTTTGGGAGCAGACCGCCGAGCGTTGGAAAACCACCGGCCCCGGCGCCGAAAATGAACTCGCCGTTCATGGGACCGCCCTGCCTACCTTTTGCGATTTGTGCCAGTTGCCGTTAAGCGGCGGCACTCCGCGCAAGAATACGGCGAACGTACTCGTCAAAGAGCGCCGCAAATACATTTTCTGCTCCGAGCCTTGTCGCTGGATTTTCCTCCGCGAGCCGGAAAGATATGCCAATCACACGGACCTGGTAAAACGCGTCCTCTCCGGCGAAGCTCCCGCTGACCTCGCTAAATTGCTCACGGAATATTTCCGGCTCACGCCCGATACTTGGGGACAGGACGCGTATCACGGCGCCTACGATTGGCTCCCGGCCAAAAAAACTTCTTCCGCCTAGCGCCCGATTAGATGAAAGGATGTGTATGGCCATACCTCTCTATGGCTTCCTGGAAGGTGACATGCTCGGACTCCTCATGTTGGCTGAGGAAAGCGAAACGATCCTTCAGCTCGCCCGAAAGCTTCAGCAAGCGGCCAGCCTGCGCGTCGCCCGCGTCGAACAAATCGATCTTATCTACAACGGCATAGCAATCGATCCCGCGCTCACCGTCGCACAGGCGGGCTTTCAGGAATTGGACCGCTTCGACGTGATTTCGAGAGGCACGCCGTGACGTTTCGCAAAGTCGCGACCCTCGACGACCTCTGGAGCGGCGAAATGTTGGGCCTGGACGTCGGTGGGAACAGCATTCTTCTCGTCAACGTGGATGACCACGTTTATGCCTATGCCGACGAGTGTCCCCACCAGAAAAGCCGCTTGAGCGAGGGCGCCTTGATGGAAAAAACTCTCCGTTGCGCGCGGCACCATTGGGAGTTTGATGTCTGCACTGGCCGCGGCATCAATCCCCAGAATTCCTGTTTGAAGGCATTCCCGGTAGCGATCGAGAACCGCGACGTTCTTCTCGATCTCGATGCTGCTGATGATGCAGATGAGAGGCGCACGAAATCTGCCGCGGATCGAGAGGCTCCTCAATGACCGCCCAGTCGCACGGAACCTACGATTCCGTTGGTCCCGTTCTCCAGTCGGGGCCCGTCGCCAACGCCATCATCGCAGCCATCAAGGACCTGAACCGCGACGTCATCCTCGTCGATCGCGGCGCCTACATCAGGGTTCTCGTTCCGCAATGCTGCGTCGTAACTCGGTCGGCAATTGAAAAGCACTTGGGCCGCGCGTTTCGCTTTCCAGGGGAGCTCGAAACCGTCATGTCCGCCTTCAAGGGTTCGCTGCAACTGAATCAGGACGATGCGGCCTGGCGCTTCGCCCAGTCTCGAACTTCTCCTTAAAACGGGCTCCATTTCCGTTTCCGAGGGCTTAATGGCACAACAAAAAACCTACTGGCACCTCTTGCTGCAAAAGCGGATGCCAACCGAATATGAAATCGTAACTTCAAAACTCCTCTTCTACACCGGCGAAGGCTTCACCGGGAAGAGATTCGAACTCGACGTGCCGCTCCAGGATTGGTACAAGCGCTTCCAGCAGGACTCGCCTCTCACCTGCTCTTCCTGGGAACAATTTCGCGATCCCCGCGAAACCACTTACACGAAGTACACCGAGCTTCAACGAGACAAGGAAATTTTCGTCCACGCCATTCTCGAAGAGATCCAAGCCAGCGGTTACGACAGCCGGCTGTCTCCGCAATGGCTGCATCTTCTTTCTCGCATCGTTGCTCCTTTGCGATATCCGGGCCACGGCCTCCAGATGATCGCTGCTTATATCGGACAGATGGCCCCCGGCGGGCGCGTCGTCATCACCGCCACCCTCCAGGCCGGCGATGAAATGCGCCGCGTGCAACGCATTGCCTACCGCGTTCGCCAGCTTCAACACCTTTATCCTGATTTCGCAACCGACAGCAAAACGCGCTGGGAGACCGATCCTCTCTGGCAACCCTTACGCCTCGCAATTGAAAAATTGCTCATCTGTTACGACTGGGCGGAATCGTTCGTCGCCCTGAACCTCGTCCTCAAGCCTTTGCTCGACGAACTCTTTATGACCTACCTCAGCGAGCTGGCGCTCCGCGAAGGCGACCATCTGCTCGGCCAGGTCTTCTATTCCCTCAACGAAGACTGCAAGTGGCATCGCGAATGGAGCCAGGCCCTCACCCGCATGGTCATCGAAGACAATTCTCTCAACCGCAGCACCATCCAGGCCTGGGTCGAAAAGTGGCATGCCATCGCCGCAAGTGCTGTCCAGGCATTTGCCCCGCTCTTCGAAGGCAACCTCGAACAAGCTCCCATGCCCCCGCTCGAAGGCGTAACCCATCGCCTCGACCAATACTATCGCGACTACTTATCCACCATGTCCCTGCAACCTTCGATTTCCACAACTCACCTATCTTGAATCAAATTATGCGAAAAAATGTTCTCGCGCAGGTTTCAGCGGGAAGGCTTGCCGAAGATTCGGAACTCTCGAAGGTCCTGGATTCGCTGGCATCGGTCGCATCGACAATGGAAGTCGAAGAATAGACTGGTTAAGCCTCAGTTGGGCTCTTGCTTGAAGGAATCGCGGGCTTTTTTTCGTTCTGTTTCCTGTTCAGCGAGGAGTTTGTACGCGATGTAATATTTGTAGATGTTTGAGACGTAGGTGACCGTTTCCGGGCCGATTCGTGCGGCCGCAACCATCTCCACATTTTCGGTCCATACATTGGGATTCAAGCCCTGTGCTGCGGCCTGTTTGCGCAGTTGCTTCACTCGGCCGGGACCCGCGTTGTAAGCAGCGAAGGCAAACAGGATCTTATTGAGATCATCCATCGGTTCATCGGCAAAGTATTCATCCACCATGAATCGAATGTATTTCACTCCGGCATTGACGTTGGCATCCAACTGACGGATGTCTCCCACCTTCATCCCATCGCCGGTTGCGGGCATTAGCTGCATAATGCCGATGGCACCTACGTGGCTCTTCGCATCCTGATTCAGGCCAGATTCCTGGTATCCTTGCGCCATCATCAGCAGATAATCCATGCCGTATTTATCGCCATATTTCAGGAAAATCTCCGCAGTCTGCTGAAACCTTTGCATAGCGAGCGACGAGGTGGCCTGCTTCAGCCTTTCCGTTGAGACCGTATATCTTCTGATGACCGTATTGCCAAACGCCGTGCCTTGCCTATGCGTCTTGGCAAAATCATTTATGGCAGCCAGCAGCTTCGGAGTATTTTGTCTCACGGCCCAACCAAATTCACCGTTGGTGTTCACGGCAATTTCTTCATGAACCTGGAGCTTAGTGAGTAACTTGCTCCATAATTTTGCGACATTGTCATCCACGATGATCGTCGAAATCAGGCCGGCGTTCACCATTTCCAAAAGATCTTCATCCTCCAGGTCCTCAGGTACTGTTCGGAGTTTCACGAGAGGCTTGTTTTCTGTCTTGAACCTCTCGTTCAGCCGCTCGACGTGTGTCCAGTAGCTCGACGACTTGCGAAGGAAGACATCCTTCCCCGAGAGATCGTTTAGAGAAGCTAGAGCAGGCGCACCAGGGCCCGTCACGGCGATTTCGTTGATACCCGATGCCATCGGGTCGGAAAAATCGACTACCTTCTGGCGCTCGGGCGTAATCGTCAGGCCGGCTATGGCGATGTCGGCAGTTCCATCCGTTAAGTGCGAGAACAGCTCGTCTCGCTGAACTGGGCGAAACACCACTTGCAGCTTTAGATTTTTCGTCTTGGACGGATATTCCTGGTTAATGTATTTCTCGAACGCTCTACCCCCCTCGTAGGAAATGCCGAATTGCACCCCTTTCAACACGTAATATTGTGTTTTGGAATATGAGACGACGACCCGAATCGTGCGTCGTTTGAGCATGCCGTCCAGATCGCCTGTCCAGTGTACGGCTCGCGTCGAAGGTGCTGCGACTGCCGGCTTATTTGTCTGCGCCGCTGGAGCTTGCTGTGCGGCACAGAAGGTCGTAGAAATACACGCGCAAACGACACCCGCAAGGACCCGCGCGGAGTGGAAGCGGAGAGTTAGCATCGGCGCAATAATATACGATTTCAAGGGAATGAATAGTTCTTCTCGGCCGTTTGGTCATATATGAATTAGTGCGGTAATTATATAAACCAATACCACATCGATTTAGAACTGCTCTATTTGTGGACCGGCGCGAGAGCGGCGCGCACCGGCAGCTCAGTGGGACGGCTCGCTTGAATGGACTGGGGCACGCAGTGCTGCGGGCAAAATGAACGCCACCTGTTCCGAGTCCGGAAATGGTTCAGCCGTCGTCGAGACTCTAACCGTGGATGGCGTGCCGTCAATGACGACCGACTATCATCTGTATGGCAGGGACCTGCGGATTACGCATTTCTGCGCCGCACAAAATCAACCGCGGCTAGAAGCTCGCCGGATCGACTTCTCGAAAGGCATTCTGGATTTCGAGTTTGTGGATTCCACCAATCTCCGTGCTCCGGACGTTCCTCACCTCTACGGGCTTGAGATGCGCCTGCTCAATGCCGAGCACGTTACCTTAACTTTCCTGTTCGAAGGGGGCGGCAAGCGCAGCAACGAATTCATCGACCTCGAGCGGATAGGCCATAAACCTTCCACCCAATAGCAGCACCTGAGATCGTGCCTTCGGCGTAAGGCGTGCCTCCCGGAATCGGCGGCATATCTCTTCCCGCCTACTCCTTCACATGCGCCAACGGAATCTGCGAAAACAATTGCAGATCGATGATCATGTTCAGCCGCCGGTCCAACTGAAAAAACGTCGCCGCCTTCTTTCCCGGCAACACCTGGCTCACCACTGGCACATACTTCAAGCGTAGCGCCTGCGCCTCACCGTCCGCCTCCAGCCAGTGCCGCACATAAATCAGCGCTTCTTCGTCGGTCATCGTTGCCCACATTTCCGCGTACTGCTTCAACAGCGCATACTTCTGGTTGTTCACTTCATGCAAGTCGTTCACGTAATGGTTGTAGATCGGCCAGAACTTTTGCGCCTCCCCATCCGAAAGCGACATGTTCTGCCCAATTACTTGCATCTTCTTCGCCCGCAAATCTCGTCGCAGCAGCGCGATGTCCTCGTCCGTAATCATCGGGTTGATCACCCCCTCCACGGTCACCTGCTGCGCCTGCACCCCCCTCCCCCCCCCCCCCCCCCCCCCCCCCACCCTCCCCCCCCCCCCCCCCCACGCCCCCACCTCCCCCC
>Ga0210390_10005253_pt1 | contig 10871 bp, 12 predicted proteins | sample IncBWH11OmetaG_FD_161050 | JGI IMG/M metagenome (GOLD analysis project Ga0210390, IMG submission 161050) | Forest soil microbial communities from Barre Woods Harvard Forest LTER site, Petersham, Massachusetts, United States - Inc-BW-H-11-O ... | reverse complement strand
TAAGCCGCAAATTTGGAAACCGGTATCCTTCTTCGTTCGATTTATAGGGAGATAGTCTTTACTCGAAAGAGAGGAACTTATACCGGAAACATTGATACCAGATCCAAAGGAGTCGGCCACTGCCGCTGGTCTGCGTTACGTCTCTGATGAATCTCCGGGAATCATCAGAAAGAGGAGAGGGGAAGGGTTCGCCTTTTTCGATGCCGAAGGAAAACCAGTGAAGGGAACAGCCGAATTGCAACGCATTCGGTCATTGGCTATCCCGCCTGCCTGGGAAAACGTCTGGATCTGTTCCCGACCAAATGGTCACTTGCAGGCCACCGGGCTCGACGCAAAAGGGCGAAAACAGTACAAATACCACCCCGACTGGAGGGCGATTCGCGACGAGGCAAAATATGAAAAGGTGATGTCTTTCGCACGGGCGCTCCCCAAGATCCGAAAGCGAGTGGAGGATGATCTGAAGCTTCCGGGGCTTTGCCGAGCGAAAGTCCTCGCGACGGTCGTCAAATTGCTCGAAATTTCTCTAATCCGGATTGGGAACGATGAGTATGTACAGGCCAACGGCTCGTTTGGCTTGACGACGATGCGAAATCGTCATGTCGAGGTACAGGGTTCGACTGTGACCTTTCAATTTCGCGGCAAAAGCGGAAAGAAACATCGGATTGCCGTTTCCGACCGGCGCCTCGCCAACATCGTCCGAAAGTGCCAGGATCTGCCCGGACAACGCCTTTTTGAGTATGCGGAATCAGATGGTAAGATCTCGGAAGTTTGCTCTGAGGACGTCAACGAATATATCCAGGCAATCAGCGGTCAGCCTTTTACCGCCAAGGATTTTCGCACGTGGGCCGGAACAGTTTTGGCGGCCATCGCATTGGGTCAAATGGAAGAAGTGGATAGCAAAGCCGCTGCCAAAAAAAATGTGATAACCGCCGTAGAAGCGGTAGCGCGCATGTTGGGAAACACAGCTGCGATTTGCCGGAAGTGTTATATCCATCCTGCGATCATCACAAAGTACCTGGATGGGAAATTAGCGCGGACGCTCCGAGTGAGGGCGGATTCAGAAATCTCTGACCATCTGCATGAACTGAAACCCGAAGAGGCAGCGGTGTTAGGTCTCTTGCGAGGAGAGTTAGAACGTCGCTCCACATGAACGACGTGATCGGTTTCGACGGGGGGATTGAAGAACTTTTGCCTTCTTCAAGGGCATCCTGCTTTCGAAATTTCGGCGTCAGCTCACCATCGTGCTCGTGCTCGGTTTCTTCACCGGCAGCCGACCGATGACGACGAGCACGAGCGCGATCAGGAAAATTCCCGAGTCATATCGGAACAAACTATCCTCGAACGGCCTTAATTATTGTGATGGCCTCTAGCGCGAGCTTGGTGATTTCTTTCCAGGAACTCGATTTGATCAGGTCCTTCGGGGCCAGCCATGAACCGCCAATCGCAGCAATGTTCGGGTTAGCTAGATAGGTCGCCATATTAGAGGCGTTGAGTCCGCCGAGCGGTAAAAATTGAATGCCAAGATGGAGGAAGGGAGCCACGATGGTATTGAGATAAGGCAGGCCGCCGCAAGGCTCTGCCGGGAAAAATTTGAGCAGTTGGCATCCGTGTTCAAGAGCCGCCTCGATATCACTCGGCGTCGCCACGCCGGGAGCAAAGGAGAGGCCGGCTTCGCGGGCCGCCGCGAGGACTCTTGGATTCACCCCGGGAGCGACGCCGAATTGCGCTCCTGAGTCCACGGCCTGCCCCACTTGATCTGGCGTCAAAATCGTTCCAACGCCGGCGATCATCTCGGGCACCTCGGCGCGAACAGCTTTCAAAGCCTCCAGTGCCACCGGGGTGCGGAGGGTCAACTCCATGACGGTGACCCCGCCTGCGACCAATGACTGAGCAACGGGCACCGCCTCTTGGACCCGGTCGAGGATTAAGACAGCAACGATGCCGCACTCAGAAATCTGGCGACGCAGTTCAAGTTTGAACAGGGGCGACATAGGAAAGCCGAAAATTTTACGTGAGTCTCACGGCGTTTGGAATGTTTGCCAGCCTTCGCTCCGACTCGGCTCCTCATCCATTTCCTCGTCTCGCTGCTCTTGCTTCAGGAGAGTAGTTTCAGCGGCCTGCGCAGCTTGTTTGGAATTGATTCCTTCTTCATCGACCAGTGACGGATCAAATGCCTGCGTCTCTTTTCTGGCTGCATTTTCAGCATTTTCATCAGGATACATATAGGTCGAATATCCACCGTTCCCACACTTGCGCGTGTAAATTTTGGGGGAAACTTTGGCGTTCGGCGTTCGGCGTTAAGCGGCGCAGGGAGCGTTCAGCGTGTGCGGTGTTCCAAAGCGTTTGGCGTTCGACCGTTCGACCGCGCTCCACAACAAGAATCGCACGATCATCTCAGCGTCTAAAGTAAATCCGGCCTCCGAGGAGATTCCCGATTTCAAAACGAGTAAGAACACTGAACACCGCGCCACCGCCACCGAACGCCGAACGCCGAACGACCTTTCATTCTCAGCCGACGTGTGTATGCTTCCACAACCCCAGAGAACAGTGAAATATGAACGAAGATTTTAAAGTTAGCCGGGAGCGAATGGTCGAACTACTCAACGAAGATCTGTCTCGGGAGTACCAGGCCATTATCGCCTACACGATTTACAGTCAGACGATCAAAGGTGCGGCTTTTAACAATATCGCAACCGAACTCGAAGGCCATGCTTCGGAAGAACTTAGCCATGCCATTCTCCTTGCTCGACAGATCGATTATTTAAACGGCACGCCCGTCAGTGTCCCCAAAGAAGTCAAAACTTCCGATAAGGCCGAAGAGATGCTCCGGTTTGACCTGGAAAATGAGAGGGAGACGATTCGGAATTATCGAGAAAGGATTCGCCAGGCGGATGCCATGGGTGAATTCGCGCTCGGAGAGGTTCTTCGAAGGATCATTGAGCAGGAACAGGACCACTTGCTCGACTTAGCCGACGCCTTGGGTATCGACGCCCCCAAAATAGATTAGTAATCATTGGGTCCGAAATATTTGCGCTGAGATCCAATCAGCATCATTGAGACGAATAATCTATGATGAACCGTAAGGAATTTCTTCGACCGGCGATTTTCATCGCTCTGCTATTTGCCTTTACCATTTCGTCGGGCTTGGCGAGCGACAATAATGAAGCCAATCATCCCGGTAAAATCACCAAGTCCAAAGCCGAACGGATTGCCTTAGCAAAGATGCCGGGCGGCCGGATCCGAAGCGCGGAGCTGGAGACCGCTCATGGACGGCATTTCTGGTCGGTTTACATCGCGAAGCCGGGGTCGAAGAACGCCAAAGAAATTCGGGTGGATGCTGTCAGCGGTCAAATTCTTGCGGTACAAACCGAAAGACCCGAAGATCAGGCCGAAGAGCCTGCCAAAACCCATTAAGGGATCTTCTGTACCGGCTCCATTGAATTGCCTGTCGCGAAATCAGGAGCCGATACATCAACTGCAGGGTAGAATTTTCACCTATGGATAACGAAGGTTCCGAAAGCCCTTATCGAATACTAGCACGGGAACGCAGCCACGAGGATGCTAGGCAAACGGTTGCCACCAACAGAATGTTGGTTCAAAGTCTCGTCCTCATTAACGGTGGTGCCGCGACCGCCATCCTCGCCTTTTACGGTGCCCATACTGCTTCTGGCTCCGGTAAGTCGGCGGCTCTGCTGGCCATTATCCTTTATTGCCTCGGAGTCTTCACAGCGATTTTCGGTGGCCTCTACGTCAGGCGAACAACTCAGGAGTGGTCTAGTTTCTGGGAACTAAAGTCCTACCCAGAAATGGAAGAGCGGGAAATAGTCATGGAAGCCCATCGACGCCAGGCAATCAGAAGTAAACGCTGGTCCACGGGCTTGCTTGTCGGTAGTGAGGTTTTCTTTCTGATCGCCAGCCTATCTTTGGCGATGGCAATTGCTTAAGTTCTCAGTGTCAGTTTGCCAGTGTCAGTTGCCGGTTCTCAGTGTCAGTCCACCAGTTGCTAAAGATCACCGTTTCGTGTTTTGAGATTTGAGCGAAACTGCGCTGGATCTCAATGGTAAATTCTCAAATCCGACTGGCGCCAGATGAACACACTGCAACTCCCTAAGTCCAACACCGGCAACTGACAACCGACACTGGCAACTTCTTATAGGAAGCTGGCCCTCCGCGTGGTAAAGAAGTGATCTTACCATGAATCCAAACGGAGAATTCCAATCCGACGAAGTCAGTCGTAGATCAACGCTTTATAGCGACCTAAAGCGTTGGCTTGGCTTGATAGTTCTGTTGATCTCGGCGGCGCTCCTGGTGTGGACACTGAAATCAATCCTCCTGCTTTTCGCGGTCGTCTTCCTGCTTGCCATGGTACTTAACCCCATGGTGGCTGCTCTTCAGAAAAGAGGCGTCCATCGTGGTATTGGGGTGGCGTTGCTGGTCCTGGCCTTCGCGGCGGTGTTTGCGTTGGCACTTTATTTTCTGATTCCGCCGCTGCTTACCCAGTTCGATGAGTTAATCCGGCAAACCCCCGAGGCCTGGAGAAAAGTGCAAGGACAGGTACAGCTCTGGGGTCAGCGCTATCCTTCGATTCAGCAGGCTATGCCGGAAGCGGACAAGGTTTTGGACACTGTTGGAGCGCGGGCCGGTGACGTGCTCCATCTTTTGTTTGAATCAAGCTTTCGAATCGTCGGCGGCGTCTTTGGCAGCCTGCTCGCCGTCCTCCTGCTACTGTTCGTACTAATTGACCCGCGGCCGCTGGTGGTCCGGTTTCTCACTCTGGTGCCCGACCATTACCGTGAACCAGCGCGCCGAACGCTTCTTCGTCTAACCCAGCAGATGGCAGCCTGGGCGCGAGGCGTGGTCATTAACGGAACGATCAGTGCCGTGACTACCGGATTGCTCTTAGGATTTATAGGGGTACAGCCGGCGCTGGTGTTTGGTTTTATCGCCTTTCTCGGAGAGTTTGTTCCGATGGTCGGCCCGGTTCTCACCTCGATCCCAGCGCTCTTTGTAGCTTTAAGTATGGGACTCGACAAATTCGGCCTGGCGCTTTTGGCCGTCCTCTTTGTCCAGCAGGTGGAAACCAACGTACTGATCCCCTTTATTTTGGGAAAATCGATGGAATTAAACCCGGTGAGTATTCTTTTTTTTACCCTGGCGATGAGTTCTCTCTTTGGGCTAACCGGAGCGGTCCTCGCCGTTCCCTCAGCAGCGCTCTTCAAAATCGTTATCGATGAATTCTATTTGCGAAACCATCGGGTCAATGAAGATCAGATTCAGACGCAAGCCACGCAGATTGTCCTTGCTGAACGTGATCCAGGAAAATAGCCCGGTGTCCCTATGAAAGGACTTTTTCGATGGTGGCATTTAACGCAGATAGATCGCACGGCTTTGTTAAGTGTGCTGCGAATCCTGCGGCCAAGCTTCGATCGACGTCCGCCTTCATTCCGTAGCCGCTGAGCGCTATCCCCTTAACCGGCGATAGGGCCTGCAGCGCCTGCATCAACGCATATCCGTTGCCATCGGGTAAGCCAATGTCGCTAATCACGACGTCAAATTGATGCTGCTCTCCAGTGTTAAGTGCCTGGCGATAGCTCGAGGCGTTTACGACCTCGTGGCCAGAAAGTTTGAGGAAGCGACTCATGAACTCCAAGGTGTCTTCATGATCGTCCACCAGCAGAATGCGAACAGTTTTACGAGCAACGGGTTTCTCCGGTCGGGAAGGTTTCGCTTCCTGGATCTGCTTGTCTTCAGCTAGCGGCAGAGTGACTGTGAAGGTCGCGCCTTGACCAGGACCAGAGCTCTCCGCCAGAATTTGTCCTTGGTGCGCATCGACAATAGCCCTGGCAATCGCCAACCCGAGACCGAGTCCGCCAAATTCAGGCGGCACCGCAAGATCGCCTTGCTCAAACGGTTGAAAGATTTTTTCCAGCAGGTCTGAGTTGATGCCACGGCCGCTGTCTGTCAGGCAAAGACAAAATTTGTTACCGGCCACCACAGAAGTTCTCAGCGTCAGCGTTCCGCCCGACGGAGTGAATTTGATCGCATTGCTTAATAGGTTCCAGAGTACTTGTTGGAGACGCCCGGCATCTCCAAACAAATGATGGCGTGGAGCTTCGAGGTGCAGCTCCAGCCGCACCTGCTGAGTGTCAATTGCTACTTGGCAGAGCTGGCTCACCGATCGAATTAGTTTGTGGACGTCGATAATTTCGCAGAGCAGGGAGATTTTACCCTTGTTAATCCGAGTGAGGTCGAGCAGATCGTCAATTAATCGCGCTTCCAGCTGCAGGTTGCGGTTGATAACCTGCAAGTCAGAGCGAATTTTTTCTGGCAGTTCGGGATAACGCTCGATAGTGGCAAGAATAGCAAAGATAGGCGTGAGAGGGGTGCGTAACTCATGGCTCAAGATCGCCAGAAATTGGTCTTTGGCCGCGCTGGCCGCGCGCGCGCTCCGGTAAAGGTGCGCATTTTCAAGTCCGATTGAAACCTGCACTGCCACAATGGCCAGGATCCTCTCGGTTCGTTCAGTAAAAACGGCCGGTGAGCGGTGGGCAAAGGCCAGCGCCCCGGCAATTTCACCAATCGAATTGCGGACGCCAAGGACTAGAAAGCTGCGAATTGGCAAATAGGGATTGAGCGGAAACGGACGACTGTTGTCTGCGGTAAGATCGTCGACGCGGACAATCTGCTGGTCCGTTCCGGAAGCGATGAGCTCGTCTGCATTGACGAGGGCGCAATTTTGAAAAGCGATGCCAAGCGGGCCAGCAACGGTTTGACAGGTGAAATTCGCAAGGTTCGGTTGTTTTCGAAAAAAACCGCCACATTCCGCCCCACTCACCTCAACCGTAGCGTCAGTTATCGCCTGGAGGAGATCGGCAAGCTCCAGCTTGCTAGCAACCACACGACTGACTCGCTGCACCGTATCGAGTTCATCGTAGAGTGCGACCACGCCGCGGTTTGTTTCACCGAGTTCGTCATTGATCTTTGCCAGCTCAATACGCTGGGAATTCAGTTCGTCGAGCGTAGCAATGAGTTCTTGATTCTGCTCTGCTAGCTCATCAAGCAGCTGGGCTTGAGACGCGCGACCAATCTCGTTGGCAATCCCTTGCAGATCGAGCGGACTGAGATCCAAGCCCTTCGGCAAATTCTGGACCAACCGCACCGTGGTGCCGCTTGCCGCTGTGTCGATCTGCACTTCATCCATCAGCCGCTTGGCGGCCAGGATGCCCTTGCCCTTTCCGATCGTAGATCGGTAGGTCCCTGCGAGAATCGACGGGAGATCGGTAATCCCGGGACCTTGATCCCGTACGACAGTGACGAAGCTGCGGCTGATCAAGGCGGCTCCGAGTCGACGGCGAGTGATAGAAAATTCAACCTTGGCTTCGCGGGCATAACGAAATGCGTTGCGCGCAATCTCGGAGATGGCCGTCGCAATACGAACCTGCTGTTGGCGGTCGAAGCGCAAAGTGGCGGCAATGGTGCGTGCCCGATTTCGGCAGAGCACCACATCTTGCTCTCGCCGCAGGGCCATCGACATCAGCCGGATGCTTCTTTCGGGGGCCTCGGAGTTCATAAATGATGACGGACAACCATGACGGTGGCGTCGTCGCGTTCTCTTCGAAAATCGCGATAAAGCAATCCGGCGACAAGGCCGGGATGTCGCCGAGTGAGCCCGGGGTAATCGTCTGAAGTCCAGTGAGTCTTGACACCGTCGGAATGCATCACCAGAACGTTTCCCGGCGCCCATGATTGGGTAAACTCACGAATCCGTGGCACACCAGTCCCAAGCGTCCCGTTGTCGCAGCCGAAGCTTTTCGATCCTCCATCGCTAAGGATGCGCATCGAAATATTGCCGACGCCGGCTGCCGTAACCTGCCTTCGCTCCGGACAAAGCTCCACAATGGCTCCGGCAGCGCCGCGCGTCTTGGTAAGCGCTTGGTCGACCAGCTTAAGTGTGGATGCGAGTCCGGTGGTTGGGTGCGCGCGAAAGACGGCTACAGCTTCGCGAGCAGCTTCCCCGGCGAAGGGACCGTGTCCCAAACCATCGACTACCATCGCGCGCAGAACTCCCGTTACTTCGATTACTTCCCAGGCATCTCCACAGACTTCTTCAGATTCAATGGCAACACTGATACCATTGCTCTCAAAAATGCGTGACGAAGTGCAAGGATCAGAAGCGCTCAGATGCGCCCAAACGACGGTTCCGCGTCCCGGCTGACTAAAGACCTCCAACCGATTCGAAAGGCGTTTGATCGAACCAAAGCCGTTACCCGCGGTCCCGGCACTGGAAAAACCGTCGCGAAGGCATTCAGCAATGTGGCGCATTCCCGGGCCTTGATCTAAGGCGAGCAGTTCCAAACTGGAGGAGCCCGGCGTCGCGACCTCATTTACGACAATTTCACCGCCGTTCCCATGTCGAACGAGGTTCTGCGCCATCTCGGTAACGACAATCGCAGCTCTCCCGCAGAAGGTCTCGTCTTCGCTGATGCGCTGGCAAATATTGACTATGCAGCGTCTGGCAAACCCAATCTGGCTTTCTTCGTCGACCGTGATGTGCCGGCTGGAAATCATTGCCGCCTACCTCCAGCGAGTAATCTTAACCCGGGTGCCTTTACCGGGTGTCGATTCGATTTCAAATTCGTTGACGAGACGCTTTGCGCCCCCCAAACCGAGACCCATTCCATTTCCCGAGGTATATCCGTCGCGCAGAGCCAGATTAATATCCGGAATCCCTGGGCCGGAATCCACGAAATGCGCCCGCAAACCCTGCCGAACACCGTTCTGCAGCAGTTCAAGGGTGACTTCACCGCCACCCCCATAGACCAACATGTTACGCGCTAATTCGCTGGCGGCAGTGACAATTTTCGTCTGGTCAACCAGCGAAAGTTTGATCGCTACCGCTTGCCGGCGGACGGCGTGGCGCACCATGACAATATCTGCCGAAGCGGTAACCGCAATAGTTTCAGTCTTCAGCACCGGTATCCTCGTCTAAGTCTGTCATGCCGACGTTGCGGCGCAACATCTCCATCCCTTTTTCCACATCGAGGGCCGTGTGTACGCCGCTCAAGTTGAGCCCGAGCTCAACCAATGTAATGGCTACCGCGGGTTGCATCCCGACGACCACCGTTTGCGCATCCAATACCCGCGCCATTGCCGAAGTGTTGGCCAGCATCCGCCCGATAAAAGAGTCGACGATGTCCAGCGACGAGATATCAATGAGCACGCCTTTAGCGTTGCTTTTCGAAATTTTATTCGTCAGGTCATCTTGCAGAGCTGACGCCAGCTGATCGTGCATGTCGACCTGAATGGTCACCAGCAGGAAGTCTCCCATTTTCAGGATCGGAATCCGCTCCATGATGCTAAGTCAAAAGATTAGTCCTTCGATGCGGGACTCTTCAGGTTCGCCAGGGTTGCGCGCCCGCTTCGTTTCAAGGCAAAACGCAGCGCCTCGGCCATCGTGGCTTTAGTCGTGACAGCGCTGAGGTCGATTTGTAAATGCACCATCGTCTGGGCGATTTGTGGGCGGATTCCTGAAATGATGCAGTCTGCCCCCATCAGTCGCGCGGCGGCGACGGTCTTGAGGAGATGCTGTGCGACCAATGTGTCGACCGTCGGTACTCCAGTGATGTCGATGATCGCTAGCTCGGAGCGGGTATCGACGATAGTCTGCAGCAAAGTCTCCATCACCACACTTGTTCTCGCGCTGTCGAGGGTACCAATCAGCGGCAGAGCAACGATTCCTTCCCAAAGCTGAACAACGGGGGTCGACAGTTCCAGCATTTCCTCCTGCTGGCGCCGAATCACTTCCTCACGGGAACGCTGGTAAACCTCCGTGGTGTAGAGGCCAAGCTTGTCGAGCAAAAGGTCTGCGGTCAGCATGTTGTCAACCAATTCGACCGGATCGTTCTCGCTGGACCTGCGGAGCGCCGAAAAAAGCGATTGCTTCAACGAGAACACGAATGTCGCTGTTTCAGAAGGAGTAAACCCCTGGAGGCTTCGCGAGCGCGAGAAGTCTTCCAGCATCTCCAAGGTCGGCTTATATGCAGGATCTTGAATGTCGCTCAGATTGCCTAACTGCACCGCCTCGGAAAAGACTTGCAAAAAGCGATCCGAGTCAGACCGCAGCTCGGCTTCACTGATGAGGTCAGTTCGCAAATTCTGATCAGCGAGTTGTTGCCGCAGCCATTCCTGAAGAATTTGACCGCGCTGATTGAGAAGGACTTTCGTGATCGAGGCGGTCATTGTTCCGGGGTTGGATTCATTTTATTACCATTGCCGAAGCGTGCCTCGATTACAAATCCTCTATCTCAATACACTTCATCGAGCCTTTGAATGATTCGACAAGCGATTCGCCGTGACGCTGCAGAGGCCGTCCCGCTGATCTGGCAAGCGATCGGTGATCTCGCCTTTGTCTTAACTGGAACGCCCGACGTCCAAGAGACGACTTCGATTTTGATCGACTTTTTCCGGCAAGAGGACAACCGGCTTAGCTATCAAAATGCCCTGATTATGGAAGAAGAAGGTCAGTTGGTTGGGTTGGTCCTTCTCTATGACGGCGCCAAAGCCCGTGAGCTAGATTTACCCCTCGAGCGCGCAGCGGCCTTAAGATCCGGCGATTTCAATTACCGTATCCCTACCGAGGCGGAAGTGTCGGAGTTTTACCTGGATACCCTTAGCGTAATTCCGCGATGCCAAGGACGAGGGTACGGTCGCATTTTGATTGAAGCGGGGTGCGATCGGGCTCGCCAGTCGCAGCATTCGCGCATCGCCCTTCTGGTTGAAGTGGCCAATCCAGCTGCTAAAAGGCTGTACGATCGCCTCGGCTTTCGCGTCGACTACACCAGGCTTCTCGCAGGCCATGAGTACTTTCACAT
>Ga0210390_10005251_pt1 | contig 10874 bp, 8 predicted proteins | sample IncBWH11OmetaG_FD_161050 | JGI IMG/M metagenome (GOLD analysis project Ga0210390, IMG submission 161050) | Forest soil microbial communities from Barre Woods Harvard Forest LTER site, Petersham, Massachusetts, United States - Inc-BW-H-11-O ... | reverse complement strand
ACCACCTCGGGCGCGGTCCCGGTCGCGGTGCCCACCGCCCGGATGGCCAGCTTCTCGGCCAGCCCCAGGTCCACCCCGGCGAACTCCGGCGCGATCAGCCCCTGGCACAGGTAACACACCACCGGCAGCAACGGGACCGGAGTCTGCGCCACCAGCGCCGCCAGCCGCTCGATCAGCGCCAGCCGTCCGGTCGCCTGCTCCAGGTCCCGGTACGCTTCGGCCACGATCTCGTATTCCACGACGCCCCTTTCGCCCCCCTCGCCTCATCCGATCATGACACGTTGGCCGTCGTCGTGATCGAGGCCGCAAGTCCCGGCCCATCGCACCGGCCCGATGGAACATCGGGCCGCATAGAACCGCCCCGATGGAACATCGGGCCGGTTGAAGCCGACCCGATTAGCTTCTGCTCTCGTCGATGAGGCTGGCCGCAATGGCCGCGACGTGCTGGGCCGAACCGCCGAACAGGTGCAGCGCCCCGTGGGCCCGCTTGAGGTAGCGGTGCGCCGGGTGCTCCCAGGTTATCCCGATCGCGCCGTGCAGCTGGATCATCTCGGCCGCGGTCCGCATCGCCGCCTCGCAGCAGTAGACCTTGGCCGCCGCGGCCCGCAGCCCGAGCCCGGGCCCCTCTTCCGCGGCCGCCGCCCGGGACAGCGACACCGCCGACTCCACCAGGACGTGCAGGTCGGCGAGCCGGTGCTGCAGCGCCTGGAAGCTCCCGATGACCCGCCCGAACTGCACCCTGGTCAGCGCGTACCCCGTGGTCAGCTCCAGCGCCCGCCGCGCTGCGCCCGCCTGCTCGGCCGCGAGCGCCAGGCAGGCCAGGTCCCGGGCCCGCTCCAGCGCACCGGTCGCGTCCCCGCCGACCCGCCGCCCCCGCGCCCCGGTCAGCCGTACCACCGCCAGTGCGCGGGTGGAGTCCATGGTGACGCTGGCCGCCCGGCTCACCCCGTCCTGCCCCGGATCCACCTCGAACAGTCCCACCCCGGCCGGTCCCCGCGCCGCGACCAGCAGCACGTCGGCCGTGTCGCCGTCCAGCACGTAGTGCGCTTCCCCGTCCAGTTGCGCCTCACTGGCCCGGTACCCCACCTCCCCGCTGTCCCAGCGCCCGGCCCGCGTGGTCCAGGCCAGCGTCGCGGTGGCCGACCCGTCGGCGATCGCGGGCAGCAGCCGCTCGCAGGCCGGCTCGTCCCCGGTGCCCAGCAGCGCCTGCGCGGCCAGCACCGCCGATCCGAGCATGGGGGAGGGCGTGAGCCCCCGGCCGAGTTCCTCCATGACCACGCCGACCTCGGCCGCCCCGCCCCCCGCCCCGCCGTACCGCTCGGGGATCGCCAGCCCCGCCACCCCGACCTCCCGGCACAGCCGGCCCCACGCCGCTCCGCCGTCGCCCCCGGCCGAGGCTAGCAGCCCGCGCACCGCGTCTCCCAGGTCCTGCTGCTCCGCGGTCAGGCTCATCCGAGCTCCCGCAGCACCCGGGCCCGGTGCTCGGCCGGGCTGCCCCACGCGGGAACCAGCGCCCGGACCTGCACCAGCCACCGGCTGAGTTCGTACTCTGCGGTGTACCCGATCGCCCCGTGCACCTGCAGCGCAGCCCGCGCCGCCCGGTACGCGGCGTCCGCGCAGGCTACCTTGGCCGCCGACACGTCCCGGGCCGTGGTCCCCGCCCCCGCGCTCGGTGCCTCAGCGCCCAGCGCCTCCGCGGCCGCCGCCAGCAGCGGCCGGGCGAACTCCAGCCCGATGGCCACGTCCGCCAGCCGGTGCTTGACCGCCTGGAACGCCCCCACCGGCCGCCCGAACTGGACCCGCATCCCGGCGTACCGCACCGACGCCTCCAGCAGCGCCCGCCCCGCCCCCAGCAGCTGTGCCGCGCAGGCCAGCGTCCCGAACTCCATCGCCCGCCGCACCGCCCCGCCCGCGCCCTCGGCCACCACCGCACCGCCTCGCACCTCGGCCAGCGACCGCCCCGGATCCACCGACCGGTACCACCCCTCGGGCCGACCCACCGACACCACACCGTCGTCGGCCAGCAGCACCAGCCCCGCCACCTCCGCGCACGCCGCCAACGGGACCCCCGGCGGCACGGCCAGCGTCGCGATCAGATCCCCGTCCGCGAGCCCGGCCAGCCACTCCCCGAAGCCATCCCTGACAGCGAGCCGCTCGCCGCCCATGCCGTCCAGCCCGGCCAGCAGCACAGGCACCGCGGCCAACGACTCCGCCACCGGCCCCGGCACCGCGTGGTGCCCCAGTTCCTCGCACGCCACCACCAGGTCCAGCGGGCTCGCCCCCAGCCCGCCTCGCTTCTCCGGCACCGCCAGCGCGGTCACCCCCAGCCCGGCCAGCCGACGCCACAACGCCAGCCCGGACGCCAGCTCGCCGGACGCCCACTCCCGCGCCACCCCCGCCACGTCAACGTCGGTCAGCATCTCGTGCACCGCCGCCCCGAACTCCCCGCCGTTCATCGCGACGGTGCTTCCCGCGGCAGGCCCAGAAGCCGCTCCGCGATCAGCGTGCGCTGGATCTCGTTCGTGCCCGCGTAGATCGGACCCGCCAGCGCGAACAGGTAATCCTCCAGCCAGCGTCCGTCCGGCCCGTCGCGGACCTCCGCCCACGGCCCCAGCAGGTCCATCGCGGTCTCGTGCAGCGCCAGGTCGAGCTCGGACCAGAACACCTTGCCCAGGCTGGCCTCGGGCCCGAGATCGCCCGGTGTGCCGCCCGCCGCCAGCCGGTCCGCGGTGGCCTGGGTGTGCAGCTGGTAGGCCCGCGCCCCGATCCACGCGTTGGCCACCCGGTCCGCCAGGGCCGGATCCGGAGACCGACGCCACAGCGCGACCAGGCGGTCCGCTGCGGCCACGAACCGCCCCGGGCTGCGCAGCGACAGGCCCCGCTCGTGGCTCGCGGTGGACATCGCGATCCGCCAGCCCTGGCCCGGCGCGCCGACCATGTCGGAGTCCGGGACGAACACCTGGTCCAGGAAGATCTCCGCGAACCCAGTCCGCCCGCCGAGCTGCCGGATCGGCCGCACCGTCACCCCTGGCGCCCGCAGCCCGAACAGCAGGTAGCTCAACCCCTGGTGCCGCGAAGCCGAAACATCGGTCCGGAACAGGCCGAACGCCCGGTCCGCGAACGCCGCCCGCGAGCACCACGTCTTGGTCCCAGACAGCCGCCAGCCCCCGGAAACCGGCACCCCCCGTGAGCGGATCGCGGCCAGGTCGCTGCCCGCGTCCGGTTCAGACCAGGCCTGGGCCCAGATGTCGTCCGCGGCCGCCATGCGTGGCAGCAGCCGGTCGCGTTGCTCCGCGGAGCCAAAAGCGAACAGCGTCGGGGCCAGCAGGGACAGCCCGTTCTGCCCGACCCGGGCCGGCGCGCCGGCCGCGTAGTACTCCTCCTCAAAGACCAGCCACTCCGCCAGTGAGGCGTCCCGGCCGCCGTACGCGGCCGGCCAGGTGACCACGGCCAGCCGGTCCGCGGCCAGCGAGCGTTCCCAGTCCCGGTGCGCCTCGAACCCCTCGGCGGTATCCAACGACGGCAACGGTGACGCGGGCACGTGCCCGGCCAGCCAGTCCCGCACCTCGGCCCGGAACGCCTCGGTCACGCGCCCGAAGCCTTCATGCCCCGGGCGTCCAGCCCAGCCAGGTAGTCACCAGCGACCTCGGCGTTGTGCGCGTGGGCGAGGTGGTGCAGGCCGAACACCGAATCCATGCCCGGCCGCATCCCCATCAGGTCCTCGCACTGGTTGATCGCCCGCTTGGCCAGCGCCAGCCCGAACGCCGGCATCTCGGCGACCTGCCCGGCCAGCTCGAACGTCACGGCTTCCAGGGACGCGCGCGGCACCACCCGGCTCACCATGCCGGCCTGGTAGGCCCGTTCGGCGCCGAACCGCCCGCCGGTGAACAGGACCTCCTTGGCCAGCCGCGGTCCGAGCATCCACGGGTGCGCGAAGTACTCCACGCCCGGGATGCCCATCCGCACCACCGGGTCGGCGAAGAACGCGTCGTCGGCGGCCACGATCAGGTCGCACACCCAGGCCAGCATCAGCCCGCCGGCGATGCACGCGCCCTGCACCATCGCGATGACCGGCTTGGGCACCTCCCGCCAGCGCCGGCACATGCCCAGGTAGACCTCCATCTCGCGGGCGTACCGGGCGTCCGCGCCGGCCTTGCCCACGTGGTCCCACCACAGCACCGCCTGCCGGTCGAAGGACTGGTCCACGTCCCGTCCCGGGGTCCCGATGTCGTGCCCGCCGCAGAAGTGCTTGCCCGCCCCGGCCAGCACCAGCACCGCGACCCGCTCGTCGTTCACCGCCCGCGCGAACGCGGCGTCCAGCGCGTACGTCATCGCCGAGTTTTGCGCGTTGGCGTACTCCGGCCGGTTCAAGGTGATGACCGCGACCCGGTCGCGCACCTCATACAGCACCTCGTCCGCCATCAGGGCCCTCCTCCTTCAAGACGCGCTTGAGCACCTTGCCCGACGCGTTGCGGGGCAGCGCGTCGCGGAACACCACCCGCCGGGGCACCTTGTAGTTGGCCAGCCGCTCCCGGCAGAAGGCCAGCACGTCCGCCTCGGCCAGCACCTGCCCCGGCCGGGGTACCAGGAACGCCCGGCCGACCTCGCCGAGCCGCGGGTCGGGCACGCCGATCACCGCCGACTCCGCCACCCCGTCCAGCCGGGCCAGGACCTGCTCCACCTCGGCCGGGTAGACGTTGAACCCGCCGCAGATGTACATGTCCTTGATCCGGCCGGTGATGGCCAGGTACCCGGCCGCGTCCAGCCGCCCCGCGTCCCCGGTGTGCAGCCACCCGTCACCGTCGATCGCCGCGGCGGTCGCCACTGGGTCGTCCAGGTACCCGAGCATCAGGTTCGGCCCGCGCAGGAGGATCTCGTCCGAGGAAGCGATCCGCACCTCGAACCCGGCCGCCGCCCGCCCGGAGGTCAAAGCCACGAGCTCCGGCGCGTCCCCCGGACGGCACATGGTCGCCACCACCGCCTCGGTCAGCCCGTACGCGGTGAGCACCACCTCGAAGCCCAGCTCGCGCCGCATCCGCTCGACCAGGGCCACCGGGACGTCCGCCGCCCCGGTCACCGCCAGCCGCAGGCTGGACAGATCAACAGCACCAAGCCCCGGGTAATCCAAGATGCAGACGTACAAAGCCGGCGCCCCGGGCAGCACGGTGATCCGCTCCGCCTCGATCAGCCGTAGCGCCTGGCTCGCGTCGAAGACCGCCTGCGGCACCAGCGCCGCCCCGCTGACCAGGCAGGCCAGGATGCCCGCCTTGTAGCCGAACGTGTGGAAGAACGGGTTCACCACCAGGTACCGGTCTCGCGCCGTCAGGCCCGCGCACTGCGCCCACGCCCGGGCCACCCCCAGGGTCCGCTCGTGCGAGGTCACCGCGCCCCTGCTCCGCCCGGTCGTCCCCGAGGTGAACATGATGTCGCTGACGTCACCCGGCCGCACCCCATCCGCCCGCCGGCGCACCTCCGCCGTCGTGACCGAATCCGCCCGCCGCTCGAACGCGGCCCAGTCCCCGGGCACCCGCACCACTAGGTCGAGCCGGTCCGCCGCGCCGTCGCCCAGACCCTCGGCTGCGGCGCGCAGCAGCGCTCCGAGCCGGTCCACGCCCAGGAAGTCCCCGGCCACGAACAGCACCCGCGCCCCGCTGCGGCCGATCACGTCTAGTGCCTCGGGCCCGGTGAACCGCGTGCTCACCGGGACCAGGACACCGCCCGCGGTCAGCGCGCCCAGCGCCGCCACCACCCAGTAGCCGTCGTTCGGCCCCCAGACGGCCACCCGGTCGCCCGCACCCACCCCCGCCTCGATCAGCGCGGCGGCCACACCCTGGACCTGCTCCCAGAGCGAGCGGTAGCTGAGCCGGGAGCCCCCGGGCGCCGGGTCCGCCACCGCCTCCGCGTCGCCGAACTCCCTGGCCGCCCACGCCACCACGGCCGGGATCGTCAGCTCCACCCGGCGATCCTCCTAGCAAGCAAGTGCTTGGTAGGTTTACCCTACGCACCAGGGGCACCGCCGACTAGACCCACGGGCCGGCTAGACCCACGGGAGGCCCGGGTGCGGTTCACGCCGCAGGACGAGGAGTTCCGCGCCGAGGTGCGCGCGTGGCTCGACGCCAGCCTGACCGGCGAGTTCGCCAGCCTGCGCGGCGCCGGCGGCCCGGGCCGCGAGCACGAACGGCACGAGGAGCGGCTGGCCTGGAACCGCCACCTGGCCGCGGCGGGCTGGACCGCCCTGGGCTGGCCCGCCGAGTTCGGCGGCCGCGGCGCCTCCCTGGCCCGGCAGGTCATCTTCCACGAGGAGTACGCCCGCGCCGGCGCGCCCGCCCGGGTCTCCCTCGTGGGCGAGGAACTCCTCGCGCCCACCCTGATCGCGTTCGGCACGCCCGAGCAGCACCAGCGTTTCCTGCCCCCGATCAGGGCCGTGACCGAGCTGTGGTGCCAGGGCTACTCCGAACCCGGCGCCGGCTCCGACCTGGCCAACGTCGCCACCAAGGCCACCCTTGACGGTGACGAGTGGGTGATCACCGGCCAGAAGATCTGGACCTCGCTGGCCCACGTGGCCGACTGGTGCTTCGTGCTGGCCCGGACCGAGCCCGGCTCGACGCGCAGCAAGGGCCTGTCCTACCTGCTGGTCCCGATGCGCCAGCCCGGGGTCACGGTCCGCCCGATCCGCCAGCTCACCGGCACCTCGGAGTTCAACGAGGTGTTCTTCGACGGCGCCCGCACCGCCGCGGCCCACGTCGTCGGCCAGCCCGGCGACGGCTGGAAGGTCGCCAAGGCCACCCTGGCCCTCGAACGCGGCGCGGCCATGCTCGGCCTGCAGGTCGGCTTCCGCCGTGACCTCGACCGCCTGCTGGAAGCAGCCCGCCAGACCGGCGCGGCGACTGACCCGCTGCTCGCAGACAAGCTGGCCCGGGCCTGGATCGGCCTGGAGGCGGTCCGCGCCTACGCCCTGGATACCCTGGGCGGCGGCGACCCCACGCAGGCCTCGGTGCTGAAGATCCTGTGGTCCCGCTGGCACCAGCGCCTCGGCGAGCTGGCCATGGAGGTCCTCGGCGCCGAGTCCATGACCGGCCACGACGAATGGCAGCGCCTGTTCCTGTTCAGCCGGGCCGAGACGATCTACGGCGGGTCGGACGAGATCCAGCGCAACATCATCGCCACCCGCGCCCTCGGCCTGCCCCGACCCCAAAACCCGTGACCGGCCACCACCTGCTCGAGGGCAAGGTCGTGGTGATCACCGCCGCGGCCGGCACCGGCATCGGCGGCGCCGCGGCCCGCCGCTGCCTCGAGGAAGGCGCCCAGGTCGTGATCAGCGACCAGCATCACCGGCGCCTGGCCGCCACCCGCGAGGAACTAGCCCAGGCCCACGGCGACCGGGTCTGGTCTCAGCCCTGCGACGTCACCGACGAGGCGCAGGTCCAAGCGCTGATCGAGGGCGCCGCCGCCCGTTTCGGCCGCATCGACGTGCTGGTCAACAACGCCGGCCTGGGCGGCACCGCCTCCGTCCTGGACATGACCGACGAGCAGTGGCTCCGGGTCCTCGACGTCACCCTGACCGGCACGTTCCGCTGCACCCGGGCCGCGCTGCGCCAGATGGTGGCCCAGGGCCACGGGGGAGCGGTGGTCAACAACGCCTCCGTCCTGGGCTGGCGCGCCCAGCCCGGCCAGGCCCACTACGCCGCGGCCAAGGCCGGCGTGATGGCGCTCACCCGCTGCGCCGCCCTCGACGTCGCCCCGCACGGCATCCGCGTCAACGCCGTCGCCCCCAGCCTGGCCATCCACCCCTTCCTGGCCAAGGTCACCAGTGAGGACCTCCTCGCCGACCTGGCCAGCCGCGAAGCCTTCGGCCGCGCCGCCGAACCCCGCGAGGTCGCCAACGTCATCGTCTTCCTGGCCAGCGACTACGCGAGCTACATGACCGGCGAGGTGGTCTCGGTCAGCGCCCAGCACCCCTGAGCCCCGCACCACTGCCCGCCGCACGGACCCAGCCGCGTTCGGCCCAAAATGATTTATTCCGAACGGTCCGTGGCTCACCTACCCCCGCCCGGCTGGCCCTGGCCGGTCTGGAGGTACAGCGTGCTGAAGGACTGGCGGATCGTTCGCGGTCCCAGGTGGCGGGCCTGGTCGGCAGGCAGGCCGGCCCGGGTGGCGAGGCGGCGCAGGGTCGAGCGCACGTCGGCGGCGAACAGCCGCCCGCCGGTCCTGGTGGCGAACAGCGCTCGATCGCCGGCCGGGCCGGCCCGGCCCGCGAGGTAGGCGTCGATCCGGGACGCGGCCGCGCCGGGCAGTGGCAGGCCTTGTCGCCGGCCGTTGGCACGGGTGACCCAGAGCACCCGTCGCCCGCCGCTGGTGCCGACGTCGGCAACGTTGGCGCCGGTTACCTCGCTCAGGCGGACACTGGTGAGCAGCAGGACGGCGATCAGGGCTGCGGTGCGGGCGCGCTGGGGGCCGGGCGCGGTGTCGGCCGCGTGCATCAGCGCGAGGGCCTGATCCTGGGTGAGCGCCGTCCCGGGCGGGGCGTGCGGGCCGGGACGGGGCCGCGCGATGCCGGCGGCCGGGCTGGCGGTGAGGTGCGCGCGCCGGACCAGCCAGGCGTACCAGCTGGAGATGGCGGCGAGCTTGCGCGCCGCGCTGGCTGGGGACAGTCCCGCGTTATCCAGTTGCCTCGCGTACCGGACTACGTGCAGCGCGGTGACGCCGGTGACTGGGTGCACTCCCTGCTGCTGGCACCAGGTTAGCCACGACGGTGCGCGCCCGGGCCGCTGCTGCGGCGTGCTGCCGATGTCGCGGGCATAGGCGGCGCGGGTGTTCTCCGACCGCCTGGTGGAAAGCCAGGCGGTCACCAGAAGGGTGACCGGATCCGCGTCGGCCGCCACGGCGGCTACGACCGGTCCCGGTGGCTGGCTGCTACCCATGACCGAACCTTATCCTCGATAATCGCGATTATGAAGGATTTCTTACCTTCGGGAGAGCGGAGTTCGCGGTTAGCTCGGACACTTGTGTCCGGGGATCCCTTGCCTGACTCGGGCGGGTCCTGTACGGTGGTGGCCGAACAGTACATTTCGCGGCGGATCGCAAATATCCGGTTCCAGGCGAAAATTTGGCCCCCCGCGTGTTCAGGGCCGCTGATAGGTACTACGAGCCGGGTCTGGTCTGTCCCCAGTAGTGCGGGAGCTGCTCATGCCGCAGCCGATCGTGCGACTCATCGCTCGTCGAGCGGTGCAAGTCGCGATCGTGGCTGCCGGAATCATGGTCGCCCTGCTGGCGTTCTCCCGCCAGGCGCACGCAGACACCGCGCCCCCCGCCGCCACCGGCCCGCTCACCTCGGCCACCGGCCCGCTAACCTCGGCCACCGGCTCGGTTACGTCGACCATCGGCTCGGTCACCTCGGCGATCACCGGCACGACCACCAGCTCCGCCACCACGGCGACCGGCACGAGCACCAGCTCCGCCACTGCGGCGACCGGCACGAGCACCAGCTCCGGCTCGGGCACCTCGGCCGCTACCAGCACCGGGTCCGGCACCAGCACCCCCGCGGTGGCGCCGGTCACGTCCGCAGTGGCGCCGGTCACGTCCGCGGCCACTTCCGCCACCAGCGCGGTCACCTCGGCTGCTACGGCGGTCACCACTAGCTCCGCCATCGGCCCGGCCACCTCGGCCACTGGCTCGGCTACGTCGGCCACCGGCTCGGTCAGCTCGGCGGTCACCGGCACGAGCATCAGCTCCGCCACCGCGGCGACCGGCACGAGCACCAGCTCCGGTACGGGCTCCGGCCCGGGAACCCCGGCCGCGACCAGCACCGGGTCCGGCACCAGCACCCCCGCGGCGGCGCCGGTCACTTCCGCCGCTTCGGCGGTCACTGGCACGGTCACCTCGGCCGCGACCAGCGCCACGTCAGCCGCGACCAGCGCCACGTCAGCCGCACCCGGCACGAGCACCAGCTCCGGCTCGGTCACCTCGGCCGTCTGGGCGGCCGTCGGGACGAGTACCGGGTCCGGCTCCGGTCCGAGCACCGGGTCCGGCTCTGGCACGGTCACCGGCACGGCTTCCGGCCTGCTGGCTCCGGTCACCTCCGTCCTGACCCCAGTGACGTCGACGGCTACTTCCGCCACCGGCTCCGGCTCCGGCTCGGTCACCTCCGCCATTGGCTCGGTCACCTCGACCGTCTCGGCGGCCGTCGGCACGAGTACCGGGTCCGGCTCCGGTCCGAGCACCGGGTCCGGCTCTGGCACGGTCACCGGCACGGCCTCGGGCCTGCTGGCTCCGGTCACCGGCACGGCCTCGGGCCTGCTGGCTCCGGTCACCGGCACGGCCTCGGGCCTGCTCGCTCCGGTCACCGGCACGGCCTCGGGCCTGCTCGCTCCGGTCACCGGCACCGCCTCGCGCCTGCTCGCTCCGGTCACCGGCACCGCCTCGGGCCTGCTGGGCCCGGTGACCGGCACGCTGACCGGCACGGTCTCGGGTCTGCTGGGCCCGGTCACTGGCACGCTGACCGGCACGGTCTCGGGTCTGCTGGGCCCGGTCACTGGCACGCTGACCGGCACTGTCTCGGGTCTGCTGGGCCCGGTGACCGGCACGCTGACCGGCACGGTCTCGGGTCTGCTGGGCCCGGTCACTGGCACGCTGACCGGCACGGTCTCGGGTCTGCTGGGCCCGGTCACTGGCACGCTGACCGGCACTGTCTCGGGGCTGCTGGGCCCGGTCACTGGCACGCTGACCGGCACGGTCTCGGGTCTGCTGGGCCCGGTCACTGGCACGCTGACCGGCACTGTCTCGGGTCTGCTGGGCCCGGTGACCGGCACGCTGACCGGCACTGTCTCGGGTCTGCTGGGCCCGGTGACCGGCACGGTGACCGGCACTGTCTCGGG
>Ga0210390_10005250_pt1 | contig 10875 bp, 12 predicted proteins | sample IncBWH11OmetaG_FD_161050 | JGI IMG/M metagenome (GOLD analysis project Ga0210390, IMG submission 161050) | Forest soil microbial communities from Barre Woods Harvard Forest LTER site, Petersham, Massachusetts, United States - Inc-BW-H-11-O ... | reverse complement strand
CCTGCATTTACCTCAACCCTCCCTGCGGACAAATCACCCGTCAGGCTAGCACCCGCGTTCGGATTGCCAGGGTGGCCGAGACCATGGCGGCGGCGCTGCCGATGGCCACCGGGATCGTGAGGTATGCGATCAGGTCCCAGTGGCGCAGGCCGGTGACCGCCGCGAACAGCGGCGGCCCGACGAGCCCGCCCGCGCTGCCGACCTGGACGAGGATGCCGTTGACCAGGGGCAGCGCCGCATCGCTGCGGGCAACCGCGGGCAGGCTGGCGTAAGCCGCGGATGCGGCGAGGCCGATGGCGAACACCAGGGCCGCGCCGGCGCCCACGATGACGGCCGCGGGCAGGCCGCCGGCCAGGGCGGCGAACGCGAGCGGCGGGCACGCCAGCATGGCTCCGGCGAGGGTTGAGGGCCGGACGCCCCGGCGCAGCAGCACCGCGGCGACGGCGTTGGCGGGGATGCTGGCCGCCGCCACGACCGATGTAGCCGCGCCGGCGGCGGCCGCCGACATGCCCAGACGGCTGGTCAGAAAGGCGGGGTAGAGGGAGACCATCCCGACAGCCAGCAACGACAGCAGCCCGAACCCGGCAGCGAGCTGCAGCGGGCCCGCGAGGCGCAGGCGGCTTGCCGGCGGTGCCGCATCCGCGGGCGCTGCTGCCGGCTCGAGCGGAACTGGTGCGGGCCGCCGCGCGGTCACGAGAACAGCACCGGCCGCGGCCGCGCATCCTGCCGCGAGCGCCAGGAGCCAGACGCGCCACAGACCGCCGCCGGCCGCGCCGCCCGCGGCGGCGCTGATCGCCAGGCCCGCCGGGGTGCAGCCGCCCCACAGCGCCAGTGCGGCCGGGCTCCGGTCTGGGGCCAGCTGCCGGACTAGCGCGACCGGGCCGCCGACGACGATGACGAGATAGCCGGCGCCCTGCAGTGCCCGGAGGCCGAGGAGGGCGGCCTGGTCCGGCGCGGCGACGGTCATCAGCGCGCCGGTGACGGCCATGATGCCAAGGCCGGCGGCCAGCCACGGCCGCGCGTCACGGTGGCGCAGCCAGATGCCGGCGGGGGCAGCGAGAGCGGCGGTGGTCAGCGTGATGAGCGAGATCGTCGCGCCGAGGCCCAGCGGCGAGAGGCCGAAGGCCAGGCGGACGGCATGGGACACGGGGGCGATCTCGCCGAGACTCGCGGCGGCGAGGACTCCCGCGGCGATCGCGGCGGCGGGGCCAGCCCACGCTGGCGGAGTGATTCTCTGCCGCCGGGCCCGCCTCAACGGTGAGCCACGCGGTCAGTCACTCCGGCATTGTCGCAAATCGGCTGCGGGCGCGGGTCAGGCTGAGCTGGCCGGCGGCGCGGGCTGATGACTTGCCGGCGGGTCTGCGGGATCATGGCCCTATGCACGTCGTCGGTCTCGTCCTGCATCCCAAGCGTGATTCGGCTGACGCCGTCGAGGCCGTGCTCGGCTGGGCTGCGCGCCGCAACATCCAGGTCCTAGGCATCGACACCGAGGTCAAGCGGCTCAACTGCGCCGCGGAAGCCGTTTCCCCGGCTGAGCTGGGCAGCCGCTCGGACCTGGTGGTCAGCCTCGGCGGAGATGGCACGATGCTGCGGGCGATGCGGCTTGCCGACCGGCAGAATGCGCCCGTCCTCGGCGTGAACCTCGGCAAGCTTGGCTTCCTCGCGGAGGTCGACGTGCCCGACCTGGCCGACGCGCTGTCGGCCATCGATGAGCACCAGTTCACCGTGGAGCCCAGGCTCGCGGTGGATGCGGTGGTCGACGGCCAGATCGTGACCGCGTTCAACGACGTGGCGGTCGTCCGCTTTCCCGGCCAGCCGACCGCCGTGGTGGCGGTACGCGCGGGCGGTCATCCGTTCGTGAGCTACGCGGCGGATGCGGTCGTCGTGGCCACGCCCACCGGCTCGACCGCCTATAGCTTCTCGGCGGGCGGTCCGATCGTCAGCCCCTCGGTCGAGGCCCTCCTGGTCACGCCGGCCGCGCCGCACTCGGCGTACAACCGCGGCCTCGTCATTTCCGTGCTGGACAGCCTGGAGCTCGAGCTGCTCCCGGGCAGCGGGCAGCTCGCGGTCGAGGTCGACGGGGGAGTCGCCGCCAACGTCCGGCCCGGCGACCGCATCGAGCTGCGACCGCGGCCGGGTGCCGCGCACGTCGTCAGGCTGGGCCGGACGACGTTCTACGAGCGCGCCCGCCGCAAGCTGCGCCTGGCCGACTCGGCCGAGATCCCGGTCACCTGGCCTTAGCCCGACTGGGCGAGCGCGGTCTGGTAGAGCGCAGCCATGTTGGCGCGGAAGCGCGCGGCGTAGGAGACCGACGGAGTGTTGCCGCCCTGCTCGTAGCCGCCGATGACGCCGATGACCGTTCCGACGCCGGTGGACGAGTTCACCTTGGTCACGAACGGGCCGCCGCTGGTGCCGTTGTAGTATCCAGCGCAGTCGAACATCAACTGCGTGGCCCCGTAGGGGAGCGGGGTGTTCGTGCAGGCGATGAGCTCGTCCGTGCCGTCGGGATAGCCGTAGACCGTCACCGAGCCCGACACCGCGTTGACGCCGATGGTCTCCGCGCCCGTGAGGGCCTCCAGCGTCGTCTTGCTGCCCGGCTGGCTCACGACGAGGAAGGCGAAGTCGTCGTCGGGGTCATCCGCCTCCTGCCACCCCTGGTCGACGATCATCCGGGTGACGACCCAGGCGCCGTACGGCGCCCGCCCGTGGCTGTAGTCCGGTACGAACGCGATGCTGCCGGGCACGTGCCCAGAAATGCAGTGCGCGGCGGTCAGGACCAGGTCACCGGCCGGGCTGTCCACGACGCTGGCCGAGCAGTAGTGCTGCTGGAGCTGGCCACGGGAGTTGACGGTAAACAGCGCGCCGACAGCCGGGGCCTGGCCGGGGGCCGCCTTGGGCATGGGCTCGCTCGTGGCCAGACCAGCGTGCGCACACCAGATGACGCTGAAGGTGACGGCAATGACAAGGACGGCTGCGGCCACGCCCCATCGGATCAGCAAGCCCGCACCGCCGGCAGTGACCCCCTGCCAGCGCGACCCGACCCGCGCATCCCGCCTCCCGCCCGTCACCCGTGACAACGGGCTGCCCGGTCAGTCCCGTTTCACACTCTGTGACCGTTCTGAGGACAGGGTAAAGGCAGAACCTCGAAGTGGTAAACAACGAACGCTGGGAATCTGCTCAGAGTTCGGTGCCCGGCGGTCCCGCGACCCGGCTAAGGGCTGGCAGGCTGCCGGAATGTCGGCCAGCGCCGCAGGCGCTGCCATGCGAGCGCGCTGCCGATCGTCGCGCCGACGATCAGTGACGTTACGTGACCGACCGGCGACACGGAAAGCTGGGTCAGCCCGCTGAAGATCTGGCCCACGACGATGAGGATGACGAAGGCGAGCGCCGCGGCCGCGCGGGCCAGCCAGCTTCCCCAGATGAGGCCGACGGCGATCGCGGTCACGACCACGTACGACGGCCCGACGTCGGTGATCAGCCGGTCGGAGCCCGGCATCGTGCCGTCGTCGATCCGGTACCAGAGGATTCCCTCGCTGACGAGGGTCCCGATCACGTTGCCGGCCAGGCAGGTCGCGATCGTGCGCCAGTTGCCGAGGACGGAGTTGGCCGAGAACAGGGCCAGCGCGATCAGCGGCGGCCACGCCAATAGCGCCCCGCCGGCGAAGAACGCCGACGCGATCATGGGCAGGACCGGGTCGCGGGCCAGATTGTGAACGTTCGTGCTCGCCCAGGCGAGCACGGTGGCCTGGGACTGGGCGGGCAGGAGCGAGTAGACGATCTCGGCCACGATGAATGCGGCCAGGTACGTCCAGGCCGCCGCATACCGGGCGAGCGATGCGCGGATAGCGGTGCCTGACGGCATCACTGGCCTGGGCATGCGGACCAGGGTAAGGGACCGGGCTGTCCGTCGCCGGAGCGCCGCGGCCGGTGACTGGCTGCGCGGGGCGCTGGGCTGGCAGGCTGGGCGGATGGTCGACCGCCTGTTCGCCGAGCCGGACCTCGCCGCGCTGTACGACCGGTTCTGCGCCTGGGACCGGCGTGCCGACTTCGACTTCTATCTCCCGATGGTGATGGCGGCCGGCAGCGTGCTCGACGTCGGCTGTGGGACAGGCATGCTCCTCCGCCGGGCGCGCCGCGACGGGCATCGCGGACGCCTGTGCGGGCTTGACCCGGCCGCGGCGATGCTCGACGTGGCCCGCGCCCGGCCGGACGTCGAGTGGGTACTCGGCGACTTGTCGACAATCAGCTTCGCGAGCGAGTTCGAGCTGATCATCATGACGGGGCACGCGTTCCAGGTACTGACCGGGGATGCGGAGCTGCGGACCGCGCTCGCCGCCGTCCGGGCGGCCTTGGCGGGGAACGGGCGATTCGCGTTCGAGACCCGGAATCCGGCGGCTCGCGGTTGGGAGCGGTGGACGGCCGCGAACGTGGCGGAGGTCACTGGACCCGACGGTCAGGTCTTGCGGATGGTCAACGAGTTCGAGACGCCGGTGACGGGCGAGCTCGTGTCGTTCACCACCACGGTTAGCGGCACTGGCTGGGCGCGGCCACAGGACAGCCGGAGCACGCTTCGGTTCCTGAGCGCGGACTCGCTGGCGGGGTTTCTGTCGGAGGCCGGGCTTACGGTGGAAGAGCAGTACGGCGATTGGGACGGGCAGCCGCTGATGCCGTCTAGCCCGGAGATCATCACGATCGCGCGAGCCGGTAGTTGACTGGGCTCGAATACCTGTTCGATAATGGTGTCATGGGAGCTGAGTCGGCAGCGCAGGTAATCTCGCTGTCGTCGGCACGGCACCGCGAGGATGTGCTGACCGGCGCAGGCTTCCTGCCGGTGCTTCCGGCGCTGCGGGAGCTGCTGCCCTCAGGCGGGCTCGCCCGCGGGGCCGTGGTGACAACGGAAGACTTCGGGCTGCTCAGCCTCGCGCTGGCCGCGGGTGCATCGGCGGACGGGGCCTGGTGTGCCATCGCGGGAGTGCCGTCCGTAGGCGTGCGGGCCGCGGCGGAGGCGGGCCTCGACCCCGCGCGGCTGATCCTGATCGCTGATCCTGGCCGCAGCTGGCCCCAGGTGGTGGCGTCGCTGCTGGACGGGTTCGACATCGTGCTGCTGCGGCCGCCCGAGTCGCCGTCGGCCCAGCTGCGCCGCAAGCTGGAGGCCGCGGCGCGCCGGTACGGGAGCGTGCTGCTGGTGGCCGGGGACTGGCCGGGGGCGCAGGCCCGGCTGGCGGTGACCGACGAGGAATGGATCGGGATCGGCACCGGGCACGGACGGCTGCGCGCGCGCAAGGCGCGGGTCGTCGCGTCCGGCCGGGGCGCGGGAGAGCGGCCGCGCAGCTGCTGGCTGTGGCTGCCAGGACCCGAGGGCGGCGTCGCGGCGGCCGAGAGCGCCGTGGTGGTGACCGAGCCGCTGGTCAGTATCGGATAAGCGGGCGGATGTGACGGGCACGACCAGCGCTGGACCGCGGCGGGTGCTCGTCCTGCGCTACCCGGACTGGGCCGAGCCGGACACCGAGCCCGCGGATCCCGCGGCGGCGGCGCGCGAGTTCGAACCGGTCGTCGCGATCGTGGAGGAGTTCTGCCCGCAGGTCGAGGTGCTGCGGCCGGGCCTGGTCGCGATCGCTGCCCGCGGGCCCGCACGCTACTTCGGCGGTGAGGCAGCGCTGGCTGCCAGGCTGGCGGAGGCCGTCAGCGCGCGCGAGACCGCCTGCCAGGTCGGAGTCGCGGACGGCCTGTTCGCCGCGGGTCTGGCGGCGCAGGCGGGCCCGGCCGGGGTGCTGGTGCCGCCGGGGGAGTCGCCGGAGTTCCTGGCCGGGCTGCCGGTGGGCGTGCTGCTGTCGGCGGGACCGACGTTCGCCGCCCTGGACGTTCCCGAGCTGGCCGACCTGCTGCCGAGGCTCGGCATCCGCACGCTGGGTGAGTTCGCGGCCCTGCCCGCCGCGGAGGCCGGCAGCCGGTTCGGCGCGCTGGGTCTCATCGCGCACCGGCTGGCGCGCGGGCTTGACCCGCGGCCGCTGGCGCCGCAGCCGCCCCGGCTCGACCTGTCGGTCGAGCATTCGTTTGAGCCGCCTGCCGACCAGTCCGAGCCGGTGGTGTTCGCCGCCAAGACGCTGGCCGATCAGATGCATGTCCGGCTGGCGGGACGCGGGCTTGCCTGCGTGCGCGTGCAGGTGCAGGTGCGGTGCGAGGACGGGCAGGAGCTCAGCCGGCTGTGGCGGCATGACGGGCTGCTGTCCGCGCTGGCCGTCGCGGAGCGGGTGCGCTGGCAGCTGGATGGCTGGCGGGCCGGACCCGGTGACCAGGAGGAAGGAATCGGCTCCGGCGGCATCACGCTGCTGCGGCTGATCCCCGATCAGCTGGTCCGGGCCACCGGGCACCAGCTCAGCCTGTGGGGCGACGCCGTCATCAGCGACCGCGTGGCCCGCGCGGCGATCCGGGTGCAGGCCATGCTCGGGCACGGCGCCGTGACCCAGCCGGTGCTGTCCGGCGGGCGCACGCCGGCCGACCGCGTGCTGCTCGCCCCGTTCGGCGACGCCGCGGTACCGCCGCGCCCGGCGGACCGGCCGTGGCCTGGGCAGATTCCCGCGCCCTCCCCGGCCACCGTGTACCAGCAGCCATTGGCCTGCCGCGTCACCGACGACTCAGGCCGGCCGGTGACCGTCAGCGGGCGCGCGCAGACGTCCGCGCCGCCCGCCTGGCTGTCGGAAGGCGGCCGGCCCGCTCGCGCCGTCACCGGCTGGGCCGGCCCGTGGCCGGTCACCGAGTGCTGGTGGGATGCGGCGCGGGCCCGCCGGCAGGCTCGGTTCCAGCTCGTGACCGCCGACGGCAGCGCATGGCTGGCCGTGCTGCAGGACGGCCAGTGGCTCATCGAGGCCCGCTACGACTGATCCCCGCCGGCCGGGGACAGGGCCAGCCGCTTGATCATGATCAGGGTCGGCTGGCCCTCGCCCCACAGGCCGTGCAGTTCCTCCAGCGGGATGAACCCGACACCGAGGTAGAACTTCCTGGTCAGCTGGTAGCCAGGGTCGGGATGGCTCGGGCCGAGGGTCTTGACCTGAAGGAACTGAGCACCGTCGGCGACCAGGTCGGCTTCCAGCGCGCTCACGAGCGCGCGGCCGACGCCACTTCGGTGCAGCGCCGGGTCAACCGCCATGAGATGAATCTCGGCCGACTGCGGGAAATGCCTGGCCGCCAGCAGCACGCCGACCGGCTGGTCGCGGTCCGGCCCGCTGGTCCTGGCCCCGGGCGGCCAGGCCAGGTAGGTCGGCAGCTCACCGGCCGCGGCGATGTACCCCTCGTTCGAAGCCGGGAGGCCGAACCAGGTGGGCAGCAAGCCGAGCAGCCGCTCCACCGAGACCGGATCCTGCTCGCCGGAAGTGATCAGCCAGTCCGCCGTGCTCACCCGAGCACCGTAAAGCGACCCCAGGTTGCTAGGCCGCGATTCTCTTCCATTCGTACAAGCCCGCGTCCGGGCGGAGTGAATCGCGGGCGCCCTGCATGACCAGCCAAGCACAGGATCCGGCTGTCGGCAGGCGCTGGCACGATAGCGGGATGCCCGCACCTTACGCCGCGCCGTGCTGCCCGCGACTCGATCCGCTCGCGGTGACTGCGCTCGCCGACCGGGTGGTAGCGGAGTCGTGGCTGCTCGCTGCGCTGGACGCGGTGGCGGCGAGCGGGCTGCCCGACGCGTGGATCGGGGCCGGCGCGATCCGCGACGTGGTCTGGGGCCAGCTGCACGACGGCTTCGACCCGTCGGCGGTGAAGGACATCGACGTCGCCTACTTCGATCCCGCGGATTTGAGCCAGGAACGGGATAGCTCCGCCGAGCATGTCCTTCGCTCGCTGGCCGACCTGCCCTGGGAGGCCACGAACCAGGCGGCCGTGCACCGCTGGTACCACGAGTACTTCGGCGGGGAGCCGGTGGAGGCGTTCGTGAGCGTGCACGACGCGGTCGCGACGTGGCCGGAGACCGCGACCTGCGTGGCGGTGCGGCGCACGCCGGCGGGGATCGAGGTCTGCGCTCCCCATGGGCTCGGTGATCTGCTGGACGGCGTCTGGCGGGTCAACCCGGTCCGGGTGACACCGGCGACCTCGCGGGCCCGGCTGGCCAGGCAGCGAGTTCACCAGAGATGGCCGCGAGTGACGGTCATTCCGCCAGCGTGAGCGAAGCCCGTTCCCTAGTCAGCTGGCCTGAAGGGTTGAGGAGATCTTGTCGAACGTCGGCAGGTAGGTCGAGGGCTGGTCGGTGCTCAGGGTCAGGAAGCAGATGTGGCCGGTGTCGGTCAGGTCCGCGACCTGAACCTCGGTGATCGTGAAGCCGCCCGTCGTCTGGGCCTCGAGCTGAACCCTGATCGCGTCGTTAGTGCTGGTCGACGACAGGGTGGTCACGGAGACCACGTGCACGTGCAGGCTGGCGTACTCGGACCGCAGCTCCGAGCTGATCACGCTGACCGACCCCGGGCCCGGCTCGATGGCGGTTGTGGTGCAGTACGCGTTCGCGTTGGTCGCGAACTTGTGCACCGACGCGAGGGCTGACTGGAGGTCGGCCATGAACAGCGCGTGCTGCTTGGCCAGAAGCTCCATATCGGTCTTCATCGTGGTGTCGGGCACGCCCTTGATCGAGAACTTCTTCAGCGCCGCGGAGATGCTGATCTTCGACAGGTCGATGGCAACCCAGCTGCGCGGCACGGCGACCCAGACGCCCAGCGTGCTGCTGCCTACCCACTGATAGCCCGCGGGGGGCGCGGCCGCCGGGCTCTGGCCGGCGGTGGGCGTCGCCGGCGCGCTGCTCACCGGAGCGCTGGTGCTGGTGCTGGACGGGTGCGATGGCGGAGCGCTGGGCCCGGTCCCCGTGCAGGCGCTGAGCGCGAGCGGGACGGCTACGGCCAGCGTCAGCGCCAGCGGAAGGCGCCGGGAAATGACCTTACGCATCCACGTACCCCGATCTCAGCAGAAATCCTCATTACCTGGGTGTTCCTACACCAGACGCGATGAAGTCCGCAAGGCGATGACTAATTCGCCGCGCGCGTGTCGGCGGACAGAAATCCGCCGGCGAATGTGTCGATCCGGGTGTGGCCGCTTCGTGTAGGGGTCAGAGAGCCGGCGGAGGGCCGGCTGACCAGCAGGGAGGCAAGGCAATGGGCAGGATCGTGGTCAGCGAGTTCATCTCGCTCGATGGTGTCATCGGGGACCCGGCCTGGAGTTTCGACTTCGACCGCGGCCAGGAGGGCGACAAGTACAAGCTCGAGGAGCTGTTTGCGAGCGACGCGCTGCTGCTGGGCCGGGTCACGTACCAGACCTTCGCGGAGGCGTGGCCGTCGAGGACGGACGAGGAGGGCTTCGCCGACCGGATGAACGGCCTGAAGAAGTACGTCGTGTCGTCGACCCTGACCGATGCCGGCGCTTCGTGGAGCGACACCACCGTGCTGCGGGGCGATCCGATCGCCGAGATCACCGCGCTGAGGGCCGCGCCCGACCGTGACATCCTGGTCTACGGCAGCGGGCAGCTGGTGAAGGCGCTGCTGGCGGGCGGCCTGGTGGACGAGCTGAGGCTCATGGTCTTCCCGGTCATTCTGGGCAGCGGGCAGCGGATGTTCCCCGACGAGATGGACAAGATCAGGTACTCGCTGGCCGACGCCCGGCCGGGAGGGGACGGCGTCTACATGCTCACTTACCGGCTGCGCGCCAGCTAGCTGGAACGGAGGAGGGCCATGCGGCAGTACCTGCTGAGCGTGTACCCGGTCGAGAGCGATCCGCCGGCCTCGCCGGAGGCCATGCAGAAGGTCTACGACGACGTCGACGTCTTCAACGGCGAGGTGCAGGCGGCGGGCGCCTGGGTGTTCGGCGGCGGGCTGCACCCGCCGGCGACCGCGACGGTCGTGCGGCGCCGGGCCGGCGAGCTGGTCATGACCGACGGGCCGTTCGCCGAGGGCAAGGAGCAGGTTGGCGGCTTCTGGGTCATCGCGGCGGCCGACCTGGACGCCGCGCTCGCCTGGGCGGCCAGGGCGACCGAAGCCTGCGGCCATCCGGTTGAGGTGCGCCCGTTCGAAGAGCTGCCGGACAGCTGACGGCCCGTGCCGCCGATGCCCGGAGTGGAAAGTGGCGAGATCGAGCGCGTCTTCCGCGCGGAATACGGCCGCTGCGTGGCAGTCCTGGTCCGCGTCTTCGGCGATATCGACCTCGCCGAGGAGGCGGTCCAGGACGCCTTCACGGTGGCGGTGCAGCGATGGCCGGAGGCGGGCCTGCCGCCAAGCCCAGCCGGGTGGATCATCACCACGGCGCGCAACCGCGCGATCGACCGGCTGCGCCGGGAGGCCTCCCGGACCGACCGGCATGCTGAAGCACAGCTTCTGTATGCCCGCGACGACGCCGCGGATGAGGAGCTGGCCGTGCGTGATGACCGCCTCCGGCTGATATTCACCTGCTGCCACCCGGCGCTGGCGGTCAGCGTTCAGGTGGCGCTGACGCTCCGGCTGCTCGGCGGGCTGACCACCGCGGAGATCGCGCACGCGTTCCTGGTCAGCGAGCCGACCATGGCCCAGCGCATCGTCCGGGCGAAGGGCAAGATCCGGGACGCGGGCATCCCGTACCGGGTGCCCAGCGAGGCGGAACTGCCCGACCGGCTGCGGGCCGTACTCGCGGTCGTCTATCTGATCTTCAACGAGGGCTACACCGCGAGCTCCGGTAATGAGCTCGTGCGCGAGGACCTGTGCGCGGAGGCGATCCGCCTCGGCCGGCTGCTCGCGCAGCTGATGCCCGACGAACCGGAGGTCATGGGCCTGCTGGCGCTCATGCTCCTGACCGCGTCGCGGCGGGCGGCGCGGACCACGACCGACGGCGACCTGGTGCTCCTGGCCGACCAGGACCGGGCCCTGTGGGACG
>Ga0210390_10005249_pt1 | contig 10875 bp, 15 predicted proteins | sample IncBWH11OmetaG_FD_161050 | JGI IMG/M metagenome (GOLD analysis project Ga0210390, IMG submission 161050) | Forest soil microbial communities from Barre Woods Harvard Forest LTER site, Petersham, Massachusetts, United States - Inc-BW-H-11-O ... | reverse complement strand
GAACCCAATGACGCCGCCGGCTTACTGATTGCGATGGCCGAAGGCTATGGCTCGCTGGCAAAGAATGCTCAGGATCCGAAAGTGATAAAGGCGGGGATCAAAAATATCGTGGGCTGGCTGAGGTCTCTGCGCCAGCCGGGCAACCGCATCGTACTCTCGGACAGTCAGCATCGCGATCGGGCGAAACGCTTCAAACTGCATCATGAAAGTCGTCGTCCGGAAGTGGTACGCATCCTGGGAGAAGAAAGACTGGGGCCCAATGGATAGCCTGCTCGCCGATAACTTCACCTTTACAAGCGCGGCCGGCGACGATCACATCAGCAAGAGCACTTTCAAAACGCGATGCTGGGAAACGCAGATCGATTTCATTGGACATTTTGACCTGGAGCGAATCGCCACTGGTGCAGACGATGCTTTTGTGAAGTATCTTTGCCACACCAAGGACGGTAAATCGTTCCGGAACGTGGAGTATCTCCGAATCAAGAACGGAAAGTTGCAATCGATCGAGTGTTATTTCGGCGCGCAATCCAGCTTTCCGTCAGCAGTGAGCACTGGGCAGAGGTAACTCATGGGCCTGCAAGGTAAGACGTGGGGTGCCGATCTGCCGAAATCACCGGTGATGCTGAATCTACAATTCAAAGGCGCTCAACCAATCGACGTGTTTGTCGTCCCGATGGGCAGGCGGTCAGACCGATCCGCTGCCCCGGTCATGTACGACCATTTCAGAACTCCCGCGAGTAAACTTCAACAACGTGTTGCATCGACCGTCTGAGCCGAAAGGGTCACAGGAGTTAGCCTCAGCAAAGGGCAAGGCCTTCGTTCCCGCTTACCGCTTACCGCTTACCTCTTACCTCTCACCGATCCAGATCGTGTCACCAGAGGGTGTGTTGACCAGACCAACAATCGCATACCCTTCGGTGTTTAGCCTCACTTGTGACGGGTTGACATAGGAGTAGAAACGCATCGGTCGAGGAGTAGTGTTGCCCTTCACTCGCGTGCCAACGAGCAGCAGCCCGTCGGTCGACTCTCCACCGATCGCTGTGAGAATGTATCCGTTCGACGCCAGATTCGCGGCAGCTGTCTCAAAGGTGTCGAACGTCGCCGCTTCGACATCTACCTCGTAGACCGTCGACGTATCACTTTGCCAGCCGTAGGATAGGTACGCCAGATTTCCGGCATCGAACGTAAGCGCCGTGATCACCCTGCCCTGAGAGCCCTCCTGTGAGGCCTCCGTCTGGAACGAACTCGGCAGGATCTTGGTACTCGCCATATCGAAGCCACTGCCCTGATCCGAGCATATCCATGACAGCCCGTAAGCATTGAAGGACTGTTCGAGTTGTAGGGAATTCACGACGCAGTTTCCGGCGGGAACTGCTTTGAAGTTCGAGCTAAAGTTGGTGTAGTAACCGGTTTGGTACACAATGGACAATCCGGACACTCCCTGCGGCAGGAAATACGACTCGTAAGCCCAGAAACAATTTCCGGGGTCGCCGCTCGCTCCACCGCACGAAACTCCGATTGAAAGCGGCGTCCCGTATTCGCCTGGGTACGAGAAGGAAAGGCCCGTTGGAAACAAGGAGTCGACGTGCTGCTGGTACCCGTTGATAGTCGCAGGCGCGCCAATCTGCCGGAAACGCAAGTCCCCCGCCTTCGGCGCAGGCCCCGGCTCAGTCAGCACCAGTAATCCCGCGGCATCGCTTGTAACCGAGCCGAGAGAGTTGCTCACTGTGACCGTGAAAACCGAACCAGTGTCGTTCTCCACCGTTGCCGGCGTCGCGTAAGTTGAACTTGTAGCTCGCTGAATCGGGCTTCCGTTCTTGTTCCACTGGTACGTCAACGGCGCCGTGCCGGATGCGGTCACCGAGAATTGCCCCGTCTGACCTACCATCACTGTGTCGTTCATCGGCTGGGTGAGAATCGTTGCCGGTTGCGGTGGCGCGGGAGGCGCGCTACCGCCACCGCACCCCCCGGCCCACAGGCACACTAGCAAAAGGGGCGGAAAACAAAGTTTGCGAAGTTCGAGTGCAATACTTCTCCATGCAGGGTACGTCAGCATTCGGCGCGGCTCTCTTAATCAGTTGGGAATAGTAGCAATTAGGATAGCATACGATTATGTTCAACCAAGGTACGTGACGTGAATGCGACCATTTCTACAACGCACCAAGAGCCTGTTCGGACAAAGGTCCTGGTAAACGCGCTACCGGACAATGGGATTTCACGCATCGTGGCGCGGATGGCGGTCAGAAGTCCAGGAACGCAAAATTCAAAGAATGTGAAATAGGGCAAGCAGACGCGAAATTTGATGATTTGCGAAATCGTTGCAGCTTGCTGTAAACAGGAAGGATAGAAAAACTGCATCGTGACAGAAATAATATCTAGAGCAAAAGCGATATTTCCTGTTAAATCTCGTTAAATATCGCCGCTCGGTGTGAAATAGCTGCGTTGAAGATTTAATTCGTTGCAATTGTCCGCCCCCGTCGCCGCTGAAATTGCCCGCGCAATAAAAAGGAAAATTCCCGTTGCACTAAATCCCCGTCGAAATTTCCATCGCCAAGCGCCACCGGCAACGCACGCGGCAATCGCAACATGGTCGTGGCACACGCCAACTAAGGGGTGGTCCCTTTTTCGCGTCCGTATCCGCTATCCCGTCAAAGTCACTGGGGGGTTCTCTACCTTGCGCGAAAAGACCACACAGTGCCCAAACCGCGACCGCGCATAGTTCCCGCGTCGTCGAGACCGCGTTGAAGCTGGGGTTTCGTTTTCGACGATACCGCGACAGCCGCGCGTGCGTCGAAGGCGGTGGTGGGCGGTGGAAATTTCGATGAGATTTGAAGGGATGGAAGTCCGATTTCTGGTGGTTGGGGGTAATTTCAGCGACTACTATGACGAGGCGGCCATGCGTTTTACCGATATTCAATCTCGACAGGGATATTTAATGACGAGCGACGACATTTCTCGGGATTTAACGCGGAATGTCGTTGTTAAATCTGGGTAATATTTCTACCCCATTTAATATCGGTATCCCACTTATTTACTCTGAGTTACAACGATCACGCAAATTATGAGACCTCGCGTCTACTTTCTGCTCCGTATTTCACGATCTTTCAATTTTGCATAGCAGGTTCAGTGGTCGCTGTTCGCGACAACGTTCTGGTGAACTCGGTTGCCCGTCACTCGACCATAACGAACGCTTTCGATTCTCAGCGCATCGACGTTTTCCTTCAGACAGCGACAACCGGCGACCATTCCCTGATGTCCGATGGCGAAGAACGCAACCGCCTGTCGGACTAGACTTTTCAAAATAGAGGTTCGCGCGCCTTCGCAAGATTGTCCGCGGGTGGGGCGACTTTTTCCTTGAAAATAGACATATACTTATATAAGCTATTATTTATGGCTAGTCTTGATGCTGCTTTCGCTGCTTTGGCAGACCCGACCCGTCGCGCCATTCTCGCGCGTCTTGCCAAAGGGGAGGCCACCGTCAATGAATTGGCAGAGCCGTTTGAGATGACACAACCCGCGATCTCCCAGCACCTGAAAGTGCTCGAAGGTGCAGGACTGATCGTTCAACGAGTCGAGGGTACGAGGCGTCCTCGCCGTCTCTCGAGTGCGGGTATTGAAGCGGTGGACCAATGGCTTGCAATGCTGCGAAAAGCCCTTGAGACAAACTACGACCGGCTGGACGAAGTTCTGGCCGGTATGGAAAAACACAAGAGAGGAAAAAAGCGATGAGCAAGATGACGCTGAAGACCGAAGGAGATACCCAGTTGATTGTGACAAGGCGCTTCACTGCGCCCCCGGAAGCCGTGTACCGCGCCCATACCGATCCAAAATTAATCCAGAAATGGTTGCTTGGACCGGAAGGATGGACCATGCCCGTATGCATCAATGAGGCTAGGCCAGGCGGCAAGTTCCGTTACGAGTGGACGAATGGCAAAGGCGGTGGATTTTACATCACTGGCGAATACGTGGAACTGGAGCCTTACAGCAGGATCGTACATATCGAGCGCATGCACCTGCCGGATCCCACGCCAGACAACCATATTGAAACGCGATTTGAAGCCGACGGCGCGGGAACGTTGATGACCATGCGAATGACGCTGCCCGATGGTAAGACGCGCGCGGCGATGCTTGCGACAGGTATGGAACGTGGAATGGAAGCGAGCTACGACCGACTTGCGGAGTTTTTGATGTCCCTGTCGGCGCGGGGAATGGAGAAAGGAGCGGGTGAATCATGAGCGAACCAAGCGTAACTGGAACGGCCCGTTCGCGACGCACTGTTCGAAGCGTTGGCGCAGTGTCAACCGGCACACTCACAAGCCGCTCTGCGTCTGGCACGAAGACGATAAGGGGCGTCACATGATCTACAAAATACTGGGTGGGGTCGTTCTAGCGCTAGTTGTGCTCGTTCTTGTCGCTCTGGAGGTCCGTACAACCGGTTCCTACGAACGCACGTTCAATGCTTCCGACGACAAGGTATGGCGCGTGTGGAACGATGAGGATTCGATCAAACACTGGTGGGGACCGAGGGGCTACACGGCCCCATTCGTTAGAAATGATCTTCGAGTGGGCGGGACGTATTTGTGGGCAATGAAGTCACCAAAAGGAGAGATGTTCTGGAACACAGGGGTTTATAAGGAAGTGGTCCCAAACAGAAGGATCGTCTCCACCTTGTCGTTTGCCGATGAGACCGGTCAAGCCGTACCTGGCTCGAAGGCGCCAGTCCCGGGCCGTTGGCCGAATGCGGTCACGGTCATTGTGGATTTCAGTGAGTCGAGCGGAAAGACGAAGGTCACTGTTACGGAGGTAGGGCTTCCACTGATCGTGAAGCTCCTGTCCCGGGTTGCCTGGGATCAACAGTTCGACAAGATTGAGGGTTTACTTTGAGGGACGACGGGCTCTCTTCAACCCTCAACCAGCATATTACGTGACGGTTAAGTCCCGTCTTAGTAACCTGAAATCACTTGGGGTACCGGGACCCACTCCGATAGCGTCAATCAGATGCAATTTCTTTCCGAAATGCCGCTGCCCCTCGGTAGCAGTCGTTACTCGACGAGGGGTACTTGGATGCCCTTAACAATCAGCCAAAAGCCCAGGGTGACTTCGAAGATAAAAATCGGCGCAAAGTAGACCGGTATGACGACGTCCGTCATACTGGGGAAAACCATGATTGCCAAAGTGACGATTGCCACCAGCAGGGACGCGAAGATTCCCAACGCGGCCAGCCATCGAGGGACGTAGCGCGACTTGAACCACAGATACGCGAACACGGCTGACCCCAGTCCGAAAAACACCAGCCCAATAAGATAGCCCGCGTCGTGCGTTCCTACGAACATGTACGCCAGCACCTGCAACTGCTGCGCGTCAAACGCTCGCAAGTAGTCGGCGCCGCCCAGCAGTCGCAGGGTCACAAAATCATTCAAGGTGATGAGCGCAAAAATGGAGCATTCGGCGAGCCGAAAGAACACCGCAAGCAACGCAACGTTTTTGTTGATGGGCTTGAGCACGACGTAAAGAGCCCATAGCAATATGACGACACTGGCGAAGGTGATCAGATTGCTGACGATGCCGAGCCGAAAAAGCCGTTCCGACGCCGCAATATTTCTGGCAGTCTGCCCGGGGTCGCCGCCCGCGATCAGACGAGCGCGCGCATAGAACTCCGCAAAGTTCGCGGTAACCATCGTGAACAGATAAAGAAACCCGGCGACTTTGGCAGCTGTCTGTTGTGTCGGCTGTAACCGGTTTGTCATCACAACTGTGCTCATGTTCTTGGCCTCCTTAGCAAGCGATTGGATCAAGAGTGCATCGCACTACTCCCGCGTAAGAATCGCGCCTGAGCGAGGATTCAAGACGCCGTTCAATAATCTGGGATTGTAGCCACGGAACGCCGAGGCGCCTAGGTCAAGTCTTAGTAACCGGAACCCAGGAAATCCACACTCTACCGGTAAGCGCGTTATCAGGATTTTGCAGGCCAAGACGGGCGGCGGTCGGACTTGAGACTCGGTTTCGCTTTTCACCAGTTTGCAGTGGTGTTAAATTGAGGGCGTCCAAGCGAGAGGCACATGCGACTTCATATTTCTGACTGGAAGTTCACATGTATCGCAGTAGTGCACGAAAACGTTGGCCGGTAGCTGGTAAGGTCAATGTGCCGCGGGGTGGTACGTGGCGCAGAAGGGGAGCAGGGCACGAAGCAGACCGGAGCCGATCAGCGTGGAGAAGGGAAGGCCATTACACTCTAACCTATGAATATATTTTCGGCGCGTGAGACGGAGTTGTTGCGCGAGCTTGACGGACTGGAACTCGCTGGGTTTTGGCAGCGGGCCGTGGCATTCCTGATCGACTGTTTTCTGATGGCTGTTCTTCTTAGTGTACTAATGACGCTTGGACTCAATGGATGGCAACATCTCCGCCTGATGCATGGGAATTCAGGCCCGGCTGAGTATCATTTGCCAGTCGTGAAGGAGCTTCCGGTTCCCATGATCCATGGGGGCATGAAGCTCCAACTAATCAACATCGAGGGCAACGAAGTCATTCATATAGCCGCCACGGTGGTTGTGCCGGTACTGTATTGTGGCGTTTTGCTGTGGGCGGGCAAAGGTCGGACTCCGGGCAAGCGGCTGCTGAAGATCAGGGTCGTCTCGCTGGCCCATCGACACATAACATTTTGGCATGCGGTTGAGCGGGCGTTGGGTTATGGAGCGGCTGCTCTGGAGCTAGGGTTCGGGTTTGTGCAGTTCTTTATTCATCCCTACCGGCGCTGTGCGCAGGACCGTCTTGCCGAGACGATCGTGGTGACCGAGCGCAGCTATCAAGCGCTGCAGCAAAAGCTGTCGCAGCAGCAGGTTGCCAATGATTCATTAGAGTCGCCCGCTAAGCATAGCGAAGGATACGCGCCTTCCACAGCAGGCGCGAATGAATAGCTCATATTGACTGCATAAAGGGCCAGGGCGCACCGAATTGTCTTTCGGAAAGCGTCGATTTGCCGCGTAACTCTGAGTAGTTGCCGTCCCTATGAAGTAAAACTTTTCCGATAAGGGCAACTGGTCTTTGTCCTGCCCAATAAAACCTTTAATCATCGTTCGGCATTAAATCGCCGCTCATTGAACGTAGTAACCTAGCCGGTTGCGAATCGAAACATTAGGCCTTGAAACTGCAACCTTAATCGCGTGAAAACCGGGACCTCGCTCCAAATTTGAGCGGTAGCCAATGACGTACTGCAGATGGAGTTCGGCTCCGATCGCGTCCACCGCACTCTGAAGTGTCGCAACGCGGATCCCGCCATAGTGGACGCCTCCTGTCGCCGCAGCGGCGAGTTCGAGATCATGATTTTTGACCTTATTTCTACCTTCTGGCAGAAGAAAAATCGCTGGAGCCGCCCAAAGTGCGGAGGCAGCGTCAAGAAGGTCACGCGTCGTGCTTCGAGGCCCCACAGCATAGATTGCGATATTTGCGTGTGCTGCGGCCCGTACGACGGGACCCAATCTCGCCGTACTCCCTCCGTCTTCCGATTCGCCGACGACGAGAATCATACGCCGCCACTTCGGTGGTTCAGCTTCGAGCATTTGAACAGCGCGATTCATCCCGTCATAAAGCATCCTCTCGGGCGCTTCAAACTTTACGGCGGCGATGGCATCCCTGACGGCTTCGTGGTCCTGAGTGAATGGCTGCCGTAGCTCGACGGTTGAATCATAAGTTATGACGGCTGCTTCGCTATTCCGAAGCATTGCCGTCTCCCCGAGGATGCTTCCCAGCCCGTGAAATGACAGGAATCATTCCATGAAGGCGAGAGCTTGTTTCAAGAACTAGCACGATTGCGAGGGGATCGCCGCCCGCGTCCCAATGGTCAATGGTTTGTTCAACCCCATCATCGAATGCATGAAAATCTTTTTGGGAGAGGTCTAGGACAAACTCCCCACTCGCGTCGGTTACGGTAACGGGTACAATCACTTCGTTTGTGGCAACACGAATCTGGCCATTCGCCAGGGGCAAGGCATACGGCGGCCGGCTGCGCGGAGAGCTAACAATGACAGCACTCAAGGACAATGCCAGTACATATCGAAATCCAAATCTTTCAGGGCGCTTGATCACAGATGTGCATGCGATTCTTTTCGGTTGTCAAAGGTTGTAAACGAAACAAAACTGTTAACTGCCGTCGTCGTGTGAAGACGCAGTAGTTTGCAAAGTACCCGATTAGTCGTTACCGGACATTGGCCGTCCTAGGACCCAAATTACTCGCACTGTAAAGCCCGGGCATATAATCTGATCCCGAGGAGCAAGTCATGCGCCGTCAATTGCTGATCCTCTTGTGCTGTATTGTTTTTCCCTCTAGGTGCGCACTGACTCAGGAAATTGACCCGTTTACGGGGCAGCCCGCAAATCCCGCCGCGCCTGTGAGCCTGCCTGACCCTGATGTGCACAGGTCTCGCAGCGCTGATGAAGAGCGGAAACTCGCGTTCAAGTCGCAAACGATTCTCGTGCAAGTCCCCACAGTGGTCGCTGACAAAGCTGGCAATCACGTCCATAACCTGAGCCGAGATGCTTTCAAAATCCTGGAAAATGGTAAGCAGCAACGGATAGCCATCTTCGAGGAAGTGAATACAGGCAGTTCGCATTCTGCGCAAGCCACGAACCCACCGGGTACGTTCAGTAATTTCACTCTCGAGCGACAGCCGTTCGCCATCACAGTGATTGCTTTGGACACGATTAACACACCTTTTCTCGATCAGACCTTTGGCCGGAAGCAATTGATTAAATATCTGGCTGACAACCTGGAATCCGGGCGAGTGTTCGGACTGGTGGTGATTGGGAGAAAAGGTTTGCAGGTATTGAGCGGGCTGAACAGCGATCCCGCTTCACTCGTTGCTGCACTCAAGAAAGCCAGCGGAGAAAAGTCGGCCATGGAAGCGTTCGGAGCAGACGGAAAGGTTATGGCTGCGTCCGGAGATGGCGCTAGCGAACTGACCGGTGGAATCTCGCCGGGTGCCGATCCCGTTGCCAAAATGCAGCAGTTCATTCTAGGCGCGGACGCAGTCCAGGGCGGTTACCAACAGACACGGGCCATCGAAGACACCCTGAAGGCTTTTCTGGCAGTTGCGTGGTCGCTGTCCGGAATTCCAGGCAGGAAATCTCTCGTCTGGGCCACTGGCAGCTTTCCTTTCACGTTGGATTCTCCGTCCTCCTTGCCGGGCGGCAATTTGTCCCTTCTGTACGAGCGGACCATGGAAGCGTTGAACGACGCTCAGGTTTCCGTTTATCCGGTGGATGTCCGTGGCTTGGTGAATACAACACCGACAGCCGACGCTACGTATTCGGGCGACCTCAGCGGTCCCGGATTTGCCGATACCGCTGCCGAGCGAAACTCGCTGCAAACATCTTCTGTGCAGAGCCTTGAGAATTTTGCTGAAATGACCGGAGGTCGTGCCTTCTTCAACAACAATGATGTGTCCGCGGGCTTTAAGCGTGCGGCGGATGATTCTTCGAGCTACTATTTGCTTGGATATTATGTGGACAACCTAAATACCAAGCCGGGCTGGCGAAAATTGCAAGTTCAAGTGGTGCGCAAAGATGTGGAGGTGCATGCGCGCACGGGCTTTCTAGTTACGAATGCGACGATCGATCCTGAACTGACGCACAAGGATGATGTGGCCTTTGCTCTCAGTTCCCCGTTTGACAGCACCGGACTTGAGGTGACTGTTCGGTGGCAGGGAATCTCCGCAGATGGGACCAAGAAGATGGTTAGATTTGCCCTTCACCTGCCAGCTACGGGTGTGATCGATGAGAGGGACAAGAACCGCTTCGACATCGACTTCGTTGCGCAAGCTACCAAGGTCGGCGCGCCTGTGGGTAACGCGGCACAGACTATTAAGGGTGCCGTGCCCGCAGCCTCGATGGGGAAAATCAGGGCAGACGGAATCCTGTACCAAAATGCACTGGAACTTCCCGCCGGCGATTACCAAGTGCGATTTGTGGTGCGAGACAATCTGAGCGGCAGGATCGGCAGCGTGTCGGCGCCGCTTACGGTGAACTAGGAAGTTCTGCATCTTCTGGAATTAGAGTCCGAGAAGCACACTCCTCCGAGGCACGCAGTTCTCCCATTGGTCCGCATGCCTCACGCGTGAGAAACACCGACGAGCCGCGCGAACGTCAGCCAATGCCGTTGATGTGGAACGCGCCTGGCCGACCGAACATCGACGGCATATGGTATCGAAATGCCAAGTTTCGACGACAAGACGGAAAGCGTTTTCCGTAGCAGTCGAGGCTGGATTTCAGTTAGATAGAATTTTTTCCCTTGAGCCATGCTGGAAGGTCAGATGATTTCCACGCGAGGCTGGCAGCACGGTGTCGAGGCTGTGTCTCAGATCTTCGAGTCTGCGCCTCGTCACTTTGCACAGCAATACGTCCTCGTGGTGCTGCCTCAGGGAGCGCAGTTGTTGACAGCTTTATACTGCAGGGCGCACCGTAACTTCGGCCACGCCCAACCTCAGCGCTACACTCTCGGCAAAAGCTTCGCACATGGGGCAGTACGACTATGGAGAGGGGGAATATCACAACTACTCGGTCTGATCAGCCGTCCGCGCCACGGCCGACAACGCGCATGATTTATCGAAGATCACGTCCCCATCGGACAATTTGACCGTTGCCTAAGTCAGTCTCACAAATGTACCGTCTTGAAATTCACTTCGGACACGAATCGCATTTCAATCACGTGACGCAAAGAGAGGAAAAAGGCAGTTTTGCCCGCTCCTATCCCCTATCCCATCAAAGATACTGGAATCAGATGGGAGTTGCGGCCGCCTGCGCAGGAAGCCCGACGCGCCTCAACAAGTTTTGGAAACGGGGATCATTTCGCAATTCGTTCATGCTCGGATCAATATGCAA
>Ga0210390_10005244_pt1 | contig 10879 bp, 9 predicted proteins | sample IncBWH11OmetaG_FD_161050 | JGI IMG/M metagenome (GOLD analysis project Ga0210390, IMG submission 161050) | Forest soil microbial communities from Barre Woods Harvard Forest LTER site, Petersham, Massachusetts, United States - Inc-BW-H-11-O ... | reverse complement strand
GGCGACGCCTTGTAACGGACCTGTCATGTCGTCGACCTTGCCAAACTGTTTCGACAGGAATCCGAAGTCCCTCTGCAGGTCGAAGTTGGAGATCATAAAGGTCGGGCTGTTGAAGGCCATAGCCAGGAAACCCTGACCAAGTGCCTGGCCGCCTCCGAGCACGGCGCTCAGCCCGCTGACCAGGTTACCGAGGCCGTAAGGGGCTCCGATCACCTGATTGTTGAGCAACAGATCGCTCTGGAGCGTCTGCACTGCCGTGACTTCCGTCGGTGTCAGGCACGCGGGCGTGTCCTGGCCCGCCGGACATGCCAGCGCGGCCGGGTCAAAGTGACATTTGTGCGGATTCGAGATGATGCCGTCGGCCAGACCGTCGAGCGCATCGCACTTCGCGACCTCGGCGTTGTAGAGCGACGTCAGCTTCGCCGGGAACGTGGCCATATTGACTGTGTTCGTGACGTTGACGACGCGAGCCCAGACGGCCGTCAAGCCGGCCATGTCACCACCGCCTACGTGTTCGTCCGCATGTCCCCAGACGCCGTCGCCGCCGATCACGCCGTCGTAGTTTTCGCGGAATCTCGACGCAGCGACCGAAGCGTTCTTGCCGCCGTTCGAGCAGCCGTCGAAATAGCGGAAGCTGGCTGGGCGACCGTAAAAAGCCTGAATCAGCGCTTGGGCGACCGTGTCCGTATCTCCGATCGCAGTGAAGGCGTATGCGAGGACGAGTTCTTGATCGCCGGCGAACGTGGCGCCCGGAAACTGTGCAGCCCTGTGCCCGCCGTTCGAGGCGCCGATTGCGTATCCTTCGCCGAGAAGATTCACATTGTGCGACGCGGGCGCGGTCGTCGGGATCATGCCGTCGAAGCCGGCTCCGCCGAGGTGCAGATAACGCCCTTTCCAGTTCGTCGGCAGTTGTACCTGGATATCGGTCTGCGGGGCTACGGTGGCGAACACATTGCAGAAAGCAGGCGTCGAGCCGGCCGCGGGGACCATCGTCACACCCGTGATCGTGGTGTTCGGGATCGACAAGGATCCGAGACCGGTGCAGGGGGTCGTCGCGAAGGCCTGGCTGGCGCCGAGAACGGTCATCGTTAGCAGCGATCCGGCCAGCGCGAGTCCAGTCGACGTCAAGCGCGAAGATGAGTTCAATCGCAGTCTGTGTCTGCTCATAGGTATCCCTCCCTGATGAATCTTGATCCCCCACCGGAAGACCGCTTGTGTTCCATAGAATTGACCGACCGGATGGTCAATGCAAGTGGTTTTTATTTGACTCGATGGAGTACGGCGACCGCTGCGCGAGTCTGCCAAGGAAACCCGAAGCCAGACTGTTCGCTAGCTGCTGAGGTTTGTGCGGACCTGGAACAAAGTGGCTAAAGCAGCTCTTTCTGTCGAGCCTTGCCCGTCGACTTGGATTTGGCGTTCGATCGCGATACCGCCGCGGCAGCGTCGGCGGCGCCGGCCAAGACAAGGCTCGTTACGAAATCCGCATATTCGGCCCGCGTCATCGGGCCACCGTCGCGGAACCAAAGATAGTGCCAATTCAACATCCCGAAGACGGTCATAGTCAGCGGTTTCAGGATGCGTCTGTGGCTTACGCTCGGCCGCGCTGCGGCAAGCGCGTCGGCGAGGATGTCGACGAGAAGCCTCTCCTTCGCCAACAAAGGCTCCTGCTTTTCCTTCGGCAGAAGCTTAAGACTTGCGATCTGTACTTGATGCTCGGCATCGGCGTGACGATACCGCTCGAGAAGGGTCGAAATGATCGCCTTCAGCCGCGCCGGCGAATTTGGTGTCTCTTCTTCGGCCTTCTGGACGGCCGCAACCAGCTTTTCGAGATGAGAGGACAGGATATCGAAAAGGATCGCCTCCTTGTCAGGGTAATAGTGATATAAGAGCGCCTTCGAGACGCGGCATGCGTCAGCGATCGCGTTCATGGACGTCCCCACATATCCCGATTCCGCGAAGAGCTGAGCCGAGCGATGCAGGATAACGAGACGCTTGTCGTCGTAATCCTTCGCGCGGGAGCGGGCCATATCCTGTTTCCGTTCTCTGCCTGGTGTTCTCTGAACTAACCAATAGAGTTAAATCTGCAAATCGTGCAACAGCCGAATCCGCAGGACCCAACCTGCTTGGACCCACTATTGTCCGACCAACCGGTCGGTATTACACGGCAAATTGACGAAGATGCCACCCTACAGAGCGGCGAACTTTCGATGCCGCGAAAGCTTCCTACCGTCTGCGAGATTTCTCGCCCCTATACGTTTGCGTGTGTAGTTGCGGGTTGATTTGGACCTACAAGCTAAGTTGTTGATGTTGTTGCGGTTGGTTCCGGCGTCAAAACGAAACCCTAGCAATCATTTGAGATTGCTAGGGTTTTTCATCAACTTGGTTGCGGGGATAGGATTTGAACCTATGACCTTCAGGTTATGAGCCTGACGAGCTACCGGGCTGCTCCACCCCGCGATAAACCTTTGCGCGCCTTACCGAAAAGCTCCTTACCGAAACGGGTCTGTCAACGCCCTGGGGCGCCGTTTCCGTCCGGAGGCTTCCTGAGAAGGCAAACCCTTGGCATGTGCCCTTGGGTCGCGGGGGGTATGTACCAACGCGCGCCCGCTTTGGAAAGGGCCGCGAGGCGGGTTTTGAGGATTTTATGACGGCCAAAAAAAGGCCCAATCGTTCATTCTGCGGGATGGGTCGGGCCGCCAAAGTACACTTGCCAGAAGTTGCATAAAGGCCCAGGCTTTCCGAACAAAAGCCAAGCAAAAGCAGGGGGAAATGGGATGGAGAGCGTTGATTTCATCGTGGTGGGCGGCGGCTCCGGCGGCTGCGCGGTTGCGAGCCGCCTGTCCGAGGATCCCGCCACTTCAGTGGCGCTACTGGAAGCCGGCGGCAAGGACGACAATTGGGTGGTCAACACGCCCGGCGCGATGATCCTGATGATCGCCGGCAAGGTCAACAACTGGGCGTTCGACACGGTGCCGCAAGCAGGCCTCAACGGCCGCATCGGCTATCAGCCGCGCGGCAAGGGGCTTGGCGGCTCGTCCGCGATCAACGCCATGGTCTATATCCGCGGCCACCGAAGCGACTACGACCAGTGGGCCGCGCTCGGCAACACCGGTTGGTCCTATAGCGACGTGCTGCCCTATTTCAAACGCTCGGAAGACAATTCCGAACTCGACGGCGAGTATCACGGCAAGGGTGGCCCGCTCCATGTCACGGGCTCGCAAAGCGATAATCCGGTCCGCGATATCTATTTGCAGGCCGCGCGCGAGGCACAATTCCGTATCCGCGAGGATTTCAACGCCGAGGAACAGGAAGGTCTCGGCCCCTACCAGATCACGCAGAAGAACGGCGAGCGCTGGAGCGCGGCGCGCGGCTACATTCATCCCTTCATGGCCACGCGGACGAACTTGCGCGTCGAAACCAACGCGCACGCAAGGCGCATCCTGTTCGAGGGCAAGCGCGCGGTCGGCGTCGAGTACCTGCAGGGCAAGGAGACCAGGCAAATTCGCGCCCGCCGCGGGGTGATCCTTTCCTCCGGCGCGTTCCAGAGCCCGCAGCTGCTGATGCTCTCAGGCGTCGGCGACAGCGCCGAGCTCGTCAAGCACGGCATCGCAACCACCCATCATTTGCCTGGCGTCGGAAAGAACCTGCAGGATCACCCGGACTTTGTCTTCGGCTTCACCTCGGACGCACCGCATTTCGCCGGCCTCTCGTTTGGCGGCATCGCGCGGATCTTCAAGGGCATCGCGCAATATCGGCGCGAGCGGCGCGGCCCGATGACATCGAACGTCGCCGAATGCGGCGGCTTCCTCAAAACCAGGCCCGATCTCGATGTGCCCGACATCCAGTTGCATTTCTGCATGGCGATGATCGCCGATCACGGCCGCAAGCCGCGCTGGGGGACCGGTTTCTCATGTCACGTCTGCGTGCTGCGCCCGAAAAGCCGCGGCAGCGTCTGGCTGCAAAGCGCCGATCCACATTCCCCACCGGCGATCGATCCGAACTTTTTCGGTGAAGAATCCGACCTCGACACCATGGTCGCAGGCTTCAAGACCACCAAGCGTTTGCTTGACGCGCCCGCGCTCAAGGCGCTGCAGACTTCCGACGTGTTCACGGAGGGCGTCGAGACCGACGACCAGATTCGCAAGGTGCTGCGCCAGAATGTCGACACCGTCTATCACCCAGTCGGCACCTGCAAGATGGGCGTCAACGATCCCAGCGCCGTGGTCGATCCCAAGCTCAGGGTCTACGGGCTCGAGGGGCTGCGCGTGGTCGACGCCTCGATCATGCCGACCCTGATCGGCGGCAACACCAACGCACCGACCATCATGATCGGCGAAAAGGCCGCCGACATCATCAAGGCGGAGCTGCGGGCGAATTGATGCGAAGCGGACGAATTGATACGAAATTGTAGGGTGGGCAAAGGCGCCTCTGCGCCGTGCCCACCGGTGTACTCTTCGAAACACTTTGGTGGGCACGCGGAGTTTATCATCGGGCGCGCGTTCGCGACCCGTTGGCTTTGCCCACCCTACGCGCTACCCATCACGTCAGCAAAAACCCGCCATCCACGGTGACGACGCTGCCGGTCATGTAGCGCGAGGCGGTGGAGGCGAGCAGCATGATGGCGCCGTCGAGATCGGATTCAGTGCCCACCCGGCGTTGCGGAATCCGCTTGGTCAGTTTCTCGCCGCCGGGCGTCGACCAGAAATCGTGGTTGATTTCGGTATCGATGTAACCCGGCGCCAGCGCATTGACGCGGATGCGGCTACCCGCAAGCTCGAGCGCCATTGCCTTGGTCGCCTGGATGATGCCGGCTTTGGAGATGGTATAGGGCGAGAGAAATTTCATCACGGACAAGCCGAGCACGGAGGCAATATTGACGATATTGCCCTCCTGCTTGCGCGCGATCATCCGCCGCGCCATTTCGGTGGCTGCGAAATACGCGCCCTTGAGGTTGGCGTTGATGACCGAATCCCAGTCCTCTTCGCTCTGCTCCACCGCGAGTTTCTCGATCGCAATCCCGGCATTGTTGATGAGCACGCTGACCGGGCCGAGCCCGGCCTCGGCGGCATCGATCGCCTTGCCGATCGAGGCCGTATCGGTCACGTCCATCTGCACGGCGACCGCGCGGCCACCTTTGGCGCGTATCTCGTCCTCCAGACTTTTCAGCTTCGCGGTCTGGCGCGCGGCAAGAGCGACCGCCGCCCCATGCGCGGACAAGACGCGCGCGAATTGACGGCCGAGCCCCTGCGAGGCGCCGGTGACAAGAATGATTTCTTTACTGACGTCGAATAGACCAGCCATGGCTAACTCCGCGAGATGCGCGCTCGTATTGATACAGACGATTTTAGCGATCGCAAACCCGTTTCGTTGACAAAGTCCCGATAGGTGAAAAACACGCAGAGATAGAGTTATTCCTCATGAATCCGTTCGACGTCGTCGTTTGTGTGGTCTTGATCTTCGCCGCCGTTTCCGGTTTCAAAGCCGGATTGCTGCGCAGCGCGGCAACGATCCTCGCCTATCTGATTGCAATGCCGATCGCGGTCTGGGTGATGTCACTGGTTTCGACGAAGACCGATGGCGTGCTCGGCTCGCCATTGGCGCAAAACTCGCCGCTGCTCTTTGGGGTTTTTCTGATCACCGGCATCGTGCTCGGAAAGTTCATGCGAATGGCGCTCGACGATGCCATTGGGCAAGAGGCCGGGCTTGGGGATCGCCTCGCCGGCGCGGCCCTTGGCGCGGTGCGCGTCGGCCTGGTCGCAATCAGCTTTGTCCTGGTGTTCGATCAATTGGTCCCATCGGACCGCCAGCCCGCATATCTCGCCGGTTCGCAGCTGCGGCCGCTATTGTCGATGGCGGGACAGAAGGGCGTCAGCTCCCTGCCGCCTGACGTCGTGGTCTATTTCGACCGCCTCAAACAAGCCCGGCGGATTTGAACCCGACCCGCTTCTGATATGCATTTCGGCCGTCCCTGGTCCCTTATCAGACCACCCCGTTTTGGTTAGAGTGACCCGACGGGTTACAAAAAATCATCCGAAACGACGGGAGTGAGACAGTGGATCTTGGGATCAAAGGCCGCCGCGCCATCGTGTGCGCATCCAGCAAGGGCCTTGGACGCGCCTGCGCCATGGCGCTCGCCGCCGAGGGCGTGCATGTCACGGTGACCGCGCGCGGCGTGGAGGCGCTGACAAAGACGGCGTCCGAAATACGCCAACTTCATCCCGGCGTGACGGTGACGGAAGTTCCGGGCGATATCACCACCCCCGCCGGCCGCGAGGCCGTGCTGAAGGCCTGTCCGGATCCGGATATCCTGGTCAACAACGCCGGCGGACCGCCGCCCGGCGACTTCCGCAACTGGACCCGTGACGACTGGATCAAGGCGATCGATGCCAACATGCTGACCCCGATCGAACTGATCAAGGCAACCGTCGACGGCATGATGGCGCGCAAGTTCGGCCGCATCGTCAACATCACTTCCGCCGCGGTGAAGGCGCCGATCGAGGTGTTGGGATTGTCCAACGGCGCGCGTGCCGGCCTCACCGGATTTATCGCCGGCATTTCGCGCAAGACCGTGATCAACAACGTCACCATCAATGGCCTGCTGCCGGGTCCGTTCAATACCGACCGGCTGCGCAGCGCGGTCGCCAAGGCGGAAGCCGAGAAGCGCGGCATCACCGTGGATGAGATGCTGGCAGAGCGCGCCAAACTCAATCCTGCGGGGCGCTTCGGCGAGCCGGAAGAATTTGGAATGGCCTGCGCGTTTTTATGCGGCGCCAAGGCCGGCTTCATCACCGGACAGAACATCCTGCTCGACGGCGGCGCCTTCCCCGGCACGCTTTAGTTGAAGGCAACCGGCATCGGCGCCATCGACCTGTTCGGCGCCGGTTTGGTCGCGAGGGAACGCCGCATGCGCTGGAATGTGGGCAGAGTCAGAATCACAAAAGTCGTCGAGCTGGAGACGACAGGCCACACGCGATTCATTTTGCCTTTGGCCACCAATGAAGAAATCCGGAAGTTGCCGTGGCTCATTCCCCGTTTCGCAACGGAGGAAGGCCGGTTGAAAATGTCGATCCATTCGCTGGTGGTCGAGACGCCCTCGCGCCGGATCGTGGTCGACACCGGGCTTGGCAACGACAAGCAAGGCCGCAGCGTGCCGACCTGGAATAACCGGAAGACACCATTCCTCGAGGCCATGACCGCGGCGGGCTTTCCGCCCGACAGCATCGATACCGTGCTCTGCACCCATCTCCATGTCGATCACGTCGGCTGGAACACGCGGCTCGAAGGCGGGCAATGGGTGCCGACCTTCGAAAAAGCGCGCTATCTGTTCGGCCAGACCGAATACGAATACAGACGAGACCACAGCGTGGAGCATGGCACAATGCCGATTTTTCAGGACTCCGTGAAACCGGTGATGGATGCCGGCAGAGCCGATCTCCTCGCCAGCGACGCCAGGATTTGCGAAGAAATCACCCTGATCCCGACCCCGGGCCACAGTCCGGGGCACATGAGCGTCTATATCCACTCCGCCGGTGAGGAGGGCCTGCTCACCGGCGATGTCGCCCACCATCCCTGCCAGATGGCACATCTCGACTGGTCTTCTACCGCCGATTCAGATCCCGCACAGTCAGCCGCGACGCGGCGCGATCTGTTCTCTCGCTTTGCCGATCGGCCCGTCCTTGTGATCGGCGGACATTTCGATGTCGGCCACATCAAGCGCGATGGCGAGGCCTTCAAATTCGTCCCTTAGCGCAGGCAGCCAATCTTCACGCATTGTGGGCTATCGGGACGATTTCCCGCCGATCGCTCGCCACCTCGGCTGCCCGGGATAAGAGGGGCAGCAATGCGCTGGTGGTCCGATTCTAACGCCAGTCGGCAGTTGAATTTACTCGCGCGCTGTTCCATGAAGCATTTCAAGCAACAGAACCACCCTGGGGAGTGATGAGAAATGAAGCTTGTTCGTTATGGCGAAATCGGCAAGGAGAAGCCCGGCCTGATCGATAAATCGGGCCAACTGCGCGATCTTTCGGCTCAGGTCCAGGACTTCGCCGGAGATGCCTTTTCACCGGCCTCGCTGACCAGGATCTCAGGCCTCGACCCCGCCAAGCTTCCCGCCGTCAGCGGCAAACCGCGGATCGGCTCGCCGGTGGGCGGCCTGCCCAAATTCATCGCCATCGGCCTCAACTATTCGGACCATGCCGCGGAAGTCGGAATGCAGATTCCGACCGAACCCATCGTCTTCATGAAGGCCAATAACAGCCTGTGCGGGCCGAACGACGCGGTCGAGAAGCCGCGCGGCTCGACCAAGCTCGACTGGGAAGTCGAACTTGCGATCATCATCGGCACACGCGCCAAATATGTCTCCGAGGCTGACGCCCTCAATTACGTGGCCGGCTACAGCGTCTGCAACGACGTGTCCGAGCGCTTCTTCCAGATTGAACGGCTCGGTCAGTGGACCAAGGGAAAATCCCATGACACGTTCGGTCCGCTCGGCCCCTGGCTTGTGACCAAGGACGAGATCGCGGATGTGCAGAAACTGCCGATGTGGCTCGACGTCAACGGCAAACGCTGCCAGACCGGATCGACTGCGACCATGATCTTCGGGGTCAAGAAGATCGTTTCGTACCTCTCGGAAATCCTGACGCTGATGCCCGGTGACGTCATTGCGACGGGCACGCCGCCCGGTGTCGGTACCGGAATGAAGCCGCCGAAATTCCTCAATGTCGGCGACGTCGTCACGCTCGGCATCGAGGGACTGGGCGAACAGCGGCAGGAAATTATCGCGGCGTAGGAAGCCCCGACGTCGTTGCGAGGAGCGCAAGCGACGAAGCAATCCATACTTACTTCGACGCGGTGGATTGCTTCGCTTCGCTCCCAATGACGGATAAACTTTCCTGAGCACTCAAAGGACATTCGAATGAAACTCACATTCTCTCCGGCCTCGCCATTCGCCCGTAAGGTGCGCATCGCCGCGATCGAGCTCGGCCTGATCGACAAAATCGAATTCGTGCCGACGGCGGTGGTGCCGGGCCAGGCCAACGATGAGTATATGCGGATCAATCCCCTGAAGAAGCTGCCGGCATTGATCCTCGACAATGGCGACGTCGTCATCGATTCCTACGTCATCGTCGAATATCTCGACGAGCTAGCGGGGGGTGGAAAGCTGATCCCGACGTCGGGGCCGAACCGATGGAAGGTCAAGAGCGATCATTCGCTGTTGCAGGGCATGCTCGATTCCATGCTGCTGTGCCGCTACGAGAGAATGGTACGGCCACAAGGGCTACAGTGGCAGGCATGGTCCGACGACCACTGGAACCGCGCCTGGCGCGGAATGGCGCGTTTCGACAAACAGGCGGACGTGCTGTCGCGTCCCCTCGACATCGTGCAGATCGCGCTCACTTGCGTGCTCGGCTACGCCGATTTCCGTTTTGCCGATTGCGGGTGGCGCAAGGCCTATCCCGGTCTCGATGCATTCCACGAGCGGATGCTGAGCCGGCCTTCGGTCAAGATTTCCGTTCCGCCTCCGGCCTGAGGCACAAGAGGCTGTCATGGGAAACACGCTTGCGGTCGGCGACCTCACCATACATCGCATCATCGAGCAGGAAACCACCTTCCTGCCGGCGCTGGATCTGTTCCCGGCGCTGACGCCGGATTTGCTCGCCGAGAACAGGTCGTGGATGCAAAGCGCCGGCGCGCTCGATGCCAACGACGTGCTGATCCTGTGCTTTCAGTCGTACATCATGAAGACGCCGCATCATACCATCCTGGTCGACAGTTGCATCGGCAACGACAAGCCGCGGCCATTGCGTCCGAAATGGAATATGAAGACCGACGACACCTATATGCGCGCGCTGGCGGGCGCGGGGATTTCGGTCAAGGACATCGATTTCGTGATGTGCACGCATTTGCACGTCGACCACGTCGGATGGAACACGCGGCTGGAGGGGGGCCGCTGGGTGCCGACTTTCCCAAACGCGCGCTACATCTTCGGCAAGACCGAATTCGACTACTGGACCGAGCAGCACGCCAACACGCCGGTGCCGCCTTTCGGCGACAGCGTATTGCCGGTTGTCGAAGCCAAGCGGGCCGAGATCGTGCGCAACGACTACGAGATCGGCGATCACGTCCGCATCCAGCCGACGCCGGGTCACACACCCGGACACGTCGCGTTCACCTTTGGCCGCCGCAAGGATGACGCCGTCTTCAGCGGCGATTTGATGCATTCGCCGCTGCAGACACGCCATCCCGAGCTTTCAGCAAAATTCGACGTCGATCAGGCGCAGGCGGCAGCGACGCGCCGCAATTTCCTGGAACGCTATTGCGACACCGACACGCTGTGCTGCACCGCGCATTTTCCTTCACCCTCGACAGGCAGGATCCGCCGCTTGGGGAGCGGATTCTCATGCGAAGCGGTGGCGCGCTAAGGCACTTTCGAATAGTAGGGTGGGCAAAGGCGCGCAAACGCCGTGCCCACCATCGAAAAAGTGAAAGGCGAACTGAATGGTGGGCACGCGGAGTTTATTATCGGGCACGCGTTTCGCGCGGCCTGTTGGCTTTACCCACCTAGTGCATGCAGGCAGCCTCAGTCGAACAGGTTCGGCGTGTGATTGACGGCCGCGCCTTCGATCGCGAGCATTTTCAACTTGGTGGCAACCCCGCCATTGGCGGAAAATCCGCCGGGCTTGCCGCCGGCGGCGAGCACGCGGTGACACGGCACCAGGATCGGACAGGGATTGCGCCCGAGCGCCTGGCCGACGTCGCGCGATAGCTCGACCCCGCCGAGCTGCTTGGCGATATCGCCATAGGTCATGGTCTTGCCCGGCGGAATGGTGCGGGCGATATCGTAAACGCCGCGATGGAATTCGGGAACGCCATCGAGGTC
>Ga0210390_10005241_pt1 | contig 10883 bp, 7 predicted proteins | sample IncBWH11OmetaG_FD_161050 | JGI IMG/M metagenome (GOLD analysis project Ga0210390, IMG submission 161050) | Forest soil microbial communities from Barre Woods Harvard Forest LTER site, Petersham, Massachusetts, United States - Inc-BW-H-11-O ... | reverse complement strand
ACGATCACTTTCTGATCTTCCTCGGTGATTGCTTCAACCTGCAACTCTATAAGCTTCGAACTCAGCAGGGACATCGCGCGTTCACGATTTTTCTGCTGCGAACTCTCAGTGTCCGAGCTCACGACGATTCCGCTCGGAACGTGCGTGATCCGCACGGCCTCGATCCCGGGATCGTGGTGAGCGTAAACGTCGACACGGAGGTCTTGCGCCTTGATTTCGATTTTCGCTGCGTTCTCTGCGGTTAGATTTCTGGTCCCTGCCCTCCGCATCACCCAGCAGCCTTTATTCTTGCCCTCGCTCTCGAAGGTCAGTACGCCGGCTTCTTTCAGCTTGGTAAATGCGGCATCCCAGAAATGCAGGTGCAGGATTTCGCTCTCGCGCGGCAGGAAATCGTATTCAATGTCGAGCCGGTCCATGGTCTCCAGATGGCGGCGCAGCACGGCGACCGAAATCAGCTCGGCGATGGCGGCAGTTTCTGTTGTCGCATCTTCAATGGCGTGCAGCGTCTGCTGCCGTATTTGCAGATTTTGTTTGTCGGCGGCGTACCACTGCGAGACGCGTGCATACAGGTCCCAGCAGTAGTAGTCGAACCGCGGTAGCCTGGTGAGAGCCTCGATTTCCGCGCGCGTTTTCTTTTCGATGTGAGTGAAGCCGACGACTACATCGGCCACCTGCACGCCGGTGTTGTCGATGTAGTTCTGAACATCGACTTCCCTGCCCGCCCGGCGCAGAAGCCGCACAAACGTGTCGCCGAGAATGGCGTTGCGCAGGTGACCGATGTGCGCGGCCTTGTTGGGATTGATGCTGGAATGCTCGACGAGAATCTTGCCCGCAGGAACATCGACCGGCGGTTTTTCATCGGCGGCGAGGGCGGCGGCCATCCATTCACGGTTGATCTTTACATTCAGATAGCCGGGAGGCGCAACCTGCAGTTCCGCAATGCCGTCTATGACGCCGATCTCAGCCCGAATCGTTTCGGCGACCTTCAGCGGCGCTGAACGCAGGGGCTTGGCGAAAGGAAACATCGGGATCGCGAAGTCCCCGAGTTCGACTTTCGGAGGTTGTTCGACGACCACGCGCGGCAACGTGGCCTCAGGATAACGGCGCTGCAAACATTCCAGCACACGCAGAGCCAGACGATGTTCGAGATGACGATACACTAAGCCCCTCTAAGCTGTTGAAGAAACAGTGATTTTATCAGAGCACGCGGGGCGCGTGGGTTTGACGGAGGTGAATCGCTTCCCTATGATGAAATATCTCGTTCGTAGCCGTTCAAACCCTTGTACTGAAGAGGACCCCGAAATAGCAGAGGTCACTCCCGAGTGTTTCCTCGGTGATTCGCTGTGTGCTCTGTGGTTAGGATTCGGATTTTATGCGTATCGCCTATCTAGAATGTTTTTCCGGGATGAGCGGCGACATGTTTTTGGGCGCGCTCATCGACGCCGGAGTTTCGCCGCGAGTGCTGGAAGAGGCCGTGGCGGCACTGGACGTAGGCGCGCGTCTGGAGATTTCGCGAGTCGTTCGCAGCGGAATTTCTGCGACAAAGGTTGACGTGTGGGTGGACGGTGAGAAGGATCTGCCGCGGGAAGAATACTGGGCAGAGGAAGGTGTGGCGCGGGCGGCCTCCCCCGCAAAAACTGACCACCGGCAAAGCCACCATAGTCATCCCGAACACGAGCATCGTCACAACCACGAGCATTCCTCAGAGGGCGGCAGTTCGCGGGCAGGAGTGCGCGCGCCACATGAACATTCGCATGGCCGCGGCTTGACTGAGATTCGCGAGATCATCAGCAAAGCCGAAATCAGCGACGCTGCCAAGAAAACTGCCGTCGCGATCTTTGAAGCTTTGGGGATGGCCGAGGCGAAGATTCACGCGACTTCCATCGAGAAGGTTCACTTCCACGAGGTCGGCGCAGTGGATGCGATGGTCGACATCGTCTGCGCGGCCGTGGGAAGCGAAGCTCTCGGAGTCGAGGAAATTATCTGTTCACCGTTAAACGTCGGTGGCGGAACGGTGAGGTGTGCGCATGGCACTTTTCCAGTGCCGGCGCCTGCCACGGTCGAATTGCTGGAAGGCACTCCAGTCTATTCCTCGGGCGTCCAGGCGGAGTTAGTGACTCCTACCGGAGCGGCGATTGTGAAGATTCTTGCGAGGCGCTTTGCCGCGTTCCCCGAGATGCGAATCGACAAATCGGGCTATGGCGCCGGCTCGCGCGATTTTCCTGGTCATCCGAATGTGGTGCGATTGACCATCGGGGAAGCCGCATCAACACTGGCCGCGAAGACGGCCTCGGACACAGTGACCATACTGGAAGCAAATCTCGACGATCTGAATCCCCAGGTATTCGGATATGTGATGGACCGACTATTCGAAGAAGGGGCGCTCGACGCGTTCGGCGTGCCGGTGCAGATGAAGAAAAATCGACCCGGAACACTGCTCACGGTGCTGTGCAAGCCGGAAGATGCCGCCAAGTTGACGCAGCTGATTTTCACCGAGACCACAACGCTGGGCGTTCGGCGGCGCGATGAAGTTCGGCAAACGCTGGCGCGGCGCTGGGAAAACGTTCGCACCCAATGGGGCGAGGTGCGCATCAAAATCGCCAGCATGAATGGCAGCATTACCAACTACGCGCCCGAGTATGAAGACTGCCGGCGCATCGCGAGCGAGCGGCATGTGCCGCTGAAAACGGTGATGCAGGAAGCGGCGCGAGCGTATCTGGTGAAAGGCGAAAAGCAATAGCCACAGAGGACGCAGAGTCGCACAGAAAACTTCTCCTGCGATCCGCTGCGGACCCGGTGGCTGAGAAATATTTGTGGTTAAGTAAAGATTATGGCCAGGAAGTTCTACATCACGACTCCGATTTACTACGTGAACGCGCGGCCGCACATCGGCCATGCCTACACCACGATCGCCTGCGACACGATCGCGCGGCGGCAGCGACTGCTGGGCGCTGACACGTTTTTCCTCACCGGCACCGACGAGCATGGGCAGAAGATCGAACGCGCCGCGCAGGCTGCTGGGAAAACTCCGCAGCAGTATGCCGACGAGATTTCCGCGCAGTTTCACAACCTCTGGAAGCGCATGGGGATTTCGAACGACGACTTCATCCGCACCACCGAAGAGCGCCACATCAAGCGGGTGCAGGAACTGTTTCGACGAATTCGGGACAACGGCTACATTTACAAAGGTACGTACACTGGCCAATATTGCGTATCTTGCGAACTTTATGTCGATGGCGCGCAGCCCGGCGATCTCTGCCCGACTTGCGGCCGCGTCACTGAAACCGTTCACGAAGAGAATTACTTCTTCAAGCTCTCGGCGTTTCAAGACAAGCTGCTGGAGCTGTATGCGAATCCGGAATTCATCCGGCCGGAGGCACGTCGCAACGAAGTGATTTCGTTCGTCCGCTCCGGCCTGCGCGACCTGTCGATCAGCCGCTCGACATTTTCATGGGGCATTCCGGTTCCCGACGATCCTAAGCATGTGATTTATGTCTGGCTCGACGCGCTGGCCAACTACCTCACCGCGATCGGATATGGCTCGACTCACGCCGGCGCGCAGGAGGCGTTCAAGAAGTACTGGCCGGCTGACGTCCACATGATTGGCAAGGAAATTGTTCGCTTCCATTGCGTTTACTGGCCCGCATTCCTGCTGGCCGCGGGCCTGGCATTGCCAAAGACCATCGTGGCGCACGGCTGGCTGCTGTTTGAAGAGAGCAAGATGTCGAAGTCGCGCGGAAACATTGTGCGGACGGAAACGATTCTCGACGTGCTCGGCGCGGATGCCCTGCGCTACTTCCTGCTGCGCGAGGTCGTGTTTGGGCAGGATGGTTCGTTTTCGTTCGACGCGCTGGTGCAGCGCTACAATTCCGACCTCGCCAACGGTTTGGGCAATCTGGCCAGCCGCACCTTAACTATGATTAACCGGTACTTCAAGGGTGAGGTGCCGTATCCGTCGAGTACGGCGTCGAAAACTTCAGCCGATGACGCCATCGCTGAGATTGCGCGCAACGCGATTCGCGAGTTCGGCGCGCTCTTTGATCAGTTTCAGTTTTCGCGCGCGCTTGAAACAGCCTGGGGTCTGATCGCCGCGGTCGATAAATATATTGTCGAAAACGAGCCCTGGGCGCTGGGTGAGAAACAGGACGACGGAAGCCGTGCACGCCTGGCGACTGTTCTCTACACATCCGCCGAGGCGCTGCGCATCGCGACTGCGCTGGCCTATCCCGTCATGCCCGATGCGACGGCTAAAATCTGGGCGCAGATGGGACTCGGCGATATCAAGAAGCTAGCCCTGACCGATTTGGCCTGGGGACAGTTGCCGCTGGGCACGAAGCTCGGCGACGTGTATCCGGTGTTTCCGCGCGCCGACAAAAGCGCCGTCGAAAGGATGCAGCAGATGGAAGATCAGCAACGCAGTCCGGTGGTTGAGGATGCGAAGGATCCAATGGGTAAGGCGCCGGTGGCGGCAGAGGCTAAGACGCAACCGGCCGTGTCAACACCTGCGCCAGCGGCAGCCGACGGGAAGATTACCATCGACGACTTCGCCAGGATCGAACTGCGTGTGGGTGTGGTGAAAGTCGCCGAGCGTGTGCCGAAGGCGGACAAACTGCTGCGTCTGGAAATTGATATCGGCACGGAAGTTCGGCAAGTGCTCGCTGGGATCGCGGAGGCCTACGCGCCTGAGACTTTGATCGGCCGCAAGGTCGTCATCGTGGCTAATCTAGCTCCGCGAAAGCTGCGCGGGCTCGAGTCGAATGGGATGATCGTGGCCGCATCGCTGGAGGGCGGGAAGCCAGTATTGGCGGGCTTTCTGGAGGATGTGCCGGTGGGGGCACGGCTGAGGTAGGACAAGATCAAAACCTGGCCTCGCGGCGCTTGGCCGGACGGGCGAAGGCGTTCGTTCCCACAGAAGCTGGTCCCATTCCAAGCTGTCGCGACACAGACCGCACGTACAACATGTTTGTAGATTCGCACGCACATCTCGATGGCACGCAGTTCGACCCTGATCGCGAGCAGGTCATCGCGCGCGCGCGTGAGGCTGGCGTGCGAACCTTGGTTGCCATCGGTAATGGCGACGGCCCTCCGGTGCTCGACGCGGGCATTCAACTGGCGGACAAATATTCGTTCATGTACGCGACCATCGGAATTCATCCTCACGAGGCCCGGCTTGCTGATGACGCGGCTTACCAAACCCTGGAGCAACTGGCGCGGCATCCTAAGGTAATCGCATGGGGAGAGATTGGCCTGGATTACTACTACGATCATTCTCCGCAGGAGATGCAGAAGCAGGTTTTTGCGCGGCAGATGGAATTGGCCGCCACTGCCAAGCTGCCTATCGTGATTCACTGCCGGCCCTCCGACGGCAGCGACAATGCGTGGGAAGATTGCTTAACCATGATTAAGGATCACTGGGCTCCGAACGGGCTGGGCGGGATTCTGCATTGCTTTACAGGAAATTGGACGCAGGCCAAGCGAGCGCTCGATATGGGTTTCATGATTTCATTCGCCGGAAATCTAACTTTCCCGAAGGCGCAGCAGATTCGCGACGCGGCCCTCGAGGTTCCTCTCGACCGTATGTTGATCGAGACCGACTCGCCTTATCTGGCGCCGGTTCCGCACCGGGGAAAGCGCAACGAGCCAGCCTTCGTGAAAGAGACGGCGCGGCGGCTGGGCGAATTGCGCTCGCTCGCCATGGATGAAGTAGGCGAGCTGACTTCCGGCAATTTCTACAATTTTTTCAAATTGGCTGAAATCTCTGAAAGCAAAGTATCGACTCCGTAAGCTGCGCGGTTCTGTTAACCTCAGGTTAAGATTCCCTCGTTTCAGAAAGATTAGAAATATATGCCCGATAACAGTTTTGACGTGGTCAGCAAGATCGACCTAAACGAGGTCACGAACGCCATTCAGCAGGCGCTCAAGGAGATTCAAACGCGCTTCGACCTGAAGGATTCGAAATCGAATATTGAGCTGGAAAAAGACGCCATCGTGCTGCACTCCGCCGACGAATACAAACTGAAGGCGGTCAACGACATTCTGCAGCAGAAGCTGGTGAAGCGCGGAGTATCGCTGAAAGGCCTGACTTATGGCGCGATCGAACCGGCGGCCGGAGGCACGGCTAGACGCAAAGTCACTATGCAGCAAGGCATCGCCATCGAGAAGGCGCGAGAGATCGTGAAACTGGTAAAGGACTCGAAGAAAAAAGCGCAGGCCTCGATTCAAGGCGACCTGGTGCGCATCAGCGGCAAGGATCGCGACTCTCTGCAGGAAGTCATCGCACTGTTGAAGGGTCACGACTTCGGAATTGATTTGCAGTTTACGAATTACAGAACGAACTAAGACTGGACCTCGGACCTTTGGAGGTCTGATTCACATTGAGCGCGTCCACCGTCATTCACGGGAAAGAAGTATTCGATCTGTTGCGGGATGACCTCGCCGCGTTAGAGGGCGAGTTCGGCCGCGACACGGTTTCGGGCGTGCAGGCCATCACCGAGATTGGGGAGTATCTGCGCAACGGGGGAGGCAAGAGGATCCGGCCGGCCTTGCTGTTGCTTTCCGCGAAGTTGCTCGGCTATCGGGGGCAGGGAGCGGTCCGATTGGGCGCGGTGGTCGAGATTATTCATACCGCGACGCTGGTGCACGACGACATTATTGACGAGGCCAAGACGCGGCGCGGCCGGCCCGCGGCTAACACACAGTGGGGCAATTCGAAGTGCGTGCTGGCCGGCGATTGGCTGTACATGCAGGCCTTTAAGATCGCGGTGCAGGAGCGCAACTTCCGCATTCTCGACACTCTGATCGAACTCACGCAGCAGATGGTCGAGGGCGAACTGCTGCAGATGGAAAAGCTGGGCCAGCTGATTTCGCTCGACGAACACTTCGATTTGATTTTTCGCAAGACCGCGTGCCTGTTTTCAGTCTGCATGCGGCTGGGGGCAATTCTCGGCGGCGCCAGTCCCGCGCAGGAAGCCGCTGTCGGCCAGTACGGGCACGACCTCGGCATGGCGTTTCAGATTGTGGACGACGTACTCGACTTAACCGCCTCGGAAGATGTACTGGGCAAACCCGTCGCCAGCGACTTACGCGAGGGCAAGGCGACGATGGCCGTAATTCACGCGCTGGAGCGCTGCACTGCGGAAGAGCGATCGAAAATCGAGACGGTGCTCCGCCACGGCGCCTTTAACGGCGTGACTCACGCGGAGGTTCTGGAAATTCTGCGGCGCTACGGCTCGCTCGAGGCCGCCTCCGCTCGCGCCGTGGATTATGCGGACTCCGCGCGGAAAGCGATTTGTACTTTCCCCGATTCCGAGATCAAGCGGGCTCTTCTATGGGCGCCGGAGTTTGTGGTCGCGAGAGAAAAGTAACATCATTCTTCGGAGCGCACCGGGCTTTGTTTATACTGAACCCTTTCCCGGCCTGGGCGAATCAAAAGCGTACAAATCATAAGCTAAATCACAACTGTGCCAGTCAATATCCGCGGATGCGCGCTCCTTCTACCGAGGCATGCTGATGAATAATCTGCTCTCCATGATGGCCAGCCACGGCTACGTTCTGACGTTCATCTTGCTGTTTGCCGAGGCGGTTGGCCTTCCCTTCCCGGCATCGATCGCGCTGGTGGCGGCCGGCGCTGCCGTTGCATCGCACACACTGTCGGGTCCAGGAGTTCTTCTGGCCGCCATGCTCGCGCTGCTGATCGGCGACACGGCGCAGTTCTGGCTCGGACGCTACTCGGGCTGGGCCCTGCTCGGATTCCTCTGCCGCCTCTCCATGAACCCGGAGACCTGCATACTTCGTTCCGCGGAGTCGTTCTACAAGCGGGGCAAGATCACACTAGTGATCGCCAAATTTATTCCCGGCGTCAACACCATGGCAGCGCCGCTCGCGGGCAGCATGAAAATGCGATACGGCCAATTCCTGCAACTGGACTTCGCCGGGTCGCTGCTCTATTCGACGACCTTCCTGTTGATCGGATACATCTCGCGCGATTTTCTGGCTGCTACTTTGAAGGGATTTCACCGGGCCGGACTCGCCATGGAATTGGTGGTTATCACCGCTCTGGTCGTCTACGCCGTTTACCGAGCAGTGCAATTCGCCAGATACAAGAAATACCGCGTCATGCCGCGGGTGCAGGTCGAAGAATTGATCGCGCGTTTGGCATCGGACGAAGCCAACCGGGTGCAGATCGTCGATGTGCGCAGCCATGGCTACTACGACGTGGGAACCGAACGCATCAAAGGCTCGATCCGCATTGAGCCCAACAATCTCGACGACGAGATCAAGAATCTCACCAAAGACAAGGACATTTACCTCTACTGTACTTGAGCGCGCGAAGCAACCAGCGCCCGGGTGGCGCATCTACTGCAGGAGAAAGGCTTCAACACGTTCGTGATCGTCGGCGGCCTGGCGGCGTGGCGCAAGGCCGGACAACCGCTGGAGTCGATTCCCAAGGACGACCTGGTCAAGCTGCCGACGTTTTCTTAAGATGAAACTCGGCTGGCAACACGCAACTTTTGTTTTTTAGCGGGTTGAAGTCGGTAAGGGTACCCTCTGTCTTGCGTCTTTTTGCGAGACAGGGCGTAGCCTACCCCAGACCTAGCCTGTCCGAAACCGTGGAGACGCCCATGCGCCTCGTTGCCCCTTCGGCCCTGTTCGTCGTCATGCTATTCGCGTTCTGGCGGCCCGCGGCCGCTCCCGGCCATCCCGAACCATCCACAACCATCTTCGATTCGAATCCCTCGCATCCGTGGAACCGTCTCTATGCGGCGCTGTTGATCCGCGAAGATCGTCACGGAACGGAGTTCGGTGCGGATGCGCTCGATCCGCTGCTTTGGCCGGAGTCAGAGCACTTGCTGACCGGACCATCGCACGAGCATGCCCTGCGTGTGCTCGACGAATTTCTGCAGACGCACGCGGAGAATTTGATTCATGATCCCGTGAAACACGCGCTCCTGCAGCGCGATCTGTGGTCCGTGTTCGACTGGTCGATTCAACAATCCCCAACCAGGGATCGGCCCGAGTACCGCAAAGAGAAGGCGGAATTGCAGGCTCGGCTGGCGGAAGTACTCCGGCGATTGGCGCTGACGCCGGAAGAAGTAACATCTCTGCCGGACAACTATGCCCAAGCAGTAGCGTCAGGAGCGTTCGCTAAAGAGTATGATCCAGCGAACCCGGGGCGGCCGTTTCTGCCGCCAGACTTGTTCGACCCGCGCGGGCCCTGGGTTTGTATCCAGCCCAGTCCGGAATTGGATTCCGGTGTGGCGAAGATGCACATTTTCAACTTCTCCGGGCGCTCCGGCTTCCTGGTTTTCGTCAGGTTGCCGGCGGGCCGCAAAGCGACTATGGATTATTTCCAGTCGTTGTGGAACTTTCCAGAACCATGGGTGCATGGGCCAAGCATCGCCGCCGATCAGTCGCTGGAAAATCCTAATCTGCCATCGTTTCCCGCAGGGACCGAAGTGGCGCTGGTTCGACGCATGACTTTGTTCGACAATCAGGGCAGCCTGGCAACATCCTCGTTGACCGAGAGCGTGCAGATGCGCGTCTATCACGCCGTCACCACCGCCCAGGAACGCGACTTCACCGGCGGCATGGCTTCCGTCATCAAGAACAGTGGTCAGGATTTCTTCGAATTCAAACTCAGCCGCCCTCTTCTTTTCACCGGGAAGAATGGTGGGCTGCGCGCCGTCAACCCCGACGACCGGGAGTACTCGACCTTTCAGAGCAAAGGAGGCGACCCCTTCGAGGCGACCTCCGGGTCAGCAGGCTTGGTCGACAAACCGTTTCCCGAGTTGCAATCCTGTGTCTGGTGTCACTCGGGAGGAGGCGTGCACTCGCTCAACAGCCGGAGCAGTCTACTGAAACCCAACCGCCTTCAGCAGGAGCCCCAGAACGTCGACTATGGACCAATCTTTTGGAGCGACAGTGCCGCTATCAGTTGGAAGGGAAATCGCTACGACTGGGGGTTGTTAAATGGCTTCTGGAAGGCTGCTGCAGCCAGGTAAGCGCGGTCTGATGCTAGTCACCATCACGCCCCCGAACTGCCGCAGGTGGATGGATCCACAATGTTTGTACATTCATAAACTACCGCCGAAAGAACGAAGATGGTGTAGCATTGTCGGGCTTTGCCACGGTGACTGCCACGTCAACGATTTCCACGACAACTGCCACCACCCACGAAGCACCCAGCAGCGCCCGGATGAACGCTGTGCTTTTCCTGCTGGCCCTGTCTGTCCTCATCAACTACATCGACCGCAGCAATCTGTCGATCGCCGCCGAGTTGATCAAGCACGAGATCCATATTTCGGATTTTCAGCTGGGCACGTTGTTGTCGGCATTCTTCTGGATCTACGCCTTGATGCAGATTCCGGCTGGCTGGCTGGTGGATCGCTTTGACGTGAAGTGGGTCTTCGCCGCGGGATTCCTTCTGTGGTCGGCTTCCACGGCGGTTACCGGCCTTCTACACGGGTTTGCTGCGCTTTTAATCATCCGCATAATTTTGGGCCTTGGGGAATCGGTTGCGTTCCCCTCGTACGGTAAAGTTCTGGGCACCCATTTCAAAGAGAGTCGCCGTGGATTTGCCAACGCCATGATCATGGTTGGCTTGGCGCTGGGCCCTGCACTCGGAATGTGGGTGGGAGGACGCGCCGTCGGGCGTTTTGGCTGGCGGCCGTTTTTTCTCATCCTCGGCCTGGCAGGTTTGCTCTGGCTCCCGCTGTGGTCAGTGTGCATGCCGCGCCGAACCGACGCTCCCTCTCGGGCGCAGATGAGCATGGCGGGCTACTTCGACATTCTGGCGCGAAGGTCCGCTTGGGGCACGTGCGTCGGGCAGGCCTCGATCAATTACTTCCTGTATTTTCTGGTGACGTGGCTGCCCTCTTATCTGC
>Ga0210390_10005239_pt1 | contig 10884 bp, 8 predicted proteins | sample IncBWH11OmetaG_FD_161050 | JGI IMG/M metagenome (GOLD analysis project Ga0210390, IMG submission 161050) | Forest soil microbial communities from Barre Woods Harvard Forest LTER site, Petersham, Massachusetts, United States - Inc-BW-H-11-O ... | reverse complement strand
TACAGGAGAGATAAATGCAAGCACGCCTCGGTTGGTTGCTCGGACTGATGTTGGTTCTCTGCGGAAGCGCCGTGAGGGCTGCAAACGAAGCCCCGTTGCTGGCGCAACAGCCCACACTGAGCAAAGCGTCGATCGTTTTCACCTACGGCGGCTATTTGTGGAGTGTGTCGAGGGACGGTGGTGAAGCGCGGCAACTAACCACCGGAGGGCACGAACAGTTTCCAGTCTTTTCGCCGGACGGAAAGTGGGTTGCCTTCACCGGACAGTACGACGGCAACACGGATGTGTACGTGGTGCCGGCCGAAGGGGGCTCGCCAAAGCGGTTGACTTGGCATCCGGATCAGGATGTCACCGTGGGCTGGACCCCCGATGGGAAGCGAATCCTGTTTCTGTCGACGCGCGAAGCGTATGCGGATTTCACACGCCTCTATACCGTTCCGGTCGAGGGCGGAGTGATTGAGGCGCTCCCGATGTGGCGCGCATTCGAAGGCTCCTACTCGCCGGATGGCACAAGAATGGCTTACGTGCCGAACTTCCAGTGGCAACAGGCCTGGAAGCGGTATCGCGGCGGACAAACCACCCCGATCTACATCGTGCGGCTCAGCGATCTAACGTTGGAAAAACTGCCACGCCAAAATTCCAACGACGCCAGTCCCGTTTGGTTCGGCGACACCGTGTATTTCCTCTCCGACAGGAACGGACCGGTGACCCTCTTCGCCTACGACACGAAAAGCAAAGCCGTGAAACAGGTGGTCGAAAACAAGGGTTTCGATCTGAAGACCGTGTCGGCTGGGCCGGACGCACTGGTGTATGAACAGTTTGACGGCATTTTTCTGTTCGATCCGCAAACCGGGAAATCGAAAAAGGTGGAGATTCATCTGAATGGAGATCTTCCCGCGACTCGCCCGCATTTTGAGAAAGTGGCGGAGAGCATTCAAAATGCCGGTCTTTCGCCGACGGGAGCGCGCGCGGTATTCGAAGCCCGAGGAGAAATCCTGACGGTGCCGGCGGAAAAGGGAGACATTCGGAATTTGACGCGCAGCCCGGGCGTGGCGGATCGCGATCCGGCCTGGTCTCCCGACGGCCAGTGGATCGCCTACTTCTCCGACGAGTCTGGAGAATATGCGCTGCACCTTGTGGATCAGTCCGGTGTGGGAGAAGGGAAGAAGATCAACCTGGGAAATCCCCCATCGTACTTTTACGGGCCAACCTGGTCGCCGGACAGCAAGAAAATTGCTTACACCGATAAACGTCTCAACCTGTGGTACGTGGACGCCGAAAAAGGCACGCCCGTCAAGGTTACGACGGAAAGGTTTGAAGATCCGAGCAATGCAACGAATGAAGCCTGGTCGCCGGACAGCAAGTGGCTGACCTACACCAGGTATCTTCCGAACCACCTGCATGCAGTTTTCGTATATTCGGTGGAAGGCGGGAAAGAATCGCAGGTTACCGACGGTACTGCGGATACCCGCTTCCCGGTATTCGACAAAAACGGCAAGACTCTTTATTTCACGGCCAGCACCGATGTCGGGCTCAGCGTCGGGTGGCTCGATCTTTCAAGCTTTCAGCATCCGCTGACGCGTAGTGTCTACGCCGTTGTTCTGAAAAAAGGCGACCCGAATCCCGTGGAACCACAAAGCGACGAGGAGAAGATCGCCAGGCCCGACGACAACAGCAAAGAGGAAGACAAGGCCAAAGACCGGGACAAGGACAAAGATAAGAACAAAACTGACGACAACGACAAAGAGAAGGCAAAAGAGGGCAACAAAAAGGAAGAAGCACCCGCAGTTACGATCGATCTTGACGGCATCGGCCAGCGCATTGTCGCTCTTCCCATTCGTGCGGCCAACTATATCGAGTTGGACGCGGGGAAAACCGGCGTGCTCTTCCTGTCGGAAATCGTGGATGTGCCGAGATTCGGTGAACCGCCCAGCATCAGTGTCAGCAAATTTGACCTGAGCACGCGGAAAACCGAGCCGTACGTCAGCGGAATAACACAACTGTATTTCTCGGCGAACGGAGAAAAGGTGCTTTTCCGTCAGGGACCGCCACCTACAGGCCCGTGGATTATCGCCGGCACCGTCGCAGCGCCAAAGGCGGGCGAAGGCACGTTGAATCTTGGGGAGATGGAGGTCTACGTCGATCCGCGCGCGGAATGGAACCAGATGTATCGCGAAGTTTGGCGGATTCAACGTGACTTCCTCTACGACCCGAATCATCACGGCTTGAACATTCCAGCGACAGAAAAGAAGTACAGCGCGTACCTCGCCGGAGTCGGGGGCCGCGGCGATCTAAATTACTTGTTCGTGGAGATGCTCGGCGAGGTCACCATCGGCCACATGTTCATTGGCGGCGGAGACATCCCGAAACCCAGGCAGGTAAAGGGTGGACTCCTCGGCGCGGATTACAAAGTGGAGAACGGCCGGTATCGCTTTGCGCGCATTTACAATGGCGAAAATTGGAATCCAGAGTTGCGCGCGCCGCTCACGCAACCGGGTGTGGACGTAAAAGTAGGCGACTATCTGCTGGAAGTAAATGGAAGGGACGTGCGTGCTCCCGAGGAGGTGTACAGCTTCTTCGAAGAGACCGCCGGAAAGCAGATCAAGATTAAGGTCGGACCCAATCCGGACGGCAAGGACGCGCGGGAAGTAACCGTCGTGCCGATCGACAATGAATTCGCGCTGCGCAACCGGGCATGGGAAGAGGGCAATCGCCGCAAAGTAGACGAATTAAGCGCCGGGAAACTGGCCTATGTGCACGTGCCGGACACGGCCGTGGGTGGGTTCACAAATTTCAATCGTTTTTATTTCGCGCAAGTGGACAAACAAGGCGCGGTGATCGACGAGCGCTACAATCACGGCGGCGAAATTGCCGATTACATCATCGATATGTTAAAGAGGCCGCTGCGCAATTGCGCGATCTCCCGCGAGGGCGAGAAATTCTGCTCACCGCTGGCGCAAATCTACGGACCGAAAACCATGATCATCAACGAAATGTCCGGCTCCGGAGGCGACGCATTGCCGTGGATGTTTAAGCAGGATGGCGTGGGCCCGCTCGTAGGCACGCGTACCTGGGGCGGCCTTGTGGGCATCTACAATTACCCGCCGCTCCTTGATGGAGGATTCGTAACTGCACCGCGCGTAGCGATCTATGGTCTGCACGGACAGTGGGAAGTGGAGAACCATGGCGTCGCACCGGACATTGAGGTGGAAAACGACCCTGCGTCGGTTGCCGCAGGCCACGATGCGCAACTCGAGAAAGCCATTCAAGTGACCATGGACGCTTTGAAGAAAAATCCGGTGGTGCTGCCGGATCATCCGCCGTATCCCAACTATCAGTCAAAGTAACAGGCGGTTTACGGCAGAGACTTGGAAAGCAGCCAGGGCATGAGCTCTGGCTCGGCGTAAGCTTTGTCCCAGGAGTTGTGGCTGACGCCGGGATACTCCGTATAACGCACATTCCCGCCGGCGGTTTTGAGCGCGTCGTTCATCTTCCGCGAGCTGGCGACCGGAACCCGGTCATCCGCGTCCCCGTGAAAAATCCACACTGGCGTTCTGGCGATCTTTTTCGCGATCTCCGCGTAACCTTTCGGGTCGTCCGGATAGGCATCTTTTGCCAGGTCTGGAAATTCTTTCAGGATTTCCTCGGAGGGAACGGCACCGCCGCAAATGGGCACGGCGGCCGCGAATTTTCCGGGGTAGCGCGAGATGAGATCCCAGGTCCCGTAGCCACCCATGGAAAGACCTGTGACAAAGGTGCGCTTGGCATCGCCCGTGAAGGCCTGGGCGGAGTCCGACAGAGCAGCCAACGCCATCGCTTCCATTTCTGGTTGCGTCCACCAATGACCCATCGGGCATTGCGGAATCACGACGATGGACGGAAATCGAGAGCGGTTCAGGCGAATGGCGTGCGGAAGTCCGAGGTCGGTTTGCAACAGCCCATCCGAGCCGCGCTCGCCATAGCCATGAAGGAAGAGAATAACGGGCCATTTCTGCTTGGGCGTCCAATGGTCCGGAAGAAATACCTGATATTTATAGGTGGTCCCGTGGAGCGAGAGGCTGCGGTCGAGAAAGCCAGTCTGCTGCGTGCGGGCGCTAGTGCGCGCAGACCAGGCCAGGCAACACATCAAAAAGAAAGAGCAAAGCAGGGGCAATCGCATGTTTTCTCCCGGTGCACGAATCTAGCATGAGACCAAAGGCAGGAGCAGAAAGAGTGTGATAGTTTGAGGGGAAAGAGGAAATGTGCCGGAACTTCCTGAAGTCGAAACCGTTGCGCGGGGCCTGCAGCGCTCTGTGGCGGGACAAAAGATACTGAGCGTCGCGCTGGGCAAAACAGATTTCATCGATAATCCTGACGTTCTCGAGAGCGAACTAAGCGGGCGCAACGTGGTCCGGGTCGAACGCTACGGAAAATTCATGCTTTTGTGGCTGAGTGCCAGGCAGGGATCGAACAACAGCGGCGGTGAAGCTGCGCTCCTCGTACACCTGGGCATGACGGGCATGTTGGTCCCCCGACCCGCAGCCGAGCCTCACGTCAAACATACGCACGTAGTGATGCAGTTGGGCGACGGCAGGGAATTGCGTTACATCGATCCCCGCCGTTTTGGCCGTATGGCTTTTCTGGAGGGAGAAACACTGGCGGAAGAATTGGGACGGTTCGGTTTGGATCCGCTGGAGATGCGTCTGGAGCAATTTTCCGCGCGCATTCACCAGCGAAGCGCGCGGATTAAGGCGCTGTTATTGGATCAACGTGTTTTCCGTGGCGTCGGCAATATTTACGCCGACGAAAGCCTGTGGAAAGCGAAGATTCACCCGGCCCAACTGGCAAGGCGGCTGAAGCCTGAGCAGCTCCAGAAGTTGTACGCCGCACTGCAAAGCGTTCTGCAAAAGGCCATTCTGCTTCGTGGATCGTCGATATCCGATTTCCTTGACGCCGAAGGAATGCCCGGAGAATATCAACAGCACCATCGCGCCTATGGCCGCGAAGGCAAGCCGTGTTTTCGTTGTAAGACGCCGATCCGGCGGGCAATGGTAGCGGGGAGGAGCAGCTATTTCTGTCCAAACTGCCAGCCGCCGCCGCGGAGCGAGAAAAAGAAGAAAAGAATGGCGCAAAAGCGCCGGACGCGCTGAGTTGGGAGCCAAGGAATGAGAGCGGTGGTGCAACGAGTGAGTCGCGCGAAGGTCAGCGTCGAAGGCAAAATAAACGGCGAAATTGGCGCAGGATTGATGATTCTTCTTGGCGTGGGAAAGGAAGATGGTCCCACTGTAGCGGCGGCAATGGCGGAAAAAGTAGCCAATCTACGAATTTTCGAAGACGCGGGTGGCAAAATGAATCTGTCGCTGCTCGATGCGAAAGGAAGCGCGCTGGTAGTATCCCAGTTTACGCTGTACGGAGATGCGCGAGGGCAGAGAAGGCCGAGTTTCATTGCCGCAGCGCCTCCGGAACTTGCCAGGAAACGGTACGAGGAGTTCTGCGAAGCGTTAAGGAAACGAGGGATAACCGTAGGTACTGGAATTTTTCAAGCCATAATGTCCGTGGAGTTGGTCAATGAAGGCCCAGTCACAATCCTTATCGATTCCGACAAGACGTTCTGAGTCCAAACGCGAAAAAACAGAGGTTGCGACGGTGTGGACCGTCCGCCGCGCTGTGGATGAGTTAGTGCGCCGTGGCGAAAGGCGAAATGTCGAGGGTATGGCGCGCTTTGGGATTCGCTCAAAGAAAATTTGCGGCGTCTCCAAACCAAAGATGGATGAGCTCGCCAGAGCTATCGGAAAGAACCATGCTTTGGGCCTGAAGCTGTGGCAAACCGGAATTCACGATGCCCGGCTGTTGGGAATGCTCATTTCTGAACCGGAATTGGTGACAGCGGCGCAAATGGAGCGCTGGGTGCGGGACTTCGACAATTGGGATGTTTGCGACGGCACCTGCTGTCACCTCTTTGTGGATGCAGAACCGGCCTGGGAGAAAGCGTTCTCCTGGAGCAGGCGCAGAAAAGAGTTTGAGAAGCGTGCCGCTTTTGCGCTGGGCGCGTTTCTGGCGATTCACGACAAAGCCGCCCCGGACGCGCCATTTCGCAGATTCCTGAAAGTAATCGAGCGTGAAGCCTGGGACGATCGGAATTTTGTGCGAAAAGCTGCCAACTGGGCGCTGCGGAATATCGGCAAGAGAAATCACCGGTTAAATCGAGCTGCGATCAAATCGGCGCAAAGAATTCGTCGGGGGGGCACACGCACCGGGCGGTGGATTGCTGCGGATGCGCTCCGTGAGTTGAACAGTGACGCAGTGCAACGACGTTTGATACGGAAAGCTGGTTGAGCGGCGATGGCTAAGATCGAAGCGGTGAAGATTCGCAGAGTGAAGCAGACAGACGCGGCGCGAATTGCTGCGCTATCCGGTCAACTTGGATATCCAACGGCAACGAAAGAAATGTCTGCGCGGTTGAAGCGGGCGATAGGAGCAAAAGCGGGAGCCTGCTTCGTTGCGGAAACGAAAGAAGGCGGAGTAATCGGCTGGGTGCACGTCAGCGTTACGCCACTCCTCGAAGTCGAGCGCAGGGCAGAGATAAACGGGCTGGTAGTTGACGAAAAAGTGCGCAGTCGTGGCGCGGGCGCCAGTCTTCTGCAGGCCGCAGAACACTGGGCACGGAAGATGCGCTCCTCGGCGATGTCCGTGCGATCCAATGTGCTGCGCGATCGCGCGCACGGATTTTACTTGAAGCAAGGCTATGAGCACTACAAGACGCAAAAGGCCTTTCAAAAGAAGCTGTAGGCCTGTGTCTCCCCGAACTAACTGGCTGATTGGAAGCGTGTAGCAGATAGCCACAGCCATCTGGCAGAATATATCGCAATACGATAAAATTAAGGAATGCCGGAGAGGATCACCGAAAAAGAGTACCTGGCACTGGGCGAATTGCGCTATCTCATTCGCAAGTTTCTGCAAGAAGGGGATACCGCCGCGAAGCAAGCCGGTCTGGAACCTCAGCAATACCTACTGCTTCTGGCCATCCGTGGCTTGCCTACGGGGCAGGAGGCCACCGTCAGTGCGCTGGCCCATCGCCTTTCTCTGCGCCACCACAGCACCGTGGAACTGATCGACAGAATGGAAGTCCATGGTTACGTCAAGCGCATCAAAGGGAGAGAGGATCGCCGGCAGGTTCTTGTATCGCTGCAGCCTCGCGGCGCGCGTTTGCTCGAGCGCGTCGTGGAACAACGCATCATCGAATTGCGCGCGAACGGGAGAGAACTCGTAGAGGCGATCAGCGCGCTGTTGCAGACACGGCCGGGTTTGCTCCCGGTTCGGAACAGAAGACCAGGCGGGTCCGCTACGAAAACACGGTAAACAGAAACAGGGAGCTGACATTTGAAGACGTCAGAAAACTCATCGCAAGCCCAGCAACCTTACACCAGCTCGAAAATGCGACAGGAGGAGCTTGGCGACTTTTCCGTTAAATCGCGAGTGCTCAAGATTACCGCTTTGGCGATACCGATCGGCGCGTTGGCGGCTGTGTCCGCTCTTGTTTTGTTACGGCTGATTGCCTTTTTTACGAATGTCTTTTACTTCGGGCATTTTTCGACCGCGGCGAGTTCGCCGGCGAACCATCATTTGGGCTGGCTTGCCGTGCTCGTGCCCGTCGCAGGAGCAATGATCGTTGGCTTGATGGCGCGCTACGGTTCAGACCGCATCCGTGGCCACGGCATCCCGGAAGCCATCGAATCGATCCTGCTGAACGGCAGCCGCATTGAGCCCAAAGTTGCGCTGTTGAAGCCGGTTTCGGCCGCCATTTCGATCGGCTCCGGAGGACCGTTCGGAGCCGAAGGGCCGATCATCATGACCGGCGGGGCCTTCGGGTCCATGGTTGCGCAGATGTTTCATCTGACCAGCAACGAGCGCAAGACCTTGCTGGCGGCCGGTGCGGCTGCGGGTATGTCCGCAACATTCGCCGCGCCAATTTCCTCGGTGCTGCTGGCGATCGAACTGCTCCTGTTCGAACGGAAGCCCCGCAGCCTCATTCCGGTGGCGGCGGCAAGCGCTACGGCGGCGGTGTTGCGTCAATATTTGTTGGGGCAAGGGCCGTTGTTTCCGAGCGTCGCGCACGGTTCGTTCGTCACGCCCACGGCGTTGCTATGCAGCATTCTCGCGGGAATTGTGTGCGGACTAGTTTCTATCCCGCTTTCGAACTCGGTGTATTACTTTGAAGATTTGTTTGGCAAACTGCCGATCCACTGGATGTGGTGGCCGGCGATTGGCGGCATCGTTGTTGGGCTCGGCGGATTGGTTTTCCCCCAGGCCCTCGGCGTCGGTTATGACGTAATCGGTGAGCTGGTCAAAGGTGACCGGGCCTTGCCTCTCGTCCTCGGGGTGCTGATCGTGAAGTGGCTGATCTGGTCGGTGGCGCTCGGATCGGGTACCTCCGGAGGTGTGCTTGCCCCGGTGATGATGATTGGCGCGGGATTGGGCGCGCTCATGTCTTACGCCCTGCCGAACCTGGGGCTTGGATTTTGGGCCATGATTGGACTTGGCGCCATGTTGAGCGGCACCCTGCGCGTACCGATGACCGCGGTCGTGTTCACCGTGGAGGAGACCCACGATTGGAACATGCTGTTGCCGTTGCTGCTCGGCTGTGTGGCGTCCTACGCCGTGTCGGCACTGTTGCTTCGCCGGTCGATTCTGACGGAAAAAGTGGCGCGCCGTGGTTATCACGTAAGCAGCGAGTATGCGATCGACCCGCTCGAATTGCTCTACGCGCGTGAAGTGATGCGTGAGCCCACCGTGATTCTGCCTGTGAGCAGCACGAGCGACGAAGCTTTGGCTTTGATGAATGGTGACCGCACTGGTAAACAGCGCCTTCTGCCAATTCTGGACGATCTTGGATTGCTGGCGGGCGTAGTGACCCGCGGCGAGTTGGAAAAGAGAATCGAGGGACTGCGACAGGCAGGTCAGACTCTCAACCTGAGAGAGCTGATGAACGCCGAGCCGGTCGTCGCTATCTCAGATGATCCCTTGCGTGCAGTGGTGAATCGAATGGCGCAAAGGAGCGTGACGCGCATGCCCGTCGTGGAGCAAAGCGGCCGTTTCCTAGGACTAATCTCGCTCGATGATCTGCTGAAAGCCCGCTCGCGCCACCTCGAAGAGGAACTACGCCGCGAGCAAACGCTGTGGTTGCCGTACTTCGGACCTGCGCGTACGCGCTCCTTGAAATCCGGTTCCTGAGTCGAAAAACAAGAGGCTTACTCTTGCCCAGGAGCCTTGGCCTCGGGCCTGCGGTACGCGTGCATAATATCGTCGAGATTGATGACTCCCAAAATCCGGGAAACATTTGCGCGGCTCAGGACCGGAACCAAAGCGTAATTCGTGGCTTGCCGCAGGGCCACCTGCAAGTCTTCGTCGGGATGAAGATACGGAACAACCGACAAAATCTGCGTTTCCTCGAGCGCTCGAGAATCCCCCGATTCTACAACACGCTTCAGGTCATTTCTCGACACGAGAGCGATGGAATTGCTCTGCCGCCGGACCAAGAAATAATCTTCGGTCGTGGCGCTAATCATTGTCCATGCCTCGCTGGCAGGCTTCTGGCCATCGAGAATAATCGCCGGGCGCGGACGCATGGCGTCCTCCACCGTCAAAACTTCCTGTTCGCGTTCTTCCTCCAAGGCGGGCAGGTACAAGCCGTCTTGACGGGTGATTTGCTCCAGGGCAGGAACGGGCTGGAGCTTCCGCGAAATGAGATAGGAAAACATATTGGCGACCAGCACGGCCAGAATGATGGTGTAATCGCCACTAACCTCCAGCGCCATAAAAACCGAAGTAATCGGAGCGCGAAGAAAGCCGGCAAAAAGAACGCCCATGCCGACCAGCGAGTAGGTGGCTACCGAGCCGGTCAAGTTCGGAAAAAACAAATGTTCCACCGTGCCGACCGCGCCACCAAGCATGGCTCCAATAAATAAAGTGGGCGCGAACATTCCGCCAGGAGTTCCGCTTGAAAAGGAAAGCGTCGTCGCCAGAATCTTGAGCCCCGCAAGCATGCCGAGCACTTCCCAGGTGTACTGGCTGTGCATGGCTTGGTCCATGAACTCATAACCTGCGCCCATCACCTGCGGAAATCCGGCAAGGGCGATCAAACCGAGCAACAACCCGGCGATTCCGGGATACAAAAACTGCAGATACTGCGGGCTGGCCTTGATCTTTGGGCGTAACCAGTTGATTGCCGCGGAAAAAACCACCGAAGCAATCCCGCCGAGGACGCCAAGAACACTGTAAGCAACAAGTTCCTGCCATCGGATCATGCTGACGGGTGGAATGCGGAAAAATGGCTCGGAGCCAAGAAACAAACGCATGGTTACGACACTGGAAACGGCCGAGAGCACCACGGTGGCAAGGATGCCGGCGCTCCAGTGTCCAATGACTTCCTCAATGACGAAAAGAACGGCAGATATCGGCGCGTTAAACGCGGCGGCCAAGCCCGCGGCCGCTCCCACCGGCGCGAGAATCCGCATTTTCTTTCGCGAAAGGTTCAGCCGGGTGCCCACTGCCGAGGCCAATCCTGCTCCGATCTGAAGCGACGGATCTTCGGGGCCGAGAGAATGCCCCGAACCGATCGCGAGACAAGCGGTGACAAATTTCCCGATAACGGTTCGAAGAGGAATGTAACCATTCGAGATATACAGGGCGGCTTTGGTTTGATTGAGGCCGCTGCCGGTCGAGCCGCGAAAAACAGTAAAAACCAGCCCGGAGATGGCTAACCCCGTGAGAGATGGCGCAAGAAACGCCCGCCACGGAGGAGGAGTCAACGCGCTGCCAAGAAGATAAAGATGAATGTACTCCATGGTGATGCGAAAGCAGACCACCGCCAGACCCGCGAAAATGCCGATGAAGACAGCAAGTATA
>Ga0210390_10005237_pt1 | contig 10885 bp, 9 predicted proteins | sample IncBWH11OmetaG_FD_161050 | JGI IMG/M metagenome (GOLD analysis project Ga0210390, IMG submission 161050) | Forest soil microbial communities from Barre Woods Harvard Forest LTER site, Petersham, Massachusetts, United States - Inc-BW-H-11-O ... | reverse complement strand
CCTGCGTTGGGACCGATCCTCGGCGGATGGCTGACCGACCATTACGGATGGCCATTCGTCTTTTACATCAACATCGTTCCCGGAATACTGCTGATCGCAGCCGTATGGTTCACCATGGAAAAGCAGCCCATGAATCTGGGTCTGCTGAAAAAAGGTGACTGGTGGGGAATCCTCACCATGGCGATCGGCCTCGCTGCATTCGAAATCGTGCTCGAAGACGGAAATCGTAAAGACTGGTTCGGCGATCCGGGGATTGTGAAGCTGGCCTGGACTGCCGCGATCTTCATTCCCGCTTTCATCATTATTGAGTTGCGACAAAAAGAGCCGCTTGTCGACTTGCGCCTCTTTGCACGCAGGAACTTCGGGCTGGGCAGCATCGTCAATGTGGTCCTTGGAATTGGTCTCTATGGTGTTGTATTCATTCTGCCCTTATACCTGGGACAGATTCATGGTTACAGTGCGACGCAGATCGGAATGGTCATCATCTGGCTGGGTCTTCCGCAACTGGTTGTCATCCCCCTGATACCGAAGTTGATGAAATTTGTCGATGCTCGAATCATCATCGGCGTCGGGATTCTTCTCTTCGGCGGTAGCTCCTTCTTAGATATTCATCTCGATTCCAATTTTGCAGGACCGCAGTTCTATATCCCGCTTATTATCCGCGCGCTGGGCCAGCCTCTCATCATGACTCCTCTTTCGGCCGTCACCACGTCCGGCATGGCCAAAGGACGTGAAAGCGGCGCGGCATCGGCACTCTTCAACATGATGCGCAATATTGGCGGATCGATCGGGATCGCCGGACTGTCAACATTGCTTTCTGTAAGAGAGCGGTTCCACTCTGAGCGCATCGGCGAATCTGTGACTGTCTACTCAGGTGCCGTGCAGGAACGGATGCGGCAGTCAGCAGCGTACTTTCTCTCTCAGGGCAGTGATCCGTATTCGGCCAACTTGCGCGCAATCGGCGCTATCGGCGGCATGGTCCGACGCCAGGCATTTTTGCTCGCCTATAGCGATTGCTTCCTGGTCCTGGGCTGCGTATTGCTCGCAAGTGCAGCTGCTTTGTTCTTTATGAATAAGACCAAAATTTCGGGTGCAGTGCGAGGGCATTGATGAAGGCAAAGTCTTCGACCTGCAGAACTTGAGAATGGCGCAAATCTGTTTTTTGCCTGCCACCTGTGCATTCGGCCGATGCTCAAAAGCACGAAAAGGACCCTAAGAGATCCTCTCAATGATGTGAAAATGTGTGGTTCTAAAGACGATACTGACGATGGGTCCACCGCTTATACCGGCCCTCACTTTTTCGAGGGGGGGACTAAGGGGTGGCGGAAGTGCGTGCGAGTCGAACACACCGTCGTCCGTTAAGAACGACCGCCGGTTTTGAAGACCGGGAGGATCACCGGAGCCTAAGCACTTCCAATACGCGATCGCGCCAGCAGCCGTCTGAGTCTCAAAATCGATGGCTGCCTTCCTAGTATGCTATGGAAACGCAGCGGAATAGGAGAGTCGTGTTGGCGGATTCGGCAACTGTCAGATTGACACAGCAAGTGAAAGCCGGAGGTTGCGCCAGTAAGCTGGCTCCTGGAACGTTAGCGGCAGTGTTAGCGCGGCTTCCAAAGCAAAATGATCCGAATCTTCTGGTGGGCTTTGAAACCGCCGATGACGCCGGCATCTACCAGATCTCAGCGAACCTCGCACTCGTCCAAACGGTGGATTTCTTTACTCCGCTGGTTGACGACCCTTTCACTTTCGGTCAGATTGCGGCCACAAATGCCCTCAGTGACGTCTACGCAATGGGAGGCCGTCCCGTCACAGCCTTGTCGGTCGTGTGCTTTCCTCCGGATGGCGATCTGGACGTGCTGGAGCAGATCATGAAGGGCGGCATGGCGAAGATGACAGAGGCGAGTTGTGTCGTCGTGGGCGGGCACAGCGTTCGTGATTCTGAAATCAAATTCGGATATGCAGTAACGGGTTTGATTGATCCCGAACGGGTATTTACGAATGCCGAAGCTGTTGTGGGAGACGCTCTGATCCTGACGAAACCAATCGGCACGGGAGTGATCACAACTGCGCTCAAGCAGGGCGTAGCTCAGCCTGAGTGGATTGCGGACGCTGTACGATCCATGACTATGCTCAACCGCGAGGCTTCTGAGCTGGTTGTCGGCGCGAAGGGTGTTCATTCCATGACGGATGTAACGGGCTTTGGACTGATGGGACATTGCCGGGAAATGGCGCTTGCCAGTGGCACAGCAATAGAGATTGTGGTTGAACAGGTGCCCGTTATCGAGGGCGCAGTGGATGCCGTTCGTTTCGGCGCGATTCCGGCCGGGCTGTTGGCAAATCGCAGCTTTGCAGAATGCATCAGCGGCGATGTGCCGGGTTCGCAGATTTCTGATGACCTGCGTACCTTGCTTTACGATCCGCAGACTGCGGGCGGACTGCTGGTTTCCATTTCCACCGATGGAGCGGATGCTCTGCTTGACTCTCTCCGCAAGGCGGGCCTTCGCGCGGCCAGAATCGGATCTGTCGTCGGTCCTTATGTGCCGGGACAAGGAACACCCGCGATCCTGCTCCGTTGATGAGCACAGCACAGGCTTTCTACATGCAGACACAGCAGACATTCAATGGCCACTAAAGTGACAAGCAATGAGCGCGAACCAGACAATCTGTATCCGCTGCTGCCATCTGTGAACGATCTCCTGCTTGATCCGGCTTTCTCTTCCCTGGTTCAATCGCATTCACACAATGCGGTTGTACACGCGGCCCGAACGGTTCTGTTTTGTCTCAAGCAGGAGATTGCTGAAGGGCAGCATACGCGCGCGAGTCTGCAGAAACGCCTCGCTCTTCTCGATCTGGCCGTCTCGAACGAACTGATTAAGAGGGCGAACTTCTCGTTGCGAAGGGTGATCAACGCAACCGGAGTCATCCTGCACACCAATCTCGGACGAGCGCCTCTCAGCACTTCCGCACTTGAACACATTGTCGAGATCGCGCAAGGCTACTCGAACCTGGAACTCGATCTCGAAAGCGGAGAGCGGAGCCGTCGCGACGTTCATGTCGAACAACTTCTGCTACGGCTGTTGATGACAAGGGCAGGCATAACTAAAGACGACGTAAAGAATCTCAGAGCTGCGGTGTTCGTCAACAACTGCGCGGCAGCAACCTTCCTCGGTCTGAACTCCCTCGCAGATGGAGCAGAGGTTGTGGTGTCTCGCGGTGAGCTGGTCGAAATTGGCGGCGGCTTTCGCATCCCGGAGATTCTTGCGAAGTCCGGCGCTCGCCTACGCGAAGTTGGTACCACAAACCGGACAAGACTTTCCGACTATGAAAAAGCTCTCTCGCCAGATACCGCACTTATTCTGCGCGTCCACCAATCCAATTTCAGTATGGAAGGCTTCACAGAGAGGCCAACACTTCAAGAGCTCGTGCTTGTTGGCTCACGCAGAGGCATCCCTGTGTTTGATGACCAAGGCACAGGTCTAGTTCTTCCCCTGGATAGTCTCGGCATACGCCCCGAGCCGACTTTCATCGACAGCTTCCGCCTCGGCTCTGACCTGATCGCTGCGAGCGGAGACAAGCTCCTCGGAGGCCCGCAGTGCGGGCTGCTCGTTGGCAGAAATGACCTGATTGAACGCATACGCGCCAATCCACTCTTCCGAACCTTCCGCGTAGACAAGCTGACTTATGCTGCGCTGGAAGCAACGCTGATGGATTATCTCCACGATAGGCTTGATTCGATTCCCATCGTGAATATGCTGCGTCTCTCTCAGGACGAAATACTGCGCCGATGTCGGCAAATTGTAGAAGCATTGCCATCCGCGGCTTTGACAGTTGAAGTTGTGCCTGTCGAGAGCCTTATCGGCGGCGGAACTGCGCCTGCCTCGCGCCTGCCAAGTGCAGCATTGGCGCTGCGGCATGAATCATTGTCGCTCCCAGCGCTCCTGCTCGCGCTGCGACGGCTTCAGCCTCCGGTCATCGCGCGCGTCACCGAAGACCGGCTTTTACTGGATCTCCGCACGGTCGAACCGAGTCTGGATGCGACGCTCTTGTCTCTGCTGCGAGGCATCGCGCAAAGCGAGGACGATCCGGATCTGCAAAAGGATGAGCCGCGGCAATTCCCGCTGCAGGCCTGCGCGGAAGAATGATACTGTATGCTTGAGCCCGTTCGATCTGTTGTCGTGGGCACTGCCGGCCATATCGACCACGGCAAGACTGCCTTGGTACACGCACTCACTGGCGTCGATACTGACCGATTGCCGGAAGAGAAGAAGCGCGGCATTACGATCGACCTTGGGTTCGCCTCTCTCGACACCATCGCCGCCGACAATACGTTGGCGCAGATCAGCTTTGTTGATGTTCCCGGCCACCATCACTTCATCCACAATATGCTTGCCGGCGCCGGATGTATCGATGCTGTCTTGCTGGTGATCTCGGCCGAAGAAGGAATTAAGCCGCAGACTAAGGAGCACCTCGCCATCTGCACTCTGCTCGGCATTCGTCGAGGCGTGGCCGTGATCACCAAAGCGGATGCGGTCAGTGAGGCCGACCTCGAGCGCGTCCGCACACAAGTACAAGCCTTCCTGCGTCGTACGTTTCTCGACACGGGCGCCGGGATTCTGCCCGTGAGCGCTCAGACTGGCCGTGGACTCGAGGAGCTTAGGAATAAACTCTCGTCACTTGCGATGGGGACATCTCGCCGCAGCCCTGACTATGTGACCCGTTTGCCGCTCGATCGGGCTTTCGTCATGAAAGGGTTCGGAACGGTCGTGACCGGTACCTTGCTTTCCGGAACTCTTCGGACCGGCCAATCCGTCGCGCTCGAACCCGGAGGCGTCGTCGCTCGCGTACGTGGAATGCAAACCCATCGCCGGGCTGAAGAGTGTGTTGCCTCGGGCTCACGAGTGGCCCTGAACCTTGCCGGCATTGACGTATCCGATGTAAGCCGCGGCCAAACTATCCTTGCGCCACGGGCTTTGACAGCCGTGACGACTATCGACGTCGAGGCCTCTCTTCTTGCGGACTCGAAGGAACTCAAACATCGCGCTACGGTTCACTTCCATGCTTTTACCTCGGACACGCTTGCAACGGTTTTGCTCTATGGTTACAACGCGGCCGAGGCGGGCGCTCATGGACTCATGCGCCTGCAGTTGCACAACCCGCTTGTGCTCGTGCCCGGTGATCGCTTCGTTCTCCGGCAATGCTCGCCGGCCGCAACGATTGGCGGTGGTCGCGTGCTCGATGCGCATCCCCTTCCCCATTTACGAAAGGCGAAGTGCCTTGTATGGCTGGAAGCGATAAAGGAGGCCTCCCTCGAACAGCAGATTGTGCAGCGAGTATCTCGGCGCGGCACTGCAGGTCTGTCTCTCCAGATGCTAACGGCAGAAACCGGCCTGACCGACGAGGCGCTACATCGAATCGCGGAACCCCTCACTGGAGATGGGCGGCTGGTTCTTCTAGCCGGCGAAATATGGTTCACCAGAGAGGCCCTTGAAAGTGCAACCGAGAAAATCGTGAGTAGGTTGAAGATTGAAACCAAAGCAAGCGGTCTCAAACGATCCGAGCTGAGAAACCAGGTCGCTTTAGGCGCAGAGATATTTGACTTCCTTCTCGACCGGTTGGTTCGGGACCACCGCCTGAGGCTTCAAGGCGAGATCGTCTTTCCGGCGGAAACGGACCAGCGGGTCACGAATCCCGACATCAAGCTTCTTTCTGCAGTATCCGCTGCCTACGAAGCGTCCGGGCTCGCAGCACCTTTGGCTGTCGAGGTCGCTTCACATCTGAAACTCAGTGACAGCGAGATGCGCAGATTGATGACGCTGCTGCTCCGCGAGAAGACTCTGATCCGGATGGGAACCGACGAGTTGTACATTCATAGGGCTGCGCTTGAAGGACTCCGGAGGCAGATCCGTGAATTGCATGGCCAGCTGCTCGATGTCGCGCGGTTCAAGCAGATCACTGGTCTTTCGAGAAAATACGCCATCCCCTTGTTGGAGTACCTTGATCGCGAGCGGATCACTCGCAAAGACGGCGACCGGCGGATTGTGTTGTAGCCGCCCTACCACACTGACTGAGAAAGCATTCGCACTACCTGTCGCTGCTTCAGCGCGAAATCGTGTGCTACTCTCTTCGAGGAAAGCGGCCCTTTACTAAGACGATGACTTTTCCAAAAACAAAGATCCGCCTCATCGAAGACGCGGACGCTACCGGCGACGTTGCCAAAGCCTATGACGAGTGGCGGAGCCAATCTGGCCGGCAACAGATGCCTGGCATCCTGAAGTGTTTTAGTCATCGGCCCGATTTTCTGCGCGAGGTGATCAGTTTCAGCAATGCGGTGCACTTTTCAGAAGGTCATTTGACACGCCGCACCAAGGAGGCCATCGCGAGTTGGGTTTCGTGGCTCAACCGCTGTCCATATTGACTGGACTCACACGCCTACTTCCTGCGGGTTCAGGGAGCAAACGAAAACACAGTGCAGGCGATTGCAGATGGCAAACTGGATGAAGCCGGGCTGAGCGAGGCTGAACGCGCACTCCTCGACTACGTGACAAAAGTGACAGAGGCTGCGTATCGCACAACGGAAGAAGATGTACAAAATCTCCGGGATCATGGATGGAGTGAGCCGCAGATCGCCGAGGCTGTGTATATTACGGCCATGTTTGCTTTCTTCAATCGTGTGGCCGACGCGTTTGGTATCCACCCGCAGGGCTACCTCGAGATGAATGCAATGACCAAGTGAGTCGGAATGATCGTCCTTAAGAAAGCCACCAAACGCTGGATAGGAATCGTCTGCGCAGCGCTCCTCTGCTTGTGGCTTGGCTTCGTCGTCTACATCGGCTGGGCTATGCGGCAGCCGCCGGAGGTTTTTGGGCACATCATGGCAAAAATGCCCATGCCAGCCTATTTCCTCTTTCCGTTCGAAACGATGTGGTCCGGAGCGCGCAAAGGCACCCTCAGTGTCGGTGACAAGGCACCGGACATCATGGTCAAGACGCTGGACGCCAAAGAACCGATGCAGTTGGCATCGCTATGGGCGGAGAAGCCGGTCGTCCTGGTGTTCGGCAGCTATACTTGACCGCCCTTTCGGCGGGAGGTTCCCACCCTGAACAAATTGTCGGACCAGTACAAAGGCAAGGTTAATTTTTACGCTGTCTATATCCTTGAAGCTCACCCTACTGACGTGTGGGAAATGCAGAGCAATGTGAAGGACAAGGTGCTCTTTCGCAGTCCGCGTAGCGAGGATGAGCGGGCATCGGTTGCGAATGCCTGCGTGCGAAAACTCGGGATCAAGTTTCCTGCGGTGATCGATAGCTTCGACAATCACGCCGAGACTGCTTATAAGGGATGGCCCGACCGGCTCTACCTCATTGGGCCTGGTGGCGAAGTCCGATACAAGAGCAAGCCGGGACCATTCGGATTTCATCCCCAGGACCTGGCTGCAGCGCTTAAGCAGTCAGTTGGGAATTCCTGATTCGGGGCAATCAACAGCCTCGAGCGCCGCGTAGTCGTCCATCGCGACCTCCCTAGACTATTCGCCGCTTCGGACTTCCAATGGCGAAGTGTGAGGTATCTTGACGTACAGAAAACGGATGAACCAACTTTCCGCTATAAGAAAAATCACGGCGACCAATATGAACAGCAGATCGCCGTTGAGGAGCATCAGTCCCAAAGGGATCAGCGTCCCGGCGGCGATGAGCACGCCAACGCGCCATTGTTGCTTGCGGGTATAGAGTCGCGCATGGGCCAGCCGAAGGTTCGCAAACAACAACCCTAAGGGAATCACATTGAGCACGAGCAGCACGATAAAGGCGGGGCGGAGGATGCCGGTGGCCTGCGTTTGCCCCATCAGGGCGGACAGGATAACTAACTCCCCACAGCCCATCAGGAGGGCCGAATTGGTGAGATAACCTCCCAGCCAGCGCGCGTCTTTCCAACCTGGTTGCGCATTCGTGCTGAGCAAGACGCCTTTGTAGGCCGCAGAGCCGAAGCCTGGCAGCAGTCCCACGACCACCGCGAGTATGCGAGCCCACTCGAAGTCCCACCCCAGTTCGACCAGCAGGCTGAGCCCTGCCGCCGCGGTCAGCGGGAGCGAAAAGATCGTCAGACACCACGTCCCCACCGACATGGGCGAGCCGGGCTTGAAAACTCTGAGCATGTGATGGAAACGCAACGGATCGCCGAGATCCAACACGAGCAATCCGAGGTCAACGAGCAACAGCACGAGAGCGACCGGATAAGCCACTTTCGCCACGCGCACGAAGACCGTGGGCGCCGCCAACTCGCTGACGGCAGCAGCCAGGAACAGTCCGGTCGCCATGCCGTTGAGCAAAGCGTCCCAGGCGATGATGCCGTGCCACCCCGGCACCTTGGTTACTGGCATATTCGCGTAGCCGACCTCGCTCCCTCCTTCCGGCAAGGGAGGTTCGGTCAAAGCGTGCTGCGATCTGGAGTCTGCGTGCATTCAGGGCTTCAAAAGAAACACCACTACGAGCAGTGCGGCGATAGCGGCCAGGCCTCCCGCGACGGAACGAACGTAATCTCCCATCATGTGCAGCCACGGATTGAATGGAGCATCCGGCAGACCATAAACGGAAGGGCGATCGACAAGCAGATAGAAGGAATGCATTTCGGAATAAGTCTCAGTAGGGGAGTCGCCATAAAGGTACGCCTGCGGGACGCCGCGCTGGTGAAGTTCTTCCACACGTTTGCGGGCCTGCTCGCGAAGCTCGTCGACCGGGCCGAAGTGGATGGACTGGGTTGGACATGCCTTGGCGCAAGCCGGCTCCAGACCGTCACGCTGGCGGTCATAACAGAGCGTGCATTTGTGCGAATGACCGCCCATGTCACTGCGAGTAATGACGCCGAACGGACAGGCCGCCACGCAGCACGAGCAACCGTTGCAGATGTCGGCCTGAATATAAACGTTCTCGAACTCATTTTGAATAATGGCGCCCGTCGGGCAAGCCTGATGGCAAGGGGCCGCCAGGCAATGCTTGCAATGGTCGCTCATCATGAGCCAGCGGTTAAGAGCCTGCTCGTTGGACACCGTGTCCAGGGGAGCAAGATTGCTTGACGACTCGTCGGAGAATTGCTCAATGAATTTCACATGGCGCCAGGTTGTCGCCGACAACTCAGTCGTATTGTCATAGCTATTGCCGGACCAGTTAAAGCCATCCGAGGGTAGTTGGTTCCACTGCTTGCACGCCACCTCGCAAGCCTTGCAGCCGATGCATACGGTCGTGTCTGTGTAAAAGCCCGTAGCCCGCTGGGGCTTGGGCGGTTCACCACGCAGGAACGGATAGATCAGGCGTTCCACCAACTGGAACAGCCGGCCGCGCGGCGAATCGCTGGTCTGGGGCAAGGCGGACAGTTCCATTTCTCTACTTGCCATGTCCGATTCTCCCTTCTGGTTGGGCGCTGGCCGGCGTATCCGGGATCGGATCGAGGGTCGGCCAGGGCGCTGTGGGCACCGTCGGGTGCGGAGCCTCGCCTTCGAGCCGCCCGGCATGGACTTGGCAGGCGAACGCCTTGCTTTCGTGCATGCTCACGTTCGGGTCGGCCAACAGCGCGGTCAGGTCGTTGGCGTTGCTGCCGACGCTCTCCCCGGCGAAAGCCCAGTGGAACGGGAGGCCGATCTGGTGGACCACGCGTCCCTCGACGATAAAGGGCCGCAGCCGCCGGGTCACCATCGCACGGGCCTCGATTCGACCGCGCGCGGTTTGGATCGTCATCCAGCCGCCGTGAACAATACCGCGCTCGGCGGCTAGCTCGTAACTCAGCTCGGCGAACATCTCCGGCTGCAATTCGTTAAGCCAGCTATTGAAGCGGCTCATGGGCCCACTCAGGTAATGCTCGGTAAGACGGAACGTCGTTGCCACCACGGGATACTCGGCTGTCGGCGTGTGGGCGATGTGGTTCAGCGGTCCTTCGAAATAGCGCACCGTCGGGTTGGTATTGTGTTTGGGATAGAGCAGGTTGCCCAGCGGCGACTCGACCGGCTCGTAATGCGTCGGAAGAGGCCCGTCCTTGGGGCCGGGGGAGTACAGCCAGCCAAGTCCGTCGGCCTTCGTGATGAAAGGCTGCGTGCCGGCGATGGCGGCCATGCCCGTCGCGCCGGGAGGCGGTTGGTAATCGGGCGGCTTGTCCAGCTCGAAGTCCGGTTTGTCGGGTCCGACCCAGCGTCGCTTCTCGGAGTCCCACCACACCAATTTCTTACGCTCCGACCAGGGCCGCCCGTCGGGGTCGGCCGAGGCTCGGTTGTACAGGACTCGGACATTGTTCGGCCAGGCGAAGCCCCATTCGGGTTGGACGGGGTTATCCGTGAGTTTGCGTTCGTCCGCACGGTTGCGGCCCGGCTCGGGGAAGACGCCGCTGTAGACCCAGCAGCCGCATGCTGTCGTGCCGTCGTCCTTCAATTCCGAGTAGCTGCTCACAAGACGAGGCCCCCCGGTGCGCGGGTCGGTTTCATCCAGCCGGTGACCGTTTATCTCCATGAGGACCTTCTCCAGGTCCGGTTCTCCTTGAATGCGGCTGAGCGTTCCATCGGGCAGACGCGGCTGCTCGTCGAAGTCGTAGTCCCAGGTGAGGTTCAGCAGCGGCTGATCCTTAGGATCGGTCGAGCCGGCGTAGAGCTGCTTGAGGCGCTTACCCAGGTTGTAGTAAAACCAGGCGTCGGAACGGCAATCGCCGGACGGGTCCACGGCTTTCTTGTGCCATTGGATCAGCCGCTGCGTGTTGGTTAAGCTGCCCTCCTTCTCCTGAGCGGCCGCCGCAGGGATGAAGAAAACCTCGGTCCCGATCTGGGAGGGCGGTGGCCCATTCGGGTCGTTCTTCCAGAAGAGGGCGCTTTCAGTCTCGAACCAGTCGAGAACCACCAGCCACTCGAGGTTGC
>Ga0210390_10005236_pt1 | contig 10885 bp, 14 predicted proteins | sample IncBWH11OmetaG_FD_161050 | JGI IMG/M metagenome (GOLD analysis project Ga0210390, IMG submission 161050) | Forest soil microbial communities from Barre Woods Harvard Forest LTER site, Petersham, Massachusetts, United States - Inc-BW-H-11-O ... | reverse complement strand
CGTGGCGTCTCCGCAGCACTAGCATGGCTCCGGTTCGGCTGTGTGGCTCGTCGCTCAGGCTGAGCGCAGGGCGGGGGCGATCTCGGTGGCGTAGCGGGCGATGGACTCCCCGACGAGCGGGCCGGCAGCCCTCCCCAGTCGACCGGGGCGAATATGCGGTCAAGGCCGAGCGCCTTGTGAGCGTCGAGGAGTTTTGTCAGTGATCTCGGCGGCGGATCCGATCATGATCGCGCCGTGGTTGCTTGTGCCGGCTTCGAACATCGCGCGGTCGACGACGAACCCCCGGCCGCCAGGCCTTTTGGGGCGGAGGTACTCGTGGTAGTAGGGGTAGACCGCGCGGGCTTGCGCACGGTCGGCCCCGGCGTAGAAGTGGGTTGAGATGGCCACCTTTAGCGCGCCCTGGTGGCCGGCTCGCTCGCCGGCCGCCCGGTACGTGTCCACGAGGGGACGCAGGCGGCTGACGGTGCCGCCGATGTATCCCAGCGTCATCGGCAGGCCTAGGCGTCCGGCGCGCTCGGCGCTATCGGGTGACCCGCCGACCCCGATCCAGACAGGCAGCGGCTGCTGCACCGCCCGGGGCACGACAGCGCGAACGGCTCGGCGAACGCGCTGCGGCCGGCGATGATCTCGGCCCGGCCGCGGCTGATCAGATCGAGGCTGGCGAAGTCCTCGTACACCCGGACCGGATCAGCCACGCCGAGCAGGGTCGTCGCGCTGGACATCCAAGCCCAGCCGGTCAGCACCGCCGACCAGGCGAAGCGGGGCCATCCTCTAGCTGCCGGCAGGCCGCGGGCGTCTGGGGACAACCCGGTCCCGGCCGGGGCGGCCCCGGGCTCGACTGCGCGGCGGTGCTGGCTCTCAAACCTTCCGCCACCTGGCCTCGCACAGCCCGTACACGCCGAAGATGATCAGGCCGAGTCCTGCGGCGATCAGCGCGAACTCGCCGAAGGACTGGTCGCGCAGTGTCTTCAGCGCCGTATCCAGGCCGCCTGCTTTGGACGGCTGGTACTTCACTGCCGCCTCGATCACCAGCGCTCCGGTGAGCGCGAACACCAGACCGCGGGCGACGGTCCCGATCATGCCGAGCCGGACGACAACGCGCCGCGTCCGCGGGCTCATCTGCGCGGTCTGCAGGTATTTCATGAACTTGCGCTTCACCCCCTGCATCACCAGGACCACGCCGACCACGATGATGATTGCCCCGGCCAGGCCCACAGCCCACCGGCCGCCGGGATGACTCATCAGCCGCGCTGTCCACTCCTCTTCCTGACCGGACTGGCTCCGCTTCGCGCCGCTGATCACCGAGAACGTCGTGACCGCCAGGAACCCGTACACCACGGCCCGTCCCAGCGACTTGAGCCGCGGACTTGCTCCTTTCCCGTCTACTGTGACGCCGAAGGCGGCCTCGCTCAGCCGCCACAGCGCGTAGGCGGCGAAGCCGATACACAGCAGCCACAGCGAGATCAGGCCGTACGGCTTCCCTGACAGCAGTTGCAAGGCGCCGCGCTGATCGGCCTCCTGAGTGGTCTTGCCCAGGGCCACCAGGATCGCGACCCAGCCGATCAGGAGGTAGATCACCCCGCGGGCGCCCAGGCCTGCCCTGGCCAGTACCCGGACGGGCTGGCTCTCGGACGCGCGCCGGGCCCTCGCGGACGCGCGCGTCGAACTTAGTGATTGCATGGGATCTGGTCGCCTCTCGGGAGAATCGAAGAACCGTGCTCATGACCGTCCACGGCCTGTCGGCAGCGTGCCGACGTGCAGTGCGGCGCGAGCCGATGACGACGCGGGAATTTGGTCATGAGCGCGGTCGTCTCGTACGTCACGGCGACTGGCCCAGCCGACCGTCGCCGGAATCGTCCAGCATCGGATGAGCTTCTAAGTAACGTAAAGACTGCATCTGGCATGGGACGGACTCCCCGGCAGCGCGCCGGCAGCGCCGGTATCCCCGTCTTGCTCAGGGCGTGTGCGCCGCGGGATGTCCCGCTCGTCGCGTGCAGGCAGCAGAGCCACTCGCGGATATGCGCTGTCATGACGCCCCACCTGGCTGACCTGTGGTTGTCAGGTACTACCGAGGGTCCGGGGCAGCGGACTTGCAATCTCGCGTACACGCAAAGGCACGCAGAGCGCAACTGTCCTAATTAATACTTTACGCGTAAATACGCAACCGCGCCAGGACGACAAGCCCAGCCCTCCTTAGATCGCGCTCCTCATGAGCCGCGCTCCGCGTCCGCAGGTGCGCGCTACGTCTTACCGGCCGGTTGCAGCACTGCGCCCAGCGCGTCCGCGTGCCGTTCCAGGTATACGTTGACCACCATGGCGTCCAGCCGGTAGCAGTCACGGCACGGACCCCCGTCGTTCTGAACCTCGCTCTAGCAGGCGGGCACGCTCATCGGATGCCGCCACCGTCATCAGCGAGCCGGCCATGGCGGTCGGCATGGTGCCCGCAGCCCTTGCCTCGAGCAGTTCGACATAGCGGGTCGTCAGGACCTGAACGAAGTCGATGACGTCAAGTCATCGACCAGGGTGTCCGCGAGCTCCACAAAAGTTTCTGCGAGTCGCTGTTCCCGGTTCATTGCTTGCCGCTCGGCCATCCGATGCGAACGGCCGCCGCCATCCCCGGCGGCACACGACCCGCGGCCGGAGCCGGCGGTCCCTCAGTCGGCATTGTCGCCGAATCTCATCCGCCGTGCTATCACGCCGGAGGCACATCCGCCAGGGCGCGGCGCTACCCGAAAACACACGCGCGCCACCGGATCAATGCCACCGTCCGAGTAACCTCGACCCGGGCGCTGCTCATCCCGGTGGCCTGATGCACCTCCGCATGGTAATCCGGCATCCGGCCCGCCACCAGCGGCTGTCGGCATCCCCGAGGTGCCTAGCTAATTCGCCGTGACTGCCTGCCATTGACCTGTCTCACGAGCCGCTTTAGGAGCTGGAATGTCCCAACCAGAACCGATGGTCGATCGTGAGCGCGCGCCGCTCAGACGGATGCTGTCGCGGGTGGATCGGTGGGCATCGCGGCCGCTGACCGCGCTGATAGTGATAGCCGCGGACATGGCGTGGGTCCTGCTCAGCGTGGGCATGGGGTTTCCCGGGCCGGGGGAGCGTATCTTTCAGACCCTAGTCGCGGCCATCACCCTGGCCATGGTCTTTGTCATCCAGCACACCCAGGCACGCGAGCAGGCAGCCACTCAGCGCAAGCTCGATGAGATCCTGCAAGCGCTGCCCGGTGCAGATAACTCGCTGCTGATGCTGGAACACGCGTCCCACGATGAACTGCTCGCCACCGGCGACGCGCACCGTGAAATCCGCCAGGCTGCCCTAAATGAGCAAGGCGGGGCGGCCAGTCCAGCAGGGTGATCGGCCAGTGAAAGCACAGTCGGCGAGGTGGCCGCCATCCTGAAGGGTCCCCTTGGCCTCGGAGTTCGTGTCCGAGTGCGTCACAGCCGGCTCGTCACTACTGCCTGCTGCGTCATCCGTCCGAGACTCGACAGGTAACGCCACTGGTCCTCGGACGTGGAAGACGGGGACTATCCAGCGCGATGAGGGGCCGGATCGAGGACAACGACCGCTGCCACTTTCAGGTGACGCTGAAGGTCGGTTTCCGGTTGGATGGGCCTACGGCCTGAGCCGGTTGTGCGGAGGTGCCGATGGAACAGCCTGGTGTCCACAGGCCGCATGGCACCGGGTCGGTGGCGGTCAGGGTTCCGATGACCGTGTTGGTGAAGGTTTCGCCACTCGAGGAGTACTGGTCGGAGCAGCTAAAGTCGAGCGCGGCCTTCCCCTCGGTGTAGCTTCCGACCAAGCCGTACTGGACCGCCTGCCCGGTGCCACTCGGCGGCGGGCACGAGGGTGACATCTGCAGGTACACCGTCTGGGTTCCGCTGCCGCACGGCGACGAGTACGTGCCCGGTGCGCTCGCGCCGGAGAGGATGGGGACCGCGATCAGCGGCGGCGTGGCGTACGGGATCTCATAGGCCCCGAGGTCGAGGTAGGCGTCCGGCCAGCTCATCAGGGTCCCGCTGCCCTGGCCGGTCTCCGTCAGCGTGCCGTTGCAGTAGTCCGTCTCGGTCAGCTTGTTTGTCGCCGAGTAGGTGCTCGAGGGAGCGATGTCCCATAGGCCGCCGGGGTCCGGCGTCAGGGTCATGTGCAGCGTCGCGGTCTGCACGGTGGTGTCATCGCCGTCCACGGTCTTGGCGTCGACGGTTACTGTGCCAGAGACCGAGGCGGCGCACGCCGTGCGCGCGGTGACCGTGTACGAGCCGGTGACTTTGGCGGCGGTGTCGCGGGAGTGGTCGTCGAGGATGACGTACACCAGGCCGCCCGCCGACGTGGTGCCGGTGCCGTCGACGGCGCCGTCGGCGGCGAAGCAGATCTTCGCGCCGGTGCCCTTGACGCGCACCGTGACGAACGAGCCGTTCACTCCGTGGTCGGCCGCGATGAGCGTGATGCCCAGGTCACCTCGGTTACTAAGCCCGGAGAAGTCGAATTCCGCGCTTTCCGCCGGGTCTAGGACCTCGACCTTGTCGTAGCGGGCGGACAGCGGCGCCAGGCTGACGTCGGTCGTGGCGTGCCACGGGTAGGCGGACGGCAGGTTGCCCACCGTCGTCGTGCCGGTCTTCGGCTGCAGCTGCGGGAACTCAGGCGCGCTGCCCGCGCGCGGCTTGAGGTCCTGGTACGTCGGGCCGAAATGCTCAGGCCAGCCCTTCTTGAGGGTGGCCAGGTTCTGCAGCTCGGTGTCGAAATTCTCCACCGCGAACGCGTCGAAGTTCTTGTCGAAGGGCACCTGGGCGTTGATCGCGTCGTTGAGGTCCTCGCAGCTGGTCTTGTCCCGCATCGCCTTCCACGCGTCCGCGATCGAAGCAGCAGACTTCTGTTGCTGCATGAACAGGGGCCACGCGAAGTCCGAGTAGGCGCTGCGACCCATGCTGTCCGTCAGCGACACGTCGGGCCTGCGTTGGAACGTCTGGACCTCGTCCGTCAGCCAACTCGCGGCGGCGCCCGGCACGAAGTACCACTCCGCCCACTTAGCCGACGCCTCGGAGAACCAGAAGCCAGGACACCATCGCGCGGTGTTGTAGCGGAACGACAGGACGTGGAAGAACTCGTGCGCGAATGTCGAGGTGAAGACGTTCGCGCACTTGTCGAGCAGCACCCGGGACAGCACGATCCATCCGCTGGCGGCCGTGCCGTCGGTGCCCTGGCGGGTCTGCGGATCGGGCACGGACGCGCCCCCAGGGTCGCCGACAAGCAGGGTGCACGTGACGACGTGCGCGAACAGCGTCGTGGTCGTGCCTTCCCTCGTCAGGTCCTGGTCATTGGTCACCAGGTAGATGTCGGTCTTCGCGGTCTTGTCCTTGGCGTGTCCCGTGCCCGAGTAGTTGTCCAGGGGCGGGGCGCCCATGAACCTGACCATCGGCGCGTACAGACTGTCAGTAAGGCGCAGCGCCGCGGCCTCGTCGATGGCTGCGCCCGGGCCGTCGTCGCAGGCGAAGACGACGAAGTGATCGCCGCTGTCGTGGCTCATGCCCTTCGGGCAGTGCGACATCTCTGGCGGCTTATCGGCGCCCGGCCCGGGCCTGGGCATCGCCGTGGCCGAGGCGGCCACGCATGTGAGCACCAAGAGCGGTAGGACCAGCCAGATGCAGAGCCAGCCGCGCGCTGGCCTGCGTACCGACAGTGCATATCGCGAGAGGGCCATAGTGCCCTCCTCCCTTTGGTGACCACGCTCTGCAGGCATGGTCGCACCGCGGCGGGGATTCGGGTACCAGGGATGGGCCCTAGGGGTGAAAACTAGGGTCGCGGTTTCGGCTCCCTGCTCGACTGCGCCAAACTAAGCAGCGACCGGGCGATCCTCTCGCCAATGACCGCGGTCGGCATGCAACGCCGGAAATGACGGCCGGCATTAGCGAAGGGTCTGCTGCATATAGACCTTCGATCCGGTACACCCGGCCCTCCGTGTCGACGACCGAATCCGGCTTAGCTGCGCTCGAGGGTTTCTACGCGCCCCTGCGGAGAGTCCTCCGATCTGGCGCGACCCCCTTCGATGCGAACGAGGCTTCCTCGGTCGGCCGTCGATGCTCCATTGGCTTGGGGGCAGTTCAAGCCAACATGTCGCCACTCGTTGCTCTAGCTCACCGCGACCTTGGGGGCCGAACTGTAAGCCTCGTCATGGACACGACGACAGCCAACATCACCATGTTCGCCGTCGCCGCCTACGCCGGCGAACGAGAGGCCCACGTGCGCGGGGTCAACCATTTCGCTGACCGGAAGCCGCCATGTTCGAGGGCAGGGATGCGCGGATGACGCGACAGTCTGAGGCTGACGATAGGGGAGACGTTGCAGCGGACGGTGTCGCCGCTCATGGCATCCACAGGTGCAGGCAGGACGTCCCCAGTGGGGATAAGGCTGACTCAGAGCATCCCTGCGGCATTGAGCCAATGCTCACGCCGAGGACCACCCCACCGCGTCCGAAGGATGCTGCACCGGTGTGGCTGCGGACTGACCTGGCCCGGCTTGAGGCCGCGTTCCCGGCGTTCTCGTTCGCGATCTGCAGAGGGAGGCGCGGCCCGAGGTTCGAAGCGTGGCGAGACACCACCCTAAACGGCCTGTACGCCATCATCACCGACGATCCTTGCGAGCTTTGGCGCGAGCTGGATAAGGCCCCGTCGTGACCGGGACGCCCCGTAGCCTCGACGCGGATCACGAAGTGGAAGCACCGCGAGCTGGCTCGGCCGAACGCCTGGTGGCAGAGCCAATGCTGTTCGACGCGAGCACGCCCAACATTGCCCGAGTCTACGACTACTGGCTTGGCGGCAAAGATAACTACGCGGCGGACCGCGCCGAAGGTGAGCGGCTGATTGCGGTCTACCCGCGGCTCCCCTTTCTAGCACGGCAGAACAGGCTGTTCCAAGCCAAAGCCGTCCAATGGGTGGCGGAGCGAGGCGTCACGCAATTCCTGGACCTGGGCTGCGGCGGGTTGCCCACCAGGCAGAACACTCATCAGATCGCCCACGCAATATGCCCTGACTGCCGTGTGGTGTACGTCGATGCGGACCCGGTGGTCTCGCATGCCCAAGCCCTTCTGTGCGGTCCCGGCGTAACTGCGATCCGCGGTGACATAACCGAGCCAGGTGCAATCCTCGCCGAGGTAAGTGCACAGCATCTGATCAACCTAGCCGAGCCGACGGCGGTCATTCTCGCGATGGTGCTTCACTTATTTGACGCCGCCACCGCCCACGACATCGTTACTACCTTCGCCCACGCAGTAGGGCCCGACAGCTACTTCGTGCTCTCGGTGGGATCCGGAGATGAACAGACCGGAGGCGCTCTGGTCCGCGAATACCAGGCGGGCACGCTGTACAACCACTCCGTCAAGCAGATCGCGACATTCCTCGACGGCCTGGAACTGATTCCGCCCGGCGTAACAGACGCGATGGCATGGATGCCCGGATCGTCCAGCCAGCCGGCCACAAGCGCAGACAGGTGGCCACATCCTGGCGGGCATCGCCAGAGAGCCCAAGGCAGGGACCGGAGCATTCCCTCCCGTATGACCGGCGCTCCAGGCGTGCGCCTGTCAGCATTCGACGCTGCCGGCGAGGCCGGTGCGCGTGTGATGCATGCAAACACGAGAGGCGTTTCAGACGTCCTCAGACGGCAAGTCACGTCCGTGAACGTCCCGGACTGCCTGCGTAGCCTAAGGTGATGCACTCCCTTCCCGCCTGGGCCGAAGACCTCGCCCGCAACCTCCTGGCGGACACCCTTCCCCGCCGCTGGTCGTACGTCCAAGGCGTCGCCGCCCGCGCCCGCACCCTCGCGCCCGCCCTCGCAGAAGATAAAGAGCTGCTCGAGGCAGCCGCCTGGCTGCACGACATCGGCTACGTCCCCGACCTCACCCGGACAGGAATGCACGGCCTAGACGGCGCCTGCTGCCTACGCGACGTCCAGCACGCGACCCCGGTGCTGTGCCGCCTAGTCGCTCATCACTCCTGCGCCATCATCGAGGCTGAAGAGCGCGGCCTCGCCGGCATCCTCCGAGCCGAGTTCGGACTCCACCGCGGCCGCTCGCCGACGCACTCACCTGCTGCGACATGACCACCAGCCCAGACGGCGAACCTGTGACCGTCAACCGCCGCCTGGCCGAGATCCACCACCGTTACGGGTCAGATCACCTGGTTAGCCGGTCAATGCACCGCGCGACGCCGATAATCTTGCGAGCCGTAGGCCAAGTCCACGCCAGAGCAGCCAGCACCCGGTAGAGGCCGCCCTCAGCCCAGGTACGGCCCCAAACGCCCTTCGACAAAGTGCCCCAGGCGCAGCCGCATCGACCGATCCATCGCGTACCCACCAAGTGACTCCCGCGGCACCCACCGCACGTCGCTGCTCTCAGAACTGCGCGTCGGCGTGCCACCAGTAGCGCGAGCGGTCAGGACAATGGAGAACTCCTGCCGGACCTCGCCGTTGCCGGTATAGAGGATCAGGTGTTTCGGATCGGTGTAGATCCCGACCAGCCCGGTGATCTCGCAGTCAATCCCGGTCTCTTCCCTGGTCTCCCGAACGGCCGCCTGCACCATCGACTCACCAAGCTCGATAGCCCCACCAGGCACCGCCCAGTTCTGATTGTCCGAACGCCGGATAAGCAAGATATCGCCGGCCGTATTGGTCACGACCACGTTGACCGACGGGACCATGCTGTTCGCCTCGGGTGCGGCGGGGTCGTCATAAAAGTCGATCCTGCGGGCCAGGTGTCTCAGCTTCCCTCAGTCGGCGTGGCCGACTCCCAGACGCGCTCGAAGCTGTCGATGTACAAGCTCGTCAGCTCGCCTCCGGCCAGCTTGTGTAGATGCCAGACAGGCGCCTGCGCCGCGGCCAAGCCGTGGATGTGAGTGTTGACGAGCAGCTGGTCGTCAGCGAGGTAGATCGAGTTGTTCAGCACCGTCCGGTGAAACCGGAACTGCACTCCTTGGACAGCGCGCAGCGGCCGGTACAGCGCGAGGGCGTTGCGGATCTTGGCGGGAACGGCATCTCCGACACCTTCATCTTCCCCGGGATCAGCCACTGCGCGGCTATTGGGGTCGCCGAGCAACATCCGCACCTGCACGCCGCTCCTGGCCTTCTCTTTGAGGATCCGCTGCACACGCGTGTCTTCGGACAAGAACAAGCCGGCGTAGACGAGGACACCGATCTCGCGCTCGGCCTGAGAGAACAGGTGCTCCCAGACGTCCCTGGGAACCTCCGAGCGATGTGGGTACACGGCGACAATCTCGCTCTCAGAGACCGCCGCGACTTGATCCCTGCTCAGTGCGTCGGGCCAGATGTAGGACTCATCCACACCCAAGAAAGCGGCGACCGCATACCTGTGCGCCCGGTACGGAACGCGCCCCTTGGTGACCCACCGCTCGACCGTCTTGGGGTCCACTTGCACGGCTTCGGCGAGTTTATCGGGGCTTTCCCCGCGCTCTAGCAGGAGCGCTCGCAGCCTCTCGTTCGGCATTTAACCCATGTCCGCAGGACGTGTAAGGACGGCTTCACCCTAGCCGGGACGTCCCCCCACGTCCAGCGCTGGTCCTGTCGCGTAGTAACCGCGTCCTGACGCTCTGGCGCACCCTGCGATTCAGGACAAAGCAGGCACCTCGTCCCCGGCAGGAACCGCCCGTGCAACCCGCGACTGATCTGGTCCTATTCGCCCCGCCGCCGGAACAGCGAAGGAGAAATCAAATGACCGACCGTACCCAAGCACCCCGCAGCGAATGGACTGAATTTATCCCGAACGAAGGGTGGTCTCCACGCCCAGCGGATCCGGATGACGCCAGAGTGCGCCGAACGATGGATGGAGTTCTCTCGCGCGACCGGTCGGCCATCTGGCTCCGCAACGCCGCTATCGGACTTTGCGCGCTAGCCGCGGCTGCGGCCGCGGTAAGTTTCACCGCCCAGTACCGGATGGTGTACGCCGACCGCCACCAGGCAGTCGTGGCCGGCCTGGAGGCCGCCATTCCTGACGCTGCCGCCCTAGTCTTCGCCTGCCTTGGCGTGGCCTTGGCGCTGCACGGGCGCCGCGCGCTCCGGGCGCGGGCGCTGAACGTCGCCTCGGTCGGAGCCAGCGTGTTCATGAACGTCATCGCCGCGGCCCACCGCTGGCGGAGCCTGGCGGTCTGGGCCATGCCCCCGGTGGCTTACGCGCTGGCTAGCGACACGCTGATCGGCGTTGTCCGCAGCTGGGTGATCGCTCGGCACAAGCACTCGAACGTGACGCTTGCCGTTGAGGAAGTCACCCCGCTCGCGGTGGTCGGTGGCCTGGTGCTGTGGCTGCTGCGGCTGACCCTGGCGCCTGCGTCCACTCTGGCCGGGTTCCGCGCGTGGGTGCTCGAAGAGTGCCCCGTCATCCCCGGTCCCCGCCGCGACAAGGCCCATCGCGACGCATGGATGCTTTGGCGACGCCGTCACCAGTACCGCGTCTTCCAGAGCCACCGGTTCTTGCGCGTGCTGCGTCCCCACAGAATCCCCACAAGTCCGGGTCGACGGCGATGGTTCCCCACAAGAGACCGGTGAGCTGACAGGTCGAGCAGCGCGCATCACGTTGTTGCCTTTCTGTGAGCGGTGGAACAGCCGCGGCCTGCCGCTGGCGCTGATTCGTCGGCTGCGCGAGTTGCTGTGCGCACCAGGGACGGACCGCCCGGTGGGCGGGCCGCTCGATGAGGTCACTTTCGCCGGTGCGGCCGCCGGGTGAAATTGCCACCGAGTTGAGGCAACCAGGGTCTGCGTGCGATGTGAGGGTGCATGGGTTTCAAGTGGGAGGCGCTGCTGGAGGTTCGGCTTAGGCCGCAGGCGCAGTACCCGGGCCAGTGCGCGTTGGCCCGTCTCCGCCCTGGCGTGCGCCGTGGGTAAC
>Ga0210390_10005235_pt1 | contig 10886 bp, 7 predicted proteins | sample IncBWH11OmetaG_FD_161050 | JGI IMG/M metagenome (GOLD analysis project Ga0210390, IMG submission 161050) | Forest soil microbial communities from Barre Woods Harvard Forest LTER site, Petersham, Massachusetts, United States - Inc-BW-H-11-O ... | reverse complement strand
GATTTTAATCGGCGCTCCAGACTTGGTTTGCGAGGCATAGTAGTCGGGTTCGAGCAGGCCATTGAGTTCGAGGCGCTGATCGTCGTTGGCGCGGTTTTTCAGCGCGAGCGCCGCAACTGGATCATTCGCACGCACCAGCACCGAAGAGTACACTGTGCGTTCAAAATCCGTGACCAGTTGATTGATATCGCCCCAGATTTCGGAACTGTGCGCCGTGCCGCTGGCGTCAAAGATGCCCACAATCGGCCAATCGCCTTTGCCTATGTGCACGGTATCGCCAATCTCCGCGTGCTCAAATCTCTTGTTGATCGAGCTGCTGACTACGACTTCGCGCTGCCCCGGAGTGAACCAGCGGCCGGAGACCAAGTGAATCTTTGGCCGCATTTCGATTCCTAGCGGAGTCAGAAAGCGGGTCGTGACGTTGGTCTCCCCAGTCCCGCCCTTGCGCGGCATCACCACGACGAGAATATCTTCGCCGGAAACCAGAGCCTCGCCTTTGCTGTTCTTAGCGACTCCGGGCAGGTCTTTCAACACCTGCATGGCATCGCGCGACACTCCGCCCGCGGCCAGCTCCGAGTCCGACCCTTTGCGCAGCATGAGCACGTTCAGAGGATCGCCAGTCGTGGCAAAGGCGCGGCCCAAGCCCGCCAGCAGTGCCATGATGAAGACGGCAGTGGCCACAGTGAGCGCGATTCCAAGAGCTGTCATCACTGTAAGGCTTTTGCGCAGCCGCAGATTTCGCACGTTATAGCTGAGAGGGATTGCCATTGGTATTCTCGTTCTTCAGGTCTTTTGTCTGACTTTCTTCCTTTGTGTACCTTTGTGGCCTTTCTGGTTTTAGCATTTGAACTTCATCGACTACAAAGGACACCCTTCGACTTGGCTCAGGGCAGGCTCCGGTGCACGAAGGATGTTCATCCGATGTGACGCAAGCCATCCACAATGTTTACCTTCGCCGCGTGATAGGACGGCACAAAGGAACTGGCGAAACCTACCACCGCCGCGATCAACAGTGCCGCCGCTATCGTGATCGGAGTGACCTTCATTCCGGTGAACATTCCACCCTGACTCGCCATCGCCTTCACCACCAGGAAGGCGAGCATCGACCCGATGAGCCCGCCCACCAGCGCAAGTGAGACCGCTTCGCCGACGAACAATCCCAAAATGCTGTTGCGGGTGAATCCTAACGTTTTCAAAACCGCGACTTCCCGGGTGCGCTCGCGAATCGACATCGCCATGGTGTTCGCCGAAACCAGCAAGATGGTAAAAACCACCGCCAGACAAATGCTCATGATGAAAGCCTTGATGTTGCCCAACATCCCAATGAAGCCCAACTGAAAAGCATGTTCGCTCTCGGTTTTGGTGGGACGATCGGCGTTGCGGAATTCTTCGTCAACGGCTTCCGCAACCTTGGGGACGGAGTCGGGCGAGTCGGCCAGAACTCCGAAGAATCCTTCCCAGCCTTTGAGTTTGGGAAAGCCTTCGTCGATGTAGTCTTTGTTGAAGTAAATCGACTGCGTGGGATCCGGCGGCGTGAAGATTCCGCGGATCGTCAACTCCAGGTTGACCGGAAAGATCTTCCCGGTAATGTTCAGCCGGTCCCCGACTTTCCAGTGAAACTTGTTGGCCAAGCCCACATCCACGATCGCACCGGCCCGATCATGTTGCCAGGCTTCGAGTTGGTCGGGAGGAAGCTTGAACTCGGGGTAGACCTTCAGCAATCCCTGGGGATCGGTGCCGAACTGGGCGAAGTAGTGCTCCGGCTTGTCGTCCATATATTGCCCGCCGAACCATTGCTGATTGACTACTTCTTTTACGTGAGGGATGGACTGAATCTTCTGCCGGTAATAACTGGGCAAATTGAAGACCAGCGAAACCTTGTGGCGAACGATCAGGCGCTGCGCCGACTCTTCGGAGGGCTTGCTGTCATAGAAGCTCCGCCAGATGGTGATCAGGAACGTGAGCAGCAGGAGCGAGCCGCCGATGCTCAAGATGGTCAGGATGCTGCGGCGCTTGTTGCGAAACGCATTCTTACTGACAAAACGGGTCAGAGTCATGATCGAACTCCAGGAGAAAACTTAGCCTGCCTACGAGGGGCCCCACTAATACTCTAAGCATAGCCGATGGATGCGGACCCCGACAACCTTCGCACACACAAGAATCGCTGACTGCGATCGTCACCGGGATGGGATAACAAACAACAAATGTCATCACGCTGCCGCTCGCCCCTACCTGGTAATAACGTTCGGCAACCGCAAAAAGTTACGGCAGGGCAGTCAATCCTGTGTGGGGACGGGCGCTCTCACCCGTCCGGCCGAGCAAGGCTCTGCAGTGCCCTCGCTCGGAGCGGGAATCGCACACCATCTCAATTCTCCGTGCGAAATGCGGACGCTTCCGCTGAACTGGGCTTCTGGCTGAGACATTGCGGAGCAATGTCTCTAGGCCGTACGCGACAACTCCTTTACGTGTTGAGCGAAATCCTCGGGGCCGAATATCTGGCGAATTTCGGTCTCGCCCTCCCATCCCGGCCAGTATTTCTGGTGAAGTTCCATGAAGCGCACCGCGCCTTCGAGCGCCTCTTCCTTCGACTTCAGCTCAAACTGCGCATAGCCGCCAACGACTTCCTTGGTCTCGGCGAAAGGTCCGTCGATCACCGTAAGGTTTCCCCCTGAGACTCGTACGCGGGTGCTCTGGGCCATGGGAGAGAGTCCTCCGCTGCCTAGCAACGTGCCAGACTTGACCGCCTCTTCGGTGAGCTTGTCGATGGCGTCCATTAGTGCCTGCGGCGGAGGGCCCGAGTTCTCGGGGTGCTTGACCAACATCATGAATTTCATCGTTATGTCTCCTTTTTATTCCTGGGTTGGGCTGAGCAGTCGGAACAACTTCGATTATTGAAACGCAGCCTTCAGTTGTATATCGAACGAGATGAAGAGAAATCGACACGTAGCACAATTATTTTTCTCGATCACGCAATGCGCGCTCTCCCCGGCCCCATAACGTTGCGATGGGACGGCCAGCGCAGATCAGAACAGCTCAGCGTTCCAAGTGCAGCCACAACACTTTGCGGTACTAAAGTTTCTCCGCTCCCCCTGCAAATCGAATTTACGAGCACTTTCGTAACTCCACTTTAGCCCTACCCCAGACTATCCTGATCACATTCCTTTCCTCCAGGGATATGCCCGCGGTTTCCCGCCAAGGGACAGTGGGCTGTTTGTCTTCATGAGGCTACGAAGATAATGTCGAACAAAATTGGGCGCTTCGAAATACTCAGCGAAATCGCGCACTCGGACTTTACTTCCGTCTATAAAGCCACTGACCCCGAGAGCGGACAGACGGTGGCGCTAAAGACCATCAAACTGGAACCCCTGGGCGAGCAGGCGACCACGCTGGTGAAAAATCTTTTGGAAGAGGGCGAAGCCAGCAAGGTTCTCAACAGCCATAATATCGCTTTGCTCTACGGCGGCGAAGAAGTGGACGGCGTTTTCTGCGCCTCCTTGGAGTATGTGCAGGGCAACAGCGTTGCCACCATGCTCGCGCGCAAAGAAGGCTTCTCCATCTGGGATCTGCAGGATATTGCCCGTCAGACCTGCCAGGGCCTCGACCACGCCCACGCCAAAGGCCTGGCGCATTACAGCCTCGAACCCGCGAAGATTATGGTGGCATGGGACGGCACGGTGAAAATCCTGGGATTCGGAATTTCCACTATGAGCGCTTTCGCCGCCCAGGCCTCAGGCAAGCCTCCCGGCGTTCTGCACTACATGTCGCCAGAACAGCTGCACGGAGATCCGCTGGGCGCGTCGTCCAACATGTTCAGCCTGGGCGCAATTTTTTACGAAATGGTTACGGAGCATAAGGCTTTTGACGGAGACGATGCCGACCAGGTAAGGCAATCGATCGTGGAAACGACGCCCATGGCTCCGGATCAGGTCAACCGAAAAATCCATCCCGCGCTCAGCCAGGTCATCATGAAGGCGCTGGCGAAGTCGCCGGAGGAACGATATCAATCCGGGCAAGAGCTGGTGAACGATCTGGAACGGTGCAAGGAAAGCGCCACCAAGGCCGCGGCTGCGGCAAAACCCGGTGCGCAGGCTCAGAGGGGGCCTGCTCCGCAGAAGCCTGTGGCGGCGGTGAGCGCACCCCCGGTGAAAACCGCGGCGCCTGCGGTGCCATCGCAGCCGAAGCCTATAGTGAAGCCGGCTGCACCGGTGGCGAAAGTGTCTCCGCCAGCATCCGCACCTGTGGTGCACAAAGAAGGTTCCGCAACGCCGGCGCCTAAGGCCGCTGCCGCTGCCGCCGGATTTGGCGGACACAGCGCGAATACTGCGAGCGCTGGGCTCGTCGCGCCCAATGCAGTTCAGGCTGCACCCCCGACCGACGCTTCTGAAGCCTCCGTTGAGACGTTTACCGTCGAATCATTTGCCGCTCCTGCCGCAACCATGTCGTCTGCGGTTATCGAGCCCGAGATCGAGGCTCCGAAAATCCACGTCGATCCCATGATGGCCGAAAACCGGTCTGCGGGTGCGGGCGCCAGCCGCAGCTTCTCCGAGATCGATGAATTGCCGCCTCTTAAAGAAGTGTACATTCCTCCTCCTCCGCCTCCGCGGGCTGATGAGCCTGCGCCGCTCAATGCGGTGCATGCTGCCGTATTCAAAAGCGCGCCGCCAGAAAAGCCGAGGGTGCAGCCGCGCGAGGTGGCGAAAAAAGCAGTCGCGGAAATTAAGAAAACCCCACCCAAACTTTTCATGGTTTCGATCGCGGGCGCGATCGCGATTATTTTGCTGATTGTGGCTGCGATCGCGTGGCACATTCACTCCGAGAACGCGGATGATGACGTAACTCCCGCGCAGCCGGTTGCCAGCGCTGCGGCTCAGCCGAATGCGAGCCAACCGGCTGCGCAGACTCCCGCGCAAGCGCCGGAGCAGGTCATGGCGGAACCGGTAACTGCGGCACCGCACGCGGTTTCGGTGCAGCCCAAGTACAACAACAAAAAGAAAGCCAAGCCCCGTCCCGTGGCTCCTGCGATCGTGCCGGGACAGTTGAGTGTCACATCGACGCCAGCGGGCGCCCAGATCCAAATCGATGGACAGAATAATTCCGCGTGGGTCACGCCCTTTAACCTCGCCGGACTCAACCCCGGCCAGCACATGTTGACCATCAGCAAGCCTGGTTACGCGGCTGAGACCCGCAACATCGATGTAGGCTCGGGCAGTAAGTCATTCATCAGCGTTCAGCTTGCCCAACTCTCTGCTACCGTGTCCGTGACCAGCGACCCCGCGGGCGCGGCCATCTGGATAGATGGCAAAGACACGGGACGAACCACTCCCGCCCAGATCTCCGTGGACAAACCCGGGAATCACAGCTTCGTGTTCAAGAAGCAGGGCTACCTCGACGACGCTGCCACCGCGAATCTCCAGGTTGGCCAAACCTTCCGCTTGTCGCCGAGCTTGCGGGCTTTGGGTAACACCGACGACATCAAGATTGGTGGCAAGTTCAAGAAGCTCTTTGGCGGCGGCGATACCGCCGGAATGGGCGCAGTCAGTGTCAAGACGCAGCCCAAGGGCGCGCAAGTCGCGATCAACAATCGCATTCTCGATAAATTCTCACCGGTAGAGCTCTATCTGGATCCGGGCACTTATGTCGTCGACATAACGCTCACGGGATTCAAGAGCGTTCATCGCGTCATCAACGTGGAGAAGAACGGCAAAGTCGCAATCGAAGAAAGCCTCGACCGAGAGTAGCTCCGAATTAGTGGAGGACGGACATCCTCGCCCGTTTGGTCAGCCGGTGTAACTCTTTAGTTCACCGGGCCCAGATATTGATCCAGCCAGTTGATGGTTTCCTTGATGAGCTCATTGCGTGGGATGTTGTGGCCGGTTTCGTAGAGCAGGTGTTTCTTCTGGTCTTTCTTCGAACCCAGCAGCCGGTAGAACGGCTCCTGGGTCGATTCCACCGGGAAGAAGAAATCGTAGTGTCCATTTAGCATCAAGACCGGCTGCTTTACTCTTGAAATGAAGTTGATGGTATCGACTTCTGGAAGCGATCGGTGGAAGTCGAGTCCGCCGAGCGCAAGGATGGAAACCTTAATCCGCGGTTCTACGGCAGGCACGATGCCTCCCATTTCCGCGCCCCAACTGTAGCCGTAGTACGCGATCTTGCTGTGGTCCAGTTCAGGACGGGTCTCAGCATAGTCGATGGCACGCGAAGCGTCTTTGACCCACATGACGACGTGGTCTCGCCAGGTGCTGGTCTCGTTGGCTACATCGGATTCCATGCCGTCGCCGCGTTCGTAGGTGCCTTTATACACGGGATACAGTACGGCACGGCCGCTTCTGAGAATGCCATCCAATGCGGCGGTCGGGTAAAGAACGAAGGTTCGCAACAGGAGCGCATTTGACCCGGGAAAGAACACAACCGTGTGGAAGGGTGGCTTGCTCTTTTTGGGAAGGAACAGGTAAGCAACGGCCTGCTCGTGTCCGTACGCAGCCGTGTAAGTGATCCTCTCCGTCCTCCAATCTTCTTCGTCCTTGCCGAAAGGTTCGACGGTGGCGTTCAACGGAATTTTGTCATACGAGTACACGCTGCGATATGCGCGGAACAACTCGTCGGACGCGGGTTTTTCTTTGCTCAAGTCGCGCCGGGGCGTAGCCATAGGTGCGGACGCAATCTTGAGATCAGGGTCTGGCTCGATGAACTTCACGCAACGAAAACCAATGTTCGCGGCACGCAGAAACGGCGACTGCGCATCGGGATCGACGAACATGTAATTGGGCTCGTCCCAGGCTCCGCCGAGCACATAGCGTTTACCCGAATCTGCCTCGTTCCAGATCCATTCTTTGACATTGCCAGCCATGTCATAGTTGCCCCAAGGGCTCATGCCTGGCTTGCTGCCGACCGGCAAAATTCCGGTGCTGCCGAAATTGCTTGCGGGCACGATGTATGCCGCGGAAAACGGCCCTGCGGCCCGATTCCAATGATAGATCGTGGGCAAGCTCTTGCCCGCGAATTCCGCATAAGCCGCGGCTTCGTACCAACTAATGCCGGTAACCGGGAAGTCATCCTGTCCCTTGGGATATTCGCCTTGCAGCCAGTCCTTTGGTCCCGGCTGTCCCGCCGCATCGCGGAACAGCGCCATAGGCTCGTCCCACGAGAAATGCTTTCCGTCCTGCTGGAAATCGATTTTCCAATACTGGCGTTTTTGATATCCACCCTGGTCAACAAAGGCTTTGAACTGCCGGTTCGTTACTTCGTATCGATCGATCCAATAATCGTTGAGTGCCAACTCCGGCATGCCTTCATAACCTGGGATGAATAGCGTCTTGGAATATTTTGCCGGCGAAACCCGCACCATGCCGGAAGGAGTTTTAGCGGTCTCGTCGAGAGTGACGGTTGCGGCGACGGGCTGACCGGGGGGAACTGCATACCAACCAAACAATGCAGCGGTAGTCCGCAGAACCGGACCGAATCCCGGCTTCTCGAACTTCCACACGAACATCCCGCGCGGCTGGCGGACATTTTTGAACGGCGCGTGTCCAACCAGTATCCAAGGAGCGGTTGTGTCGCTATACGCCCTGCGGTACACATCGGCACCTAGTGGAGTTGTATCGAGCGAAGTCTGGTACGAGATGATTGGCCATAGGTGGTTTAACGCCGGATCATCAGGAATCGATTTCTCCGCCTTCATCGCGAGCGCGTAGGCTTCGCCAAATTTCCCCTGATCGGCGAGTTGCGAGATCTCCAGCAAAGCCACGTCGCGCGCCCAGCGAGCATCGCGGTACCGCTTTACCAGCCAGGTCGCTCCTGCGGTAAGAAGGATGGCCGTCAGTAAGAGCGAGAGCAGCACCCTGGGCCTCTGCACCTCTCGGACGATCCGCGCAGGCCTCAACATTGCACCCGACTCTGGGTACAAAAGCTCGCGACAGTTCTTAAGTTCGTGGGCGAGTTCCGCGCCTGAGGCGTAGCGCGCAGCAGGATCTTTTTTCAGGCAGCGGATAACGATGCGGCGTACTTCCGGGGGGACATCCCGCTTGACTTCACTCAACGGCTTCGGTTCGTCCCGCATGATGGCCGCGAGCAAGGCAGCGCTGGATTGGCTCTGGAACGCTCTACGCGCGGTCAACATTTCGTAGAGCACCGAACCGAAGGAGAAGATATCGCTGCGGGCGTCGAGAGGCTTGCATTCAGCCTGCTCCGGCGACATGTAGGCCATGGTGCCTACGATCATCCCGGGAGTCGTTGCGACGGATGCCATGGTCGCATCTTCGCCGCTCATAGCGGACACCGGAGCCGCAAGTTTGGCCAGGCCAAAGTCCAGGACTTTGACTAGCCCGCTTTCGTCCACCATGATGTTCGCGGGCTTAAGGTCGCGGTGTACGATGCCGGCGGCGTGGGCCCGTGCGAGAGCCTCGGCAACTTGTACGGCGTATCTGATCGCTCGATCGGTTGCCATGCCGCCGGGAAGAATTAGTTTGTCCAGCGTCTTCCCGGCTACGTACTCCATGACCATAAAGTCGACGCCATCCTGCGAACCGATGTCATGAACCACGCAGATGTTGGGATGTTGCAGTGCGGAGATGGATTTCGCTTCCTGCTCGAAGCGGGCACGCAATTCTGGATTGGAAGATAGATGAACGGGCAGAACTTTAATCGCGACCGTGCGCTGCAGCCTGGTGTCGAGGGCGCGATACACTTCGCCCATGCCACCTGCGCCGAGGAGCGATTGGATCTCGTACGGGCCGAATCTTGTGCCAGGAATCAGAGCCATAGACCATGGCGATTATACCTGCGGGGTTACGAGTGTTCTGGAAATCTAAGTTCGTCCGCTGCGCCCGCACAGGGCGGCGGATCTATCTTGAAGATGTTAGACTCTGAGGTTTTCCTAATGCTTGTGCGGAGAAGTCCTAATGAACATTCAACGGGTGGGAGTGGTCGGAGCGGGGACGATGGGGAATGGCATTGCGCATGTGTTCGCCCGCGGCGGCTACGGTGTGGTGTTGTGCGATGTGGAGCAGCGTTTCCTGGATCGAGGCATGCAGACGATCGCCAAGAACCTCGACCGCGAAGTGGCGAAGAACAAAATCACTGCAGAAGACAAGGCGGCCGCGCTCAAGCGCATTGAACCTGTGGTCGATCGCGCGAAGCTGGCTGGCTGTGATTTTGTAGTCGAAGCGGCTACTGAAAAATTCGACATCAAAACAGAAATCTTTCGCGATCTCGACCGGCTCTGCCGATCTGAAATCATTCTCGCCTCGAACACTTCGTCGATTTCCATCACCAAGCTGGCGGCTCTGACCAAACGGCCCGACAAAGTTATCGGAATGCACTTCTTTAACCCTGTGCCGGTGATGAAGTTGGCCGAAGTCATCCGCGGGCTGGCGACCTCGAATGAAACTTTCCAGACTGTCCGCGACTTGGCGCTGAAGTTGGAGAAGACGCCGGTTGAGGTGAACGACGCTCCTGGTTTCGTTTCCAACCGAGTGCTGATGCCACTGCTGAACGAAGCTATGTACGCAGTGATGGAAGGCGTAGCCACTGCAGAAGCGGTGGATGAAGTTTTCAAGCTGGGGATGGCCCACCCTATGGGCCCGCTGACCCTGGCGGATTTCATCGGCCTCGACGTCTGCCTCGACATCATGCGCGTCCTGCACGATGGCTTGGGCGATCCCAAGTACCGCCCATGCCCGCTGCTGATCAAGATGGTGGACGCGGGCTGGTTGGGGAGGAAGAGTAGGCGCGGGTTTTACAAATACTAACGGTTATCTCTTGGTCGGATTGAATCCCTGCACAGCATCGGCATCAGCGAAAAGGAGATTGAATCATGAATTGGAAGCGCTTTTTCGTTGCCGTATTTTTTGCGTTCATAGCAGCAATGATTTTCGATATCCTGCTAAACGCGTTATTGTTGCGCGGCGATTGGATCGCCAGCGCGCAGTGTTGGCGTCCTCCGGCGGAGATGAACCGGTTGGTTGGGCTGGGATGGGCTTCCATGTTGTTCATCATAATCTGCCAGAGTGCGGTTTTCGCTCGCGCGCGATGGCAAGGACTAGGTCGCGGCCTGGAATTCGGATGCTGGCTGGGCATCGCAGCTTTTGTCGGAGTGGCCGGTGGCATGTCTTCGGTGGTGGCGTGGCCGATGAAGCTAATTTTGAGCATGGCGATACAGCAACTCGTCAACAATCTAATAACCGGGTGTTCGCTTGGCTGGTTGTACCGGAATCCCGTGGTGATTTGAAATAGCCGTCATCGGCGTAAAATCGCCACCCGCACCAACCGTCCAGAAACGCGGATTGCTCACGAAACATCAGCCGGCTCTAGATCTTCTCCTCAGGGAATTCTAGCTCCAGGCCTAGGGAATCGGTGAAGCGGTTGGTCAGGTTGGCCAAGCCGACCAGCAGGTGCAAGTCGATAATTTCCGCGTCGGAGAAATGCTTCTTCAACTTTTCGAGGTCAGAGTCCGTGACATCTCGCGAGGCCCGAGTCAACTTCTCAGCGTAGGCCAGCGCCGTCTGTTCTTTCTCGGTGAAGCGCGTGTAGTTTCCTTCGTTGATCGCTTTCCAGTCGTCTGCTGTCAATCCGACCCGCTTGGACGACGCTACGTGATGCTGCTCGCAATAGTGGCATCCATTGATGAACGAGACGCGGAGGTAAATCATTTCGTACAGTTTGCGCTCGAGCGACCTGCCGACGCTGGCATAGAATGCCAGAAAATTCTTCAGCATGTCCGGACGATGGGCTAGGACCTTGTGCGCGTTCCCGGGTTTTCCGCGCAGAGTCTTTTCGTAAATCTCTTTTACTTCGGGAGAGGCGTTTTCGGGTTCAACTAACGGGATGCGTGCCATGAGAGCCTCGGAGAAGACAATAGATCGAAGTCCGTATAATAAATCAGCAGT
>Ga0210390_10005234_pt1 | contig 10886 bp, 6 predicted proteins | sample IncBWH11OmetaG_FD_161050 | JGI IMG/M metagenome (GOLD analysis project Ga0210390, IMG submission 161050) | Forest soil microbial communities from Barre Woods Harvard Forest LTER site, Petersham, Massachusetts, United States - Inc-BW-H-11-O ... | reverse complement strand
CGGGCTGCCTAACGCATCGAGTCTTTCACCCGCCGCAACCTTCTCCACTAACAAAAGCTCTTCGGTTACGAGCTGGATAAGTTTGCCGTTCGCTTGCTGGACCTTTTGTATTTCCTTCACCGCGATATCTGCTCCGTCGACACCGGCTTGAACCCGATCTGCATTTTGATCGGTCACTTTTGTACTTTTGAAAACGTCTGCTAAGGCACGCCGACTGAGTTGCCACGACTGAATGGTTTGCCGGACGAAGGACTGGCTTTCGCCTTCGCGGAACTCCCTCACTAGTGGGGGGTCCTCATCGTCTTCGTTCTTAGGTATACGAAGCCCAAACTCTTGAGACTCTGTTTCTATTTCCAGGAGTTCTCGTTCCAGGTCCGATAGCCCATCAATTTTTTTCTTCCTGGGAAGATTTTGCAATTCGTCGATGAACGGCAGAATCCGTTGTCGGAAGCGGATCGATAGGATGAGAGCGCTTAGTAAAATGGATGTCCGCTGCCGAACGTCAAAATGCCGAGCCCTCCTCGGCACGAATACGATATAGCAGATCCGGGCCCCGCTTCGGAATGGCTCGTATCGCGCGAAGAGAACGGCATAGAACTTTTGGTCCGCTTTCGCCAGGCACAATCCGTCAGGTTGATTCGGCACACGATCTAGCGACACTTGCTCGGCGGCTGCTTCTATTTCGGATACCCAAAGCGGGTCATTTCCGTCTTCATCTCTGCTGCAGGCTTTAATCTTACCCCAGGTAGTCTCGAGTCCGGTGATCCCAAAAATTTGGCTTAACGAGGCTCCGTCTCCGACCACCGGGGTATCAGGAGTTATCCTGGATGGTAATGGGTCAGCAGCGGCAGGGAGCCGAAAGGATATCCGTGGCTGAAAGACGATCTCCGGTAGCTTAGCCTCAGATTGCATCTGGATAAACGCGCGGATGAGCGCTCGCGTGTTGGTCCTGATCAGGCTGCGGACATTGGGATCAGTTAGATCCCGCAGGGGTTCCTGACGCGACTGCTTGATAAGTGTCTCAAAAAAGGTATAAGCTGGTGTGCTCTCGAACAAGATTGTCGCTTCTTCTTCTAGTCTTTCCGTTTTTAAATCGAGGGTATGACCATAGATATCTTTGCTGCTTATTGGCACGCTTTGGTACTTAGCAAACTGGCTTGGTCTCTCGTCGTCATGGATAGCAACGAATCGGGAGCGGTATAGTTCGTCGCTACCTTCCGCTGGTAACTTGCTGCGAAACTGGCCAGCCTCATACAGGCACCACCCCATATCTTTCTCGAGTCTCGGGGGGCCACTGCAGATCATCAGAAACCATTGAGACGCGCTGATAGACTGCGCCAATTGCTGTTCATATTCGTCTCCCGGCTTAAGCCCGACATGGTCGATAAAGGGGACCAGATCTGAGGAGAGGGCAATTAAAGACTGCCGTAAAATATTGGCAATAGTCAGATCGGCGTGATTGTAGGAGATAAATACTCCTATCTTTTCGGGTGCTACGAACTCTTTGAGTTTCTGGTTGTTAGGCATGGGGATTCGAGGGTTTGGCGCACGGCTGGAGTATTGAGATTTGATTTGATCAACGGATTCTTTGAAGCTGCCTGAAGCCCGGCTCTAGCGCAACTCTCGCCGTGATTGTTCCCGTGTGCTGGGCGAGCCCACCATTAAGTGTTTGCCGCCAGCGCATCTGCTTCAACCGTTGAGCGCTCACCGGCTCCTTTTGCTCAGCCTCAGCACGGTGACCCCGAGGGATCAGCTTGACTCCGACTCGGCGGTTCGACCTCTCACCCTCACGCGCCGTGAGGTCGGCCAATCCTCATTCGGTAGGGTGAGGCACCGCCCGAACGGGGCTTTCCGGGTTGCCTCGCCCACTGCGGACCACCCAGGAAATGAATGCTTCTTGCTGCAAAGCGAGGCAATTAGGGGCGCGTGCCTGCCGGAGAGAACCAAAAAACTAAATATTGTTGAAAAAACTAGAATGATCTTCTCTAATCGATCGGTAGGGATTTGGATCAGAGTGCTTAGAAACTAGAAGGGCGGCAAAAAGCGGAAAATATGCGAAGAGGAAGGACTGGAGGCGCGAAACGACACAGCCAATTCTGGCGAAACCGTTTGATTCTAGTTTTACTTGGCTTGGCAACCACTATTTTCGGGGCTGAGAGCTCGTTGATGGGGCAACAGCCGACACCCTCTCCTACTCCCGGCGCGGTTGCAACCCCTGCCCCTCAGAGCACACCGACCAGTACGCAATTCCAACGGATTCTGGTGACCGGATATGTAGTGCCAAAGATCGGCCTCGGCCCAGCTCCGGTCGTAACCCTTGATCAAAATTTCATCCAGCAGCAGGGAGATCAGTCCGTTTCCGACGTCATCCAACGACTCCCGCAAAATGTCTCCGGCTTTACGCCGATGGTGAATCCGGGAGCCAATTCTGCTCCGGGGTCTTCGGCGGCCAATTTGCGTGGGCTAGGTATCAATTCGACTCTGGTCTTAATCGATGGATTGCGGCAGGTGCCCTTTCCATTTCCCCAGACCGAAACGCAGAGTTTCGTCGATCTGAATTCCATTCCGCTGGCGGCGGTGGACCGGATCGATATTCTGAAAGATGGCGCCAGTGCGAGGTATGGATCGGACGCGATTGCCGGCGTCGTTAATATTATCTTGAAGGACGAGTACAACGGCGGTGACATCACCACTTATTTTGGAACCAGCCAAAGTGGCGATGCAACGATTTACCAGGCGACATTGGTCAGTGGTCTGGCCGAAAAACTGAGCGAGACGGCGAAATTAAGCGTGGTCGCCGCTTTCGACTATTTTGAACAAGATCCGATCGAAAGTTCGGACCGCAGTTACTCCCATATTCTCGATCATCAAAAGTTCGGTCAGTTTGCCGATCAGTCTTCGCCCTTCGCTCCGGCCGGTAACTTTCTTGATCCGAATGGCAATCTGGTTGCGGTGATTCCAGGGACGAAAGGTCCCGAGATATCACAGGGCGATTTCAATACCAGTATTGAAAACCCAAACATAAACCTAAACACCTTCAATGAAACTCCCTTCCAGCAGTTGCTCCCTCGCGAACAACGCTACGGTGGCTATGTCAAGCTGGATTATCAACCCTTTGAATGGCTGAGATTTTACGAACAGTTTTTGGGTAATCACCTGGAGGAAACTAACCAGGCGGCACCGACGGCCATCGGCCTTTCGGACGGAATCATTATTCCTGCCAATAACCCTCATAATCCTTTTGGGGAGCCGCTCACGCCGCTCGCCTGGCGTGCCCTTGAATACGGTCCTTTGCAAGGTAACACGACCGTGGACACCTATCGCTTTGTCTCGGGCGTTTCCCTGATCAATCTCCCGAATAACTGGTTCGTTGACGCGAATTTCCTTTACGCGGAAAGCGATGGAGTCAGTACCACCAGCAATGCGATCTCCAAGAGTGGCCTAAACGCGGCGCTGGCGGGAACGCTCCCCGGCTTCGAAGGCGTTTTTTTCAATCCTTTTATCGATACCAGTACCGGTGCGCGAGTGAACCAGGGACTGGTCGATGCCACGCGCATCACCCTCGTGAATAGTTCGAGAACGGCACTCACGCTTCTGTCGATCCGAGGGGGTGGCGAACTCTTCGACCTTCCGGCGGGACCTCTCACCGTGGGGCTTGGGGGCGAATACCGGGTCGACGACTATGTTCAGGTGAGAGATCAAAACAGCACCAATTTCAACGTGGTTGCTTTCGGGGGAGGCAGCGGTGGCGGTGAAGACTACGTCTGGAGCGGATATGGAGAACTAACCATTCCGGTCCTTGGAGGGAAATGGTCGGTCCCAGGCGCTCGATCGTTGCAGGTGGTCCTGGCGGAGCGTTTCGATAGTTACAGCAGCACCGGGGGTATTTGGAAGCCGAAAATTTCGGCGCTCTTTCAGCCTTTTAATGATCTAACGATTCGTGCGAGCTACTCGGAAGGCTTCCGCGCGCCCTTCGTGACTGAGACGTTTGCGGGAGAACAAATTGCTTTCTCGAATCCTATATTTGATCCGGTGACCCAAACCACAAATTCTTTTCAGGTGCGAAGCGTTGGAAACCCGAATCTTCAGCCGGAGACCTCCTACGGCTACTACGTGGGGGCCGTCTGGTCCCCTGGGAGTACCGATCCGGAAAATAGCTGGTGGGGCTGGGCCAACGGCTTCACCGCGTATATTGATTGGTCTGAAATTACCAAAAGAAACGAAATCACCCAACTTGATCCTCAGTTCCTCCTGGACAACGAGGCACAATTCCCTGGAGCGGTGGTTCGCCTGCCCAATGGAACGATCGATCATATCAATGATCCGTTCCTGAACCTGGCTTCCGTGCGGGTCGATTTTGTCGATTTCGGGGGCAGCTATGTGACCAAAGAATTCGGTTGGGGGAAGCTCAATGCGCAGGTCGACGCGACCTGGTATTACCACATTATGCAGCAGAACCAGTCGGGCGAGCCCTTGATCAATATGACCGACACCTTCACCCTGCCCGACTTTAAGATGACGGCCAGCCTCTTTTATTCGAAGACCCTGTTTGGTGGCGATACATTTTCTACAGGACTGACCTTTAATTTCACTGATGCCGAACTGGATGCTAGTACTGAACCCAATGGTTCGATTCATAGGATCGGCAGTTTCTCGACGCTCGATTGGCAGATCTCTTACCTGCTGGGCGCACCCGAAGAAATCACCCCCGAAACGCCGTTACCCGGCTACGGCAAGGACGGGAAAAGGGTGCTGGGCGAGAAAGCGACCTCCCCAAAACCAGATGGACCAAGTGCAGGCTGGCGCCGTTGGGTCGCCAACACCAAGCTAACCTTCGGAATCAATAACCTCGGAGATGTCAGACCTCCATTTTCCGATACTCTAGCTGGCTTCGACACCCAGAATACCAATCCGATCGGCAGATTTTATTACGTTCAATTGGAGAAAAAATTCTAAGGCAGGAGCCAGGAGTCAGAATTCAGGAGTCAGAATTCAGCAGCCCCCGACGGGATGAAAGCCGGTGCCGTCGGCGAGCGGGTGCGCGCAAAGTTTCTTCTCCTGGTTCCTGACTCCTGAATTCTGAATTCTGTTTCCTGAGTCAGCCTGTCCGGCGACGTGATTTGGCAAAAGTATCGAAGGCGACCGCCAGGACAATAATGATGCCGATAATGATCTGCTGGATATAGGCGGAGACGTTCATGAGGACGAGTCCGTTGAGCAGAACCCCGATGAGGATGGTGCCTATTACCGTGCCGAAGATGGTGCCGACGCCGCCAAACAGGCTGGTCCCCCCGATGACCACGGAGGCGATGACCGTGAGTTCATAACCCGTCCCCGCGACCGCTTCGGCCGAGTTCAACCGCGCCGAGAGCACAAAGGCGCCAAGGCCGGCGAAGAAGCCCATGATGACGTAGACGCTGGTGGTGACGGTGCGCACGTTCAATCCCGATAGCCTCGCCGCTTCCGGGTTACCCCCGACGGCATAGACTTGGCGGCCGTAACGCGTGTAGCGAAGCACGATGTGGGCAAGCACCGCGAAGGTTAGGAAAATGACGACCGGGACCGGCAGTTGACCAAGGATACGTCCCTGGCCCATCCAGACGAAACTCGGTTCGAAGCCGCTGATCGGTCCGCCGGCAGCGAAAAGAAGGGCGGCCCCGCGGAAGGCTGACATACCGCCCAGGGTGACGACAAACGGCGGCACCTTCAGCCGGGTGATGGCAAAGCCCTGCACAAACCCGCCGATCAGTCCGACGGCAATCGCGGCGAGAGCAGCCAAATACCAGCCGTAACTGGCAGCTTCCTGGCCAGCGCCGACGGTGAAGCGGTTGGAGATGCCGCCCTTCGAGACCGCGGCGGCAACAAGGCCGGCAAATGCGACCAACGAGCCGATCGAGAGGTCGATACCCGCAGTCAGGATGACAAAGGTCATCCCGACTGCCAGCAGGCCGTAGATCGAGACCTGGCGCAGAACGTTGAAGAGGTTCAGCGGCGTGAGAAAGCGCGGCTCGTAAAGAGCGAAGCCGGTCATCAAGACGATGAGAAAAATGAGCGGCGCGAATCGAGCCAGGAAACCGATGATGTCGATCCTGGCAGGAGTCTGGGTGTCCGAGGGCGGGTCTTGAGTCATCGTCTTCTTGCTGCTGTTAGGCTGCTTTCGTGTTGAGCGTCATCATCGACATCAGAATCTCCTCGTTGGCTTCCTCGCTCATGATTTCGCCAGTGACGCGGCCTTCACGCATAGTGACTATACGATCGCTGATCGCAAGGACTTCAGGCAGTTCAGAGGAGATGGCAATCACAGCGATGCCTGAACGCGCCAATTCAAAGAGGAGGTTATGCACCTCGACCTTGGCGCCGATGTCGATCCCGCGAGTCGGTTCGTCGACGATGAGCACTTTCGGCCCGAGCGCCAGCCAGCGGGCGAGCGTGACTTTTTGCTGATTGCCGCCTGAAAGACCGGCGATTATCTGTTCCGGACTTGCCATGCGGATGTTGAGTTTTTTGCGGTACTCCTCGACCATGGCACGCTCGGCGACTTCGTCGATAAAGAGGCCCCAGCGCGTGAGCTGCTTGTGTGAGGCCATGCTGAGATTAGTGCGCACGGCGAGTGCGAGGAACAATGCCTGTTGCTTGCGGTCCTCCGGCACCAGACCAATCCCGTGACGGATGGCGTCCTGGGGCGACCGAATCCGCACCTCGCGACCGTCAATGACGACGCGACCTGAATCGAAAGGGTCAGCGCCGAAGACGGCTCGCGCCATTTCGGTGCGGCCGGCGCCGACCAAGCCGGCGATGCCGAGGATCTCGCCCCGGTGCACTTCCAATCCGACATTGGCCAGCACGGTCGCATTCTGGTCTTGGGCGTTGCCCAGCCGGGTCAGGCCCTCGACGCGGAGTACGACGCCGCCGATGGAGGCTCTCTCTCGACGAGCGAAAAGCGCATTCACTTCGCGGCCAACTATGAGCCGGATAATGCCTTGGATGGTCGCGTCAGCGACTGCTCCGCTGCCGATTAGGCGCCCATCGCGAAGTACGGTGTAGCGATCACAAATCTGCATCACCTCTTCGAGGCGATGAGTAACGAAAATAATACTGAGTCCCTGCGCCTTGAGGTCGCGCACAATCCGAAAGAGCTTTTCGACCTCAGTCGAAGAGAGGGCCGAAGTCGGCTCATCCATGACAATCAGCTGTGACTTCATGGAGAGAGCTCGCGCGATTTCGACCATCTGTTGTTCAGCGACGCGCAATTCACGAACGATCGACATCGGTCGCAACTGAAGGCCGAGTCGTGCGGTGATCTTTTTCGTCTCAGCCGCCATTTTTCGCCAGTCCACGAAAACGCCGGGACCGGGTTCGCGCCCGATAAAGACATTCTCGGCGATGGTCATGTTCGGAGCCAGGGTGAACTCTTGATAGATGGTGACAATGCCGCGTCGCTGCGCATCGTGCGGCGAGGTCATGGTGACGTTTTGTCCGGCGAATTCAATGGTGCCGCTATCTGGCTGCTGCGCACCGGAGAGGATTTTGATGAGCGTCGACTTGCCGGCTCCATTCTCGCCGAGCAGTGCGTGGATCTCGCCCGGAAGCACTTCCAGGCCGGCATTATCGAGCGCCTGGACGCCAGGAAATCGCTTGCCGATCAGGGACATCCGTAAGAGCGGTTCTGTCATCGAATTCTCGCGCGCAGCGGGTAGAACGAAACGGAGGCGCAGCCTGAACTCGTCGGACTGCGCCAATCACAATGAGGAAGCCTCAGGGCTCTATGTCTGAAACGGGAAACCTGAAACCTATTTCACCTCGTTCAACCGTTCAGCCTTATCCAGGTTCTCGCTCGTGATGGCGATCGGAGTTAGCAGTGTCACCTGCTGCTCCGGCTTTTTGCCGTCGCGTAGAAAGGAAACCAATGTTTGGAGAGCACCGTCCACCTGGCCGCCCGGTAACTGTTCGATCGTGCCGGTGAGGTTGCCGGCTTTGATCTGTCCGAGTGCCTCGGGCAAAGCGTCGAAGCCGATCAGCTTCACTTTGCCAAGAAGATTGCGGGCCTTCAGAGCCTCTAGCGCTCCGAGCGCCATGTCGTCGTTCGCGCAGACGATAACGTCCGGCGGCGTCGCCATGCCTGCGAGAGCCGACTCAGTCATCGATAGACCCTTGGCGCGATCGAAGGCAGCGGTGTCTTCGAAGACGATTTTGTATTTGTCCTTGGCCAGATCGAGGACATTGTGCAGGCCTTTGTTGCGGTCGATGGCAGGGCTGGCACCAGATTGACCTTGAAGGTTCATCACGTTGGCGCCATTTGGAAACAGCTTCTCAATGAGCTGGCCTTGCGCTTCTCCGCCTTTGACATTATCGGCGCCGACATGCGCGAGGATGCCGGGAACCTTGTTGACGCGCCGGTCGACGGTCACCAGCGGAATTTTTGCGTCCACCGCCTCTTGAATTGCGGGTGCCAGAGCATCGACGTCGTTCGGGGAGATGACGATACCATCAACGCCTTTGGTGATTGCTGCCTCAACGTCCGCAGTCTCCTTGGTCGAGCTGCGCTGGCCGTCGCTCACGATTATATCGATCCCGCCAACCTTGTTGGCCTCGGCTTTGATTGCGTCCGCCATGTGCACAAAAAACGGAAAATCTAAACCGGGTACGGCGAACAAGATTGTTAAATGCTTTTCTGCTGCCTGCAGAGGAAGGATGCTCGCAAACGCAAATGCTGCGGCGCCGAATAGCGCGATTTTTTTCAAGGGTTTCATTTGATTTCCTCCGGCAAAGCGCGGCTTGGTGAAAGAAATACTTGAGTGCCAGCCGACACTGGAAGATCCAGTGTCGCCGATCCATTTCGGTTCATCCGCGCATTGCCTGCGCGTAGGTTACTATCGCCGTGTGACGATGTCGTCTCGGCCGGGTATTGGGGGAACATAATTTTAGTCCGGGGGGTAAACGTTAGAAAACAACGTTGAACAGCGGAGAGTACGTTTTCCAGGCAAGGGTGTCAATCAGGCAAGGATTCAAGAATCCAAGGAGACTTCTCCGAAACTAAAAGCAGAAGCGAGTTGTTTCGTGCAGCAAAACGAAGACCCATCGGCCTAAAGAAACTGACGAGGTCGATCGATCCGAGTATCGAGTTCCTTCTCAAATATTCACGCGTTCACCCCGTGGAGTACTGCCCCCAACCGCTGCGCCGCCGAACGCCGAACGCTAAACGCTGAACGCCCTAGTCAGAGGTTGTGGTCCCTGTTCCGGCCACCGGAGATGGTAGCACCACGGGATTGCTCGCAGGGGTTGGTTCGCCCAGGGAACGTAACACCGGCCCTATCTCGGGTGAGTGGTCGGCCTTAGCGGCCGAGTCCGGTGCCCGAACGGAACTCTCTGTGCCCTCGGTCGTTGTCGCGGTGGGCGATGAAGCCGGCAGAATGACGACACGCGGTGTGGCGGAAGCGGCAGGTGAAGGTGAACCCTCTGCAACCGCGGTTGTTGACTCTGTCGTCGAATGCTCGGCTTTATCGTGCTCTACGTATCGTCTCGTGCGGTGATGAACGACCGGGGTGGCACTCGGCTTACCGGTGAAGAATCTCTTCAAGCTGTGGTAGACGTTGTGCCAGGTGTCATCGGCTTGGGCGGAAACAGCCATCGCCAAGACGAAAGCCACCATCGACGCCAGGCGAATGCACGGCGAATAGCATGGTTCAAATCTCATCATCACAATTCATCGTCCGTTTTGGGCAGGACGTTAAACAAAACAATCCATATCGTCTCGAGAAAAGTAGATTTTTTTTGTCGAAGAAGGCATCGCACAGAGGTCACGGAGGCCACAGAGGGGGTTGACTTTGCCGGGCGTTCTTTTCATTGGCCGGCGGTCTGTTCGCCGTCGGCTATGGCCATTGGAGGCGATCCAGGAGTTGGGCCAATCGCACTGCGGCTCGCACCAACTGTTGAGCGGCCAGAGCCTTATTTTTTTCATCGTAGTCGGCCGGCAACGTGACTGAGATCCATAGTGGTTCCCGTTCGCCCATCGTTTCCACCGTATTGAATCGGATCCCGAAGTACGCCGCTTTCGCCAATTTCACTGACTCTAACGCCCAAACCTCCGGCCAGTGATGATAGTCCCCTGGTGTTGCCGTAGATAATGGCTGAAAATAGTCCTGCCTTAGAACCGCCTCGAGGGATCGGAAGTCGAAGGTGTCTGCGATCTCTGCGACCAATCCAATGTCCCAGAGGGCGTGCAGCTCTTTTTTCGGTCCATAAAAAAGGTCGTTGCCACCTCGATCGTTCGGCAGCCCAAGGGCCGCTGAGGGATCCGTAATCAGCACCGGCGGGTTGGTGTCGCTCAGTCGATAAAAACCCGTGCCACAATGCAGCGGTTGGTGGATATCTCCCACCAAATGGACCAGGAGACGAAATGCTTGTGTTCGGCTGAGTTCTCCGGGGCCCGGTGTACCTGTTTCCAGAACTGTAATGCAGCGCTCGATTGCGTGAATGACATCATCTTTGCCAGGCCTAAACGGTTCTGCCTCCGCCATGGAAATGGTCCCGAGCGGTAAATCGATGAAGTGCCAGCTTGCGTTGTTTGGGAAATCGCGGTTGAAGGCCTCGGCATCCCGGGGGCGGGGATGGTTAAGCCGCGCATTTTCTCGGACTTCGTCTGCCCAGGTCGACGCGCTTGCCAGGTCCTTTTCTCCGCTTTCATCCAGTAGTTGCTGCACTTTGAACCGGGTTTCGGACGAGATAAGTTCCTCAGCCAAGGCTCCAATCGCCCGGTGCCCTTCCGCGCCCCAACCAAACATTAGCTCGACGGAACTGCAGGTCAGAAAAAAAATCAAAATGAAGAGCATGAAACAGGAGTTCAGGAGTTCAGCAGTTGCAGGAGTTCAGGAGTTCAGAGTTCGGAG
>Ga0210390_10005231_pt1 | contig 10891 bp, 7 predicted proteins | sample IncBWH11OmetaG_FD_161050 | JGI IMG/M metagenome (GOLD analysis project Ga0210390, IMG submission 161050) | Forest soil microbial communities from Barre Woods Harvard Forest LTER site, Petersham, Massachusetts, United States - Inc-BW-H-11-O ... | reverse complement strand
GAGCACACCGAGACACCGGATCAACGGGAGCCGGCGTGGCTCCGGTTCGCCCCGTGGAGCCTGGTCCTGATCGCGGTCGCCTGGGGACTGGTGGAGCTCCGCCCCGAGCTCACGGCCGTGCCGTATCTCGACGACAGCTCCATCCACCAGCAGATGGTGCGCTTCGCGTCGAGCCGCATCAGTCAGGGGCATCTCCCGCTGACGAGTTGGTACCCGTACCTGGGCCTCGGCTCCCCACAGTTCCTGCACTACCAGAGCCTGCCCTCGATGATCACCGGGGTCTTCGGCACGTTCATGGACCCCAACACCGCGTTCCGTTGGTCCCTGTACCTCCTCTTGGCCCTCTGGCCGCTGGTCATCTACTGGTCCGCCCGCCTGTTCGGGCTCGGACGTTGGACTGCCGGAGCGGCCGCGCTGGTCTCTCCCCTGCTGACGTCGGCGGCCGGCATCGGCTACGAGGACATGGCCTACATCTGGCGCGGCTACGGCGTGTGGACCCAGCTCTGGGCGTCGTGGACGCTGCCGCTCGCGTGGGCCTTCACCTTCCGGGCCCTCGACGCGCGCCACCCGGTGCGCCGCTCGGTGCTCCCGGCCGTCTTCTTCATCATGCTGACGGTCGGGCTGCACTTCGAGACCGGCTATCTCGCGTTCGTGGCGGTCATCGTGCTCCCGTTCCTCGTGCCGTCGGATCTCCGGCGCCGCTTGGCCCGCGCCGTGCTCGTCGGCGGCTCCGCGCTGCTGGCTTCCGCCTGGGTGGTCGTGCCGGTGCTCCAACAGTCCCATTGGGCTGCCCGCAACCAGGTGCTCGAGGGGACGGGGCTCGAGAATGGCTACGGCGCAGGACAGATCCTGAGCTGGCTGTTCAGAGGACAGATGTTCGACCGCAATCACTGGATCGCGGTGATCACCATCTTCGTGTTCGTCGGCATCGTGGTCTGCGTGGCGCGGTGGCGCACCTTTGTCGCCGGACGGGCCCTGGTGACCATGTTCGTCGTCACCATGCTGATGACCTTCGGGCGCGCCACGTGGAAAGGGCTGTACTCGATCATTCCGGGGAGCAGCGACGTCTTCATCCGACGCTTCGAGATGGGCATGCAACTCTCGGGGATCCTGCTGGCGGGCATCGGCCTCGTGTTCGTCGGTCGGTGGTTGGTGGAGACGGCCACGCAGCTGTTGCCCGAGGAACGGCGGCGGCGGCTCCGACGACCAGCGGGCCGCGCGCTGGTGGTTGGGCTGTGTGTGGTCGGAGCGGTCGTCGTCCTGATCCCGGCGTGGACCTCGATGGACACCTACAACAGCGGCAACGCCGCCAACGTTTCTTACCAGGCGAACGCCGACGCGTCGCAAGGGCCTGCGCTCGAATCGCTGCTCGCCTACGTCGAGGCCCACCCCCGGGGGCGGGTGTACGCGGGGCAGCCGACGAACTGGGGCACCGACTTCACCATCGGTGAGGTCCCCGTCTTCAAGTACCTCGAGAGCAAGGACGTCGACGAGGTCGGTTACACGCTGCGCACGGCCTCGCTGATGACCGACCCCGAGTACTACTTCGACGACACCAACCCGGGCGACTACCCGCTGTTCGGCATCGGCTACCTCTTGACCCCGGCGAAGACGGCGCTCGGTGCGCCATGGACGCCGCCGGTGCCCGCCGAACAGGTGCGCTGCGTCGACGACTACTGCCTATGGGCACTCCCCGATCCGGGGTATTTCCACGTGTACGACACGACGGGCGTGCTCGACGCCACGCGGGCGGACGTCGGGACCGCCAGCGTGCCGCTCCTGGACTCGACTGCGCTCTCGGAACAGCGGGACAAGACCGTCGCCTTCAACGGCGACACGGCGTCGCCGCCCACGGCGCCCGGAGGTTCGTCACTGACCGGATCGCCGGGTCACGTCGTGGTGGAGCATGCGAGTCTGGCGCAGGGCACGGCCAGCGCCGTGGTGAAGACCAATCGACGCGCAACCGTCGTCCTCAGCGCTTCGTTCGATCCGGGTTGGACGGTGACCGTGAATGGGCACCCCTCACCGACGGTCATGGTCGCCCCGGCGTTGGTAGGTGTCGACGTCGGACCCGGCGTGCACACGGTGACGTTCTCCTACGGCGGTTTCGGCTCCTACACCCTGCTCTTCCTGCTTGCGGTCCTGGTCTTCGTGGCGCTCGCGGTCGGGCCGACCGTGTGGCGGCGCTACCGGCGCACCACTACGGTCTGAACGCTCCACAGCAAGGAGGGTGCAATGCCCACTTCGCAGCGATCCACCGCCTCCCCGCAGCAGGTCGCGCCGGCGGACGTGGTCGTCGAGTTCCTCGAGGCCTGGGGCCGGTGGGACATCGACCGCGTGCTCGAGCTGGTCACCGAGGACCTCGAGTACATCAACGTCTCGTTGCCGACGATCCACGGACGTGACCGTCTCGAACGCCTGGCCCGGCCGATCATGCGTCCCGACCGCTTCGGGTTCAACGCCTACCTCCACCACGTGGCGACGGACGGCGACGTCGTCCTGACCGACCGCATCGACGAGCTCACGTTCGGCAAGTGGGCGAGCCGCTTCTGGGTCTACGGCCGCTTCGTGGTGCGCGACGGGCAGATCGCGGTCTGGCGCGACTCCTTCGACTGGCTGGACGTGACGATCGGGAACCTGCGCGGGCTCCTCGGGATCGTGGCTCCGGGGCTCAACCGGCGCATGCCGGGTCGCTGATCTGAGCCGGTTCCGTCCCGGCGGCGGCCGGGCAGAGGATTACTGGAGGTAGCCCTCGACGGTGCCGGCGGACCGCTGTTGCGCCGCGTCGGGATCCTGGCCGGCGCTGCGCTTGGCGCGGCGCTGGCGCAGGAGATCCCACATCTCGTCGAGCGTGACCTCGAGGTCGCGCTTGCGCTTGATCTCGTCGGCGGAGAGGCCCTCGCCGACGTGCGCCTCCTCGAGCTCCTGCTCCTCGGCGGCGAGCTCGCTGATTCGCTTCACGATCTCCTGGTCGTCCATGCGCGTCAGTCTGCCCGAATCAGGCCGCGTTGCCCAACGACGACTCGTCCGCCGGCTCGGGCGCCGCCGCGCCCTCCCCGGACAGAGCCGGGGTGAGCACGTCGGCGATGGTGGCGGCCAAGTGGAACGTCATGACGTCTCGGACCTCCTCGGGGACGTCCTCGAGATCCGGGCCGTTGCGCTCGGGCAGGACGACCTCGGTCAGCCCGGCCCGGTGGGCGGCCAGCACCTTCTGTTTGACGCCGCCGATCGGCAACACCCGTCCCTGCAGCGTGACCTCACCGGTCATGCCGACCGTCGAGCGCACCGGGACGCCGCGCAACAGGCTCACGAGCGCCGTCGTCATGGTGACGCCGGCGGAAGGCCCGTCCTTCGGCACGGCCCCGGCGGGGACGTGCACGTGGAAGCGCTTGCCGGTGAACGCGCCCGGGTCGATCCCGAGCTCTTCGGCGTGTGAGCGCACGTAGGAGAGGGCGATCTCCGCCGACTCCTTCATGACGTCACCCAGCTGACCCGTCAAGGTCAGGCCCTCGGGCCCGTCGGAGACGCTTGCCTCGACGAAGAGGACGTCGCCGCCGGCGCCGGTCACGGCCAGACCGGTGACCACGCCGGGCACGCTGGTGCGGTCCGCCGCCTCGAAGAAGAAGTGCGGACGCCCCAACCAGCCCCGCACGTCGTCCTTCCCCACGACGACCGGCGCGCTGCGCTCACCGGAGGCGAGCTTCGTCGCCACCTTGCGCAACAGCTTGCCGAGCTCGCGCTCGAGGTTCCTCACGCCGGCCTCCCGGGTGTAGTCGGCCACGATGGCGCGCAGCGCCTCGTCGTCGATCTCGACCTCGTCCTCACGCAGCGCCGCCCGGGTGAGCTGGCGCCGGATGAGGTGGTGCTTGGCGATCGAGACCTTCTCGGACTCGGTGTAGCCGTCGATCCGGATGACCTCCATCCGGTCGAGCAACGGCCCGGGGATCGTCTCGCTGACGTTCGCGGTCGCGATGAACAGCACCCGCGACAGATCGAGGTCCACCTCGAGATAGTGGTCACGGAACGTGTGGTTCTGGGCCGGGTCGAGCACCTCGAGCAGCGCCGAGGAGGGGTCGCCCCGGTAGTCGGTGCCGATCTTGTCGACCTCGTCGAGCACGATGACCGGGTTCATGGTTCCGGCCTCGCGCAACGCGCGGACCAGGCGGCCGGCCTGGGCACCGACGTAAGTGCGGCGGTGGCCGCGGATCTCGGCCTCGTCGCGGATGCCACCCAATGACACGCGGACGAACTTGCGTCCGAGCGCGTTGGCCACGGACTCGCCAAGGGAGGTCTTGCCGACGCCGGGGGGGCCGACGAGGGCCAGGATCGCTCCCGAGCCGCGCCCGTCGACGGGCGCGAGGTTCCGCTCGGCCTGGAGCTTGCGCACGGCCAGGTGCTCGAGGATGCGCTCCTTCACGTCCTCCAAGCCGTCGTGATCGGCCTCGAGGATGTTCGATGCCTCTTGGATGTCGAGCCGGTCCTCGGACTCGACGCCCCAGGGGATCTCGAACACGGTGTCGAGCCACGTGCGAATCCAGCCCGTCTCAGGGCTCTGATCGCTGGTGCGCTCAAGCTTGTCGACCTCGCGCTCGACGGCCTTGCGGACGTCCTCGGGGAGGTCGCGCGACTCCAGCTTGGCCCGGTAGTCGTCGGGGTCCTCGCCGTCCTTGTCATCGCTGAGTCCGTTGAGCTCCTTGCGGATGGCATCGAGCTGGCGGCGCAGGAGGAACTCGCGCTGCGTCTTCTCCATGCCCTCTTCGACGTCGGTCTTGATCTTCTCGCGCAAGGCGAGGTCGGCCAGGGTGTCGCGGGCCCAGCCGAGAACGAGGCGCAACCGCGCCTCGACGTCGATCATCTCGAGCACCTCGACCTTCTGGGTCAGCGAGAGGTCGGGCGAGTAGCCCGCCACGTCGGCGAGGCCGCTCGGTTCGGTGATTTCGCGAAGTTGGGCCGCGATGCGGCCGGCGCCGCGGGTGTGGAGGATGTTCTCGAGCACGGCGCGGTACTCACGGGCGAGCTCCTGCGCGGCCGGCGTGGCCTCGGGCTCGACGATGGGCTCGGCCTCCACCCACAGGGCGTTGCCGGTCCCGGGCACGCCGGTCCCGATGGTGGCGCGGTGGTCGCCCCGGATCGCCACGGCGTTCAGCCCGCCGGGCAGCTCACCTTCCTCCATGACCTCGGCGACGACGCCGACGCGGGCGAAACGGCCGTCGATGTGGGGCACGAGCAGCAGGCGTCCGCCGGCCGAGCGGGCGGACTCCACCGCGGCACGAGCCTCGTCGGACTCGAGCGCCATGGTGAACACCATCCCCGGCAGCACCACCCCAGAGGTGAGTGGGAGCAATGGGAGCGTCACATTCTCGTTCGTCATGGTCTTTCTTTCTGGTCGGTCCGTCCTCACGTAATGCCGTAAGCACGAATTCCTCTGACTGGTCAACCATTTCGGGGGGTCAGTTGTTCCCTGTGCGGAAGACCTGGTCAACGCCCCCTTTTGGGGGTCCGGCGGCAGGGCGGGGTCGCCAACCCGGAGCTCCCAAAAGGAAGGGATCTAGCCTAGGGACGTGGATCCCGACTTGAGCGCGCCGAGAGCGTCGATGGCGCCCGAGGGCGACGGCGGTACCACCCTGGCGCCCGCCCGGCCGCGGCCCGACCTGGACGACGGCGACCACGACCGGATGGCCCACATCGTGCTGGAGGGCTATACCCCGACGAAGGGCGAGAAGGCCGGCGACTTCGTCTCCGCGGGGCCGAGCGTCGTCGAGGGGATCGTGAACGCGGTTCCGGTGCGGGCGCTCTGCGGCAAGGAGTGGGTGCCCGGCCGCGACCCGAAGCGCTACGGGCTCTGCCCGACCTGCAAGGAGATCGCCGAGTCGATGGGTTGGAAGATCCCGGCGAACTGAGCGGGCGGGCGGCTGGCCATGACCTGATCAGGCGTGGGGGCCGGGCGGCGATGTAGTCCGGAGTGCGGACGTATGAGGGGCACCCTGTTCATTCGCGGAAGAAACGATCACCCGATCAGGTTCGGTTGGGTCCGAAATGATCAGGCCAGCGTGCTCAATTGATCGGATTTGGCGAACAAGCACGCAAAGCCGATCATTCGGGCTCGAACCGAGCCGATCTGTGTGGTCATTTTTGTGGGAAATGAGTCGGAAACGGCATACGCAGCGACACAGGATTCGTCGCCGCATCGACGTTCCCCGTCCTGTTGGTTGCAACTCGAGTCGGCAACAACGCCGTCCGTGCCGGAGGCGGCCCGCCCCGGTACCGTGCGGCAGATGGTCGAGCCGCCCGGTCAGCGGCGGCGTGGAGGATCACGTTGGCAGAGGTCACCTTCCTAGGGGTCACCAAGCGCTTCGGTGAGACGCTCGCCGTCGACGACCTGACCCTGTCGGTGCGCGACGGCGAGCTGCTCGTGCTCCTCGGGCCGTCGGGGTGCGGCAAGACGACCGCGCTGCGGATGGTGGCCGGCCTCGAGGAGCTGACCGAGGGCACCGTGAGCATCGGCGACCGGGTGGTCAACGACGTCGACCCCAAGGACCGCGACGTCGCCATGGTCTTCCAGAGCTACGCGCTGTACCCGCACCTGACGGTGGCCAAGAACATCGAGTTCCCGCTCCGCCAACGCGGCGTGGACAAGGAGGAGCGCGCCGCCAAGGTCAAGCGGGCCGCCGACACGCTCGGCCTGAGCGGACTACTGGGCCGCAAGCCCGCACAACTCTCGGGTGGCCAGCGCCAACGGGTGGCACTCGCCCGGGCCATCGTGCGCGAGCCGCTCGTCTTCCTGATGGACGAGCCGCTGTCGAACCTCGACGCCGCGTTGCGCGTCCAGACGCGGGCCGACATCGTCGAACTTCAGGCGCGTCTGGCGACGACGACGCTGTACGTGACGCACGACCAGGTCGAGGCGATGACGATGGGGCACCGCATCGCCGTGATGAGCGAGGGAAGGCTGCAGCAGGTCGCGGCGCCCGAGGCGCTCTACGACCGGCCGGCGAACACTTTCGTCGCCCGCTTCCTCGGGAGCCCGGGCATGAACCTGATCGAGGGGATGCTGGTGGAGAGCGGGCCATCGGAGACGGGGCCCGAGCGCGGCGCCGGCGCCGGCGTCGGGACGCTGTGCGTGGCCTTCCCGGGCGCCTCCGTGCCGCTGCCGGCCGAGGTCGCCGAGGGCGTGCGGGGCGCCGGACCCGACGTCGTGCTCGGCCTGCGGCCCGAGGCGGTGCATCTCAGCTCGGACGGGTCGATCGGGGCGAGCGTCGTCATCGTGGAGCTGCTCGGGGCGGAGACGCACGTGATCTGCACGACCGAGATGGGCACGCGGCTCATCGTGCGCCAGGGGGCCGCGGCACCGAAGCCGGCGATCGGCGAGACCGTGCGCATCGCCGTGTCGGCGGACCCGCAGGCGTACCACCTCTTCGACGCCGGCACCGGGGAACGGCTGGGGCCGTCGTGACCACGGTGACGGCCGGCATCGGCGGGGTGGCGGAGGCCGCCGAGGCGACGGGTGTCGCGACGGCACCCCAACCCCGGCACGGGCTGCACACCCGCCGGCGCAAGGAAGCGCTGCTCGCGTACGGGCTGCTGCTGCCGGCGCTCGTGTTGTTCGGCGCCTTCTCCTTCTATCCCTTCTTCCGCAACTTCAAGCTGATGCTGTACGAGACGCCACCGGTGCCAGGTCTACCGGCGCACTACGTGGGGCTGCACCAGATCGGCTCGACGCTCACGTCGACACAGTTCACCCAGAGCCTGGTGACCAGTCTGATCTTCGTGGTGCTGGTGATCCCGATCAGCCTGATCCTGGGGCTCGCCCTGGCGGTCGCCGCCCACCGCAAGTTGAAGGGGATGGCGGTCTACCGGATGATCTTCTCCTCGACCGTCGTGTCGTCGGTCGCCGTGGCTTCGGTCGTCTTCGGCACGCTGCTCAACCCGGTGGTCGGCCTGCTCCCCTGGCTCGGGATCAACCCGACGCCGCCTGCCCTCGAGAGCACGACGTGGGCCCTCCCCGCGGTGGCGCTCATCACGATCTGGCAGTTCCTCGGCCTCGTCTTCATCATCATGCTGGCTGGACTGCAGTCCGTCCCGGACGAGCTCCTGGAGGCGGCGCGCATCGACGGGGCCAATGCGTGGACACGATTCTGGCGCATGACGGTGCCGCTCCTCTCCCCGACCATCTTCTTCGCCCTCGTGGTCAGCACGATCTACGCCATGCAGGCCTTCGGTGCGATCGACATCCTCATCGGCCCCATGAACACGGTGCGACTGCACACGAACGTGCTGATCTACAACATCGTCAACACGAACTCGCCGGCGCTCGAGAACAACGCGGGCCAGGCCGCCGTTATGGCGACGGTTCTGTTCCTCATCACGCTCGGCATGACGCTGCTGCAGATGCGGTTCCTCGAGCGGAGGGTGAGCTATGCCCGCTGAGCGGACCGCCGGCAGCGGCACCGAAACGTTCGTCGTGACGGACCTGGCGCCGGCCGCAGGCACGCCGCCCCCCGATCCGCCGGCGGCGGACGCGGCGGCATCCGCTTCAGCCCCGCCACGCCGGCCGCGGCGCCGGTTGCGCACGCTCGGCAGCTATGCGTTGCTCACCGCGTTCGCCATCATCATCTTGTTCCCGATCTATGTGACGATCGTGAACTCACTGCTGGCACCCGACCAACTGGTCCGACAGCCGCCCCCGCTCTTCCCGACCAACCCGCAGTGGGGCCACTACGCAACGGCCTGGACCTCGGGCTCCATGTCCAAGTACATGGCGACCTCGGCCATCATGACGGCGATCATCGTGATCGGACAGCTGGTCACGTCCGTCCTCGCCGCCTACGCGTTCGCCTTCCTGCGCTTCCCGTTCAAACGCACGCTCTTCGTCGTCTGCCTGGCCACGCTGATGATCCCGCTCGAGGTGACGTTCATCACCAATCTCGACACGATCACGTCGTTCCACTGGTTCAACACCTACGAGGGGCTCTCGGTCCCGTTCCTCGCCACGGGGTTCGGCATCTTCCTCATGCGCCAGGCCTTCCTGCAGATCCCGCGCGATCTGCAGGAGGCGGCGCAACTCGACGGCTACGGGCACCTGCGGTTCATGACCCGGGTGGCGGTCCCGCTGGCCCGGCCCTCGCTGGCCGCGCTCGCCGTCTTCTCCTTCCTCGGCGCCTGGAACCAGTACCTGTGGCCACTCGTGTCGACCGGCGGTTCGACGCCCCTCTACACGGTGCAGCTCGGGCTGAAGCAGCTGCTCGGCACGCAGGTCTCGCAAATCCCCGTGTCCCTGGCCGGCGCGGTCATCGCGTTCGTGCCGTTGGTCATCCTGCTCCTGATCTTCCAGAAGCAGCTGGTGCGCAGCCTCACCGCCGGCGCCGTCAAGTAGCGCGGCGCGACGGTTCGGACCGGCGGTGGTGCCCGGGGCAGTCCCGGCCCGGGTGCTACGAAGGAGGCATGCGCACCGCCCGCCCGCTCCGGCTCCGCTTCGATCTGCGCTTGCGCCTCGCCGCTGCCGTGCTGTTCGTCGTTGCGGCGGCCACGGGGGCGACTGCCGCAGCCGGCGCCGGCGCGGCACCCGCCGGCGCCGCGACGAGGCTCCCCAGCTGCAACCTCTCGGCGCTCGCCAAGCACCAGGGGGTCGTGCCGATCACGTTCTGGGAGTCGGCGTCGACGGCCAACCTCACGGTGCTGCAAGGGATCGCCAGCGCCTTCAACTCGTCGCAGTCCAAGGTGCACGTGACGCTCGTCACGCAGGCCGGCTACGACGACACTTGGCAGAAGTACACGGCCGGCCTGAGCAACGGACAGCTGCCCGACGTCGTGCAGCTCGAGGACGACCGCACCCAGGAGGCAATCGACACGGGCTCGTTCCTCCCGGTGCAGTCGTGCATGAACGCGGCCAAGTACCCGACGAGTGACTTCCTGGCCCGGCCGCTCGCCTACTGGAAGGTGAACGGCGTCCAGTGGGCGTTGCCCTTCTCGGTCTCCGCGCCGATCGTGTACTACAACCAGAACGCCTTCACCAGGGCCGGTCTCAACCCGAACAGCCCGCCCCTCACGCTGTCGCAACTGCTCAGCGATGCCAAGACGCTCAAGGCCTCGGGCAGCGGCATGGGCCTGGTGCTCGACCCCTGGCACCTCGAGACGTGGCTGGCCTCGGCGAACAAGCTGTTCGTGAACAACAGCAACGGACGCAGTGCCCGGGCCACGCAGGCCGTCTTCAACAACCGGACGGCCGTCTCCATCTTCAGCCAGCTGAGCCAGCTGGTGCGCTCGGGCGACGCCACGACCAACCCCTCGACCGGACCCGACGAGTACGACAACCTGCTCGGCATCGGGAGCGGGAAGTACGGCATGACGATCGAGACCTCCGCCGCGCTGGGCACCGTCACCCAGTTGCTCAGCGGCGGCCAGTACTCGAACGTGAAGCTCGGCATCGGGCCGTTCCCGGTGTACAGCGCCGCCGTCCAGGGTGGGATCGAGCCCGGCGGCGGCGGCGTGTACATCTCGAACAAGGTGCCCGCGCTCGAACAGGCGGCGGCGTGGACGTTCGTCAGCTACCTCATGAACACGCAGAGCGTGGCCACGTGGTCCGCCGGCACGGGCTACATCCCGGTGCGCAAGTCCTCGACCCAGACGGCGACGGTTCAACACCTCTGGGCGACCGAGCCGGGCTACAAGGTCGCCTACAACGAGATCAACAACGGTGTGAACTCGACGGCCACCTCCGGCTCGGTCATCGGCCCCTACGCCGACGTGCGCACCGACGTGCTCAACGCCGAGATCTCGATGTACACCCAGGGCGTGGCACCCTCGAAGGCCGTGTCGACGGCGGCGTCGGACGTCAATCAGACCATCGCCAGCTACAACAGCCGGCTCTGGCGGTCAGCCGCCCGGCTCGGGC
>Ga0210390_10005228_pt1 | contig 10893 bp, 10 predicted proteins | sample IncBWH11OmetaG_FD_161050 | JGI IMG/M metagenome (GOLD analysis project Ga0210390, IMG submission 161050) | Forest soil microbial communities from Barre Woods Harvard Forest LTER site, Petersham, Massachusetts, United States - Inc-BW-H-11-O ... | reverse complement strand
CTGCGGCACGTGCCAGGCCTGCCTGCCCGCCTGCCCGACGGCGGCCATCGTCGCCCCCTGGCGCCTGGATGCGCGCCGCTGCATCTCCTACCTCACCATCGAGCACAGCGGCGCGATCCCGCTGGAACTGCGCCGGCCGATCGGCAACCGCATCTACGGCTGCGATGACTGCCAGCTCGTGTGCCCGTGGAACAAATTTGCGCAGGCCGCCGCGCATCCGGATTTCAAGGTGCGGCACGAACTTGACGCCGCCGCGTTGCCGCAGCTGTTTCGCTGGAGCGCGAGTGAGTTTGAGGAACGCATGCGCGGCTCGGCGATCTACCGCATCGGCTACGAGCGCTGGTCGCGCAACATCGCGGTCGCCCTCGGCAACGCACCGAGTAGCCCGCAGGTCATCCGTGCGCTCGAGGAGCGGCGCGCGGATCCGTCCGCCCTGGTGCGCGAGCACGTGGCGTGGGCGCTCGCGCAGCACCGGCACGCGGCCTGAGCCTGTTTGCGCGGGGCCGGCCGCTAGGGGCGCGTGACGCGGATGTTGTCGATGAGACGCGCCTTGCTCAGGCGCGCCGCGGTGAGCACCACGAGCTCGCGCGTCTGCGCGAGCGGGGCATTCAGGTCCGTGGCCTGCCGCACGGCAAAGTAATCCGGGTGCAGATCAGCTTCCTCGAGCGCGCGAAATCCTGCGCGCTCGATGCTCGCGAAGTCCGCATCCCCTGCCGCCAGGCGCTTGGCGGCCGCGACCAGCGTGGCGTAGATGGTCGGAGCGCGCGCGCGCTCCGCAGCCGTGAGGTACTGATTGCGCGAACTCATCGCCACCGTGTCGGCGTCGCGCACGGTGGGCGCGGCCACGATCTCCACCGGCATGCACAGGTCCGCCACCATGCGGCGGATGATGGTGAGCTGCTGGTAATCCTTCTCGCCAAACACCGCGATCTGCGGCTCGACGATGTGCAGGAGCTTGGCGACGACGGTGCTCACGCCCTCGAAGTGCCCAGGGCGAAACTCGCCATCCAGAATGCGCGACAAGCCCGGTACCTCGACCTTGGTGGCGCGCCCGGAACCGTGCGGATAGATCTCCGCTACGTCCGGCATGAACATGAGATCGCAGCCCGCGGCGGCCAGCATGCGCTCATCGTCGCGCGGCGTACGCGGATAGTGGGCGAAGTCCTCATTCGGCCCGAACTGCATCGGATTGACGAAAATGCTGGCCACAAAGCGCTCACCGCGCTGCCGCGCCAGCTCGATCAGACTGACGTGCCCGGGGTGCAGGTTGCCCATGGTCGGCACGAAGGCGACGCGCAGGCCCTCGCGATGCCAGCCGCGCACGCGCGCGCGCACGGCGGCGATGGTGGTGACCGTCTCCATCTACTGGAACGCGTGTTCGGGCGCCGGGTACTCGCCCTGCTTCACGGCACGCACGTAGCGCTGCAGTGCGTCGAGATTGCTGTGCGCACCTTCCATGAAGTTGCGCACGAAGCGCGGCTTACGCCCGGTAGTGATATCGAGCATGTCATAGGTGACCAGGATCTGCCCGTCGGTGCCGGCCCCTGCACCGATGCCGATGACCGGCACCTGCAGCGCCGCGGTAATCGTCTGGCCGAGGCTTGCGGGTATGCACTCCAGCAGCACGATATCCGCGCCGGCCGCTTCCAGCTGGCGTGCCTCCTCGAGCAGCCGCGCGGCGGTCTCGCGCTCGCGCCCCTGCACGCGAAACCCGCCGGTCTTGTGCACCGACTGCGGCTTCAGTCCCACGTGCGCGCACACGGCGATGTCGTGGCCGCTCAGGAACTCGACAATCTCGGTTTGCTTGCCGCCGGACTCGAGCTTCACCATCTTGGCACCGCCCTCCTGCATCAGGCGCACGGAATGCGCGAGCGCGAGATCGCGGGAGGGGTAGCTCATGAAGGGCAGATCGGCGATGAGGAACGGGCGGTGCAGCCCGCGCGCCACCGCGGCGGTGTGATACACCATGTGGTCCATGGTGACCGGCACGGTGGTGTCGTAGCCCTGAATCACCATGCCGAGCGAATCACCGACCAGCACGACGTCGACGTCGGCCGTGTCCAGCAGCACTGCGAAGCTCGCGTCGTAACAGGTGAGACTGGCGATCTTCTCGCCGTCCGCCTTCATGCGTGCGAGCGTTGCGAGCGTGACCGGCGGCCGGCTCACATCGCGCTGCAGGTGCGTGTACATGAGGGCTGAGTGTAGCTAGATCGCGCGGCTGCGCAACGGGTTGTAGTACAGGCGCCCGCGCGTCATGCGCTTGATCGCCGCCAGGAGCTCATCGTAGTCGCGCTGGTTGGCGATCGGGTCAATGGAGGCGGCGTTTACGATCAAAAGCGGCGCCGCGGCGAACTCGTGGAAGAAGCGCGCGTACGCCTCGTTGAGGCGCTCCAGGTACTGCCGGTCGATGTATTGTTCGTAGTCGACGCCGCGCTTGGCGATGCGCTCGATGAGCACGTCCACGGGTGCCTGCAGATACACCACGAGGTCCGGTTTGGGCGCCTGGATGTCGAGTTTCGCGTACAGCTGCTCGTAGAGCGCGTATTCGGCCTCATCCAGGGTCACGCGTGCGAACAGGCGGTCCTTTTCCAGGAGGTAGTCCGCCACGCGTACCGGGGCAAACAGGTCCGCCTGCTTCAGCGCCGCAAGCTGCTGCGCACGCTGCAAGAGAAAGTACAGTTGCGTCGGCAAGGCGCCGGCGCGTGGATTCTTGTAGAAACGCTCGAGGAACGGATTCTGTGCCGCGTGCTCGAGCACCTCCTGAGCGGCAAGGCTGGTACACAGCCGGCGCGCAAGGCTCGTCTTGCCGACGCCGATCGGTCCTTCGACGACGATGTATTTGTGAGTCGGTTCGCTCGCCATGTGTTTACAAGAGACTCAGCCCCTCGGAGGTAACGCGCCCCTTGAGCTCGGTCACACGTCCGAGCCCGGGCAGCTCAAGATCGGGGGCAATGTCCGAGAGAGGATACAGAACGAAGTTACGCTCCACTATCCCAGGATGCGGCAGGATCAGCGTCGGATCGGTGCGTCGCTCACACGCAAAGACGAGCAGATCCAGATCCAGCACTCGCGGCCCCCAGCGCTCGCGCGCGGCCGGACGGCCGGAAGCGCTCTCGAGCGCCCGCAGCTCCTGCAGCAGCTCGTGCGCGGACAGCTGCGTCAGCACTCCGACGGCAGCGTTAACGAAGTCCGGTTGCGCGATCGGGCCGAAGGGACGCGAGCGGTAAAGCCGCGACACGAGCACACGGCGCGACCGGGGCAGCGTCGCGAGACGCTCGATCGCGAGTTCCACCTGCCGGCGCGGATCGCTGATATTGCTGCCCACGCCGACGTAGGCCGGTTGCCAGATCTGCATGTCGCCGGGTGGCTCAGGCGGAACTGGCAGCGCCCGGGCGGCGGCGCCGGCGGCGGCCACGGCGGGGGGCGCCGGAGGGCGCGCGCGTGTCCCCGGCGAGCGCATCAGCCATACGGCCGCGTTCCTCGACCGAGACCTCCTGCAGACGGGTCCACCAATCGGCCATCTCGCGCGGCGCCAGTCCGAACTCCGCGCGCAGCAGCAGCAGGTCGTAGGCGGCCCGAAAGCGCGGGTGCTCCAGTGCACGCAGTGCGCGCCGGCCGCGCGGGTGCTCGAGGCGCGGCTGCAGCGCAAACATCTCGCGCACGCCGAGTGTGAAGCGCCGCGGAATGGCAAGGCGGGTCTGTGCCTCGCGGGTGGCCCGATCGCAGGCATCCAGGATCGTGGACATCTCGTGCCAGCGCTGCGGGGGCGTGGCTTCGATGATGCCCGCAATAGGCCCATATAAAAGGAGTGCGAAGAGAAAGGTAGGCGTTACCGGCTTATCAGCCAGCACGCGAGCATCAGTATTCTTGAGCCCCTGCAGCAACAGCTTCTCGACCAGGCTGCCCGGATGGGTGGCGAAGTACGCCTCCACGCTCGGTAGCAGCGCCGCGAGCAGCCCGCGACGGCGCAGAACCTCGAAACTGCGCGCCCCGTGACCGGTCAGAAAGAGCTTCAGAGTCTCATCAAAAAGCCGTGCGGGCGGCACGCCGGCGATAAGGTCACGCAGCGGCCCGAGCAGTGCAGCCGTGGCCGGGTCGATGCTAAAGCCGAGCTTCGCCTCAAAGCGCGCCGCGCGCAGCATGCGCACCGGGTCTTCGCGAAAACGGGTCTCCGGATCGCCGATCAGTCTGAGGGTGCGCGCGGCAATGTCCTGGACCCCGCCGACGTAGTCCCAGATCGAGAAGTCGGCGATGTTGTAGTAGAGCGCGTTGGCCGTGAAATCGCGTCGCCATACGTCCTCGTCGATCGTGCCATACACATTGTCGCGCAGGATGCGTCCCGAGGCATCGAACGCGCGGTCGATCGAATCGTCACGATCGTCCTCCGCCGCGCGGGGGAGCGGTGCCGCGGCTTCATCATCCAGCGCAGGCTCGTCGAGCTCAGGCACCTCGCCGTCCTCCGGATCGGCCGGCGGCAGAGGCTCATCGCCCTGTGAAGGGGCGCTCGTGGCCCGAAAGGTTGCGACCTCGATGGTCTCCCGACCGAAGAACACGTGCGCCAGGCGAAAGCGCCGGCCGACGAGGCGGGAGTTGCGGAACAGCCGCTTCACCTGTTCGGGCAGCGCATCAGTGGCGACGTCGAAATCCTTCGGCTCCAAACCCAACAGCAGATCGCGCACGCAGCCGCCGACTAAGAACCCCATGAAACCTGCATCACGGAGTCGGTAGAGAACCCGCAGTGCGTTTGGCGAAATATGCGCGCGTGAAACTGCGTGCTCGGATCGCGGGATAATCCGGGGAGTGGCGGCGGGCGTCGCAACGGACGCGTCGGGGGGATTCAATTCCTTGGCTTTCGGCTTGAGCAATCGGGACAGCTCACTATAATACCGCGCTCTTGCCCACGGCCCGGCAGCCACCGCTCCCTTCGTCTAGAGGCCCAGGACATAGCCCTCTCAAGGCTGTAACACGGGTTCGAATCCCGTAGGGAGCGCCAATAAAATCAGAGACTTAGCAGGTTATCGACCTCCCTCCAGCCAGTTCTTAGGCAATACTTAAATAACTTTCCGTCCGCTTCCTCTCTATAGATCTCGCCCACGCCCTCGTGGGCAGAACAGGAGCTGAACCGTGGACGTGATCACCACGACGATCGATCGAGAATGGTTCGCTAAGAGCGTTGCCGGCACCCAGCGAAACGAATACCGGCAGATCTTGGCCGCGTCGGTAGCGAACTCTACTCAATAGCGTCAGCTTTCACGGCGGCCTTGTTTCTCCCGCTAGTCGCAACGCCGAGAAGCGAGAGCGTCTCTCGCTGCGCGTTGACGAGAGCGCCGCGGGCCGCCTTTGGTTCAGAGCACCTACTGCGCAGTCATCCCGATGGTCCCCAGCCACGTCTCCACCAACTGAGGCCACGCGGTTACCGGAAATTTCGTGCGCCGCAGTCCAAACCCATGCCCTCCCTGGGCATACAAATGCATTTCCACGGGAACCGCAGCCTTCTTCAGCGCAAAGTAGTAGCTCAGCGAGTCCTCCACACGGTCTGAATCGTCATCCTCAGTTTGAATCAAAAACGTAGGTGGGGTTTGGCGAGTGATGTGAGTACGAATATCCGGATTCAACTCGATACCGTTGGTCGCGAGTGACAGGTGCCCGGGATAAAGAGCGACCGCAAAATCAGGGCGGCAGCTTGCTTTGTCAGCCGCATCGACCGGCGGATATAAACGCTTGCCGAAGTGAGTGCTCATGGCCGCTGCCATGTGGCCGCCGGCCGAAAAGCCCAGCACGCCAATTTTGTGAGGATCTATGTGCCACTCCGTGGCGTGAAAGCGCACCAGTCCCACCGTCCTCTGCGCATCCTCCAACGCCATCGGTGCTTTTGGCTGGATATGGCACTTACATGTGTCGTCCCAGTAGGGACCCGAAAATGGCACGCGGTACTTCAGCAGCACACATGTGATCCCCTTGGAGGTTAGCCAGTCACAGACCTCAGTGCCTTCAAGGTCGATGGCCAAGCCCTTGTAGCCTCCACCGGGAAAGACGACAACAGCAACACCGGTATTCGTTCCCTCTGGCGAATAGACCGTCATCGTGGGCTGCGAGACCCTCTCAACGTAAATCCATGGCCTGCCGGCAACATGCCGGTCCTCCACGGTTGTCGCCACCTCCGACCCCGCGACCGGGTGCGGATCAGGAACCGCCACTGGCCATATCGGCACTTGTGTATGTCCCGCAGAAGGCTGCCAGGAATCCGCGTGCACACTTTCACTGAAAATCGTGGCCACAACACTGAGAGCAAAGATCAAGAGCGTCACTATAATTCCCACAGCTCCCAATTTCTGACATCCACTGCGCCCGTCATCTCCCGAGTTAGCCGGCTGCTGACAGATTGCCGTGTACTACCGGTCTTGACTAAGCGGGCAAATCAGTGCGGGGCGGTACGCTTTCCATAATGGGGCACCCAACCGGGTGATCCACATGAACACTGTGCTAATTCGGAGCGCCCTGCCGCGGTTCTTTGACGGAGACAAATTGCTGTTTCTGTCACGATGTGACCGGTAATCTCATCTGTGCCCCAAAAACCGAAAAAGGCGTGGGCAAACAGGGTCCCCACGATATTGGGTATAGAATCTAGGCTTTTAGGACATAGATTGCACACATGTTAGCCGCAAGGGTCTTGATCGCCACTGGCGTGTTCCTCGCCTTTGCGGGCCTTCTGAGTCATCCCGCCGCCGCCGATCTTGTTTCCGCCTCGACCGCTTACCAGAAAGGTGATTACTCCAAGGCCTTCCAAGACTTTCGCGAACTCGCTGAACTCGGACAGCCGACCGCGCAGTTCAATCTCGCAGTCATGTACGCAAAGGGTCAGGGGGTTCGTCAGAGCGAAATCTACGCGTATGCCTGGGCCTCGTTGGCCGCTGAGAACGGCTTAGAGAAGGCGAAGACTCTAGCGGATACTTTACGTCCCGGGCTCGCGCCTGGGTCGGAGAAGATCGCTGCAGACATCGAAGCTCAATTCGGCAACGCAGTGCTTGATGCACGGCTCAATCCGAAAGTCATCGACAGCGCCGAGCATGAAGACCGTACGCGCTGCTGGCCCGTACACCCGTATATTCCACCTTATCCGGGCGACGCTCAGCGTCACGGCATCCAGGGCCAGGTCTATGTAGAATTTTCAGTCATGCCCGACGGGCGCAGCCGCAACCCACGCATCATCTATGCGGTCCCCTCGGGTCACTTCGAGCCGACGGTTCGCGATTCCCTGTTGCACAGCGAGTTCGCCGCAGCGTCCGGTCAATCGCCGATTCAGTGCACCATGTTCTATCGATTTGCCCTCAGCGGCGCTGGCGACTATTCCCAACTAGACTCATTCGTGAACGCAACGCTGGCGCAGGCAAAGGCAGGCGATCCGGAAGCACAGATGGTCTACGGCATGCTCTTGGTTGGGTTACCGCAGCTGAACAAGCCGCGCAGCGCAGCGCTACCCTGGTTTCTCAAATCAGCCCAGGCAGGCGTGCCGGTCGCGCAGTACCAGGTCGGGTTCAGCCTCCTCAAAGGCTGGGGTTGCGACTGCGAGGAGAACAAGGGCCTCGACTGGTTGCGTCGGGCGGCCCAGTCAGGCCAGCCGGATGCCGAGGTCACCCTGGCGATGTACGCCTTGCGGGGAAGTCCGGACGACGAGCGATTGAGACAAGCCAAATTGTGGCTCGAACAGGCGAGTGCCAGCGGAAGCCGGGACGGCAAGCTCTATCTTTCCGCGCTCCTTGCAACGGCGCCCGAGGCGCAGGGAGGCGATCCCCGACGTGCCTTGGTGCTGCTCGGTGAGGTGTTCCGTGGCGTGAAAGACGATCCGACCTCGTTCGAGATCCAAGCGGCCGCACACGCCAGCGCCGGTGAATTCAAGGATGCGATACAGAGCGAGCGCGAAGCCATCGCCATGGCGCAGAAACTCAAGTGGGACGCGACTCCACTCAATGAGCGCCTCGCCCATTACATGACGAACCAGCCGTGGCGCGGCAGCCTGTTGGAGTTCTAGCGGTTAGTGGGCGGACCGCCTGTCGCGTGGCAGCCGCCGGAATGAACCGGCCACGCTTGAGAGTTCGCCATTATGAGTCATAACCTAGATGGACAGCTGGCTCTGAGCGCGACTGGCGGCGCTGACCTCTGACCCTCATGAACTACTCTCGGTTCTTTCTGCGCTTCACCGCTGTGGGACTCATCCACTTGGTTGCGGTAGTGGGCTGCAGCGACGACTGTTCTCACTCCCTGGGTTCTACCGCTCAGTCACCCAACGGGCACTGGACTGCCCAAGTCCGGAGTGAGGTGTGCGGCGGAAGAGTCTTGGCGCTCGGCAGCACTTCGACAAGCGTCGTACTCACGAGGCACCAGACTCACTACCTCTCCCTTTCCACCACTGTGTTTTCGGGCGTTCTACCGCATGAAGGTGACATCATCACAGTTCGCTGGGCGTCAGACTATAGTCTTGAGTTGACGATGCCGAATCAAGCCAATATTGACGAACTGATGGCGAGCTACGAAGGCATTGATATTTCCGTGCAATTTGTACCGCCCGATCCGCGAGAACGTGCAAAGTGGGTCGATTTTCAGCGCCTGCAGACCGAAGAAATGGGCGACGCAGACGCACCTCCGTCAACCGGCGCGCGTTCGATAGAGCACTGATGCATGTCATGAGCAGTCTCGCGCTCATATCACTGTGAATACCTCCCGCGCCGGCAGGCTGGCGCAAGACCATCGCGGACTTGTCGGACGACGATCCGTCATTGGAGGTTTCAGTACACTTCACGCGTGTCCACCGTCGTTTGCGGCTGGCATGACTTCGGCCTCTTTGGGAATGCCAGTCCGCCGGGGCGGCGATCCCATCAAAGTAGAATCATTCCTTCGTAGCAGGGGGTGTCTTCCACATGTTCGAGAATGAACTTTCGACTGTACCGCTGAATCCACCCCGAACCGGCGTGCTGCCCGGAATGCGTCTCGGCAATGCGCTCCCACGCAGTACATATTTGGTGCTGTTCGCGTTCATCGTGTTCTTTGCAGCCTTCCCCCTCACGATGATGACGGCCGATCCCACGATGAAACTCGGTTGGGGGCCGAGTCGAACTGCCGAGGGTCACATGCTCGCCGTCTCGGACGCAAATGGCTGCAGGAACTCAGGCTCTCGGCAGGTCGTGTACGCGTTCGCCTCGGAATCCGGCCACGAATTCCGAGGCACGAGTACATTGTGCCAAGCATCCCCGTACTACTCCGCGCAACCGGGCGACAAGATCGAGGTTCGCTACCTTGTACGGGATCCTTCAGTGAACGCGGTGGTGGGCAGCAACGCGGATAATCAGCCGCCGCTTTTTCCGTTCCTCATATTTCCCCTATTCTTTCTACTGATTTTCTCACCTCTCTATCTTCCGCAATTGCGTGAGGTGCTACGCGCGCGGCGCCTGTACAAGACTGCTGCACTTGTGCAAGGACAGGTAGTCTTTGTAAAAAGACGAAACATAGGTAGTTGGCCTGGGTGGCCAGGAACCAGCTCCGCCGATGTGTTCGTCGGCTATCAGCTTCCCGGCAGCGGACCTGCAGAGACTCTTGTCTCCTGCAGCAACGAGTGGCTGATCAACAAGCTGTCGCCAGGCACGCCCGTGCACATATTACTTGCTCGCGATAAGGCCGAAAGAGGCGTGTTATTGGAGGCGTACATCCGCTGATGACTGACGCCGGGATTCGGGAACTTGTTTAATCATGGGATGAATGCAGCCGTACCGGCACTGTGCAATAACCTTGGCAACTGCGGACAGTAAAAACCACTTAATCATGCGACCTTACTTCCTAATGGCGGTCAGTACGTTGGTCCTCATCAGTAGTACTTTCGGTTGGGCAGGTCAGATGAAAGCCGCTGATTTCCTTAAAGGGACGCAACTGTCCGTAGCTGAGGCGGCAGCAGACGGACGGACCGACGAACTGGAAAAGCTGGTATCGAAGGGCGCGGACGTAAATGCGCAAGGCGTCGATGGCATGACGGCGCTCTACTGGGCGATGGCTCATTCGTCGAAGAAAGGGGTTAACTGGCTGTTGACCCATAGAGCAAACCCAGACGTCATATTCACCCGTGACGGGACCTCAGCGACATCCCTAGCAGCCATGCAGGAGGATCCGTGGTTTCTGAAAGAGGTTTTGTCACACGGCGGTGACGTAAACTTCTGCAATCCGTTGAACGAACACACCCCTATCTTCGACGCGCTAGCGGCCCACCGTGACGACAACGTACGGGCACTGATCGGAGCGGGTGCGGACATGAATACCTACGACCAGCTGGGTCTGACCCCTCTAGTTGAGGCCGCGGCCAACCAGCGATACGAGGTTGTGTACGACATGCTAATCGCGGGTGCCGATCCCACGATGACGGTCCCAAAGGGGAGAGGCAATAAGACAATACTGTCGGTGGTGCGACGCAGCCAAGTGCGCCCAGACGCGCCTCCGTACCAATGGCAATTTAAGGTCATCGAGCTTCTAAAGCAAAAGGGTTTAGATGTTGAACACGGGGACTGAACCGTTCGGGAGACTTGCTTGGAAGTGGCTTGTCGCTCACTCATTGATAGTTGCTTGCGTGTCGAATTGCATTGCACTTGAGCCAAAGGAAGTCATGGATTTGCCTCGATCCGAGGTAGAACGCGCGCTCCCGGCCTCGTATCCCATGGCGTATTATTTTTACGCAGGCCGACTGTTGAAAGCCGGTGATAAAGACGATGCACTCTTTTGGTATTACGTAGGAGAACTTCGCTACAGATTTCTCCTTGCTGCAACTCCTAACCTTCCGCCAGATGGAGCCCCAGCACTTTTTGCGTCTCTGCACGAATCGATCGGCTCTTTAGTGGCCGACCGAAACCAAGTCGC
>Ga0210390_10005227_pt1 | contig 10895 bp, 8 predicted proteins | sample IncBWH11OmetaG_FD_161050 | JGI IMG/M metagenome (GOLD analysis project Ga0210390, IMG submission 161050) | Forest soil microbial communities from Barre Woods Harvard Forest LTER site, Petersham, Massachusetts, United States - Inc-BW-H-11-O ... | reverse complement strand
TCCACTACCGCCCTTAGGTAGCTCTCCATGCCTTCCCCCCAGGCGGATAGCTCTACCCTAGCGGCTCGCTAAAGCGGACATTTCGTGTGCTAATTCAACCGGACATATCGTCTGCTAACGACACTCATAGTTCCAGGGCTTGTGGAGCAAGGTAAAGGGCGCTATCATCCGTCGCCATATCTAGCCATACCTACAGGAGGGAAAACCGATGCAGGAACCGAGTTGGCCTTCGTTTCACAAGGTGAGCCTGGTAGTTGTAACGCTGTTGTCTGTTATCTTCCCAACTTTTGCGCTGGCCCAAGGGCAGAGCGCTTCCGCCGTCGCGATGTTTGCCGCAGCGGCGAAAGAGCAAACCAACATCGCCGGCGTGAGCATTATTGCCGATCGGCCGAATGGTTTCGACCCGCTAGCCGCGAGCTCTGAAGAGCTTGGCAAGTACGGTCTGCCGCAGCGGCCCGACCAACAAGCCGACCCCGACGGATTTGCGAGATGGACAAAGGGTATGCAGGGGCTGAAGTATCGCGCCGCCGCGCACATCAAGGCGAGACCCGACTTCAACAAGAACCTGATGCTGGCCAAACAGCAACCGGCAGCATCGGCTACTAGCGGGAACCCGACGCAGTACCTTTCCTACAACTGGACCGGCGTCGCTAATACCAACACGCTTACCTCTTGGGACCCCGAGAAGTCCTTCGTCCGGGTCGAGTCAATTTGGAATGTGCCCGCCGCTCGGCCGCCCTTTCGCGCTTGCGCAAACGGAGTCCTTGGCGCCGTCGGTGCTCCAGGGTTTCTTGAGGCAAGCTGGAACGGGATCGACGGCTTTAGTAACAGCGACGTACTCCAAGGGGGCAGCCTGTCGTACGCGGATTGTGAGCGAAACACCGAGTACATAGGATGGGTAGAATGGTACCCAAGCTATCCGATCCTCGAAATCAACTGCGACGTCGATGTTCCCTGTGTCGTCAATCCGGGTGACGTTTTTTTCGTGATTACCTATGGCAGCAACGCCGCCACTCAATATGTTTTTGAGGAAGACGTTACCCAAGGGTGGTATGGCACATTTGCGCTTGCATATCTTACGGGGCCGCCTCTTGTCGGAAGCAGTGTAGAGGAAATCGTGGAACGTCCCTGCTGCGATGCGGATGGTTACCCATTGGCGTTGGCGAACTATATCACTGAGTTTTTCCCAGCTGCGGCCGCGTTTGATGCCAAGGGCGAGATGTACGTACCCGGCCAACATCACTCGGACACCGCGGTTATTAACATGGTCGACGATGCCGGCACGCAAGAAATTTCTACGGTGAAGCAAGTAGGTCCGCTAAGCCTTTTCTTCGAGAGCATTAACTGCGCCCTCAGCGGCGGTTGCAAGTCGTTTTAGTGTCGACGGCTGTCTGACTTTTGGACTTCTGGTCTCTCGCACGCCGTGATGGAGACTGGCGATAACGTCGAATTGGGTGCGCAGAACATGGCGCAATGCCGGCGTCAGCTGAGTACTGCAAGGTTAGGGCAACTCATTACGTAAGTTTCATTTTCAGAGACTCGACGGGACGGCTCAAGACCTTCTGAAACGCATGAATGATGTCACTCTCGTCTTCGTCCGTTAGACAAGACGGAACTCTGAATAAGATGCTACGTTCGAAGAGGCTATCGGCTTGGGGATAGGTTCCCTTAACGTAGGTTACCTTCGAATTCGAAGTCGGATTCAAATGCCAATTGGGCGCAATTCGAGCCAATTTCCAGTTCGCCAACCTAATTACTATAAAAATGTGATTTCCTATTCGGAGAGTTACATGTTGACTTTGCAGCGGCAGTTTGCGACAGCCACGGCATTGAGCGTGAGTTACGTGGGCACTCAGGGGCATCACCTTATGGTCATTGAAGAAGCCAATTCAGCGACGCCGTCCGTGTGCTTGAGTGTCAGCCAGCCTAGCGAGGTTGCGCCGAACTATACTCCCGGGAAGCTTTTGCTTCATGCCAATCCACGGAAGGGAGGGACGTACTTCCATACTTCCCTCTTCCGCGTCAAAAATCTTGAGCAGTTTGGGGACGCCGCGCGGCGTTTCTTCCATGGCCCGGGTTTGAACGACTGGGATATCGCGCTTCTCAAGAACATACCAATCAGAGAATCAAAGACCCTGGAGTTTCGCGCGGAATGGTTCAACGCCTTTAACCACACCCAGTTCAATACTGCGGACGGGAACATTCGGCGAAGTGACCAGAGCGCAACCCGCTCGCATTGGCCAACTAGCCATCAAGTTTGTGTTTTGAGCCACGGACAGACGCAAGACCTGTCGGAGGAATAAAGATCGTGCGTCTGAAATCACTCGTTGGATGTGGTCTGCTGATTGGTTCGATGTTCGCGTGGGACTCGTCGCTAGGGGCACAAACCACCACTGAACTACCAGTTTATCTGGATTCGAAGCGGCCCATCAACGAGCGCGTCGACGATTTGATGCGTCGCATGACCTTAAAGGAGAAGATCGGACAGTTGAATTTGCCCTGCGTCTATGTCGATGCACTCGGGATAGACATCCCGTCGAAGCGAGAGTCCTGCAAGCGATTTGCGGCCGGCACCTACACGCAAGAAATAGGTCCAGGAAGCGGTTTTTTCACGCTCGCAAACGAGGTCTTGCAGGACGGCGATGCCCGCCATACAGCCGAATTTTTCAATGAACTGCAGAGAATTGCTCTCACTCAAACGCGTTTGAAGATCCCCTTGCTTGAGGACGAGGAGGGCACCCATGGCGCGATGTTTCCCGGAGCAACCGTTTTCCCAGAAGGGCTCGCGGTCGGCAGCTCGTTCGACCTCGATCTCGTCGAGCAAGTCTATGCACGGGCGGCCGCCGAGGCGCGCGCCGTCGGCATTCACATGCTTTCCACATTGGTGATGGAGTTGGATCGCGATCCGCGCATGGGTCGAAACATGGAGGCCTACACCGAGGATCCTTACCTCGGCATGCGCGTCGGCGAGGCGATCGTCCACGCCACGCAAGGTGCGAGCCTGACCGATCCGGAAAAGGTCGTCGCTGTGTTAACGGATTTCCCGACGCAGAATCCGGCTGCCGGCGGAATGGAGCGCGGGGCCATCGAGATCTCGGAACGGTCATTGCGAGAAAACGACATGCTTCCCTGGATTGGTTCCATCACCAAGGCGGGCGGCCTGGGAGTGATGGCGGCTTATCCCGAAGTCGAGGATGTCCCGGCGCATGGCTCAGAGAAATGGATGACGAATGTCTTGCGGCAGGAACTGGGATTCGAGGGCGTCGTTGAAAGTGAAGGCGGCGGCTTTCAGACTTTGATCGACGAGCACATCGTACGCAGTCAGAAAGAGGCAGGTGCACTGGCGCTGAAGGCTGGCGTCGACCTGGATATCACCTACGAACCTGCCTACATGGGTCCGCTCGTCGAGAGCGTCGAAGAGGGTCGAGTGCCAATGGCGCTCGTGGATCGCGCGGTTCGCAGAGTGCTAAAACTCAAGTTTCAATTGGGTCTTTTCGAAAATCCGTATGTGGATGTCGACCGGGCAGCTCGAGTCTTGCATTCGGCCGAAAATCAGGATTTGGCCCTCCGTGCCGGCCGCGAGGGAATTGTCCTGCTGAAGAATGAAAAGAATTTGCTGCCGTTAAAAAAAGATTTGAAATCGGTGGCGGTGATTGGCCCCAACGCGGACGATATACCAAATCAACTGGGCGATTACTCACCTTTAAAGGTACCGCAGAATGTAACCACGGTGCTCGAGGGGATCAAGAGTGCGGTCTCGCCTCAAACCAAAGTCACGCACGTTCGCGGTTGCGATGTATCCGGGACGGACAAGGCCGGCTTTGCCGAAGCTGTGCGGGCGGCCAAGAACGCCGATGTCGCGATTGTAGTGGTTGGAGAGATTACCAACGTGGATCACGGTACCGATGGCGAAGGCAACGACGTAGCTAGCCTCGACCTGTCCGGCGTCCAGGAAGAACTCATTCAGGCAGTGTTTGAAACAAAAACTCCCACGATCGTGGTCCTTATTAATGGCCGGCCGCTCTCCACGCGCTGGACCTCCGAAAACGTGGCCGCCCTCGTCGAGGCTTGGGAACCGGGCGAGCAAGGCGGCGAGGCAGTGTCGGACGTGCTCTTTGGAAATTATAACCCTACCGGGCGGCTGGCCATCTCCGTGCCTCCCCACTCTGGCGCATTGCCGGCTTACTACAATTACAAGCCTTCTAAGGCCTATTGGATGGCCTCCAGGGGGAAATCCTACGTAGACACTCCGGCGACTCCGCTCTATCCGTTTGGCTATGGACTGAGCTATACAACATTTGAGGACAGCAATCTGCGTGTGGAGCCGGAGGTGATTCATCCAGGAGGTGAGGCGCATATCACCTTGGACGTGACGAACACGGGGCCACGCCCGGGCGTCGAAACGGTGCAGCTCTACCTACACGAGCAGTATGCCCCTGTGTCAACTCCGGTCAAACAGCTGCGCGGCTTTGCGCGTGTGGCGCTCGAGCCTGGGCAGAAAAAGACGGTGACGCTGCTCCTCACGCCCGAGGATTTGCAAGTGCTCGATGTCGACTTGCGCTGGCGAGTCGTCCCCGGCGAGTTCGAAATCATGGTGGGAAAATCGTCGGCGGACATCTCGCTCCGTGGGATCCTGAAAGTGACGCCTTAACCACCCGGAGCATATTTTTGAAGCCGCGGAAGGAAAATGTGAAATGAATTGGACAGCGCCGGCCCTATTTGTCGTTGTCATGGCGGTGTGCTTTGGGCCTGCTCGGTCGGAAAGACCTACGGTCACAATCGCGCGATGGCCAGACGATCGGCTCGCGGCGGTCTCGTTGACGTTTGATGACGCCATGGACACCCAATTGGACAACGTTGCACCAATCCTGAAAAAACATCGACTTAACGGTACTTTTTTTGTTTCGACCGGACGAAGTGTATGGACCGCACGAAAGAAGGAATGGCAACAGCTGGCGGCGGATGGGAATGAAATCGGAAATCACACCGTAAATCATCCGTGTCTGTTGAAGGAAATCGAGCCGCACTCGCAGGCCTATACTCCGGAGATGATGGAAGCGGAGGTGCGAGACGCGGCCGCTGAAATCGTGAAAACCATAGGTTCACATCGCGGTCTGGTTTTTGCTTACCCGTGTGGAAACATGAGTTTTGGATTACCCAGTGAGCAGGTGCGAAATCAGGCGCTCTACCTAACCTATGTGTCCCGCTACGCTTTTGCCGCACGAGGCTATGAGACCGGAGGAGCGCAGGATCCCGACGACCTGAATATTCTGACCATCAGGGACGTGGGTATAACCGAAGGGAAAGATTTTGGCTCGCTCCTCCATATGGCGGAGCCGGCCGTCGTGGGAAACAACTGGGGAGTCTACTGCTTTCATGGAGTCGGTGGAGAATGGCTTGCGATCAAGACAGAGACCCTGGACGAACTGGCCGCATATCTCGAGCGGCATTCCGAGATTTGGACTACGTCCTTTGGTGATGCCGTCCGCTATATTCAGGAACGAAAGGCGTCTTCGCTCGAAACAAAGCAATCTGGCGACGGCTCATTCGATGTGCGTTTGTCGTGGCCGCTCGACAAAGGGATTTACGATTTGCCGTTGACCCTTCGCATCGAATTACCGCCAACATGGAAGGGGACTCTTGCCATGGCCAATGGTGGTGCCCTTCCGACAAAACTTAAGCCTGGCGAGAAAAGTCAGATTGCTCTTGTTGAGGTGGCGCCGGGCACGGAAGCAGTCCACTTGTCGAACAGTAGCCGCTAAAGAGGACGCTGTTAACGGGTCCTAGTCCTTTTTACAGAAGCTCAACCTGAGGCGTAGGAAAGCAACATCGCCACCAGCGCAACGAATCTGGTCGGCAACCCTGGTCGCTTCCGCGCGTATTACCGAGCCAGGTCTTGAGCAAGGCCTTGCACCAACGAAATCACTCTGAGTGGGATCGTTTCCTGAAATACAGGCACCCACGTCTACTTTTCTCAAACATTTCGTACCTGCCCCCAAATTTCCCGGTTATTTTCCCTGTTACCGGGCGGCCCTCACTTCTACGGGCCCTGTTGTCTCCTCTCGCCCGAATAGCGGCTCTGTTGACGACTATTTGTCGAGCTGCCCGACGACCTCGGGGAGCACTGCGGTGCCTTCGATGCGCACTGCGTCGAGGGCCTGCGGATCCAGGCCCAAGGCCTTCACGATCGTGGGCGCGACCTGCATGGTGGTCGTAGCGTTAGAAACCGTCCGTGGTGAGAACTGCGAATTCGACACCAGCAACATGACGTTGGTATCGTCATGGGCGAAGCCGCCGTGATCCCCCAGGGCCGAGCCGACTCCAATGTAGGTCATCCCGACGTTGGGTGTGACGATGATGTCCGGCGATCTCGGATCCTGCCCCGGTTCAAGACCACCCTCGTTGTAGTTGAGTGCAAGTGTCGGCCCGTAGTAGATCTGCCCTAGTCCGATCTTGCTGGCGTTGTTCTCGAGCAGCTCAACGGCCGAAGTCACGCTGGCGCCCTTCTTCAGCCAAAGCACGGACACATCATCTTCGGTTGCGCCGATGCCACCGGTAAGCGGCGACTCCGAGGGCGGAATAGCCGGGCCCAGCAGCGTGGCCGGAGTATTGGAAGGATTGGTCACCAAAAGTTTCGGATCGATGGGCGACATGCCATGTTTCGCGGTGATGATAATCAGCGTGCTGTCGTAAATGCCGGCATCCTTGAGCGCGTTGACGATTGCGCCGATCGAAGTGTCCACATACTCAATTTCTTGAAGCAACGCGTCGTTGGGCAATGCCACCGCGTTCTGGTAGCCACCGGTGCCGGCGCCCGGCTCGATGTTGATTTGCCCGGTGTACACGGACTGGAAGTTCATGCCGAAAACCGCCGGGATTTTCGCGGGCTGGCCGTTGTGAGTCCTGCCGGCAATCTGGTTCAGCAAGCCATTCAGCCGCAGGGCGTCGTAGCATTGGATGTTTGCAAAGCTGCTATTCCATCCCGAGGTGCTGTTCGTGTCGCGGATTTTGGCGCACGAAACGCCGTCCGGGGTCGTTACGCCGGGCAGGGGAATCACGTTGGAGTCCACCTCCGGAGCGTAATAGTCGTTCAGGCCGTGACCGCCGGGCCCGCCCACCATGGAATACGAAGGGTGCTTATCGATCCACGCGGTGTATCCGCCCGCGGCATGGACCACGCCAAAGATGGTGTTGGTACGGACAAAGTTCCAGGGATAGACGCCGGCACAACCCTTCGCCGGGTCACGCGACAGCTTCTTCGGGTCGAGCGAGGCGATGCCGCCTTCGGTCGGCGCGGCACCCGGTGCACCACCGTTCAGCATAGTGTCGTCAATGTCTACGCCCTGGTCATTGTCGGTGGTGGTTCCGTCGGGCGGCGCAAATGGCGTGCACGTCGCCGCAGGCAGACCTGTGCCGGTGTTTATCTCCGGCCCATCGAGCGACCTGTCGTATGCCACGTCGTAGTAGAGCCCCGTCGATTTTGGGGTGCCACCGGTGACTAGCGCCGCAATCCCGGGAAAAGAATCGGAGGGCTTCGACGACGAGGTCGCCACATAGGTGATACCAGTGCGGCCCAACGCTGCCATGTTCGGGCAATACGGATCGCCGCCATTTGCACCTTCTATCCCGCGCGTGCAGTTGTAGAAATCCACGGCATGCATGCCGTCAATGCTCAGCAGCAGCACATGCTTGATCTTCCCCGCGCCCACAGAACTCGTATCGGCCGCTGTCTTACGCGCCGAAGACGCCAGCGTTATCGCAACAGCAAGTCCCATTAATACCAGCCTCTCTCTACTCATGTGAAACCTCCGCGGGAGACAGTAGTGGCTGGAGCGCGGGTAGACTTCAATTTTTCGTGAATTTTATGCCAAATACCTTTCAGGTACGCTCGACCCGGTGCGCCCTGTTGGTTCCTATAAACGGGGGATCGGAACGACATCTGACTGGCTCTACGAGGCGTGATAGAGTGCCTCGAGCAAATCGCGTAGCTGGAGGAATCCCGATGAAAAGACGCGCGTTTATGAATGTCTCTGCAGGTGCGGCCACCGCTTTGGGATTCAGGGGTTTCGCAGCGGCCGAGCAACAAGAACGGAAAACTCCGGTCGCGTACCCCGATCCTGCTGTGGAGATCATCGATCCCCGCTTCGCGAAATACAAACTCAATAGCGCTGCGGTCGAGCGCTTGTACACGGGAGCGCGCTGGGCCGAAGGGCCGGTGTGGTTGGGTGACGGCCGTTATCTGCTGTTCAGCGATATTCCGAACAATCGCATGCTGCGATGGCTGGAGGACACCGGCGAGGTTAGCGTTTTCCGCAGTCCCTCGAATTACACCAACGGGAATTATCGCGACCTTCAGGGTCGGCTGCTGTCGTGTGAGCATGATTCGCGCCGCCTCACGCGCACGGAACACGATGGCACCATAACCGTCCTGATGGACCAATATGAAGGCAAGAAACTGAACGCCCCGAACGACCTGGCGGTGCATTCCAACGGCAGCATCTGGTTCACCGATCCCGGCTACGGCATCATGAACAATTACGAAGGCCACAAAGCGGCCTTTGAATTGCCTGCCAACGTCTACCGCCTGGATCCGAAAACCCGCGAAGTGGCGGTGGTCGTCAGCGATATGGACAAGCCCAACGGCATCTGTTTTTCTCCCGACGAGAAAAAGCTTTACATCGTAGATACGGGTATCCCGAAAAGCCCTGCCGATCCGCACCCCATTCGCGTCTACGACGTCGAGGATGGCGTGCGCCTGAAGAATGGCCGCATGTTTGTGAATATGGCCCCGGGCATGTCCGATGGAATCCGTTGTGATGTTGACGGCAATGTGTGGTCCGCTGCGGGATGGGGCGATGAGCGCTACAACGGCGTGCATGTATTCGCTCCGGATGGCGCGCTCATCGGGAAGATTCATCTTCCGGAAACCTGCGCAAATCTCTGCTTCGGCGGCGCCAAGAAAAATCGCCTGTTCATGGCCGCCAGCCAGTCTCTCTACGCACTCTATGTCGATGCGCAGGGCGCCCAGACGCCGTAACCTTGCAGTCTTCTTGATTGCATGGAATCGGGAGCGCACGCCGAGGGCCGGCGACGAATCTACTTGCCCCGAAACAAAGCTATTACATCGAGCAGCACGAGAATCGCGACGACCACCTCCAGCGCAAACATGCGCCGCTCGTTGAACTGGTCAACCATAAACTCGTAAAGCTCTCCGGCCGTTTTCAATTTTTCATCGACCAGTGTCTTGTAATCGGTAACGCCAATCTTGTTTGCTCCCAGGTTGTAAACTCTTGCGTAGTAAGTGTCACTGATGAATTTCACCGCGTATTCCGTTCTCTCCGCCAGGTCCATGATATCCAGGCGAATTCGATTTAACCTGCCCGCGCGCCGCGATAATCGCCATCGCGACCAAAAGCTTTCGTGCCCTTCGAGCGAACTGTAGACTTGCGAGAGCAAGTTGGTGAGCAGATCGTCATAATATCGGAACTCGAGTAATTGAGTATTCGTATATTCGAGAATGTCTACGACCGCCGGGATAGCCTCGGGCTTGTCATAAACGAGCGCTACCGCCCACCCGACAACTACCAGGTCGTTTGGGTAATAGGAAAGAGCTGAACGTGTGATCTCATCACGTTCGGAAGCCGATAGCGAAACCACCTCCCCCCGAATCAGTTTGGTAATCTGATCGGCATAGGAATCAAGGAGATCGGCGGCCGTCGCGGAATGGCCGTCCGAATGTTTCGCCGATTCGATGTCGATAATCAGGTAGTCTTCATCGAGCCATTTTGCCGACGGCTTGACGAGCGCTGGGCCGAAACGGTCCAAATGGTCGCGCAACAGTTTTTCCGCAGCTTCCTCGACTTCAGGCGCGTTCATCCAGCGAAATGAGGAAGTACACAGTGAATCCAAGTCGCACTCGAACGCCACAGTGAGCTCGACGACCGCGACTCCAAACCAATAATATTTGATCCGAGCGTCCAATCTCTCATTTGTCGCCAGCGTGATCGATCCTACCGCTTCAACAATGGGAACCTGTTGAACTTGAGAATATTCAGGCGCGCGGTGACGAAAGGCCGGCGGGCGCGGCACCGCTTCCGGGCCGAGCAGGGAGCGCAACTTGTCTAAGTCAATCGCTTCTGCGACATCGAAGAAACTGAGAATTCGAAAGTAGCCTTGTAGAATCATCGACGATAAGATGCTACGCATGCAGAGCATAGGTATAACGACCTGCCGGATTTCTGCGATTGAGACGCACGCGTGCTTGGTGGAAGCGAGACCAGCCATTGCCCCGAAACTGACCTCTTGACCAGTGGCATCCGCCAGAACGGAATTTCATTATAGGCGTCCCAATCAATCAGTCGGCTCCTCCCTCATCGAGAGGGGAGACGAAGGAGTGCCGAGCATGTCCCGTAGCTTACCCTCCCAACGCAATTTAGAAGATATTAAGAAGGAAGCAAGAGACCTGCTCCATGACTTGCGACGCTCGGACGTTGTCGCGCTTCGACGGCTTTCTTCGTTGGACAACGAAGCCGGAAGGTTCGATGCTAGGCTTGCCGATGCCCAGTATATACTCGCACGGGAATATGGCTATAGCAGTTGGCTGAAACTAAAGCAACGCTTCGAGGCGAATCTGCAAGGGATATCGACCCGCGTCTCTACCGTTCTTCGTGATAAATGCCGATAAGTTCTAATGGCCGCAAAAGACAAAGCCATATCAGCCTCCGCTGCGCATGTTCGCTACCATAGAGCTTTCACGGTCCGGGGGACTGGCCAGTTATTTGGTCCGAGCGCGGACAAGAAACTTGTCGGTCTAGGAAGATCGGCTAGACCCTGTTTCGGAACAACTCGGCACCCGCGCGGTCGGCAACTCCATTGACGATCCCGGCTCGATCCTG
>Ga0210390_10005225_pt1 | contig 10895 bp, 8 predicted proteins | sample IncBWH11OmetaG_FD_161050 | JGI IMG/M metagenome (GOLD analysis project Ga0210390, IMG submission 161050) | Forest soil microbial communities from Barre Woods Harvard Forest LTER site, Petersham, Massachusetts, United States - Inc-BW-H-11-O ... | reverse complement strand
TGAATGTCACCGGCCGGGCGAGGTCGCTCCCTTCTCGCTTCAGACCTATCAAGAGGCGGCCAAGCGGGCGAAGGGCCTGGTTCGCGCCACCGAGCGACGGTTGATGCCTCCCTGGCGGGCCGACGTGCACTACGGCGATTTTCTCGGTGAGCGTCGGCTGACGGAGCGGCAGATCGCATTGGTCAAAGCGTGGGCCGATGCGGGCGCGCCCGAAGGCAACGCTGCCGACCTGCCGCCGCAGCCCAAGTTTCCCGAAGGATGGCGGCTCGGTACTCCGGATCTAGTCGTTTCAGTCCCTGTGCGTTACACCGTGCCGGCCGACGGACCCGACATCTTTCAGCACTTCGTGATGCCGCTGAACTTGCCCAAGGACCAGACCGTGGTGGCGTTCGAGTTTCGTCCCGGTAATCCGGCGGTTGTGCATCACTCGATCGTGGCCATCGATACTCGGGGCGGCGCTCGACTCCGCGATGCGCAAACTCCCGAACCCGGCTGGCGGACCTCCGGATCGATCGACGCCTCGATCACTGGAATTCTCGGCGTGTGGACGCCGGGAATGACGCCCCGCTTCTATCCGCAAGAGGTCGGCGTGGCCCTCGACAAAGGAGCCGACATGGTGGTGCAGTTGCATCTGCATCCGACGGGCAAGGTCGAGACGGATCAGTCGAAGATCGCACTCTACTTCGCCAAGAAGCCCGTGAAGAAAGTGATGTCGCGGGCCCCGCTCTTGTTGGGGACACTGGTGATCGAAATCCCGCCGGGCGAAACGCGTTATCGCACGGGCTCTTCGGTGACGCTCCCCGTCGATTGCACGTTGACGTCGGTTTTTCCGCACATGCACCTGATCGGCAAAGAGATGAAGGTGACCGCGACGCTGCCGGACAAGAGCGTCAAGCCTTTGATCTGGATCAAGGACTGGAACTTCTACTGGCAGGACAGCTACGTCTATCGCGAACCGGTGAAGTTGCCGAAGGGAACCGTCGTCACCATCGACGCGTATTACGACAACTCGGCCGCGAATGCGTTCAATCCACATCGGCCGCCGCAACGGGTGCTGTTTGGCAACGACACCACGGATGAAATGTGCTTCGCTTTGTTCCAGACCGTGGCCGATGCGCCCGGCGGTACGCGGCGGATATTCGGCTCGATGATGCGCAGCTTCATGGACCAGTGGCAGACCGCCAAGCTCTCGCCGGACGCCCGGGCCAGAATCCTCGGCGAGGCGATCAAGCTGTTCGGCGGCGGCGCTCGCGGACGCCAGCAACAGGTCCATCCGGAAAGCGTGGTCCGCTAGGGCGCTCTGCCACAGCCTTTCTGCCGTCGGCGTCCCGTCGCGCGATTCCGCGGCAGCGGTCAATGCGACCTATCGCCGCGCGGGGCAGTGAGCCTGCGCCGTGTGGCTCTGCAATCGCCACTCCACGACTCGACGCTGGCGAGCGCTGATTGGATCCGCCCACAGCGTTCTCACGAGTGCCTTCCGCCGACAGACTTACTCCCTGCGGTTCGGGCTTCAAACTGCGGAATGAAAGTTGCGTTGTCATTGAAATGGTTTTTTTTTTGCGAATTGGGGTTGGAGCGCACAAACGGCCCCGGGGGATACAGCCATGGGACGCTTTTTTCTGAAATTCACGGCCGGCCTGACTGGTCTGGGATTGGCCGGTTTGGTGGGTGTCGCGTCGGCTCAACCCGGAGGTAACCCGGGAAGCGCCGCAGGGCGCGGGGTTTCGACGACAACGCAGACCGCGGCTCCTTCGCCAGGGCAGGTGGGCCCTCCGGGCGGAAATATCGGTAGCGGGAGCGCGAGCAATCAAGGCTTAAGCCAAGGAACGCCCGGCGGAGCACCTGTCACGTCGGGCGTTGGGCCGGGTGGTGGGAACTTTCAACCCGGAGCGACGACCGCGGGCACGGCCGGCAGCTATGGGCGCTTTGTAACTCAGCCGTTTAACGGCGGAACGCCGAGCATGTTTGGCAATACGCCGGGCATGTTTGGAAGCACGGGCACGACAACGAATGGCGGCATGCAACCCACTCCGCTGGGTGGCGAGCCGCGCGCCTTCGGTAATGCACCCGTGGGCACGCCGCTGGGCGACTTTCAGGCCGGCGGCGTCAACGCTCCGTATGGCACTCCCGGAGCGAATGGCGTCTACGCGGGAAATACCTCCGGCGTGGCCACGTATCCGGGGACTCTGGGCGGAGCCTACGGCAATTTCGGCAGCGGCTATGTCAACAATGACACGGGCTACCGCGGCTACAGTCCCTACTACGGAAACAATGACGGCAACGGTCTGACGGCCCAGGGATCGGCGTTCCAACAATCCAACAACACCACGAACGGGTACTCAGGGGCTGCTTACAGCACGCCTTATAACGGGGCGGGTCCTTACGGCACTATTCCCTATGGGATGAACGCGTACGCGCCCGGCGTCGGTAATCTGGGATATCCGAATGCGGCAACACCGGGGTCGTATCCGCCATGGAATCCAGCCGGCGCGTCAACGGCGTACGCGCCGCAGGCCTACAACTACGGAATTGGGGCTGTGCCGAGTTGGCCGGGGGTCGGCAACATGGGTTACCCGAACGCGGCTTCGTCCGGTTCCTATCCACAGGCGGCTCCGGTGTTCACGCCATCGGCCTACTACGGTTGGTTCTAACGGCCACATGAGCAATTGATTAGGAACGGTCAGCCTCTGTTCAGCAAGCTGACCCTTTCCTTTCGAGACTTGATAAGCCAGGAGTGGCTGCCGCTATACTGAGCTTTCTTCAAGGCCGGGCACGTCCGACCACGCGAGTTTCGGCACTTTCCGCCCGGCTAATTTCCCGCCGATCGTCGTAATCCTCGCAACAACTTAACGCCGCCGTTGAACTCTCGAGTCACCTGTTCGCCGGGAGAACGGTCAAGGAATTGACGAATGGCCAAAGGGCAATCGCGAACTGCCGCCATCTTGAAGAAGTACGAGGACGAGCTCCTCTCCGATTGGATGAGGCACTTGGCCGCGAGCTCGGGCAAGGACTCCCGGCTCAGCGAAGAGAAGGTGCGCGGGCAAGCCAGGGAGTTTTTGTCGCTGCTGCTGCAAGCGACGCAAAGCGGCGACATCAACGACACTTCCGGCGCCCACTGGAAGGAAGTCGGCGCGTTCTTGGATGAATTGTCGCGGGAGCGGGTGCAGCAGGGCTTTAGCTCCGATCAGACGGCGATGTTCGTGTTCTCGCTTAAGCGGCCCCTCTTCGAGCGACTCCGCACCGAGTTCGCCAAGGATCCCGAAGCTCTCGCCGAAGAGACGTGGACCACAACCGAGCTCCTCGACCGGATGGGCTTGCTGACGATGAAGGCCTTCCAGAAGTCGAGGGAGGAGGTCATCAACCGGCAGCAGGAGGAACTGCTCGAGCTCTCGACGCCCGTCGTGAAGCTGTGGGATGGGGTCCTGGCAGTGCCGATGATCGGCACGCTCGACAGCGCGCGGACGCAGCTGGTGATGGAATCGCTCTTGCAGCGGATTGTCGAGCTGGGAGCCGAGATCGCCATTATCGACATCACCGGCGTGCCGACCGTCGACACGCTGGTCGCGCAGCACCTGCTCAAAACGGTCACGGCCATCCGCTTGATGGGGGCCGACTGCATCATTAGCGGCGTGCGGCCGCAAATCGCCCAGACGATCGTTCACCTGGGGGTCGATCTGCAAGGTGTCACGACCAAGGCCAACCTGGCCGACGCGCTGTCGCTGGCCCTCAAGCGATCCGGCTATGTAGTCAGCAAGAACGGCAAGGCATAACGGGGGGGCGGGGCCGAACGTTATGGAGCGCATACCAATTCTGCGGATGGGCGAGTTTCTGCTCGTCACCATCCAGGTCGACATGCACGACCAGCTCGCGCTGACGCTGCAGGAAGACCTGACGACGCAGATCGAAAAGACGGGTGCCCACGGCGTGCTGATCGACATTTCGGCCCTTGAGATGGTCGACTCGTTCATCGGCCGCATGATCGCGAACATCTCCGGGATGTCGCGGATTCTGGACGCGCACACCGTCGTAGTCGGCATGCAGCCCGCGGTGGCGATTACGCTGGTCGAGCTGGGCCTGTCCTTACCCGGCGTGAAGACGGCCCTGAACGTGGAGCGCGGCATGCACTACCTGCGGGGGCTCGCCGAGAATGGGGAGGTCGGTCGTTGACCGCCATCAATGCTGACAGTCTCCCCGTGCTGTGCGAGCAGGACGTCGTGTTGGCCCGCCAGATGGTCCGCAAGCTGGCCCGAGACATGAGTTTCAGCCTGGTCGATCAGACCAAGATCGTAACCGCGGCGAGCGAGCTGGCGCGCAACGCGTTGATTCACGGCGGCGGTGGGTTCATGTCCTGGGAGTTCCTGGCTGACGGTTCGAAGAAAGGCCTCCGCCTCACTTTTGCCGACAAGGGTCCGGGGATTGCAAACCTGGAACTGGCGATGACCGACGGCTGGACGAGCGGCACGGGACTTGGAATGGGCCTCTCCGGTACCAAGCGGCTGGTCAATGATTTCGAGATCGAAAGCCAGGTCGGCAAAGGAACGCGGGTGGCGATCACCCGTTGGAAATAAAGAACTCCGCATCCGATGAAGGCGGCTCAAGCAGTGATCCCGGTCGCCGACTCGAGCCACGTCGGAGAGGTTCGCCGGCGAGTCAATCAGCTGGCCTCCGACGCCGGGTTGCCCGAAGCGGAAATCGGCAAAGCCGCTATTGTGGCGACCGAGCTGGCCACGAACCTGGTACGCTACGCGGCCGACGGCGAAATGATCGTCAGCTGCGTAACTGCCGCCGGACCGCGCGGCGGCCAGAGTCCGGGCGCCGACGCTGCCGACGCCTCCACCCAGCCGGGCTGGATCGAAATGATCTCCGTCGACCGCGGCCCCGGGATGGGCGACCTTGGCCGCTGCCTCGACGACGGCTTTTCTTCCGGCGGTGGCGCGGGCGAAGGCCTGGGCGCGGTGCGCCGCCTGTCGACTGAGTGGGATGTTTACTCGCGGCCGGCCACGGAAACGGAGAGCGGCGGCGGCACGATCGTCTTTTCGCGGATTGCGACGCGGCAAACACGGCCCTCGTCCAAGGCTTTTTCCTGGGGCGTCGTCAGTCGGCCCGCCCCGCAGGAACGACTTTGCGGCGACGGATGGCGGCTGGCCGAACGCAACGGCGAATTGACGCTGATGGTGGTCGACGGTCTGGGCCACGGGCCGGAAGCCGCGGCGGCAGCCGAGGAGGCGGCCGACGTCTTCGACTGTGACCCGTTTGCCCCGCTTCCGCTGATGATGCAAAATGCAGGTGTCCGCTTGCAGGGGACGCGGGGCGGTGCGATGGCGGCCGCCAGGATCGACGGGACCAGCCGCATTTTGAGGTTTGTGGGCGTCGGCAACATCGCCGCCCATTTGCGTTCGCGCGCCGCAACGGACGGACGCGGCCTGGTCTCCCACAACGGGATCGTCGGGGGAAACGTCCGCAAGATTCAGGAATTTGAGTACGAGTGTCCCGTCGATGGGCTGTTGATCCTGCATTCGGACGGACTGCAGAGCCGTTGGGACCTGGAACGCTACGCGGGTTTGCTGGCACGGCATCCGGCGGTGATCGCCGGCGTGCTTTATCGTGATTACACGCGCGGGCGGGATGACGTCACGGTGGCCGTCGTCCGCCTCTCCTTGGCGGGATCAAAAGCGTGACGGAGCCGATGCCGGACAATCACGCCGCTTTCAAGCGCCTCGAACAGGAGCTGCGCGCGCTGAGGCTGCGGCTTGGCGAGCGCGAGCGGGAGATCGAGCAACTCAACATCGAGCTGGCCGAGACCAACAAAGGCGTTGTCGCCCTCTATGCCGAGCTGGACGACAAGGCCGAAGCGCTGCGTGAAGCCTCCGACCTCAAGAGTCGCTTCCTCTCCTACATGAGCCACGAATTCCGCACGCCGCTGGGGGCCATCCGCAGCCTGACGCGGCTGTTGCTTGACCGAATGGACGGTCCCCTGACGGTCGAGCAGGAAAAACAGGTGCTTCTCTGCCAGAAATCGGCGGTCGAGCTGAGCGAAATGGTCGACGATCTGCTCGACCTGGCCAAAATCGAGGCGGGCCGGATCAGCATCTCGCCGGCCTGGTTTGAGATGGTGGACTTGTTCGCGGCGCTACGGGGCATGTTCAAGCCGCTACTCACCTTGACGACGGTCTCACTGGTCTTTGAAGAGCCACGCGACGTCCCGCGGATTTATACCGACGATAAGCGTTTGTCGCAGATTTTGCGAAACTACATTTCCAACGCCCTCAAGTTCACACAAGAGGGCGAGGTCCGGGTGCGGGTCCAGCCGGAGGGGAGCGAGGCCGTCACGTTCAGCGTCACGGACACTGGCATTGGGATTGCAAAGGAGTATCACGCCGCCATCTTCCAGGACTTCGTCCAGGTCGATTCTCCGCTGCAGCGGCGGTGGCGGGGCACGGGCCTTGGTCTTTCTTTGAGCAAGAAGATCGCGGAGCTGCTCGGAGGAAGCGTCGGCATGTCGAGCGAGCCGGGCGTCGGCTCGACATTCTTTGTCACCATTCCGATTCGTTTCGAGGAGCAACCGGCCGCGAGCGATGCCAAGCCGTCGGAGCAGCCGGGCAACGAGAGTACATCGCATGTCCAATAGCTCCGCGAAGATTCTGGTGGTCGACGACAATCCAGCCACACTCTATGCCACCTCCCGGGTGCTCAAAGGTGCTGGGTTCAACGTGCTCGAGGCCGAGACGGGCGAAGCGGCCATTTCGACTGCCCAAAAGGAGATCGTCGACCTGGTCGTGCTGGACGTCAATCTGCCGGACATCGACGGGTTCGAGGTCTGTCGCCGGCTCCGCCGCCTCGATCGGCTGAGCCGCACGCCGGTCATCCACCTGTCGGCCACGTTCGTGAAAGACACAGACAAGGTGCAGGGGCTGGAAGGGGGGGCCGATGGTTATCTGACGCACCCCGTCGAGCCGCCCGTACTGATCGCGACGGTGAATGCGTTTCTGCGCGCTCAAGAAGCCGATCGTGTTCGACGCCTCCGCGAGCTCGAATTCAAGGCGATCTTCGAACGGGCCCTCAATGGCATCGCCCTCATCTCCGACGATCTGCTGTTTATCGATGTGAACCCGTCGATGTGCGAGATGCTGCAAGGGCCGCGCGAGTCGATCATTCCCAAATCGGTGCTGGACTTCACGCTGGCCGATCGTCGCGAAGAAGCTCTGGAGATTTTTCACCGCTTGGCGCAAGAACGGACATGGCGGGGAATCTTTCCGCTACGGGCGGCCGACGGCCAGACGGTTTATCTCGACTGGAATCTGTCCCAGCACTCGACCCCGGGCCGCTGGCTGGCCGTAGTGAGCGACATCACCGCGCGGCTCGCGATTGAGCGCGAGCGGGAAGAGTTGCTCGCGAGCGAGCGGGCGGCCCGCACCGACGCCGAACGCGCCAATCGCCTCAAGGACGACTTTTTGGCCACGCTCTCCCACGAGCTGCGAACGCCCCTCAACGCCATCGTCGGCTGGGCGGAGCTGCTCAAGCTGGGCAATTTGAATGAGATCGACGCGCGCAGCGCGGTCGAGGCCATCGATCGCAACGCGCGGGCGCAGGCACAGATGATTTCCGATCTGCTTGACGTCGCCCGGATCAGCTCGGGCAAGATTCGGCTCGACGTGCACCCGGTCGACCCGTCGACCGTCGTGGAGGCGGCGCTCGAAACTGTAATGCCGTCGATCGAGGCGAAAGAAATTCGCCTGGTCAAAGCCATCGACTCGCGGGCGACGCCCGTCAGCGCCGACACGGGCCGATTGCAGCAGGTGATCTGGAACCTCATGAGTAACGCGGTCAAATTCACGCCGCGGGGCGGCAAGATCGAGATCGCGCTCGAGCGGAGCAATTCGAACGTCACGCTTTCTGTGACCGACGACGGCCAGGGGATTCCGGCCGAACTGCTCCCCTCGGTTTTCGACCGTTTTCGCCAGGGAGATGCGTCGACGACGCGGAATGAGGGAGGACTGGGTCTGGGCCTGGCGATTGCCAAACAAATCGTCGAATTGCACGGCGGCACGATTGAGGCGGAAAGCCCTGGCAAAGGGCAGGGGGCGACGTTTCGCGTCACGCTCCCGCTCACGTCCCACAAGGCCGGCGAGCGCTCGGCGGTTTCGCGGCCGCAGCGTTCCTCGCTGATCGGTGTCGAAGACACGCGCTCCCGGTTGTCGGGCGTGCGGGTGCTGATCGTCGATGACGATGCCGATGCTCGCAGCCTCACCCGGCGAGTTCTCACGGACTACGGAGCCGATCCCGCCGTGGCCGAAGACGTCGATGAGGCGTTGGCGACCCTCGACCAGTTCGCGCCCCACGTGCTCGTGAGTGACTTGGGAATGCCCGCGCAAGATGGCTTCCATCTGATCCGCGAAGTCCGTGCCCGCGGCTACTCGTTCCAAAAGTTGCCGGCAATTGCCCTCACCGCGTTCGCTCGCACCGAGGACCGCCAAAAAGCCCTCCGCGCCGGCTTTCAGCTGCATCTCGTCAAACCCGTCGACGCCGGCGAATTGTCTGCGGCCATCGCGGCGCTGCTTGGCCGCACGGACTGAGCAAGAGCGGTCGTCCATTCGGCGGCGTGCTCCGTCAGGCGTGCGACATCGGTCGTCTACCGTTTCTATCAGCATTGTGCTATTATTTGCGCACTTACGAGCCGCCCTTGGGCGAATGTCGCTGATTCGGGCGGCTCCTGTTCCTGTCGCGCCCAATTCAGTCCTGACGCTCTGGAGGCCGTGATGATGCGCCGGTCGATGACATGTCGATGGATCAAGAGTTTGTCTAGCGGCTGTCTCTTCGTGATCGCCTTGGGCGTCGGTTCGGTCGCCTGGGCACGGGGGACTGTGATCACGCCCGACTTGTTGCGAATCGAGGACGCCAAGAGTTGGCGGCTGATTAACGGCGACTGCCAGGCGGCGACAGAGGGGGGCAAAAGCGTCCTGCATCTTGGGCCGAAGATCAAAGCGACGACGGGCAGCAGCGCCGCGCTCGCGTTGGTCGAGGGAGTGGAGTTCAGCGAAGGCACGCTTGAGCTCGACCTCAAGGGGCGGGGCAAGATTGAGCGGTGCTTTTTGGGTGTGGCCTTCAACGTCGCCGATGGCAAAACATTCGAGGCGGTCTACTTTCGGCCGTTCAATTTCTTCCGCGAGGGATTTCAGGACCATTCCGTGCAGTATGTCTCCTGGCCCGTGAATAGCTGGGAAAAACTCCGCGCCGAGAAGCCGGGACAATACGAGTCCACTGTTAAACCCGTCCCCGACCCGAGCGGCTGGTTTCACGCCCGCATCGAGGTCACCAAGCAAAAAGTGAGCGTCTGGGTCGACGACGCCCGCCAGCCATCTCTGGTGGTGAATCGTCTGGCCGGCCGTGAAAAGGGAGGGATCGGCCTGTGGGTCGACAGCCGCGGCGGCACCTTTCGCAACTTCAAGATCGTCCCCACGAAATAGCGAACGGATGCACGAGCCGGCTTGGTTTGCTCGCTGTAACATGCTGTTTCGCAATGGCTTGCGGTTCGTTCTCGGGGTCCGAGCGAAAATCCCCTTAAGCCGTGTCACAACCTTGGCGTCCGCCGGTATTGGGCTCAACGACGAACGATCCCAACCGACCCAACCGCTGAGGACCCTGACATGTTTCGCGCAACCACAACCCAAATCGCTGCCCCGCGCCGTCATCTGATAAATCTGTTCGCCGCCTTGAGCGTGCTCTGCGCGAGCATGCTCGTTGCCGTTCGCGCTCAGGCCGACGAAGCGGCCTTCAAGATCAAGCGGACGATCAGGCTCGATTCCGTGGGCAATGCCGACATCCGCCTCCAAGTGGCCGCTGCCACGAATCTGTACACGGCGATCAAGACCAAGACACCGAACATTGCCGTGCTCCTGCGGAAGCTGGGCGCAGGCCGCGAGTGGACCGTCCTGGAGAACGTCGACGGTTCGTTCAACGACATGCAGAGCACGATCGACATCCATTTCACCCAGCGCGGGCTGGCCCGCGTCGAGAGCGGTCGCCAGTGGTCGATTCCCTTCGTCCCGGGCTCGACGCCCGAGCTGGTCGACATCCACGACACCACGGCCATCTACGAAGAGGCCTCGAGCAGCCCGCTCGGTCTCGCCACGATGATCATCCGCGTCGAATGTCCCGCCGGCAGCAGCAACCTCAAGCACGATGGCGCCGCCCGTACTTTCTCGTATGAATACGAGCCGAAGGTCGCCGGGCAGGGCAATGCCAACGCAAAGTTCAACGTCGACCACAAAGATGCCATCATGAGCTGCCTGGCGAAGTGCTACAGCAACGAGAACTTTGCCATGCTGTGGGCCGCCCGCGGCCGGTTCGACAACACGGGCTCGGCCACGCTCTCCGACTATCGTGTGCGATTCCGCATCGCCGGCTTCACCGCGTGGAGCCCCTGGCACCACACGAGCAAGGTTTACCCGGGCCAGGTCGTCGTCGACCCGTTCTATCCGGTGTTCGATTTCGACAAGCTCAACGGTGTCACCGGCCCGCGTCCGGCCTTGCTGGAGACTGAATACGAGTACACGCGGCCCAACGGCCAGAAGGTCGCGGAGAGCGATTCGCGCAAGCTCGACATCCTCGGCTACAACCAGACGATCTTCAGCGGTCTGCCTCTCTCGGACATCATGTCGCTGGCCGACCGCCTGGAATATATGCCGATCGTGCTGGCCTCGTTCACGACTCCGAATGATTCGGTGATCCAGGAGCTGGCCGGCCGCGTGAGCGGCAAGGCGGGCGGAGCGGCAGCCGCGTTCAATAATGCCGACGCCGTGAAGTTCCTGCACGCGCTCTACGACTCGCTGTGTGAGAATCGCATCGCCTACCAGTCGCCACCGTCGTTCGTGAACGGAGCCCAGTTCGGCCAGCAC
>Ga0210390_10005223_pt1 | contig 10897 bp, 7 predicted proteins | sample IncBWH11OmetaG_FD_161050 | JGI IMG/M metagenome (GOLD analysis project Ga0210390, IMG submission 161050) | Forest soil microbial communities from Barre Woods Harvard Forest LTER site, Petersham, Massachusetts, United States - Inc-BW-H-11-O ... | reverse complement strand
TCATTACGGCCTACGACAATCCGCGTTCTCGCGAGCAGGCGTATGCGATGGGCTGCTCGGGTTATTTCCGTAAGAGCGATTCCGGACGCGATGTGCTCAACGCGATTAAGGGAGTGATCGCTCGGAGGTCGCGCGCGACATGATGAGCGTGAACCCGCATGCGGGTCATTGCCCATGACATGGATCACGGTAGTCTGGCCGATGGTTGCCGCAGTGTGCCTGACGCTGGGTGGAATTAACCTGCGCATCGGCTTGTCACGACCGCTGGACTCAGCCCGTCTGCTGTTTGCACTGACCGCTTTCTCGACAGCCACGATCTGCGCACTCGAATTGGCCATGATGCGGACAGAGAGCCCTGCCCAATACCAGGTCTTTGAGGCGTGGGGAGACATAAATTCTGCATTGTTGAAGGCATTTCTAGCAGGGTTTATCTGGGTCTACTTCCGCTCCGGAAATCTATGGCTCGCCCTAGCGGGACCCTGTCTAAATGCCGTGGCGCTGGTCACTGATTTTTTGCCCGGATCGAGCCACGTCTATCTTAAGATCAATGCTTTGACAACGATTAAGACCTTTGGTGGAGCGTCGTACCAGGTCGCCGTGGGCGAACCAAGTCCCTGGATTGTGGTGGGCTCCTTATCTACGTTGATGCTGCTCGTGTTTGTGATCGACGCGTCCGTGCGATTGGCACGTCGCGGTGAGGTCAGGCGGGCCATTTACATTGGCGGCAGTGCCACGGTTTGGATGGCGATCGCCGGTACACAGTCTGCGCTTATCGAGATCGGTGTCCTGCACATGCCTTACCTCATCAGCGTGGCTTTTTTGCTTGTTGTGCTGGCGATGTCGTTTGAGCTTACGACGGACATTGCGGCGGCGGCAAGGATTGGCCGCGAGCTGGTAGACAGTGAGCGGCGCATGGATCTGGCAACCGATGCCGCAGGTCTGGGTACGTGGACCTGGGATCTTGTCGGCAAGGAAGACTGGGCCTCGGCCAGAGCAAAGCGACTGCTGGGTTTGGCGGCATCGGAACCGCTGACGCAGGCGCGCTACCTGGACGCAGTGCATCCCGAGGATCGCGACAGGGTTATTCTTGCGCTCGATCGTTCCATGAGGAGTGATCATGATTTTGAGGTGGAGCATCGCGTGCAGCTGCACGGCGCAGAGACGCGATGGCTGGCCTCACGCGGTAGAGCCGAACGCAATGCGCTGGGACATCCCATCCTGGTACGCGGAGTGGTGCTCGACATTTCGTCGCGACGAGGCTCGGAGCTGGAACTGCAGCGCCTGCAGGGACAGCTCGCGCATACCAGCCGGGTCACGATGATGGGGCAGCTGGCGACCGCCATCGCGCATGAATTGCATCAGCCACTGGGCGCGATCCTGCGCAATGCCGAAGCCGCGGAGTTGTTTTTAGATCACGATCCGCCGGATCTCGACGAACTACGGGCCATCCTCATTGACATTCGCGCCGATGATAAACGTGCCCGAGAAGTGATTGACCGGTTGCGCGCACTGCTTAAGCGCAGAAGCATCGAACCGCGGGTGTTGTCGGTCGCCGAAGTGATGGCCAATATCGCTGCACTCACCCGCGCCGAAGCGGCGGCGCGCGGCGTGACCGTGGAAATAGACTCAGCAGCTGGGCTGCCGCCGATCATGGGCGACGGGGTGCATCTGCAGCAGGTTCTGCTCAATCTGGTGCTCAATGCGATGGATGCCATCGACAGCGCCGCGGGTGCCGAGCGCTTGATCAGGGTACGGGCGCGACGGCGCGAGGGGTCCGAGGTTGAGGTGATGGTGAGCGACACGGGTCCTGGCATCGCCGCGGAAAAAATAGAGCAAATATTCGAGCCATTTTTCACGACCAAAACCAGCGGCATGGGCATCGGCTTATCTGTCTCGCGCACGATAATCGAAGCGCATGCCGGGCGCATCTGGGCGGAGAACAACCCCACCAAAGGTGCGACCTTCCGCTTCACCTTGCCAACCGAGGAAGAAATGCTGGTATGAGCCACCCACCGTCGGTGATTTCCATAGTCGATGATGACCAGTCATTCCTCACGGCCGTCTCGCGTATGTTGCGAGGCGCCGGGTACACCGTGCAAACCTTTTCCTCGGCGCAGCAATATCTCGAGCAGATGATCGACGCTCCCGGCTGTGTGATCGTGGATTTGCGCATGCATGGTCTTAGCGGTTTGGATCTGCAGCGAGCCCTGGCCGAGAAACCACATGCCTGTCCTGTCATTTTCTTAAGCGCGGCAGGAGACATTCCGACCAGTGTGCGGGCGATGCGTCAGGGTGCGGAGGATTTTCTCACTAAAGACGCGCCGAAGGAGGATCTGCTTGCGGCCATCGAGCGCGCGTTTGCGCGCGACGCCATGCAGCGCACGCAGCGCCTGCGGCTACGGGAAGTGACGCAGCGCTTTGCCGCGCTCACCCCTCGCGAGCGCGAAGTTCTCCGACATGTTGTGCACGGACAGCTGAACAAGCAGATCGCGGCCGATCTAGGAATTACTGAACGGACGGTCAAGCTTCATCGCACCGCCATGACTACCAAGCTGGGTGTGCGATCCGTGGCCGAACTCACGAGACTCGTGCAGGAAGCACATTTGGAAAATTTCACGTCGACCTTCCCGAAAGGACAGTAGTCGGTCGGCCGATCGGCCGCTAACCTTAAGTCCGCGAGATCAGAAATCCTTCGGATACTACCTGAAGCATTTTCAACGTTGCTCGCAGCAATTGGAAAGCGGTGGCTCGCGATTGGCCAAATTCCATCTCAGGGACGAACCGTGAAAATGTTTGATTACTACGCAAGCGTAGAACACGAGTCGATCTTCGTACCGCATTCTCGGAGTGTTCTTTACGAGCGCATGCCAACCCGTTGGTCGCGTTGGCTTTCAAGCAATGCGAATGACTTTGGGAAACGTGCACCCAACATCCTTCTCTTTCAATGGCAAAACGCGCGATCCACCACATTACCGGAGTTCAAGCAAACATGATTGACCATCACCGCCGAAGCGGACAAGCGCTGAAGTGCCTTCTTACGATGCTCATGGCTGTGGGCGTCCTGGCGGCCTGCAAGACAACTCGTCAAGTCGACGAAACACCCAAGAATTTCTCCGGCTTCCTGGGCGACTACTCGATGCTGCAAAAGGGTGACGGCGAGGAAGCCAACTACCTCTACATTGACAAATCCGCGAAGTTTGCCAAATACACCAAGCTCTATATCAAGCCGGTGGAGCTGTGGAAATCGGCTACATCGGACTCCGGATTGAGCAAGCTGTCCCACGATGACCAGCAGCTGCTGGTGAATTATTTTCACACCGAGTTGGCGGATACCTTGAAAGGCGATTTTCAGATCGTGCCTCAACCCGGCCCAGACGTGCTGGTGGTGCATGCAGCCATCACCGACGGGCGGGGCTCTAAGCCGGTCATGAACGTTATATCCACCATACTTCCGATTGGCTTGGTCATCAGCTACGCGAAGCAGGCGATTACCGGCACCGGTTCTGCCGTGGGCGTGATCTATATCGAAGCGGATTTCACGGATGGAGCGAGCGGTCAGCGTGTCGCAGCGGTGATCGATGCACGGGCCGGGACCAAGGCCTTGCGAACTAAATTCGATGGTACCTGGGGCGATGCCAAGCTGGCGTTCGACTGGTGGGCGTAACGCTTGGCCGCTCGCTTCGAGCTGCTTAAGCGCGGTGACTACAGCGTCGCATCCCTTTGAGTGAGTGACTGCGGTGGAAAGCCTATGGCAGATGAGACAACAGCATTGCGCCGCAATTCGATTTGCCAGGGAGAGGAGGCGGTGAACACCAGAGCAGGGACCGTGTTCATCGTCGACCATGACAGGGAAGTCGGCATGGCCCTGATGCGGCTGGTGGCCGCTGCGGGTTATCGGGCGCAAGCATTCGAATCAGCGGCGCGTTTCCTGGCCGCTCAGGACAAGGATACCCCGGGATGTCTACTGCTGGACGCCAGTCTGCCAGGTTCCATCGGAATCGAGTTGCAACGCGCACTCGATGGTACGCCGGGGGCGCGGCCAATAATTGTCTTGAGCGGCAGGGACGACATCCAAGCCAGTGTGGAGGCTATGAAAGCGGGAGCGGTTGATTTTCTGACGAAGCCCATCGACGGCGCGAGACTATTCCCAGCGATTGAGCAGGCGTTGCTGCGCGACGCGGAGCAGCGTCAGAAACGCCAGATCAGCGACGCCCTCGCGAAGCGGCTCAAGAGACTGACGCCCCGCGAGCGCGAGGTCATGGCGCATGTCATTCGTGGCCGATTGAATAAACAGATTGCGGCAGACCTCTGTACCGTCGTAGGGACAGTGAAGATTCACCGCGGACGCGTGATGTCAAAACTGCGTGTTCGCTCTGTCGCGGAGCTCGTACGTCTCGCCGTCCACGGCGGCATGGCAATCGATCCGATTCTGCACCCGACCACGGCAGCCCCGAATGGGCAGGCCTGTGCCTAACGAGAATCGATCAATGCACCATTTCACGATCACTCGACTTAGAGATACGGAAATCCTGAATTGTGCAAAGCCTTCAAGCTTTGCCAAAAAAGTGGTGGTGTTTTTTATTCTCGTGGTCGGCGCGACTGACATCGGATTTGTACAGGATGTGGGGTGGCCACGCGAAAAAGCCAATTCAAGCGGCACGTTGATCTACTACCAACCGCAACTCGATGAGTGGAAGGACTTCCGGCGACTCGACGCGCGCATGGCAGTGTCGGTGAAGCCGACTGGGGGCCAACCTACGCTGGGCGTGGTTTCGTTTCGGGCGCGCACCGATGCCAATCTCGACACACGCAATGTCGTCGTCAGTGGGCTGGAAATCACTTCGGTCCGATTTCCGTCCCTGGATACGGCCAAGACGGTTGCAATGGAAACCCTTGTCCGGAACTTTTTGCTGCCAAGCGGCACCCTGAACATCAATCTCGATCGATTACTGGCCGAGTTGGATGAGTCGAAGCCGGCGTCGACGCCCGGCGTCGCGGTGAAGAATGATCCCCCAAGGATTTTCGTCGCCTACGATAAGGCAATTTTGTTGCTGGTGGATGGAGAACCGGTGCGCGCGCCTATCGAGAAGGGCTCACTGGAGTATGTCGTCAACACCAACTGGAACTTGTTTTTCGACAAAGCCGAATCCAAATTCTATCTGCTCAACGAGCGGCAATGGTTGAGTTCGAGCGCCTTGGAGGGACCCTGGAAAGCTACGACAAAGCTGCCCACAGCGATGGCGAGTCTGCCGGATCAGCCAAACTGGGCGGATGTCAAAAAAGCCGTTCCCGCGGCGAGCGGCACGGGCGCCGCGCCCCGAGTGTTCTACAGCAGCGCGCCGGCCGAGATCATTCTCTTCAAAGGCCAGCCAAAATGGGCGGCTATTGCCAAGACGCAATTGCAGTACGCCGCGAACACCGACAGCGATGTGTTTCTGCAGGGTGCAGAGAATCAATTCTATTTTCTGGTCGCGGGCCGATGGTTTCGCGCCAAGACCTTGGATGGGCCCTGGGTTTACGCGTCGGCGGATCTGCCCGCGGATTTTGCGCTGATTCCTCCCAAATCCGAACGCGCCCGAGTGCTCGCCTCGGTGCCGGGTACCGTGGAAGCCAATGATGCGGTGTTGTTGGCGCAAGTGCCGACCACCGTGATTGTCGATCCTGCGCAGGCGGAGGCTCAGGTCCACGTATCGTACGATGGCGCCCCGCAGTTCAAACCCATCGAATCGACCAACCTGTCCTATGCCTCAAACACCGGGGATAAGGTCATCAAGGTCGGTGACATCTACTACCTGTGTTTCCAAGGTGTGTGGTTCGCCTCCACTACCCCCCAAGGCCCCTGGAAGACGGCGCCCTCGGTTCCGACGGAGATTTACAGCATTCCGTCGAGTTCGCCGGTCTACAACGTGACCTATGTAACGCAGACCACGACGTCGAGCGGCGAGATCGAAGCCAGCAGTACTGCGGGATATCTGGGTATGTTCATCATTGGTGTGGCCGTGGGCGCGACGGTCTCTTATGGAACCGGTTACTACTACCCGCCTTACTTTTACTACGGACCCTACCCGTACCCTATCTACCGGCCTTATCCGATTACCTATGGAGTGGGCGCATTTTATAACCCGTACAACGGAGCCTACGGTTACGCGCGCGGCGCCTATGGACCGTACGGTGGAGTCGCGGGCGGGGCTTGGTACAACCCATCGCGTGGAACCTATGGACGCGCGGTCGGGGCCTGTGGTGTCTATGGCTGCGCGGGCGCGGCACGTGCCTACAACCCCTACACCGGTGCCTACGGCGCCACGCGCCAAGGATCGAATGCCTATAGCCAATGGGGCACTTCCGTCGTCACGAAGGGCGACAAGTGGGCGCAGACCGGACACTACACCGACTCGCGCGGCAGCATCGCGGGCGCGCGCACTTCCGAAGGGGGCCGAGTAGTCGCTGGCAGTGGACAAAATGGTCGTGGCTTCGTGGGACAGAGCGGCGCGGGCGATGTCTATGCGGGTAAGGACGGCAACGTCTACAAGAAAACCGGCAATGGTTGGCAGCAGTATGGGAACGGCGGCTGGAATCCGGTCGATTCAGCAACTCCGCGAAACACAGCTGCCCAACCAGCGCAGAACTCCACCGCCTCAGCCCGACAACCGAGAGCCTCCACAGCGGATTCAAAGTCGCCGAGTCAACCGATTGCAAATCAAACGAATTCAATATCGCAGCGTCAGCAAAGGCCCGCAGCGGGTCAGCCGAGCCAATTTCAAGATCTCAATCGTGATGCGCAAGCAAGACAGATGGGTACCGAGAAGGCGCAAAGCTTCCAAAGACAGCGCCCGAGCAGCCGAGGACAGACGCAAACGCGAGGGAGACGACGCTAGTCAATAACGCGCTATGAAAACTCACGGTCAATTGTCCGTGTTCATGCCGCAGCCGAGATTGTTTAAAGATTGTCCGACACTTGGAGAGAAACCATGAAGCCAGAAGACACCGTTCAGCGAAACGTTTTACCGATCCCGACTGCAGCGCGTACCGGACTTGTTACCTATGATGCAAAAGATCCGGACACAAAGTATCCGCCAATTACGCAGTTGCGCCCGCCCAAGGGTGCGCCGAACGTTCTGATCGTTCTGATTGATGACGCGGGCTTTGGCTCCTCCAGCGCCTTTGGCGGCCCATGCAATACGCCAAACGCGGAAGCTCTGGCGGCTGGAGGTTTGAAATTCAACCGCTTTCATACCACAGCGTTGTGTTCGCCAACGCGCCAGGCGCTGCTGACAGGGCGCAACCACCACACGGTGGGCATGGGCGGCATCACCGAGATCGCCAGCGGCTCACCCGGCTATAGCTCCGTGCTACCGAACACCTGTGCGCCGCTCGCCCGCACGCTCAAACTCAATGGCTACGCCACGGCGCAGTTCGGCAAGTGTCATGAAGTCCCGGTGTGGGAGACCAGTCCCGCCGGGCCATTCGATGCGTGGCCCACCGGCGGAGGCGGATTCGAATATTTCTACGGCTTCATCGGCGGCGAAGCGCACCAATGGTATCCCTCACTTTACGAAGGCACTACGCCGATCGAGGTCAAAAAGACTCCCGAAGAGGGTTATCACTTCATGGAGGACATGACGGACAAGGCCATCAATTGGATTGGGCAGCAGAAGGCGCTCATTCCCGATAAGCCCTTCTTCATCTACTTCGCGCCGGGTGCTACTCATGCTCCGCACCATGTGCCAAAAGAGTGGGCGGACAAGTACAAAGGAAAATTCAATCAAGGCTGGGACAAGCTGCGCGAGGAAACCTTTGCGCGCCAGAAAAAGTTGGGGGTCATCCCGGAAGATTGCCAACTCACAGCAAGGCACAAAGAAATCCCGTCGTGGGAGGAAATGCCCGCGGCGCTCAAGCCGGTGCTGATCAGGCAGATGGAGGTCTACGCGGGATTCTTAGAATATGCCGATCACCATGTCGGCCGGCTGCTGGATTCTCTGCAGAACCTCAACTTGCTGGATGACACGCTCGTCTATTACATCATTGGCGACAACGGTGCATCCGCCGAAGGCACGCTGCATGGCACCTACAATGAGATGATCAATTTCAACGGCGCGGCTGCGCTCGAGACTCCCGAGTTCCTCATGGCGCGCCTCGACAAACTCGGCGGTCCGGAATCCTACAACCACTATGCGGTGGGCTGGGCGCACGCCATGAATACCCCGTACCAATGGACCAAGCAGGTCGCCTCGCATTGGGGCGGCACGCGCAACGGCACCATTGTGCACTGGCCCAAGGGCATCAAGGGCAAGGGCGAAGTCCGCAGCCAATTCCATCATGTGATCGACGTCGCGCCGACCATTCTTGAACTGGCCGGCCTGCCCCAGCCGCTGGCGGTCAACGGCGTTCAGCAGCATCCGATCGAAGGCGTCAGCATGGCGTACTCGTTGAATGACGCGAAGGCGGATGAGCGGCATGAGACGCAGTACTTCGAGATGTTTGGCAACCGCGGCATCTACCACAAGGGCTGGACCGCGGTAACACGGCATAAAACTCCGTGGCTGCTCATAGGCGAAAAGGTTCCGGCCTTCGACGACGACGTTTGGGAACTCTATGACACCAATAAAGACTGGACTCAGGCCAATAACCTGGCCAAGGAGATGCCGGACAAACTCCATCAACTTCAGCGTCTGTGGCTGATTGAGGCGACGCGCTACAACGTCCTACCCATCGATGACGATGTCACTAAGCGGTTCAACGCAGATATGGCCGGCCGGCCCATGCTGATCAAGGGCAACTCGCAAATTCTATTCGGCAGCATGGGGCGTCTTTCAGAGAACTCCGTCGTCAACATCAAGAACAAGTCGCATGCGGTGACCGCTGAGATCACGGTGCCCAGTGGCGGAGCCGAGGGGGTCATCATCGCTCAAGGCGGCAACATCGGTGGCTGGGCTCTCTATGCCAAAGGCGGCAAGCTCAAATATTGCTACAACTTGCTGGGCATCCAGCAGTTCTATGCCGAATCGGCGAACGCGCTGACGCCCGGTGACCATCAGGTGCGCATGGAGTTTGCGTACGACGGCGGGGGCCTGGGTAAAGGCGGCACGGCAACTTTGTACGTGGACGGGAAAAAAGTCGGCGAGGGCAAAGTTGCCGCCACCGCGGCCATGGTTTTCTCAGCGGATGATGGCTGCGATGTTGGAGTGGACACGGGATCTCCGGTTTCGCCCGACTACGGGTCGCGCGGCAATGAGTTCAATGGGCGCGTCAAGGGCGTTCTGCTGTCGCTCGGTGAGGATGCGAAGAGCCATGATCACTTGATATCGCCGGAGGAGGCCGTGCGCATTGCGATGGCGCGGCAGTAATTCGACGCTAACAGGATTGAGTAGCCACACATGAGTCCAATGCCGGGTGTTCACATTCTGGCGAAACCCACCGGGGCCATTTGCAATCTGGATTGCAAGTATTGCTTTTTCCTTTCCAAGGAAATGCTCTATCCCGGCGATCGGTTTCGGATGTCCGACGAGCTGCTGGAGACCTACATCCGGCAGCTCCTGGAGTCGCAGCCGCTAGGGGACGTGAATGTTGCGTGGCAGGGCGGAGAGCCGACCCTCATGGGGATCGACTTCTTCCGCCGTGCCATGGCCTGCGTTGAGCAGAACCGAAAAGCAGGGCAGACCATTCTGCATACCATTCAAACAAACGGAACGCTCATAGACGACGAATGGTGTGAGTTCTTCAAGCAGCATAATGTGCTCGTCGGCTTGAGCGTCGACGGTCCGCAGCCCATGCATGATGCTTACCGGGTCAACAAGCGTGGCGTTGGCAGTTTCGGTGAGGTGATGCAGGGCTATGAAGCCCTGCGCCGACATGAAGTAGACGTCAATATTCTGTGTACCGTTCATGCCGCCAACGCTGATTTTCCACTTGAAGTGTATCGATTCTTCCGCGACGAGCTGCACGCCGCCTACATGCAGTTCATTCCGATTGTGGAACGGACCACCGAGGCGCTGATTCCGCTTGCCAACTTGGGTTGGGGCAGGCGGCCCGGCGGAGATCGCCCGCTGTATACCCAGCATGGTGCCCAAGTCACCGATCGCTCGGTCGGCGCCGAGCAATTCGGCCGGTTTCTCATCGCGATCTTCGATGAGTGGGTGCGCCGCGACGTGGGTCAAGTGTTCGTACAAACTTTCGATGTGGCACTCGGAAGCTGGCTGGGTCAGCACAACTTATGCATATTTTCGCCGACCTGCGGCAACGCCGTCGCGCTTGAACACAATGGCGATTTGTACTCCTGCGATCACTACGTGGAGCCCGAGTATCGGTTGGGCAACATACGCGAGACTCCGATCGAAGCACTCGTCTCCTCACCGAAGCAGCGCGCCTTTGGGCAGCACAAGCTCGACAGCCTCCCGAAATATTGCCGGGAGTGCTCCGTGTTGTTCGCCTGCTATGGCGAGTGTCCGCGCAACCGCTTCATCTCTGCGCCGGACGGCGAACCCGGCCTCAACTATCTGTGTGCCGGCTACAAGCGGTTTTTCAATCACATCGATCCCGCGATGAACACGATGGCCGGATTGCTGCGCCAAAATCGATTTGCCGACGAGATCATGCAGTTGTCCAATCCATGAACATTCCAGGAGTGAAATAATGAAATCCATGAAAGCCGCAGCCGCCGTGGGCCTTGCCATGGTGGCCCTGTCGATCGGCCCCGCTTTCGCGGGAAATGCATTCGAGGACGACGCCAATGCTGCCCTGAAGAGTCTCTATGCCAGCCAGCCGGCGGCAAAGATGATCGGTGATAAAGCCAAGGCGGTCCTGGTATTCCCCAACATCGTCAAGGCAGGCTTCATCGTCGGCGGGCAATACGGCGAGGGCGTATTACTCGAGAATGGCAAACTCGTCGCCCACTACAATT
>Ga0210390_10005221_pt1 | contig 10898 bp, 8 predicted proteins | sample IncBWH11OmetaG_FD_161050 | JGI IMG/M metagenome (GOLD analysis project Ga0210390, IMG submission 161050) | Forest soil microbial communities from Barre Woods Harvard Forest LTER site, Petersham, Massachusetts, United States - Inc-BW-H-11-O ... | reverse complement strand
GATCGGCTCCGGCGAGCTGACCCGGGTGTTGCGCATATAGAGGGCCAGCAGCGCTGCCATGTAATACGACTTCGCCAGGCCGGGGTCCGGTGTCCGGAGCGTGGGCAGGTGACCGCTGAACTCGCGGTTGCCGGGCGTGAACATGGCGCGCCACAGGTCTCGGTAGCCGGTTTCGGAGCTGGCGAGCGTGCCGGAGAAGTCCTGCGCCGCGTCGGCCGCCGCGGCGGCGACGTCGAGTGCGTCGCTGCCGTAGGCGCATGCCACTCCGAGGGTGACAGTTTCGTCAGCACTGAGGCTGATCCGCCAGGTAGCGCGCGCACCCGCTCCGGCGGCCTCCAGACAGGACGGAACGGGGTCGAATCCGTAACTGGCGCGAGCAGGCGAGCAATTGTCCGCGATGGATGCCTGCGCGTCATCGGGCAGTGACTTCCACCGTGGTGAGGCCTGCCAGTGGCTCGTAGCCGCGACCTCGTCGCCATCCAGGGCCACCGCGACTCGTTCGTCCTCGAGGGTGATGGCCACGTAGTACCAGCGGCCGGCGACGACCTCGGTTGTGGAGTACTCCTTCTCCCCGGAGATTCCGAACCAGAGGCGGCCCCCGTCCACGCCGAGCTGAAGTGAGTCCGGGTGGTTGCCGTGGGTGAGCACGACGCCGCCCTGATCAACCGCGTCGACGCGCAGTTCAAGCTCGATGACCTGGCCGGGCCGGAGCTCGAACGTCCCCAGGGTCACCTCGCTGGCCTGGTGCAGCCCAATTTCGGCGGACGCAACGAGGAAGGGCTTGTCGACGCCGGCATCGCGGCACCGGATGTTGCGGACCGTCGCGGCCGCGGCCTCGCGGTAGGGATACACGGTGTCTTGGCTGACATGGCGGGGTAGCTCATAGGCCAGCGACATCGGCTCGGTGTCGGTGTCGCGCTGAATGCCGGGCAGCCGCGGCCTGCCCAGGCGGAGTCTGCGGGGGCCGGGCCCGAGCAGGTAGGGATGCCCTCGGTCGCTCGTGACCGAGGCGCGGACTCGCTCGAGCGTCATGAAGTCGTGGTAGTTGCCCGCCGTCCAAGGGACGTCGTACAGCCAGCCCCACCCGGTGTGGGTGTGCGCGACCATTGCGAACAGGTCCTGGGTGATCGTGCATCCCAGCGGCTGGCCGGAGTTGTTGGTGACTTCGATTTGCCAGAGCAGCAGGTCTTGCTCCAGCACCATCCGGGTGTCAGTCCGAACCGTCATCGTGGGGGTGGCATGCTCACGCTGGACGCCCCACGGCTTCCAGCGATAGCGCTGGGCGGGCAGGGTCACTCCGTCCACGCGGAGGACGCCGGTGTGGTAGCCGAACGAGTAGGGCGGCGCCGCCAGCCAGGACATCGAGCTCAGGTCGGCATTCACATGGCCCTGGCCCCACTGATTACGCAGGGAGGGAAGATGCGCCAGATCAGCGGCATCGACCCAGGTCCCGGCCACCTCGTCCAGGTCCGGCACCCCGGCAGGCTCCTGATTGCTCGCTGCATCGTCGCCTGATTCAGCCTGAGTCGTCATCTGGTCGATCCAGCGGTCAGGCCGGCCCGGAACTGCTTCTGGGCAAGCAGGTAACCGGCGACCGGGATCAGCGCGGCGAGGAACATGAACCCGAACTGCAGCCCGTAGTCGGGCTGCACCTGGTTGCTGACCGCGTCGTAGAGACCGACCGTGACGGTTTGGCCGGTGAGCGGGCCGATGATGAGCAACGGGTTCAGGAAGTCGTTCCAGATCCACAGGGACAGGAAGATGCCGACCGTGGCAGTGGCCGGCCGGACGAGCGGCATGACGATCTTCCACCAGATCCGCAGGCCAGTGGCGCCATCGATGCGGGCCGCCAGGATGACCTCCGCGGGGATCGACCGCATGAATCCGACGTAGACGAAGACCGCGAACGAGAGGTACCCGCCGCCGAGGTTCGACAGGATCAGGCCGGGATAGGTGTGGTCAAGCCCGATCAGCGTGAGGATCTTGATGATCGGCAACACGGTGATCTGCGGGGGAATCATCAGGCCCGCGGCGAGCGCCGCCATGACCGCGGCGCGGACCCTGGTGCGCTTGCGGGAGATGTAGAAGCTGAACGCGGAACCGAGGGGGATCAGCAGAGCGACCGAGCACACGACCACGATGAGCGAATTGCGCAGGCCAAGCTCCAGTACGTGGCCGGGCTGGCTCAGCGCGGCTGACACGTTCCGCAGCGTCGGGTGGAGTGGCACTGACTGCGGGCTGCTCGCGATGGCGGCGTTGGTCTTGAAGGCGTTGACGATCGTGAGGTAGATCGGGCTGACGAACGCGAGGATCACCAGCAGCGCGAACGCCAGCCGCGTCGAGCGGCGCAGCGCGCGTGACGTTCGCTCGGCCTGACGCAGCGGCGCGGGTGATCGCGGCGCCACCCCGGGGACAGCCGTGCGCTGCGCGATCACAGCTCAACCTCCCGGCGGCGGAGCACGGTTGTCACGGACAGGGCGATAATGGCAGTTAGCACCAGCAGGACCATGGCGATGGCCGACGCGTAGCCGTACGCGTCATTCGAGAAGCCCACGCTGATGATGTACATGGCGATCGACCTGGTGGCGTAGGCAGGACCGCCGCCAGTAAGTGCCGTGATGATGTCGTAGAGCTTGAGCACGGTGATCAGGCAGATGACCACGCTGATCGTGGTGGCCGGCGCCACCATGCGGAACGTGATCATCCGGAACTGCTGGCGGCTGCTCGCCCCGTCGATGGAGCTGGCCTCGTAGAGCTCGCGCGGGATGTTCTGCAGGGCCGCGAGGTAGACGACGGTGGTGAACCCGGACAGCACCCAGGACACCACCAGGCCGGCCGACAGCTGCGCCAGCTGAGGTGTTCCGAGCCAGTTCACCGGCTGACTGACCAGGCCGCTCCCGGTAAGGATGTGATTGACCAGGCCGGTCGGGGACAGCATCCAGCTCCAGACGAAGCCAGCGATGATCCCGGAGATCACCTGCGGCAGGAACGCGAGCGTGCGCAGTACCCGGTAACTCAGGCTGGTGCGGTTCAGCAGGACCGCGAAACACAGGCCGGCGGCGTTGGCCACGATGGTCACCGCGACGGCCAGGGCCAGGGTGAACTCGATGCTCGAACGCAGCTGCATATCGTGCAGCGCAGTCCGGTAGTTGGCAAGTCCGACGAACTTGCTGGTCGGGAACAAGATGTTCTGATTGGTGAAGCTCGTCTTGAGGCTCAGCAGGACCGGCACGATGAGGAACATCAGATAGAGCACCATGGCCAGCGCGGCGATGGCGCCGAGGCCAGTGTCCAGCCTGGCGAGGCGGATGCGCAGTGGCTTCATCTGTCCCGTTATCTTCGGTGCCGGGGTGACGCCGTCACGGTGTCACCCCGGCAGGGTCGGTTAGTTACTCGGCTGGTGATCTGTGCGCTGACGTCACGAGGACGCGGTGGCGCTCGCCCAGTCCTGGTCGAGCTGCTGCATCTGTCCCAGCACATTCGAGGTACTGAACAAGGCCTGTGCGGCCGCGTCGAAGTCGCTCGTCACATTGCCGGGCAGGGCGTTGTCGTTTGTCGCCCAGCTCATGGAGCTGATCTTGGTGTTGGTGCTGGTGACGTAGGAGTAAGAGTTGTAGAACGCTGGGCTGAGGGACAGGCCGTAGCTGGCGAGCGACTTGCCCTTGAGCATCGGGAAGGCGCCGTCGCCGGAGATGAGCGACTTGAGGTTGGCGGGGTTGAGAGACCAGGACTCGGCGAACTTGAACGCGCCCGCTGCGTCTGGTGTCTTCGAGCTCACGGCCATCGAGCCGCCGAGCGAGAACGGAATAACCAGGGAGCCGTTGTTGGTCGGCCAGGGGAAGACGCCGATGTTGTTCCACTCATTCTTCGGGATGGAGCCCAGGTACCAGCTGCCCATCGGGTACATGGCAGCCTTGCCGGCGTTGAAGTTCAGGATTGACTGGGCGTAGCTGACGCTCAGGGCGTCAGGCTCGAAATAGTTGTCCGTCACCAGCGTGCGCATCTTCGTGGCCGCTGCGACCACGTTCGGGTCCGCGAACTTGACCGTGCCGGCGTAGCGCTGCTGAATCCAGTTCGGGTCCGAGCCGAGGACGTCCGCGCTCAGCGCGCCGGTCAGCGGCATGGCTGCCGCGAAGGAGTCGTGGCCGCCGAGTTCGATCGGGACGACGCCAGCCGTCTTCAGCTTCGCGCAGTCGGCTATGAACTCAGCCCAGGTCGTGGGCGGCGTGGCGCCTGCCTTGGCGAACAGCGCCTTGTTGTAGTACACCAGCGGGATGATCTGAGAGTTGGTCGGCGGGATGTAGTCGTTGCCCTTGATGTTGTTCGGCAGGATGAAATTGGCGTTGATCCAGGACGCGGGGAAAGGCGTAAGCAGGCCGGCGGAGGTGTACAGGGACGGCGTGATTGACTCAAGCAGGTCGGGGAACTGGCCGGCCTGCAGCAGTGTCTTGGCGTAGGTGTCGCGGTCGGTGGTCGGGTCCACGTCCTGCTTGATCGTCACGCCGGGCACCGACTTCGCCGCAGCGGCAATGGACTTCGCCCAGAACTGGGCCGTCAGGTCCGGAGTCAGAAACGTCAGGTAGGTCAGCGTCACTTTCTTGGCGGACGTTCCGGTCGCGGACTGCGAAGGCGAACTTGAGCATGCCGCCAGGAGCAGCAGGCTTGCAGCGGCGGCCCCAGCAAGACATCGTCTGTACATGGTCACCCTTTCTGGGCGGGAATCGGATGAAAGCGTACATGGTGGGTATTTGCCTGGCGGCTACTCTGGGATAACGTTATCTTTGGGTGTTACAGTGAGGTTCCTGTTGCAGCGTGTCAAGAGCTTTGCTCGTAACAAAAGGATCTCGGCGGAGGCGAGCAGCCTCCTGAACGATCGACCGGAAGCGGAGTGCAGTGCCTGATCCCAGCGAGTTGAGCGAACGCGCAGTGCCGCGGCCGAGGCGGCCCACGATGGTGGATGTCGCACGAGAGGCGGGCGTGGCGCTGCGCACGGTATCGCGCGTGATCAACGGCGACTCCACGGTCGGGGAGGCGCTGGCCGAGAGAATCCGCCAGGCCATCGTGAGCCTGGAGTATCAGCCGGACGAGCGCGCTCGCCAGCTGCGCAGCGGCCGGACCCGCACCGTCGGCGCTGCCGTGCGCAACATCTCCGACGCGCACCCTGTCCTCGGGGCAGCCGACGAGGCGGCCCGCGCGGCCGGGCTCACCATCGTGGCCATGTCGACCGAGGATGACGAGGAGCGCGAGCGCGACGCGATCATGTCGATGTGCCGGCGGCGCATGGACGGGATCATCATCGAGCCGATCGCCGAGAACCACGAATACCTGCAGCCCGAGATCGACGCGGGCCTGCCGGTGGTCGCGTTTGACCGGCCCGCCGCAGGCGTCGCCGTCGATGCGGTGCTCACCGACAATCGCGGCGGAATCGTTCAGGCCTTCCGGCACCTGGTTGACCACGGGCACCGGGACATCGGCTACATCGGCGACGACGAGCGGATCTACACCGGGCACGAGCGCGCGGCCGCGTTCCGCGACTGCCTGCGCGAGCAGGGCAGCCCGCTCGACGGCATGGTGCACCCAGGGCCGATCCAGCCGGCCCGGATTGCCGCCGCGCTGGCCGCGCTGGCCGCCGGACCTCGTCCGGCCACCGCCATCGTCACCGGCAACGTGTCGACGACCATCGCAGTCATTCGGCTGCTGGGGCCCGACTTTGGCGCCACCGCGCTCGTTGGGTTCGACGATTTCCCGCTGGCGGACCTGCTGCGGCCGGGCCTGACCGTCGTCGCCCAGGGCGAAGCAGAGATCGGGCGAACCACGATCGACCTGTTCAGGGCGAGGCTCGCTGACCCGGCCCGGCCCATTCAGACAGTTACCGTACCCACGACTCTGATCGCGCGCGGATCAGGTGAGCTGCCCGCCCACCGCGGATGAGCGCCGGAACCCTCCCGGCCACGCCGTGTAAGTCAGTTGCCCTAGCCGGAGGCGGGCACCTCATGCCAGAGGCCGCCGTTCAAGTTGAGGTTGTTGCCGTTGCCCTGGCCGGGCGACGTGTCACCGACGTAGGTGTACAGCGGGTGGCCGTTGTACGTCGCCTGGATCGAGCCGTCCGCCCGCTTGATGGTGCCGAGCCTGCCGGTGACACCCGATCCCGCCGTTGGAGTCCCGATAACTGGCGGCCAGTAAGTTGCGCACGTCCCGTTACAGTTCGACGTCGTCAGGGTGTCCGGGGCGAACGAATACAGCGTGAAGCCCTGGGCGTTGGTGAGCACAGTCACCCCGCCGAGCTGCTCAGTCTTCAGTACTGGCCGTCCGCCGGCCGCGCTGGACGGCGTCGCGGGACCCGCTTCGGCCACGGCAACGCCGAGTAGCGCCAGCGCGATCAGAGACAGGGCGCCGATTGCCAGGCCGGCCCCCGGCGCGCCCGCCTGCAGTCTGGCGAGCACGGCAATGTCCGGAACTGTTGCCCCGGCAGGCTGGCCGACCCGGTCGGGGAGCGCCGCGTAGGTGGCTAGCAGAGCGAAGGCGGCCACCTCGATCACCCCGGCGGCGATCCCGGCGGTGGTGCGGACCTCCTTGAACCCGAACAGGCCGATCCAGACCGTCAGCAGGTAGCCGCCCAGCGTGGCCACGGCGAAGCCGGCGCCCGCTGCGGCCGCCAGCCGGCTGCCGGACACCAGCACAACGATGGCCAGCAAGAACGCGATGATGACCTGGAGCAAGAACAGCCAGCCGATCGTCGGGATCGAGCTGTAGCCCGTCAGGTACAGGTCGAGGTGGATCGCCCCCGCCGCGGCCAGCAGACCGGCCCCGGCCAGCCGCAGCCCGAGCCTCAGCAGGCTGCGGGCCGGGCTTGGTGCGTGCTGCGTGCCCATGTCCCGAGGTCGATCTCCGAGCCGCAGCTCAGTAGCCGCCGCCGCCAGTGGAACTGGTTGAACTCTTGGAGGATGCCGCGACCACGCCGGACACGGTCATCTCGTGCCAGACGCCGCCGGACAGGTTGAGGCCGTTGCCTGTGGCCTCGCCGGGCTTGGTGTCGGCAACGTAGGTGTAGAGGGGATGCCCGTCATAGGTTGCCTGCGTCGAGCCATCCGACCGCGTGATCGTGCCGAGCTTGCCCGTCACGCCCGCACCGGCCGTCGCTGGTCCCTTCACCGGCGGCCAGATCGAGGCGCATGACCCGTTGCAGTTCGACTTGGTCGAGGTGTCCGGGACGAACCAGTACAAGGTGTGGCCCGCGGCGTCCGTGACGACCGCGACGCCGCCGATCTTCGTGGTCTTGAGGGTCGCCGCAGTAGAAGCGGCGCTCGACGAGGCGGCCGAAGTGGACGGGGCCGCCGACGTAGACGGAGCCGCAGCGGAGGTAGACGGGGCCGCTGGGGTACTGGAAGTGGCCGGTTTCGCGGGCGCCGAGCTTCCGCAGCCGGCGGCTAGCAGCGCCGCGGCTGGCAGGCCAGCGGCAGCCCACCGCCAGCCTCGCGCGTGTCCTGGTGGCCGCTGAGTGCCACGACTGCCTCGGTACGCAACTGGCATGGCTTCCTCCACTCGGTGTGGCCTGTGACGTCAGCGATCCTGCTCGGCGGCGCAGGCAGTCCCCGCAGGGTTGCCTGGCTCTGCAGGCAGGCGGTAAGCGTCACCGTGTGACTCATGGCCTTGGCAGCTGGCGACGGCTGCCGGCGTCCGCATTGCGGTCCCAGTCACCACTTCAGCGCCTGGGCCTGTCGCCCTAAGTCCCCGTCGGCTCGGGTCGCCAAACCTCGGCGTTCAGCCTCGGCTGGCGGCCGCGCGGTGCCGGGCTGACGCTCGTAGTCCCTGCCTCAGTTTCGCGTCGGTCCGCTGGCGGTAGGACCAATGGTGGCGGGCGCAGCTCTCGGCCGGTTCCGGGGATGCGAGGCTGCGCTGGCCGCCGGGTCCACGGAAACGGAGCACACAATGGCGGGAGCCGCGGCGCAGCAGCCGTCCTCACGATCGCATGCTCCGGCCACGGCCACGGCCACGGCCGCGGACGTCATGCGGCCAGCGCTGACGACGGTGGAAGCGAGCGCTCACCTGGCCGCCGCCGCCTATCTAATGAGCCACGCAGGTGAGACTGCGCTGGTGGTCATCGACGAAGAGCAGGCTAGGCGCCCAATCGGCCTGGTGACCGACGCCGACATTTCCCTGGCGGTGGCGGACGGGAAGGACGTCAACGTAGTCAGGATCCGTGACCTCATGACCGCCGAGCCGATCGTCGTTGCCCCGTCGACGACCATTCGTGAGGTAGCCAGGTCGATGGTGACCGGGCAGTTGCGCCACCTGCCGGTCGTGAGTGATGTTGGCCTCGTCGGGATTATCGACATTGGCGATGTGTGCCGCGTGCTGCTCGACCCAGGCGGGGAGGCGCCCTTGCCAGCTGACACTGTCAGCTAGCTGAACCAGCAGCCGGTGTGTCGGCGGTGCCGCCCTTGGTGAGGGCGAGCGGGTTCACGACGCGGTTGAACAGGTCCTCGCTGACGCCGTTGGCGAGTGCGGCTTCCTTGAGGCTGAGGTCGCGGTCGATGGCGTAGTGCGAGATAACGGACGCCTGGTCGTAGCCGATCACGGGGGACAGGGCCGTCACCATCATGACTGAGCGGTCGATATTCTCAGCCAGCTTGCGCTCATTGAGTTCGGCGCCGTCGATCATGAATTCACGGAAGTGGTCGCACATGTCGGCCAGGATCAGCGCCGAATGCAGGTAGTTGCTGATCAGGATCGGCCGGAAGGCATTGAGCTCGAAGTTGCCCTCGGCGCCGCCCATGGTCACTGCCACGTCCGAGGCGATGACCTGGATGGCGACCATCAGCATCGCCTCGGCCTGGGTGGGGTTGACCTTGCCCGGCATGATCGACGAGCCGGGCTCGTTGGCGGGCAGGATCAGCTCGTGGATGCCCGTGCGGGGCCCGGATCCCAGCCACCGCAGGTCATTAGCGATCTTGAAGAGGGTTACGGCCGCAGCCTTGAGGCCTGCGTGGGCGCGCACCATCCGGTCCAGGGTGCCCTGCGCGGTGAACTTGTTGGCGGCAGTCTTGAACGCCGTCCCGGTCGACGCCGCGATCTCAGCAGCGACTTGCTCCCCGAACCCGGCTGGTGCGTTCAGGCCGGTGCCAACCGCGGTCCCGCCCATCGCCAGCTTCAGCAGTCCCCTGGTCGCGTGCTCGACCTCGGCGATGGCATCGTCCAGCGCGCCGGCGTAGCCGGACCATTCCTGCCCGACAGTGAGCGGGGTGGCGTCCTCCAGGTGCGTCCGGCCGATCTTGACCGTGTCAGCCCACTTTTTCGACTTGCGCTCCATGGCATCGCGCAGCCGCCTGAGCGCCGGGACAGTCTTCCTGGCGGTCATCTGATGCGCGGCGATATGCATGGCGGTCGGGAAGGTGTCGTTGCTGGACTGCCCCATGTTCACGTGATCGTTGGGGTGGACCGGCTGCTGCGAGCCCAGCGTGCCGCCGGTCAGCTGGATGCATCGGTTGGCGATGACCTCATTCACGTTCATGTTGGACTGGGTACCCGACCCGGTCTGCCACACATACAGGGGAAACTCAGCGTCAAGCGCGCCGCTAATCACCTCGTCGGACACCCGCTGGATGAGCTGCCCCTTCCACTCCGGCAGGCGGCCGGCCTGAGTGTTGACCCGCGCGGCCGCCTTTTTGACGTGGCCGTAGGCGTGGTACACCTCAGCGGGCATCCGGTCGTGGCCGATATTGAAGTGCTGCAGGCTGCGCTGGGTCTGGGCGCCCCAGTACTGATCGGCGGGCACTTGCACGTCGCCCAGGCTGTCGAACTCGCGCCGGGTGCCGGTGGCGGTCAACCCGATGGGCACATCCACGATCTCCATGCCGATATACCCCCATTGACATGCTTTGGCGTTTCTCGGCGCCAGCTCCGACGAGCATGCCCGTTCCGGCTTGTGACATTCAGGCATCGGCGACTTGAGGGGTGGGATCCAACGTGCCTGGGGATAAGCCCCCACAATGCCCGACCATCCAGCCGAACCGCATGGACCGTCCAGGGCCGACCCGGCCACGCCACCAGGCGCGCACCGAGGGATGCCGGCGGCCAGTGATCTGCTGCCACTCGGCGACTGGGTGCGCCATAATGCGCTGCGAAGCTGGCCCGTCCTGCTATTCCTGGCGCTCATCTGTGTGCCCTCGTTCGCCCTGGTCCTGCTGGGCCTGAGCGCCAGGCCGCAGACCTTCGACGAGGTTGCGTGGATCTTCGCCGCCTACTTCGCGCTGGCGTGGCTGCTGCTGCTGGGAGTCATCGTCCGGCCGGAGCATGTCACCAGGACCATGCTGGCCCTGATCATTGTCACGGCGATCGTCACCGAGATACCGCTGGCCGTGGCGCTGGAGACCGCGCTGAATGACAGTAATTCGAGCCTGATCAGCAGCATCGTCACTATCGGGCTGCCGGAAGAACTGGCCAAGGCGCTGCCGATCGTCATTGTCGCGCTGATCTACCGGCGCAGCCACTCGCTAACGCCCAAGGACTATCTGTTCCTCGGCGCGGTCAGCGGACTGGCGTTCGGCGCGAGCGAGGTCGTGCGGTACTTCACGATCAACGGAGTCGAGCAGTTCTACCTGACGGTGCATGCTGCGCTGCCGACCATCGAGCACCTGATCCGTACCGGCAACTCCGCCACGAGCTCGTTGTTCGCTGCTCTGATCGGGCCAGTCCTGGACTTCATCCTGAACTTTGTGTGGCGGTTTCTGACTGATCCGATCAGCCACGCCTGCTGGTCGGGCCTGACCGGCTACTTCATCGGCCTTGCTGTCACCAGCCGGCACAAGTGGTACGCCGTCTGCTGGATTGGCCTGGTGGCGGCCGCCATCTTGCACGGCCTGAATGACTGGAGCCTGGTCAACGGCCACGTCATCTGG
>Ga0210390_10005220_pt1 | contig 10899 bp, 5 predicted proteins | sample IncBWH11OmetaG_FD_161050 | JGI IMG/M metagenome (GOLD analysis project Ga0210390, IMG submission 161050) | Forest soil microbial communities from Barre Woods Harvard Forest LTER site, Petersham, Massachusetts, United States - Inc-BW-H-11-O ... | reverse complement strand
CGTGCTGCATCACCGGGAGAAAGCGGTCCTCCCCTTCCAGGCGGTTGACCAGCTGCGAGATCGCATGCAGGCCTACGAGCGGATGCAATGGGCCGCCGTGATGGCCGGGCGGCAGGTCGGTGGAGCGCGTGACCGCGAGCGCCGATGCCGTCAGCATCGTCTGGGTCGGGACCCCGGCGCGCAACTTGTCCAGCGTGCGATCCAGGATTTCGTCCGGAGGCGTCTCCTCGATGAACTGGACCAACGGCTCGATAGCGTCGGAATACTGGACACGTTGCGGCATCGGCATGGTGAGCTCTCCTTAAGTGCGGTCTTGCCTGGTCTGCTCGGCTTCACTCTTTCGATGGGCGCTGCACCTCTTGGCCGACGCATCGCCTGCTCGGCGGAGGAAGGCGGCGGGGCTCGGGAGCGCGGGGCGTCGTTTCACTGATTACGGTCTCGCAGCACGCCGCAACCGCGGCATTTGTCTATCATCAGCTGAGCATATTGCATCAACAAGCGAGCACAATCGACTCTCAGCGCGGTTGTGGTCGAGACTGCCAGCTATCGATTTTATGCATGGATGATCTGACCGCGAGCCCTGCGCCCGCAAACCCCGCGCACACGTTGTCGGGGCTCACCTCTGCAAGGATGCGCGGGCGCCGGCAGGCGATCCTGCGGCGAACTCCTGGCCGAACTCCTGAATGAGGGCGTCGCGCACCGTGTCGAGGTCGAGCCCGTGCCCGGCGATCAGCGGGCTTGTCTCGACAATGATGTCGTCGATGTCGCCCATCAGCTTCAGACGTTTGTACAGGTCCTCGCTGTCGAGCCCGAGGCCGGCGCCGAGAATCTCCATGAAGTTGACGATCTCGAAGCTGCGGCCGTCGCCGGCGTCGCACAATTCGCGATGGCAGGCGTGATAGACCGTCGCGAGCGTCGTCACCCCGGCGTCGGCGACGGCGGCGAGCTCGCGCTCGACGAGCGCGCGCTTGAACGCCGGCAACGCCGCGAGGCTGTTAACCTGGGTCCCGACCCGCGGCACGTCGATGTCGACGAGTTCGACGCCGGGAACAAGCGCCAGCAGGGTTTTGACCGCCGCCATGACCTGCGGCAGAACCGGGCGCTCGTGCAGTGCGACGCGCTTGTCGACGCGATGCGTCATCAGCGCCCCGAGCTCCGGCGCGCGGCTGGCGAGATAGACGAGAAACGGGTTCAGGTCGAACGGCCGTGCGCCGAACTGGTTCTCGTAGCTCGGCAGCGCGACCTCGCCGATCTGCAGCTGGCAGCTCGGGCACCACGACAATACGGTCGTGGCGCCGGCCTTGGCGAGCCCGTCGATGGTCGCGAACCCGACCCGTGCCGTCGTGTCGTAGTCGCCCTCGCGGAACTGGTAGACGCCGCAGCACTGGCCGGGGCCGCCCATGACCTCGTAATCGACCCCCAAGAGGTCGAGCGCGTCGAGGCACAACAGCGCGATGTGCGGTGTCTTCAGGATGTTGCACCCGGTGTAGAACACGATTTCGGGCGGGCTCGTGCGCGGCGCCGCGTCGAGGCCGCGCAGCCGGGCGAGGGTTTCGGGCGGCATCTGCAGCCGCGACAAAATTCGCACCCCGCGGCTCATCGTCGCGAACGGCCCGCGCCAGCGCGTGTTGACGGGCGCCCCGTCCTTTTGGGCTCGGGCGAAGCCGCGGGCGAGCTGCACCATGAAGCGCGGGTTGATGCCTTCCGGGCAGGCCGGGATGCAATTGCCGCTGCCGCTGCACACCGAGGCCCAGCGCACCGCGTCGTCGTTGCCGCTGCCGCCGGTGATCAGGTCGACGATCGCCGCCGTGGTCTCGCCCGCGTCGGCGGCGCCGATCCCGGCCGGCTCGACCATCGGGCAAGCGCGAAAGCAGGCGCCGCAACGGGTGCAGGCGTCGGCGAGTGCTGCACCGCGCGCCCGAAACTCGTCGAGATACCCCGTCGCTCCGCCAGTCATTTGGTCACTCCGCTCGACGATCCGGCGACAGGGTAACGCAAACCCACCGGCCGTCAAACCGTACCTCAAGGCGGCTCCGGGGTCGACCGGCGTCTCGCGCAAACGGACCGCGGCGCCTGACCGCTTTGCCGAGGAAAGCCGGCTTTCTTGCGCTCAGGGCAGCATCTTTGCCTGCTCGCGCAGGACGAATTTCTGGATTTTACCGGTCGAGGTTTTTGGCAGCGGCGCAAAGACGACGGTGCGCGGCACCTTGAACCTGGCGAGGCGATCGCGGCAGAACGCGATGATGTCCTCCGCCGTGGCGCCGGCCCCATCCTTTAGCGTGACAAAGGCGCAGGGCGTCTCGCCCCACATCGGGTCGGGGCGTGCGACGACCGCCGCCTCCAGCACGCAGGCATGGCGGTACAGCACACTTTCGACTTCGACCGTCGAGATGTTCTCGCCGCCCGAGATGATGATGTCTTTCGAGCGATCCTTCAGCTCGACATAGCCGTCGGGATGGACGACGCCGAGGTCGCCGGTGTGGAACCAGCCGCCGGCGAAGGCTTCCGCCGTGGCGTGCGGGTTTTTCAGGTAGCCCTTCATGACGATGTTGCCGCGCATGAAGATTTCGCCGATCGCCGCACCGTCGGCCGGCACCGGGGTCAGCGTCTCCGGGTCGGCGACCATCAGCCCGTCGAGCACCGGGTAGTTGACCCCCTGCCTCGCCTTTAGCCGGGCGCGCTCCGCGGCCGGCAATCCGTCCCACTCGTCGTGCCACGCGCACACCGTCGCCGGCCCGTAGACCTCGGTCAGGCCGTAGACGTGGGTGATGTGAAAGCCGAGTCCTTCCATCCCCTCGATCACCGCCGCCGGCGGCGGCGCGCCCGCCGTCATCATCGCGACCGGGCGGTCGAGCCGCGGGTCGACGCTGGCGCCGGGGTTCAGCATCATGTTCATGACGACCGGCGCACCGCAGAGATGGGTGACCGCCTCGCGGCGGATCGTCTCGTAGATCGCCGCCGCCCCGACCCGGCGCAGGCAGACATGCGTCCCGGCAAGCGCGGTGATCGTCCACGGGAAGCACCAGCCGTTGCAGTGGAACATCGGCAACGTCCACAGGTAGACGGGATGCTGCCGCATTCCCCAGACCAGGATGTTGCCGAGCGCATTCAGGTAGGCGCCGCGGTGATGGTAGACGACGCCCTTGGGGTTGCCGGTAGTGCCCGAGGTGTAGTTGAGCGCTATCGCATCCCATTCGTCCGAGGGCATGACCGGGGCAAAATCCGGGTCGGCTTCGGCGAGAAAGGTTTCGTAGTCGGTCTCGCCGAGGCGTTCGCCGCCAGGCCCCGCCGGGTCGCGGATGTCGACGACGAGCGGCCGGCGCTGCAGCCGGGCCAGCGCCGCCTTGACGACGGGCGCGAGCTCGGTGTCGGTCAGCAGCACTTTCGCCTCGCCGTGGCCGAGAATAAAGGCGATCGTCTCCGGGTCGAGACGGGTGTTCAGCGCGTTCAGCACCGCACCCGCCATCGGCACCCCGAAATGCGCCTCGAACATTTCCGGGATGTTGGGGGCCATCACCGCGACCGTGTCGCCGCGCCCGACGCCATGCGCCGCCAACGCGCCCGCGAGCCGGCGGCAGCGCTCATACGCTTCGCGCCACCCGTAGCGGCGCTCGCCATAGACGACCGCCGGCCGCTCGGGGAACACCGCCGCGCTGCGCGACAGAAAGCCGAGCGGGGTCAGCGGCACGAAATTCGCCGCGTTTTTGTCGAGCCCGGTTTCATACGGATTGGCGTCGCCGTCGGTCATCGTGTCAATTCCTCCCTGCTGGCGATCTTGCCACGGACAATGATTCCGACGAACGGCTTTATGACGCCGCAGACCCCTCTGGCGCCCCCTCCACCACTGCTTGACGGGACGGGGGCCGGCGGCGTAAATCAGCCGCCCGCGGGCACCTGTCAAAGCCGGCGCGGTCGCTAGTCATGAGTTGGTCGAGGTAAGAAATGGCGCGGAAGTGCGCGATCACCGGCAAGGGTGTTCAGGTCGGCTACAACGTCAGCCACGCCAACAACAAGACAAAGCGCCGCTTTTTGCCGAATCTGCAGCGGGTCTCGGTGCTGTCCGACGTGCTCGGGCCGATCCGGCTGCGCATCAGCGCTGCGGCAATCCGCACGATCGAGCACAAGGGCGGGATCGACGCGTTTTTGCGCGACACCCCGAACCGCGAGCTGACCCCGGAAATTCAGCGGCTGAAACGCCGAGTCGAGGTTGCGGCGGCCCGACGCGGCGCGTAGACCGAGCCCGGTGCGGCCCCGGTTGGGGACTTCGCCCGGGTAGGAATGCGGGTTCGGCGATTTTTCGCGGCACTGGGTCTGGTCGCGGCGCTTTTCCCAAGCGCAGCCGGCCGAGCCGACGTGGAATACAGGACGACAATCAAGGGCGCGCACAGCGAGCTTGCCGACCTGTTGGACCAGGTCTCGCAACTGAAGGCGCTCGAAAACCGGCCGCCGCCGTCGGAGGAAGCGCTGCGGCGGCGCGCCGAGCGTGACGTCGGCCAGCTCGCTACGGCGGCCCGCAGCCTCGGCTATTGGGACGCGCAACTCTCCTACAGCATCGACGCCCAAGACCACCCGGCGCACGTCACCGTGAGGGTCGCGCCAGGCCAGCTCTACCATGTGGCGTCGGTCGCCGTGCGCGGGCCCGACGGACGGCCGTTGCCGGTGCCGCCCACCCCGGCCCCGTTGCCGCTAAAGCCGGGGGACGCCGCGCGCACCGCACCGGTGGTCGCCACCGAAAATGCATTGCTTGCAGCTTTTGGCAACCACGGTCATCCCTTTGCCAAGGCCGGCAAGCGCGAGGTCGTGATCGACCATGCGGCCCATACGATGGCGGTGACCTACACGATCGAGCCCGGTCCGGCGACGCGGTTTGGCGCGGTGACGATCACCGGCCTCAAGATCCTCGATCCCGGCTTTGTCGAACGGCGGCTGCGCTGGCAGCGGGGCGCCGCCTACGACGCCGCGAAGGTCGAGGAAACCCGTCGGGCGTTGATCGCAACCGGCCTCTTCAGCACGGTGCGAATTACCCCGACGCCCGATCCCGCCAACCCCGGCAGCGCGCTGATGAGCGTCGACACGGTCGAGCGGCCGCACCGCTCGGTCGGCGCCGGCGTCGGCTACAACACGAGCCAGGGTGCCGCCGCCAAGGTCTACTGGGAAAACCGCGACCTGTTCGACCATGCCGAATACCTGCGGCTTTCCGCCACTGGCGGCCAGCAGGTCTACGCGCTCGGCGCCACTTTCCGGCGGCCCGATTTTATCCTCACCGACCAGGATTTTCTGGCCACCGCCGAGATCGCCGACTACACCCCGACCGCCTACCACAGCCGTCGCGCGCTGACGACGTTTGGCGTCGAGCGGCGCTTTGACCAGATCGTGACCGGCGGCGTCGCGCTGCAGCTCGAAAAAGCCAACGTCGAGGAGCTGGCCGACGTTTCGTCGATCATCACCTCGGCGCAGCGCACCCAGCGCTATGCGCTGGTGGCAGTCCCGGCGTATCTGAAGATTGACGCGACCGACAACCTACTGAGCCCGACCAGGGGTTACCGCGTCCAGCTTTCGGTGACCCCGTCCCACATCTTCTCGTCGGCGGATTTGAACTATGTGTCGAACCTGGTGTCGGCCAGCACCTATTGGCAGCTCGGCAACGACGGCCGCGCGGTGCTTGCCGGCCGGGCCGAGGTCGCGTCGCTCGACGGCGCGCCGCTGCTGGCGCTGCCGGCCGACCAGCGCATCTATGTCGGCGGCGGCGGGACGATTCGCCCTTACGCCTACCAGACCGCCGGCCCGCTTGCCCCGAACAACGACCCGATCGGCGGCAGGTCGAGCCTGGTGCTGAATTTCGAGGCGCGGGTCAAGGTCACCCAACAGATCGGGCTCGTCCCGTTTTTTGACGCCGGCAGCGATTACGAGAGCAGCGTCCCGCAGCTCGGGCAGCGGCTGTTGTACGGTGTCGGGCTCGGGTTGCGCTATTACACGGCGTTCGGGCCGTTGCGGCTCGACCTGGCGACCCCGCTATACCGGCGCAGCAGCGACTCGCCGATCCAGGTTTACGTCAGCCTCGGCGAGGCGTTCTGATGCGACTGCCGACGGGAACCGCGTTTCGCTGGCTCGCCCTCGCCTGCGGCGGTCTCGCGGCACTTCTCGTCGTCGCATTCGGGCTGCTCCAGACAAGGCCCGGCAAGGATCTTCTCGCCGCCGCGATCGGACAGATCGCCAGCAGCCCGAACACCTTGTGGCGGATCGACGGGCTTGGCGGGGCCGTGCCGTCGCGGATGACTGCGCGCAGGATCACGGTCAGCGACGCCGCCGGCGAATGGCTGACGTTGCGCGGTGTCGAGCTCGAGCTGGCACCTGCCGCTTTGCTTTCCGGCGAATTGCACGTCCGGCTGCTGCGCGCCGCCGAGGTCGATCAGGCAAGGCGGCCGGGCGGTCCTTCGACGCCGCTCGCGGAGCTGCTGCGGGTCCCCCATCTGCCGTTTGCCCTGGTCGTCGACCGGATCGCCGTCGACCGGCTGGCGCTGGGCGCCCCGGTGCTCGGCGCGGGCCTCGCCGCGACCGTCGCGGGCAAGCTCGTCCTCGGGCGCGCCGCCGCCAAAGCGACGCTCGACATCCGCCGCATCGACGCGTCGCCCGGCAGCATCGCGCTGAACATGACGCTCGCCGGCGCAGCGCCGCATCTGAGCCTCCAGCTGGAGGCCCGCGAGCCGACGGGCGTTCTTCTGGCGGCGGCGCTTGGCCGCGCCGACCGTTTGCCGCTGACTCTGTCGCTCGAAGGCGACGGGCCGTTGGCCGATTGGCATGGGCGTCTCGCCGCCGCCGCCGGCCGGGAGGCGCGGCTCGACGCCGATCTCGCGCTTGGCGTGTCCGGCGAAACGACCGTTGCGTTGTCGGCGAGCGCGGACCCGGCGCCGCTGCTGCCGCCCGCTCTGGCACCGCTTGTCGGCGAGCGCGCGCGCCTGTCGCTGCATGCCGTCTTTGGCGAGCGGATCGTCATCGACCGGCTGTCCTTCGCCGCGGCCTCCGGCCGGGTGACGGGCGACGCGGCGTTCGGCCGGGCCGACGGTGCCGTGACCGCCGACTTGCGCGGCGAACTCCCCGACTTGTCCAAATTCGCCGCGATGACCGGCGACAACCTCCGCGGGTCGGCGACGCTCACCGCGAGATTGCGCGGGCCCGCTCGGCGACCGACGGTCGACACCGACCTCTCGGCCTCCGACGTCGCGGCGTTCGGCGGCGGTGCGAAATCGGTCGCGGCGCATTTCGCGGTGCGCCCGACCGGACCGCTCGACGACCGGCAAACCCGTGTCGCGCTCGACGCCCACGGCCGGATCGCCGGGCTCGCGCTGCCCGCGGCGGGCGCGTTTGGCTCGCGCTTTGCCCAGGGGATCGGCTGGTCGCTCGCGGCGCAAGCCGACCCCGTCGCGCGCGCCATGGAGCTGACAAAGCTCGATGTGCAAGGCGGCGGCCTCGACCTGACCGGCTCCGGGCGCCTCGCGGCTGCCGCGCACGGTGTTACCGCCATGGTGACTTTCAGCGCCGCGGCGAACGGGTTGCGCACCGGCATTGCCGCCGTCGATTGCCTGCTCGGCGCGGCGCCCATCGTTGCCGGGGTCGTCCGCCGCGACGCCGCCGGAATTTTGTCGCTCGACGATATCCGGCTGACCGGCGCTGCCGCCAACCTCACCGGCAACGCCCGCCTCGACCCGGCGCGCGAGGCGACGGCGGCGCTGTCCGTTAATGTGCCGCGGCTCGAAGCGCTGCGTCCGGCGCTCGGCGCCGACATCGGCGGCGCGCTCTCGGCCCGGGTTAGCGCGGAGGGGCCGCTCGACCGGCTGCGCCTGCGCGGCGAAATCGACGGGCACAAGATCGCCGCCGCCGGTGCGGCGCTCGACCGGGCGCGGTTCACCGTAGCGGTCGCCGACTTGTCGCGGCCGAGTGCCGTCATCGACGGCCGCTTTCGCGCCGGCGGCCTCGACGGCGGCCTGGCGCTGACCGCCGCGCCGACGATCGGAAACGCCGGTGTCGCGATCGACAGGCTGCGGCTGAATGCCGGGGGCGGCGCGATCACGGGCGGTCTGCGGATCGCAGTTGCCGGCGGGCTCGCACAGGGCTCGCTGACCGGCCGTCTGCCCGACCTGTCGCGCTGGTCGGCGCTTGCCGGCAGACCGCTCGCGGGCAGCCTCGGCCTCGCCGCCAGTTTCGCCGCGGCGGGCGGTCGGCAAGGGCTCGCCTTTACACTCGACGGGGCGCATCTAGCGGTTGGCGCCGGTTCGTCGCGGACCGAGATCGGCCGGGTTGCCGCCTCGGCCCGGCTTGTCGATGTATGGCGGGCGCCCTCCGGTTCAGGGCGGTTGTCGCTGGGCGCGGTGCACACGGGCCTGTTTGATTTCGCCACCGCCGCCGCGACATTCGACAGCCGCGGCCCAGGCCGGTTCGCGGTTCAGGGCAGCGCCGACGGCCGCCCGCTGACCGTGATGTTCGCCGGCGACGGCGGACTGACGACCGGCGGCGCCGAGCTTCGCCTTGCCCGGCTGAGTGGCTCGCTCGACGGCGAGCCGTTCGCGCTCGACGAGCCGTTGGGTTTCTCGCGCCGCGGCTCCGACCTGAGCTTGTCGGGGTTGGCACTACGTGTCGGCAAGGGCCGGGTCACCGCGACCGGGTCCGTCCGTGGCGGGGCGCTGGCCTTTACGTTGAAGGGCGACGGTTTGCCGATCGCCGCCGGGGCGCGGCTGATCGGCCACCCCGAGATGCGGGGCGAGCTTGCCCTCGACGCCACGCTCGGCGGCAACCTGCGCGCGCCGCACGGCCATTTCGACGTGCATGCCGCGGGTGTGTCGCTCGCGATGCCGAGCCAACTTCACGCGCCGCGCCTTGGGCTTACGGTCGAAGGCGATTGGAACGGCCGAAGCGTCGACGCCAGCGGCCAGGTGACCGGGCTCACCGGCGACCGGATGGCGTTCACCGGCTCGCTGCCGTTGCTGCTGAACTCGTCGCCGCTCGGAATTTCGGTGCCGGCGCAGGGCCGGCTCGCGTTCAGCCTGCGGGGCGGCGGCGACATCGGCCATCTGGCCGACCTGCTGCCGCTCGGCGAGGATCGGTTGAGCGGACAATTCTCCACCGACGTGAGCGTCGGCGGAACCGTCGCGGCGCCGTCCGCGGCCGGGCAGCTGCGCCTCGGCAACGCGCGCTACGAGAATTTCGCGAGCGGCGCGGTGCTGAGCGGCCTCAATGCCGATCTCGTCGGCAGCGGCGAGCGCTTTCGGCTGGCGTCCCTCACGGCGGGCGACGGCGCCGGCGGCTCGCTGAAGGCCGAGGGAACCGTGGCGCTCGGCGGGACCACCGGCCCCAGCGCGCAATTGTCGGCCACCCTCGCCAACTTCCGCATTGCCGCGCGCGACGAGGCGCAGGCGACGGCGAGCGGCACCGTCTCGGTTGCCGGGCCGTTGACAGCCCTCAAGATCACGGCCCCGCTGACCATCAACCGCGCCGAAATCGACCTGCCGACGAGCCTGCCGCCGAGCGTCGTCGTGCTGAACGTGACCGAGGTCAATGGCGCCAAACGGCCGGGGGCGCCGCCGCACGCGGCGTCGGCGACGAGCTTGCCGGCGACCCTCGACATCACGCTCGGGCTCGCCGGGCCGGTGGTGGTGCAGGGACACGGCCTCGACAGCCAATGGTCCGGCCGGCTCAGGATCGGCGGCACCACCGCCGCCCCAAGGATCGCCGGCACGCTTAAGGCAAACCGCGGCAGCTACGCGCTTTTGGGCAAAAGCTTTCGGCTGACTCGCGGCACGATTTCTTTTGACGGCACGAGCCGGATCGATCCCGCGCTCGACATCGTGGCCGAGGCGAGCGCCGCCGACATCACCGCCGACGCGACAATCGCGGGCTACGCCTCGGCGCCGACCATAAGTTTGAGCTCGACCCCGCCCTTGCCAAAGGACGAAATCCTCGCCCGCCTGCTGTTCGGCACCGGGGTGCGGCAGATGACAGCGGGACAGGGGCTTGAGCTCGCCGAGGCCGCGGCGGCGCTCGCCGGCAACGGGCCGGGCATGCTCGACCGGCTGCGCGGCGGGCTCGGTCTCGACTGGCTGCGCCTCGGGCAGGGTCCGGCCGGTGCGGCGAGCAGCATCCTCAACCCCTCCGTCGTGACCCCGACGACAACCAGCACGACGGCGCTCAGCGCCGGGAAATACATCGCGCCGGGGGTCTCGGTCGGGGTCACCCAGGGGGTGTCGCCGCCGACCAGCAAGGTGACCGTCGAGGTCGACGTGGGCCACCATGTCACGGTCGACACCGAGGCCGGCCAGAACAGCGGCACCGGCATCGGCCTCAACTACAATTACGACTACTGACCGCGACTACTGACGGCCCCGGCGGCGCCGTCACACCTGCGCGAGCGTCATCGGCGCGTCGGCAAAGGCCGGCATTATCTCCTCGGCGAATGTGCGTAGCCCGGCGACCGAAGCTCCGGGGGCGGCGAACAGCACGTTCTCGACCCCGCCGGCTTCGAGGCGTTTGAGGCGCGCGATGATCTCCTCGGGCGTGCCGAGCAACGGAGCATCGTCGAGCACGAACGAATCCTCGTCGTCCTTGATGTGGGCGTAGCGCTCGGCCCCGGGGCCGCGGGCGAGGTCGCCGATGTTTTTCAGCACCTGCCGGCGGGTGGCGACCGCGCGGCGCCGTTCCTCGTCGTTGTGGACGATCTGCAGGCCGCGGGTCACGCCGACCCACATCGGGTCCCAGCCGCGCCCGGCGCGCTCGCATTCCTGGCGGAAGGTCGCGACGCGCTCGATGACGAGATCGGTGGGCGCGATCTGGTCCAGCAGCAAATTGTAGCCCTCGCGCGCGGCGCGGCGGATCGATTCGGCGCTCCCGGCACCAAGCCAAAACGGCGGG
>Ga0210390_10005216_pt1 | contig 10902 bp, 11 predicted proteins | sample IncBWH11OmetaG_FD_161050 | JGI IMG/M metagenome (GOLD analysis project Ga0210390, IMG submission 161050) | Forest soil microbial communities from Barre Woods Harvard Forest LTER site, Petersham, Massachusetts, United States - Inc-BW-H-11-O ... | reverse complement strand
CCTGGGTCCGCAGCGAGTCGAGATTCCGAACGTGCTCGGTGAAAGCCAGCGCGCCGCCGAGATCAACATACGACGCCGCGGGTTGGATGTGGGAGCAGTAGCGCAGATTGGAATGCGGGACGCTCCCGCGGATCAGGTGCTCGGCCAAAGTCCGCCGCCGAATGCCAGTGGAATCGCGGCGCCCAAGATCAGCCTGCTAACCACTGAAGCCGCGCCGCCACAAGCGTTTCTCATGCCCAATTTTACGGGCCAGGCTCTCGGCGGTGTGACCCTGGTGTTGCAGGACGCAGGATTCCGATTGGGCAGCGTAAGTATTGCTCCATCGGCTCCATCGGTTCCTGTTCCAGTCGCCGATTCTTCTGCTGCAACGTTGCCGCCCCCGCCTCCACCGCAGCCCATGCCGGCCAGCGTCATCGTGTCGCAGAATCCGGCGCCTGGAGCAAAGATCGTGACCGGGGCAACCGTGAGTTTCGAGGTGCGCTGAGAGAGTTGGCCGAGGATTGGCGCTGATCAACCGATTACGGCATCGTCTTATCAGGTGAAAATCCGTGGCTAGTTTTTTTGCAGAATGGCGGCGAAGAAGCCATCGCAGAGATGCACTCCCGGAATCGTTTGCACATACGGTCCGCGGCATAGCGACTCAACGTTTTCGTATCGCAGTTCCCCTTGGGAACGGAGCCGCTCCAGTTCAACCCGGCAGTCGAGCACGCGGAACGAAGGCTCAAGCGACATTGCATTTTCCACCACGGCCGAGTTCTCTTCTTTCTCCAATGAGCAGGTTGAATACAGAATCCTGCCGCCGGGGGCGACGCGCTGCATAGCTGATCTGAGAATAGTGAGCTGGCGAGCCTGCAGGTCCGCCAGGTCTTCGAGTTTGAGCCGCCATTTGATTTCAGGATTGTGCGCCAGCGTACCGGTGCCCGAACATGGGACGTCGGCCAGCACGCGGTCGAAGAGTGCGACGGTTGGAAGCTTACTGGAATCGGCGGCGATCACCTGCACGTTGGAAGCGACGACTAGCTTGCGCAACAAACGCGCGCGATGCGGATGCAACTCCATCGCAACGATACGGGAGTTGCGATTGCGCTCGGCAAGAATTCGTGTCTTGCCACCTGGCGCGGCACAACAGTCAAGAATCTTTGTGCCCCGGCCAACGAGGAGCGCAACCAGTTGCGACCCTTCATCCTGGATCACGACCCGGCCTTCACGAAATGCGATAGTACTGGTGAGATCGCCAGCCAGGATACGATATGCCGACGCAACTAAATGGCCTGGAGACAGTTGGACCTTGTGGTTCCGCAACTCCTCCAAAATCGAGGCATCGTTGACGCTGATGGCGGTTCCAGGAATTCGCTGGTTGTATGCGCAGATTTGTTTAGCAGCATCGAACCCGAATGCCTGACTCCAGCGTTCGACCAACCAAAGTGGATGTGCGGAAGAGGCGGCCAATTCTGCGGCCGTTTTGCCCTGGGCTATGGCTGAATCGGCGCCATGCTCCTTCGCGACTCCAGCAAACTTTCGCAGTACGGCATTGGCGAAAGGCACAGCCGAGCGCTTCTTCGCGCGTTTTACTAACTCCACGCTCTCGTGCACGGCAGCGCGCTCAGGCACGCGATCCAGAAACAGAAATTGGTAAGCCGCGAGGCGGAGCGCGGTAAGTACCTCCCGGTCAAGGCGGGCGAGTTTCTCCGAAGAGTGTTCTGCGATGCGGTCGTCCAACAAGGATCGCCAGCGGAGAACGCCCATCACTAACTCAGTTGCGAGGCCATGGTCGGCGGAGGAAAGCTCCGCATACCGTGAAGAGTGGAGCAACTCGGAGGCGTACGAGGACTCGCTCCCGACCCGGAGCAAAATGTCGAAAGCTGAAATGCGAGCGGGAGAGATAGACATCTAATTCTCAGTTTTACTAGAACCAAGCTTCTCGCCGGTTTGCGGACGATAACCATGTACGAAGTCGCGGACGGCCATTCGCTTCTTGCCTTCCGGTTGCACCTCAAGCAATGCCAATGCCGTACCTCCTCCGCAACCCACGAACAGATGGTCGTTCTCTACCAGGAGATCTCCTGGTAGAAGTGACTGGCGCGACGTGACCGCATCCCAAACATGCAGATTCTTGGCGCGAAAAGTGGTGAAGGCGCCGGGCCAGGGCTGGAACCCGCGCAGACGATTCCAAACTTCTTGTGCCGAGCGCTGAAAATCGATCCGGCCATCTTCTTTCTCCAGAATGGGTGCAAGCGTTGCAGTCGCGTGGTCCTGCGGGCGCGGCGTCATTGTGCCTGCTTGCAATCCGCGCAAGGTGTCTACGATGAGATCGGCGCCGACCGCCGCCAATGTGGGAGCGAGCGTTTCCGCCGTATCCGTTGCGTTGATCGGAATTTCCTTCTGCAGCAGGATGTCGCCAGTATCCAGTCCCGCGTCGATTCGCATGGTGGTGACGCCGGTCATAGTTTCACCGCGAGCGATCGCCCATTGAATCGGCGCGGCCCCGCGATACTTAGGCAACAGCGATGCATGCAGATTGATATTCCCAAGCCTTGGCAAATCGATCATCCATTGCGGAATGATGCGCCCATAACCGACCACGATGATTGCATCGGGCTCAAGGGCCGTAAGCTGGGCGCGAAATTCATCGTTGTTCTTGATGCTCTGCGGCTGCGCGATCGGCAGCTCGAGCGCGAGCGCCGACTGCTTTACCGGAGATGGAGCAAGCGCAAGCCCGCGTCCACGAGGCTTGTCCGGTTGCGTGACCACCAGTTGAACCCGGTGGCCCGCGTGAACCAGCCCTTCCAGCGTAGGGACGGCAAAGCGAGGCGTGCCGCAAAAAAAGAGATCGAGAAATTGACTCATTGAGTCATTGAGTCAAATGAGTCAATCACTCAATGATTCAACAGCCTCGCCTACCACTCCCCCGCTTTCATGAGCTTGCGAATCTTGCGCTTCATCAAATCACGTTTTAAGGCGCTGATATGGCTGATGTAAAGCTTGCCATGCAAATGCTCAGTTTCATGCAGGAAGGCCCGGGCCAGAAGTTCTTCTCCGGTTTTCTCGTACCACTTCCCATTCACATCCTGGGCACGAATCGTGACCTGGCGAGGTCGGGTCACGGGCTCGCGAAACTCCGGAATGCTGAGGCAGCCTTCGGGTTGCGTGTGTTTCCCCTCAGTGTGAAGGACCTCCGGATTTGCCAGCACCAACTTGGCGTCAGGATCTTCCTGAAAAGTAACGTCGATGACCGCGAGACGTTTCGAGATCCCGATCTGGGGCGCGGCCAGCCCGACTCCGTGGGCTTCGTACATGGACTCGAACATATCCTCGACCAGCTTTTTCAATTCATCGTCAAAAACCGTAACTGGTTCCGCCGGTTTCTCCAGCACAGGATTTCCAAACTTTACGATGGGATAGATCATTGAGTAGTGGGAAGCTAGTATTGTTTTAACTGCTCCAAATAGCCTTGGTAGTTGCGCAAGGTTTCCCCCATGGAATCGCCGCCAAATTTTTCCAGCGCGCAGCGAGCCAGGGTCAACGCCACCATGGCTTCTGCAGCGACGCCCGCCGCAGGAACCACGCACACGTCCGAACGTTCGTACGCGGCTTTGACCGGTTCACGTGTCGCAAAATCCACCGACTGCAGCGGACGCCGCAACGTAGAAATCGGCTTCAGGTAACCTCGTACCCGGATATCCTCCCCGTTGGATACGCCGCCTTCGATTCCGCCAGCATTATTGTGGACGCGAGTGAATCCGGCAAAACTGCCTGACTCGCTGTAGCCTATTTCATCATGGACAGCGGAGCCGAGGGAAGCTGCGGCGGTGATACCCGAGCCGATCTCCACCGCCTTAACCGCTTGCAGCGACATCACTGCAGCCGCCAATATCGCGTCCAGGCGCTCATCCCACTGCGCGTAAGTGCCCAGACCAGGAGGCACGTTGTGAGCGACCACTTCAAACACCCCTCCGACCGAGTCTCCAGTTTTGAGCGCCCGGTCAACCTCTTCCTTCATCCGCGACTCGGCGCCGGCATCCGCGCAATTCAGCAGAACCTCGCTGCGGTCCCGTAGGGGAGCGATGCGCTCCCAGGGAATTTCCGCTCCCGCAATCGAGGCATTGCCGACGGAGAGTACATGGCTCAGCACTTCAATTCCGAATTCCCGCACGAGCAGTTTCGCCAAGCCTCCAATCGCCACGCGCGCCGCGGATTCGCGAGCTGAGGCACGCTCGAGCACGTATCGAGCCTCGACAAAATTGTACTTCAGCGCACCCGCCAGATCCGCATGACCGGGCCGCGGCGAAGCCACGCGTTTGTGTTTGCCAGGATTCCCCGTCTCCACCGGAAGCGACTCCTGCCAGTTCTTCCAATCCCTGTTTTCCAGCAGCACCGCGATGGGCGACCCAATGGTCACCCCGTGGCGCACTCCGGAAAGAATGTGCGCAGTATCGCGTTCGATCTTCATTCGGCCGCCCCGGCCGTAGCCCTGTTGGCGGCGCCAGAGTTCACGATCTACGAAGGCCTGGTCGACCTTTAGTCCCGCGGGCATGCCCGAAAGAAATGCAACCAAAGCCTCCCCGTGGGATTCCCCGGATGTAAAATAACGAAGCATTGCTCTGGATTGTATCCGATGAGATAAGAAGTTACCTTTCCGTTCACTTTCGCATCTTGAACGCGATTTTTTTCGTGACGAATGGGGTAAGAGGCTTGTACAATACTTTTAAATTACAAGAACGTCTCAGGCCGTCTGGCGCGCCTTTTAGCGCCCTGAAGGTATTTCCGCAGTTACTTTAACCCAAGGGAGTCGTGTCTGTGGAGCAACGCGCAAATTTACGACGGTCTACTCTTACGCCGCGAGAGCGCGAAGTTATACGAATGATCGCGGAAGGCAACTCCGCAAGAAGGGTTGCAAGTCTGCTGGGCCTCAGCGTCAAGACGGTGGAGGCGCACAAGTTCAATCTGATGCGCAAGCTCGATATCCACAATACGGCTCAGTTGGTGACTTATGCGATCCAGAAAAGAATTGTGGCCTTCCCCGCGGAGGCTTAGCCCGGCAGGGAACCGCGATGACTTTCTCCTACTTGGTTCCATTCGGATAGACCAGAATTTTGCTTGCCTCTCCCGTCTTCAGTCGCTCCATCGCCTGGGAAAAATCTTTCATGGCGATGCGGTCCGTGATCACCGGATGCAGATCCAGTTTGCCGTTCTTGAGCAGGGCCGTCATCTGATACCAGGTCTGATACATGCGCCGGCCGTTAATGCCCTGAATCGTAATGCCCTTGAAAATAATGTCTTCGGAGAAGTTGAGCGAAATTGGTTTCGAAGTGAGCCCAAGAAGAGAAATGCGCCCGCCGCGGCGTACGATGTCAAACGCTGTTCGAATAGCGTCGGGATGGCCGGCCATTTCGAGGACCGCGTCGACCCCCAAACCGTCGGTTCGCTCCATGATGATCTTCTTTACGTCCTCTTTTGAGGGATCGAGCGCCAGATCAGCGTGCATCTTTTTCGCCAGCAGGCGGCGGTGCTCGTTTACCTCGATGGCAAACACCTGCGCCGCGCCCACCGCTCGGGCGACCGCGATGGAGAATAGTCCGATAGGACCGCATCCGGTAATGGCCACGGTTTTCGCAGCCACCTCGCCCGCCAGCACAGTGTGAACTGCGTTGCCCAGCGGATCGAGGATGGATGCGTACTCCAGCGGAATGGCGGGATCGAGCTTCCAGATATTCGATTCTGGTATCACTACGTACTCAGCGAAGGCTCCATCCGCATCGACGCCAATGATCTTCACGTTTTGACAGATGTGGGCTTCGCCGGTGCGGCATAGCAAGCACTTGCCGCAGGCCACATGCATTTCGGCAGAGACGAAATCGCCTTCCTTGACGCTTGTGACCTCATCTCCAAAAGCTGCCACTTCGCCGCAGAATTCGTGGCCGGGAATGAGTGGTGGATGAATGCGGTTCTGCGCCCAGCGGTCCCACTCGTAAATGTGCAGATCGGTGCCGCATATCGAAGCAACCTTGACCTTTACCAGAACGTCGTTGCGTCCGAAGGCGGGAACCTTTACTTCTCGAATCTCGGCGCCCGGTGCGGCTTTTGTTTTTACGACTGCCAACATGGTGTCAGACATGAACCTGCCTTATAAGTTCGCATTCAAGACCAAAACCTTAAATTCTAGCATCCCGGTGATCACGGTCCGGTCGGCTGAGGAATTCGAAAAAACTAACGCCCCGGCTCCCGAAGCACGCCTCTCTCAAACTTCTGAGCATCTTTCTGGGCAATAAAATCTTTCGACTTCCCTCGCGGAACACTCAGCGTCTTCCACTCACTTGATCGAAAATGTTTGGCCAGGAAAACGATCTGTCCGGTGTGCTGGGCGTAGTGGGCGATTTGCCGGTTGATGGCTTGCAGAACACTATGGGGCTCGCCGCGGATCGTAACCGTGCGCATGACGTCGTCCGGCTTAAGCGCTTCGATGGCCTCGAACACACGCCCCCAGCCTTCTTCCCACCAGCGCATAACCTCTGCGCGGGTTGTAGCCGAAGTGATTTCGAATTCCTGATCGCGGTTGCGGTCTGGCTTCTCGCCATCGCTGGTCAGAAAGTCGGTGAAGCGTGAGCGCATGTTGCCTGCAAGATGCTTGACCAGGATGGCGATTGAGTTCGACTCGGAGTCGAGCGTGATGAAGAACTCTTCGTCCTTGAGTTGAGCCATAGCGCCCTCGGCAAGGCGTTTGTGTCCGCGGAACTGGCGCTTGGCCTCGTCGAGGTAGTGGGTTGCAATGTCGGTATTCATTTTCAGGTCTCCCAACGATGAGGTATGAAAAAGGTCTCTAGGTTAGATTCGTTTCAAAACACACAGATTCTCGTTTGCCGCGTGCTCGGTTGGACGGGTGAGACGCCCGCCCTCCATATTCACCCCAACCGCCGCCTCCCGGCGTTTCAATGCGAATTCGTTCGCCCTTGCGCAGCCGCACATTGAACTTGCCGGGCAACTCTTGCGACGACCCATCTTCGCGAATCACTGCCGCTTTTCCCGGTGCGCCATCTCTGCCACCCGCCAGCCCGTACGGTCCGCGCTCCCGCCTGTCTGCCAACAACGTGACTTCGGCATCGGCAAGGACTTCGATTTCCCGGATGATGCCATCTCCCCCACGATGTTTACCTTCACCACCGCTGCCCGCCCGAAGGGAATATCGTTGGACGCGCAGCGGATAAGCATATTCCAAGGCCTCGGCGGGCGTGTTCAGTGAATTCGTCATGTGCGTGTGTACGCCAGACACTCCAGCTTTCGATGGGCGCGCTCCCATGCCTCCCGCGATGGTTTCGTAGTAAGCAAAGGGTTCGCCGGTTCGCGGATCAACCCCGCCAATGGTCAGATTGTTCATGGTTCCCGATGCTGCCGCGGGAATTCGCGACGGTAGCGCCTGCGCCAGCGCCCGCAGTAGTACGTCAACGATACGCTGCGAGGTTTCCACGTTTCCGCCGGCCACGGCCGCCGGAGGACGGGCGTTGACCACAGTTCCTTCCGGAGCGATCACTTCAATCGGGCGCATCAACCCAGCGGTTGCAGGCACGTCTTCGGCGAGCAGACAGCGGAACACGTAAAAGCAAGCGGAATACGTGATTGCCTTCACCGCATTCACGCTGCCCTCGACCTGGGGATCGCTGCCGGTAAAGTCCACCACCACAGCTCGACCCAGCATCCGGCCGGGAAATTTTAATGTGACCGCAATCTTCACCAGGTTGGCATTCACTCCATCGTTATCCAGAAAATCTTCCGCTCGGTAAATTCCAATCGGTACCTGATTGAGAAAAGCGCGCATCATTTCCTCGGAGTAATCGAGTAACTCGCGCGCCGCTGTTTTCGTTCGATCCAGACCATAGCGGCTGCAAATTTCTCGAAGCCTTTCGCCCCCCGTGTGACAGGCGGCTATCTGCGCGCCCAGATCGCCTTCGCGTTCGCGAGGCGTGCGCACATTATTCAGAAGCAGCGCCAGCACATCGGGCTGCATCTTCCCGGTTCGCATGATCTTGACCGGAGGAATGCGAAGCCCTTCCTGATAAATCTCCCGACAAAGCCCCATCGAACCCGGATAGGTACCCCCCACGTCGGCGTGGTGGGCACGCGAGGCGACGTAGAAATCTGGCCTGCTCTTCTTACGAACGCGAGAGCGCCCCGCCTGCACGTACACCGGCTCCACCAACGTAATGTCGGGCAGATGAGTTCCCCCGCGAAACGGATCGTTCAGCATCGCCACGTCTCCGGATTCGAGCTCGAACTGGTCGATCGCGGCGCGCACTGACATCGGCATCGATCCCAAATGAACCGGCATGTGATCGCCCATGGCAATCACTTCGCCGTCGCCATCGAAGATGGCGCAGGAATAGTCACGGCGCTCTTTGATGTTGGGGGAAAAGGCAGTGCGCCGTAAGGCCGCGCCCATTTCTTCTGCAATAGAGTGATAGACGTTCTTGAATATTTCCAATTCGATGGGATCGCGGTGCGTACGAGAAGAACGCATGACGGCTGCCAGTGTACGACACCAGACGAATCGGCCGTTTACATGGAAACCTCCTCCACGAAAGAATTCTATTGACAATAAAAGTAATAGTCCTCAATATCTTGGGGTAGCATCGTTGTACCTACAACAATTGGGCAACGATTTTTGAATCTGGGCCCCTCAAGGGAAAAATTGTTCACGGAGGAAACTTCATGCCAGCAAAGAAAAAGGCTGCCAAGAAAAAGAAACACTAACCGTACGCGAGACGATACTTCGCAACCACGGAAGTTCAGAAAAGCCTCTCGAGAGAAGCACCTCTCCGGGGGTTTTTTATTGATTCCCTGAGGTGGGCCAAAAAAAAATGCCTGGCTCGAAAATGAGGGGTTGTCCGGAACCTCAGGTCATGCTAGAAACGCGATAGGGAGTGAGGCGCAGCCTACATGCGAGCCACTTCTAAAGCCCCGATGAGTTCCCGCAACAAAGCAGCTGCCAAATCCGCCAAGACCACCGAGGTGGTGATTCCGGACAAACTCTATTTCCGGATCGGGGAGGTTGCCCAGTTATGCCGTTTGCCAGCCTATGTCTTGCGGTTTTGGGAAACCGAGTTCCCACAGCTTAAACCGGTCAAGGGCGGCACTGGACAGCGCATGTATCGCCACAAGGATGTTGAAAATGTGCTGCGCATAAAAAAACTTCTTTACGAGGAAGGCTTCACCATCGCCGGCGCGCGCCAGCATTTGCGAGCCGAGCACAAGGGCGACAAGAAACAGGCGCCTCTGCCTTTCCCCGAACGGATCGCCCCTGATCTCAAGCAACTTCGGCAAGGCCTCCGCGAAATTCTTGCCCTGCTCTCAGCCGGCCAAAAGCACGCATAATCCAGCGCAAGTTCAGCTCACGTTACAGGCGACGCGGAATCCGTAGTCCGCATACTGGAATTGCGGAGGGATGCTGGAGCGGGCAGCACAACGCGTGACTTTGATGTGGTGGCGCCATGATCCTCCGCGAGAAGCTCGGCGCTCGCCAGTTTCCGGTCCCCGCGGATTGCGCTCCGCCGAAGCCGCGTAGTAATCGGGCTGGTACCAATCACCGCACCATTCATGCACATTCTGGCAGATGTCATAGAGTCCGAACGAATTGGGCGCAGAGCGCGCGACCGGTTCAGGTGCAGTCTTCCAGCGCTGGCCGTAGTTAGGAAGTGACTCCGGCGGATCATCGCCCCAGGGAAAGAGTTTGTTTTCCACTCCTCCGCGCGCGGCCCGCTCCCACTCAGCCTCGGTGGGGAGACGATAGTTGTGGCCAGTAATTCCGCCGAGCCATTCGCAGTATTTCACTCCTTCAAACCACGAAACCGAGACGACCGGCTGCTCCGGGTGATTGAAGTTCGGATCGTCCAACAGCGGAGGCGCTTGGGCTCCTGTCGCATCCAGAAAACATGCGTACTTGGCATTAGTTACCTGGCATGCAGCCAGGTAGAAGGCATCGATCCAAACCCGGTGCACCGGACGCTCGTTCTCTTGGCCCGCGTCCGAGCCCATACGGAACCAGCCTGCTGGAATGAGAACGAGTTGCGGCTCTTCGAAGCTTGCCTTTGCGATCGGAGATGCTATTCGTGAACTGCTCATCAAGTGACGAGCGTAGCACAAGCCACTTCCGCTTGCGCCTGCCTGACAGCCAGCTTATAGTCTTTCGGCGAGATCCCAGCGGAGCCTGCAAGCATGAAAAAGCTCGAATTCACGGTGAAACTCGAAGGCAAGCAGGGCAGTTCAGTCGCATGGCTGAATGCGCCTTTCGATGTGGTAAAAGAATTTGGAACTCGCGCGCGCGTGCCGGTGCGTGGAACCATCAACGGCTTTCCGTTTCGCAGCTCGCTCATGCCCATGGGCGGTTGTCACGGAATGGCCGTAAACAAGACCATGCGCGACGGGGCCGGAGTTCAAGCCGGCGACAGGGCGACCATTGTCATGGAACGCGATGAAAGCGAGCGCACTGTGGAAGTGCCGCTACTCCTGAAGAAAGAGTTGGCCAAGAGCAAGACAGCCCAATCCAATTGGCAAAAGCTGTCGTTCACGAATCAGAAAGAGATCGCTCTTTCGATCAGCGGAGCCAAACAGGAAGAAACCCGCGCTCGTCGGCTGGCGAAAGCTTTGAACATTTTGAAGACTGGCAAGAAGTGGACCGGCTAGCCCCGCAGGCCCCGCACCACCTCAGCAATGTTGTTCTCCTGAAAGAGGCGGATGGCGGCGATGCCAGCCGCGCCCACATCAAGGCAGGCGCGAGCGTTGTCGAGCGTGATGCCCCCCAAGGCCAGAACGCGGATCTTGTGCCGGCAGGCTTCACGCAGCCCATCGAGACCAGCGGCGCCGGCCTGCGGGGCATCCTTCTTCTCGAAGACTGGTGCAAAAACGGCGAAGTCG
>Ga0210390_10005215_pt1 | contig 10902 bp, 9 predicted proteins | sample IncBWH11OmetaG_FD_161050 | JGI IMG/M metagenome (GOLD analysis project Ga0210390, IMG submission 161050) | Forest soil microbial communities from Barre Woods Harvard Forest LTER site, Petersham, Massachusetts, United States - Inc-BW-H-11-O ... | reverse complement strand
CTCCCTCGACATCGGCTGCGTCCGCCTCACCGAGCGATATCTGAAGGATGATCCACCGACGCCGGAGCAGGTCGACGCGGCGAGCGAAGCAATCGATGTCGAACTGGAACGGGCGACACGTCGGAGTCCCGCACTCGCGACGATGGGACCTGGTGACCGTCTCGTGGGTGTTGCCGGCACCGTCTCGACGCTCGCCAGCCTCGAGTTGGGGTTGACCCGTTACGACCGCGACCGTATTCATCACTCGATCCTGAAACGGACCTCGGTGCGGCGCTGGTGCGAACTCCTCGGCGCCGAACGAGTGCAGGATCGCGCCAAACGGCCTGCGATCACGAAGGGGCGAGAGGACGTGATCTTCGGGGGCGCTCTCGTCTTGTGGAGAGCCATGGCGCGTTTCGGCTTTGCCGAATGTGTCGTGTCGGAGGCCGACATTCTCGACGGCCTGGTCCTCGGACTACGCGCGACGGGACCCACAGTCGAGCGCTGACCGGACGCGGTCCCTCCCGCTGTCGAAGTCCCGGAGCCGTTGATCCGAACTCGCTATGCTGCCCCGGTGCCGCATCAGCTCAAGGTGATCGGCCGATCACTTGCGGGCTGGGGCATGAGCCGGCCGTCGACGCGACAGTCCGGGTGGGTGTGGACGATCTCAGCGGTTGTCCTCGCTCTTTGCGTACTGCTCGTCTCGTTGGGGGCGAGCAATCATCAGCGCCACGAGCACGGATTCGACGTCCTGGACGAGGGAGCCCACTACGACTACGTCGTGCGCTTGGCTCAGGGACACCTCCCACGTTCGGGCGATCCGTTGACGCAGGAGACCCTCCGGATGATGAGCTGTCTGGGTGCGTCCGGAGTACCGGCACACGGGTGCGCGGCCGAGCATCGGAATCCTGCCACCACTGCGCCAGCCGGCGGCTATAGCTACGAGGCGGTGCAGCAGCCCCCTCTGGGATACCTGCCGTACCTCCTGACGATCCAGACGGAAGGATCATCCCAACAGGCTCTCGAGAGTGCCCGCTGGGGCGGGTTCATCTGGAGCGTCGTGGGTGCGGGGTTGTTGGTGTGGGTGGCCTGGATGCTCGAATTGAGCTTGATCGAGCTGGTGGCCGTGCTTGCCATCTGTCTGCTCAGCCCGATAGAGACCCACTCGATCGCAACGGTGACCAATGACAGCGCAGGCATGCCCGCAGGCGTCGCGACCGTCGCAACGTACCTGGTCTCACGCCGCCGGAAGAAACCGATGATCGTTGCCGGACTCGTGGTGGGACTGATCGTCGGCTTCATGAAAGGACTGTTCGTCGTCGCGCCGTTGGTGGTGTTGGCCGCTCTGGTCTTCGCCGACATCGCACACCGGAGACGGCCCACCAGGGCAGATATCTGGGTGCGCTACGGCTGCAGTGCCGCCATGCTCGTGGGTGCCGTCGTGAGCTATGCAGCGTGGTTTCTGATGCAAAGTGCTCGAGCCTCGGTCCCGCCCAGCACTGTCCTGCACGCGCTCGAGGGTTTTGCGACCACGTCGCACCTTCGGGCGACCACGATCCTCCTCGGAATACAGAACGAGTTGTCGGACCTGTCTGCGTACGTCTCGGCCCCTCTCTATTGGATCTGGGACCTTGCGATCTACGGGTGCCTCGTAGGCCTTCTCGTGCTCAAGGGCCCTGTGGGCCGCATCAGCCAGCGCGCCGGCGCCGCGGCACTCCTCTTCGGCATCGTGGCGCTCGGTGTGGCTTTTCCGCTGCTCAATTTCATCGAGGGCCATTACGACTTCTACACGCCGCAGAGGTACGCGCTGCCTCTGTTGCCGATCATCGCGCTCGTGGTCGTGCGAGCCATGCGGACGCGCGGGGTGCTCCTCGTCGGCATTGCTCTTCCGGCGCTCGCAGTCGTCGATCAACTCGTCACCGGGCAGTTCTGAGCCGGAGGATTGCCTCACCACCGCCAACCCGTGGGGCCCGGAATCCGCCTTTGCCGGTGCTATCCTGCCAACGTGCTGAGGGGCTGCGCCCAGTGAGTGGTGCCGCCTGGGCCGCACGACAGAAGACGCATGACGGCGTCGGAGAGCAGGATGCCGCGCTCGAGGAAGCGCAGCGGGAGATCGAACTCCTGAACGAGGCGCTCCGGCAGCTTCAGCTGCGCCGCAAGGCGGAAGCGGATGCCATATTCGACACCTTCCGTCATTACGACGTCGTCCAGCGCCACCTTGCGGGCCTTCTGAAGCTGCGCGAGGACCAGCTCGAAGAGGTCTATAACACGAAGGTAATCCGGTACACCTCGAAGCTGCGCAACATGTACTCGCGGCTCCGCGGCCGGGGACCCGTGGCGGCTACGGCTGACACGCTGAAAGAGCCCCCGATTTTGCCCGATGGTGGCTATCAGCGGTGGGTCGAGCTCTATGACACCATCGACGACCAGGCTCGGGCTCTGATCGAGTCGCGACTGCGCGCGATGTCACGGCAGCTGAAAATCTCCGTCATCATGCCGACCTACAACCCACCGGTAGACATGCTTCGTTCGGCCATCGAATCCGTGCGAAATCAGATTTACCCGAATTGGGAGCTGTGCATCGCGGACGACTGCTCGACCGATCCCGCCGTCATGCAGGTACTCGAGGAATGCGCCGCGACCGATCCACGGGTGAAGCTGATCAGACGTGAGGAGAACGGCCACATCTCTGCCGCGTCCAATACTGCGCTGTCTCTGGTGACCGGCGAGTGGGTTGCACTCTTGGACCACGACGACATCCTGACCAAGCACGCACTGGCGATGGTCGCCCTCGCCCTCGATGCCCACCCCGACGCCGGCCTCGTCTACAGCGACGAGGACAAGCTCGACGTGGCCGACCGCCGGATCGACCCCTTCTTCAAGCCAGACTTCGATCCGTTGCTTCTTCTTGGTCAGAACTTCGTCAGCCACCTCGGCGTATTTCGCAAGGACCTCGTCGACCGGGTGGGTGGTTATCGAGTCGGCTACGAGGGGAGCCAGGACTGGGACCTCACTCTGCGCGTCTCGGAGCTTCTCGATCCGTCACAGGTGGTCCATGTCCCTCACGTGCTCTATCACTGGCGAGTGCATGCGTCGTCGACCGCCTCGCTCGTTTCTGCCAAGCCGTACGCCGTGGTGGCCGGCCAACGGGCGGTCGTGGACCACCTCGCCCGCACGGGCAGGAGGGCCCGGACAACCTACGTCGGACAGTTGGGCTTCAACCGCGTCACCTGGGAGATGGACGATCCCGCACCAAGAGTCAGCATCATTGTGCCGACAAGAGACGGACGGCTCCTGCCTCGCTGCATCGACAGCGTGTGCGGATTGACGCAATATCCGAACTTCGAGGTGGTGGTCGTCGACAACGCGAGCCGATCGCGCCCGACGCTGGAGTACCTGCGCGGCAACGAGCACCGGATCTCGGTCATCCGCGATGAACGGCCCTTCAGTCACTCGGCCCTGAACAACCACGCCGTCGCGCACACGACGGGGGAGGTCGTGTGCCTGCTCAGTGATGACACCGAGGTGATCTCGGGTTCGTGGCTGACGGAAATGGTCAGCCAGCTTGTGCAGCCCGGCGTGGGAGCCGTGGGCGCCAAACTGTACTACGGGGACGGCCGTGTGCAGCATGCCGGCGTACTGCTTGGTGTGTTCGGGACCGCGGCACACGCGCACCGCAACTTCGACCGTCTTGCGACGGGATACTTCGGTCATCTCCAGCTGGCGCACGGTGTGTCGGCCGTCACCGCTGCGTGTGCAGTCATCCGTCGCGAGGCGTGGCAACAGGTCGGCGGATTCGATGAAGCCAACCTTCCGAACGTCCTGAACGACGTGGATCTGTGTTTGCGTTTGAGCGAAGCCGGCTGGAACATCGTGTGGACGCCGTACGCCGAGCTCTTTCACGACGAGTCCACCGGCCGGGGCCTCGAAGGTGATGAAGGCCCGGAACTGAACTCGTACAAACAAGCCGCGGCATGGGTGAGGGCACGCTGGGGGACGGAGGGGCTCCGGAATGACCCGCACTACAACCCGAATCTGACTCTCGACGCCGAAGACTTTTCGTTGGCGTGGCCGCCGCGGATCGCGGTAGCCGACGCGTGCTGACGGCGTCCTAGAGAAGTGCCTTGAGTTGTCCGACCAGCCTTTCTGGGTCGCCGTAGGCAGCGTCCGCGTAGCGCCGGCCTGAGTCCGAGGCGACGGCGCGGCCTCCACTCGAGGAGAGCGTGCCGACCGCAGCAATGAGCTCGGCGGCGTCGCCAAATGTGGATCCGCCACCGGCACGGGCGTGTGTCGCAGCCGGTTCGGCCGGTTCAGGTACGACGATAGGAGTTCCGAGGCGAAGCGCCTCGACGCACTCGCGGGCGACGAGGCGCCCAGGATCGAGGTCGACGCAAACGGCCGCATGCGCCATCAAACGCCACAAGTCCATGCGGGTGTCGACGCTGGTGCGACCGCGAAGGGCGCGGCCCTTCCAGGCGGCAGCAATTCCATCTGCGACGACGACGATGTCGCGATCATGGAACGCCCCGGTGAGCCAGGCCACGGGGCCGGGCGGGTCGTGACCGGACGCTCCGCCGGCGAGGACGAGCTGGTACCCGGTGAAGCCAAAGCCACGGTGACGATGGCGCGCGGCCACCTCACTGACCGGCACGTAGGGGCTGAGGAGCGGGGACCGGCCATCTGCCCCGACGGGAAGCCACCGCCATTTCGAGCGGTGGTCGGCTGGTGCGGTGAGATACGACGCGGCCGGCACACCCGCTCGACCAAGAAGATCATCGACTTCCTCCGTGAGGTCGTCGATGATGACGAGGGCGTCGACCGGCACCGCGTCCGGCCAGCGAAGGGCGCGATCCTCGCCGATGCCCAGTACGTCGAAGAGCCCGTCGGGCGTCTGCGACCCCGGCGTCCCGGAAGCAAGGACGGTCACCGGTCCCAATCGCGAGGCTGCGCCGGCGACAGATCGGGCCACGTAACCCGTTTCGCTGCGCGGGTCGGACCAGTGCGTCGAGAGAACGACCGTCGTCAGTGCGCCGGCCTCGCCGACCCGCCTGCCTCGTCGACCGTGCTCTGCAAGTGAAGAACCTCGGCACGGAGACGGGCCAGATCCTCGCCGTAGCTGCGCGCCATGTCGGCGGTGAGGGATTCCTGCTCCCTCAGTCGGGTCGTGAGCGCATCGCACCGATCGGCGATCTCGCCGGTGGCGCGGACGACGGCCTCGAGCAGGTACCGATTCCTCCGTCCCGTGATCCGGCCGAGCCAGGCGCGTGCGCGCCCCGCCGGCGACCCGGTCGCATCGCGAGCGGCCAGGCTGGTCAACGCGGCCCGCAGCTGCCGAACGGCATCGCCGTCGGCGAGGGGGGGAAGAGGCGGGGGCACGTCCGAGGGCTGCCGCAGCATCTGCGGTGCCTCGTCCGACTCGCCGGCTACCACGCCATGATGGTCGAGTACCACTGGTTCCAGGCGTCCTTTTCTTGCGCCCCCGCAAGTCCGCATGACGGATCGGCGCGCGTCAGGTGAGGATTGAGGTAGCGATCTCCGTCGGTAATGTAGCCCTTCCATCGTTCGATGAAGCGAACCAGGTCGCCCACGCCTCCCGCCGTGCCCCGGCTCGGCGACTCGTAGTGAACGAGTTCGGCGGCAGGCTCGTAGAGCGTCCGGTAACCGCGCCTCCCGGCACGCAGACAGAAGTCAACGTCGTTCAGGTCGACCCCCAGAGACTCGTCGAAGCCGTTGAGCTCTTCGAAGACCGAGGTTCGTGCCGCCAGGCAGGCCCCCGTGACCGCCGAGCACTCCCGCGTTGCCACGGCCATGCTGAGGTATCCGGCGGCGGCGCCGGGAAGGCCTACGAGCGGGTGTCCCGCCGCACCGCCCAGTCCGACCACGACGCCGCAGTGCTGCAGGCGGCCATCGGGGTAGAGCAACCGTGCGCCCACCGCCGCGACATCAGGCCGTAGCGCGTGTGCGCAGAGTGCGGACAGCCAACCGGGTCTCCGGGCCTCGATGTCGTTGTTGAGGAAGAGAAGGACGTCGCCACAGGCGGCCTGGGCGCCTGCGTTGGAGAGCTGGGCCCAGTTGAAGGGCCGGCCGTCCCACACGATCTTCACGTCCTCGTCCTCGGCGAGCCGCTCGACGAGTGTGCAGGTCTCGGGATCCGTCGTGCCGTTGTCGACGAGCACGAACTCGACGGACAAGTCGCCGCTGGTCCTGCGGACGGAGTCAACGCACGTGCGCAGAAAGCGCGGTTGGTCCCGGAAAGGGACGACCACGCTGACGGACGTGGTCGCTGCCACCTCCGCATGCACGGGGACGATCGGCGGGGGCGTCGGCATGGAGGACCGGTGACAGAGAACCTCGGGCACATGGCGCACCTGCCGTGCCGCCGAGCCGGCGACGCTCGCGCACGAGCGAGCGAGCGACTCCGCGTCGGTGGCGTCGAGTCCGGACACGAAGGCCGTCGCCGAGGCCCCGAGCGCGAGAGGCCGCCCCACGTAGCCGGAGGACCGTTGGAAGTCGGGGGACCAGTCAGGCTTGAGGCACGGCCTCTCGTACGTGCCGCCTTCGGTGATCACGTCCTCGTCGGCATAGGCGATCGCGTCGGGCGTCAGTGCGCCGCCAAGCAGAGCGACGGCGTCGGGCGCCCACACGTCACCGGGAAACACGAGGGCGACCGGCGAGCCCTCCCTCTCGGTGAGCGCAAGGTCCAGGAGACCCGCGATCGTCGTACCGACCGGGGCGCCAATCACCGAGGTCCGTCGCGCACGCATGCGGGGCAGCGCCGCGCGCACGATGGATCGGACCTCCTGAGCCCGTGGCGACTCCACCACGCTCGTGAGAGACCAACGCCGACTGGTCTGGTCGCGGAGCGCGTCGACCGTTCGGCGAACGGCGCCCGGGGCATCCCCGGTGACGAGCATGACCAGGGCGAGTTCACGATGTGTGCCGGCGGGCTTTCGCATGCGCTCGACCTCCCGCTCGCGTACCCAGGTCGTATAGCGCGCTGGGTCCTGCACAACATCCGGTGGCAGTGGGGGAAGCTCCGGGGGCGCAAAAAGGACCCGGTCCACGTCGAGAATCTACTCGGCACGATGTGCGGCGCCGGTGCGCTGGCGCCGGTGAGTGTGGACCTGCCACGATGCGGCCCGTGGGCATCACCGAACGTTTGCTGATGGGGCCGGGGCCGTCGAACCCCTACCCGGAAGTCACGATGGCTTTGGCGGGTCCCGTCATCGGACACCTCGACCCACAGTTCCTGGCACTGCTCGATGACACGAACGACCGTCTCCGCCGGGTGTTCGCGACGACCAACGCCTTGACGCTTCCGATCAGCGGCACGGGATCGGCCGGAATGGAGGCCTCTTTCGTCAACTTCGCCCGACCCGGCGCGCCCATTGTGGTGGGAGTCAACGGTGTCTTCGGCGAGCGCATGTGCGAGGTGGCAGGCCGCCTCGGCGCCGAGGTCGTTCGGGTCGAGGCTCCGTGGGGGGAACCGATCGATCCCGACCGGCTGCTCTCGGCGCACGCGTCGCCGTCCATCATCGCCGTGGTGCACGCGGAGACCTCCACGGGGGTGCGCAACGACATCGAGCCACTCGGGCGGGGCAAGGGGGACGCACTGCTCCTCGTCGACATGGTCACGTCGCTGGGCGGCATCGAGGTGGCGGTCGACGAGTGGTCGGTGGACATCGCGTACAGCGGTACGCAGAAGTGTCTTGGCGTCCCACCCGGCCTCGCACCGCTGACGGTCTCATCGAGGGCGTTGGATCGCATGGTCGAACGTCCGCCGAGCTGGTATCTGGACCTCAACCTCTTGGCGCGCTACGTCCAGGAGGGTTCGGGTGGCGGCCGCGTCTACCACCACACCGCGCCGGTCACCATGGTGGCCGCCCTGCACGCCGGGCTCGGGGTCCTTCTCGACGAGGGGCTCGCAGAGGTTCAGCGACGACATGCGGCCTGCGGGAAGGAGCTCCAGGCCGGGCTCGAGGAGCTGGGACTGGAGCTGCTGGTCGAGCCGGCGCACCGGCTGCCCCAGCTCACCACCGTGCGGATTCCCAAAGGCGTCGACGACGCGACGTGTCGGGGCCGGCTGCTCGCCGAGTACGGCATCGAGATCGGGGCCGGTGCCGGCCAACTGGCGGGCCAGATCTGGCGGATCGGGTGCATGGGCAACACCGCGCGCAAGCGGAACGTCGTCACGCTCCTCGCAGCGTTGAAGGAGGTGCTCGGCCGGTGAGCGCGGCCCGTGCGGTCCGGCATGCGCCGCTCGAGCTGCGCGGCAGAAGGGTGGTGCTGCGTTCGCTCACCGAAGACGACTTCCCGGCCTGGCACGAGGTGCGGACCCGCTGTGCCGATTGGCTCCTGCGCTGGGAGCCGCGGCCCAAGGGCGCGCCGGTCCCGTCGGAGGACCGCCCCAGTTTTGCCGCGCGCTGCGGCATCAGGGAGCGCGAGCGGCACCTGGGCACCGGTTACGGCTTCGGGATCTTCGTGGGCGAGCGGTTCGCGGGAGAAGTGACGCTCTCGTCGATCCAGCGCGGGCCCTTCCAGAGCGGGTTCGTCGGCTACTGGATCGACGAGGCGTTGTCGGGACGAGGGCTCGTCCCCGAAGCGGTCGTGGTGAGCCTGCGTTTCGCCTTCGAGGCGATCTCGCTGCACCGCGTGGAGATCTCGATCATCCCTCGGAACCATGCCAGCCGGCGTGTGGTCGAGAAGCTCGGGATCCGCGAAGAAGGCGTCGCGTTGCGGTTCCTCGAGATCGACGGCGTGTGGGAGGACCACGTGCGCTACGGGATCACGGCCGAGGAGTGGGTCGAGCGTGAGGCCGACCTCGTCGCCGAGTGGCTGTCCGACTGACTCAGACGTCTCCGGTGCCGACGATGGAGGGGGAATGGCGGAAGAACTGCTCGACGTCGTGTTCGTAGGTGTATGAGGCCGGCGTCCGCCCGGACTGCCGGCGGAGGCGCACGGACCGGATGAATTTCCGCACGGCGCCGGCGCTCGTGGAGGTGTAGGTGAAGCCGGTGGACGCGAACCGGCGCGTGTCGACGCCACGCCCGTAGCGGAGGAGATCCTCGAGCTCGGCCGGGAGGTCGAACACACGACCCAGGGGGCGGATCTTGAGTGGGCTGAACGGGGAGACCGGGATCAGCCTCGTGCCGCAAATGCTGGCCACCTCGCTCCAGGGGAGCCTGCCGTCCCCGGCGACGTTGTAGAGGCCCGGAATGCCGCCGCGCGTCACGTGTACCAGCGCCCGGACGACGTCGTCCTCCTCGAGGAACTGGAGGAGGGGATCGAAACCGAAGATCGCGGGGCAAACGGGTCGCGCCAGGTTTCGGCTGATCGGCGTCGTCAAGTGGGTGCCGAGGACGTTGGCGAAGCGCAGCACGGTCACCTTGGTGGCGGGGTTGTCCTCCGAGAAGTCGCGTACGAGTCCCTCGGCCTCCACGAGCGCACGCTCGACACTGTTCCTGACCGGGCTCGTCCTGACCGTGTCCTCCTGGAACGTATTCGGGTCGCTGGCGGCCGACCCGTAGACCAGCGTGGACGACTTGACCACGATGTGGCGGACCGAGGAGCCGGCCGCACCGGCAGCGGCGAGGAGGTTCATCGTGCCGATCACATTGATCTCGTGCATGGCGCGTCGGGGCACGGTCGCCGAGTTCGTGATCATGAACGTGTGGAGGATGGTGTCGACCTGGGTCGCCTTCACGATCCGGTTGAGGATCGAGTAGTTCTGGTCGGACCGCACGAATTCGGCGCGCTCGAAGGGAACCGACGGCGCGTGGGTGCCGATCCCGAGGATGACGTCGATGCTCGGGTCGTTCTCGAGCGCTTGGATCATCCGACCACCCCAGAAGGTGTCCGCTCCCGTGACGAGGACCCGGTAGCTCATCCGAACCAGACGCTGCGCCGGTCCCGCAGCATGTCGTACACCGCCTCCTGGAGCTGGGTGCGGATCCCTTCGGATTCCTCCATGATGCGGCTCTTCGAATAGCGGTCCTGGTCGGGTGGCACGTCGAATCGGACGGGGTCGAGCACGCGCAGCTTGAACTTTGCCGGGAAGGGCAGGATGACGCCCAGCGGTCCCATCGCGAGCAGGTTTGCCGTGACCGGGACGTAGGGCACCCCGAGTGCCTTGGCCAGCGTCGGCAGGCGGAACAGAACCGGCATCGCCTCTTCGGATCCGACGACGGCGATGGGGATGACCGGCACACCCGCCCGCATCGCGATCTCGACGAAACCGCCGCGGCCGAACCGGCGGAGTTGGTAGCGGTCGGTGTACGACTTCGAAGGCCCTTTGGTCCCTTCCGGGAAGACCAGCGCGAGCTGGTTCTGTTCCTTCAGCAGCCGATAGGCGTTGGCCGGACGCGCCGACACGCCGCCGGAGCGGGCCCACAGGGTGCCGACGACCGGAACCGAACGGAAGAAGTAGTCGGCCAGCCCGTAGATCGGACGCCCGAGCTCCTTCTCGATCCCGTGCATGATGACGGGGGCATCGGATGGGATGGCGCCGGCGTGATTGGCGACGAGCAGGGCACCGCCGGCAGCCGGGATCTTCTCGAGCCCCTCCCATTCGGCGCGGAACCACTTGGTGTACAGGGGGTCATAGATGGCGCGGGCCAGCGCGCGGGTGCGTTCCGAGCGGCCCCACTCGTCCACGTCGGAAAGCCGGGGATCGTCGATCTCCTCCGCGTCGTCGGCGGAGGTCACGCGGAGGGGCACGATTGCGGTGGTCCGGTTCTTCTCGCCGACGACTTGGCGCCCACTCGCCATCGGGTCATCGTACCGAGCGGCGAAGCGGCTCCCACCCTGCCGCCGACCCTCGGCCCCCTCGTCAGGGTCGGGCCGCCCCGATCAGGCCCTCGGTGAAGATCGGCGAATAGGAGACCGTGCTGCCGGTGAAGGGAGCCTGGATCACGGTGTCGGAGC